>Ga0315286_10001422_pt1 | contig 21662 bp, 17 predicted proteins | sample YL17G10_0_MG_FD_205038 | JGI IMG/M metagenome (GOLD analysis project Ga0315286, IMG submission 205038) | Sediment microbial communities from Yellowstone Lake, YNP, Wyoming, USA - YL17G10_0 | ecosystem: Environmental > Aquatic > Freshwater > Lake > Sediment | place: USA: Wyoming | collected...
CGAAAGTTCCGGGGCTACGGGATAAGGAGCCCGTATGGGGCGACATAGAAGGGAGACGCGTAGAATGCATCGACCGACGCACCCTTTGGCCGGGCCGTCTTGGCCTTCAGCGAGGTTAGTCTTTTCCGCGCGGCCGCGACCTCGGGGAGTCCGGGGTCGGCGCCCTTCCAGCTTTTGACCACGATTTCGTACTGTTCGACGGCCCTGTCCAGGTCTCCCTTGGCTTCGTAGAGGGCGGCCAGGCGGATCCGGCTGAAAGGATGGACCAGGGCTTTCTCCCGGGCGTCGGCGTCGGGCGAGACCAAGCGCTCGTATTCGGCGATGGCCTTGCCCGTCTCGCCCTTTTTCAAGAGCGCCCGAGCGACGAAGTCCGCCTGGAAAGGCAGGTTTTTCTGCTGGACCGTCATGAAAATACCGAGGTCGATCATGACCCCAGGACTGTCCTTGAACACCCTGATCGCCTCGTCATAGGCGCCCTCTGCGAAAAGGATCTCCCTCTTCAGGTGGTCGGCGGCCATGAGGTTGAAATCCTTTTCCTTCTCTCCGACCGAGGCGGACAGGGACAGGATCTCCTCAAGCTTCTTGCGCGCCGTGGCGACGTTGCCGCCTTTGACGTCCAGGAGGCCCGAGTAAAGATTTCCGTAGATCTTGTTCAGGGTCGGCGTCGCCTGTTTGCTCTCGGCCCTGTAGGCGAGCCGTTTATCGAGGTAGGTCTTGTAGAGGTCGTACCGGCCCCAGTCGTAACAGGTCCAGAGGGCATCGCGAAGGGTGGAGTCGACCAGGCTGAAGTTGCCAGATGCCTTGGCCAGGGCCTCGGCCGTGTCGAGTTCGAGGAGGGCCTCGTTGAAGTGACCCATGAGGGAATAATAGAACCCCTTCCACTGGTGGCCCTGGGCCCTGATGCCGTCCGTCTCGGCATGGGCGATGAGATGATCGGCCCACTGGAGGGCCCGACCGTAGTCGCCCTCCATGGCATAGAGATAGGCCAGCTTCCAGGCCGAAGGGAACTGGGGCCGGATGGCCAAAGCCTGTTCGTACTTGGCCCTGGCCGTGCTGAACTTGCCCGTCAGGAAATAGAGGTCGCCCATGGAGTCGATGGGATTGGCTTCGCCCGGTTGGGCCGCGGCATAGCGGTCGAACGTCTTGAGCGCTTTCTCTTTCTCTCCCATCTCGCTGTATGTGTAGGCCAGCATGTTCAAGGCGTAGCCGAAGGCGGGGTCGATCTCGAGGGCCTTGTCGAACAGGGGAATGGCCTCGGCGTACTTTTTCTGGTTTTTGAAGAACCAGGCCAGGTCCACGAGGGCCCGCTTGTCCCCGGGATCGGCGTGGATGACATCTTTCAGGCCCTTGACATATCCCTCGGGGTCCTTCTCCATGAGGCGCGACAGGGCCGCGACATAGAGTCCGTCCTTGCCTTTGGCCGTGCCGGTCCGGCTGAGCTTCTTGAATTGCTCCAAGGCCTTCTCGGCCCGGGGAGCGTCGGCCAGGTTCTGATAAACGCGGGTCAGGTAGAAATAGGCCAGGGCGAAATCCGGGTCCATTTCGACGGCCTTCTCGAGGGACAGCCGTGCTTCGTCGAAGTAATAGCGGTCGAAGTCCTCCTGCCCCTTGAGGAAGGATTCATAGGCTTCCATGGAGGCGGTCGTGACCTGGGTTATAGGCACCACGCTCTTGGCGGCAGCGCGTTCCGAAAGCCCCATGCCCTTGGAGATCTCCCGGCTCAGCTCGTCGATCTGCGTTCTCAGGATGCTGCCGACCCCTTCTCCCCTAGAGCCGGCGCTCTTGAGGAGGTTCTTCGTCTGGACGTCGTAGATCTTGGCGTCCGTGGCGAAGAAATTCTCGGCCTTGGTGAAGCTCCCCAGGACGATGGCCTCGACCCCTTCGCGGCGGCAGATCTCGAACCAGACGTCCCGCTCGGCCGAGAGGGATGGCTCGCTGTCCCTTCCGTCCGAGCGGCGCAGGTTTGCGTCCCTCGGGCCGGCGAGGTCGTTCAGCCGTTCCCAGGACATGACCTCCAGATATTTCGACTGTTCAAGGCTGGTGATGAGGAGGTTGGGGATGGCTTTCTTCAAGTACTCGTAGGCCGCGTCCCCGGTCAGGTTCTCGAAGCCGACGACGGCCAGCGTGCGGACGGCGCCCTTGGCCTTGGGGATGATCCCCCTGATAACGATGCCCGCCGCCATGATGCCGAAAAAGGCGACGGCCGGGATGAGCGCCTTCCGCCAGGGGAAAGACAGGATGGGGGCCGGCAGACGTATTTTTCGCGTCGTGGGCTTGGCCCAGGGCGCCGGGACGGGGGTCGTCTGCATGGTTTCCTCGACCTGACTCAGGTCGCGGCAAACCTCTTCGGCCTTTTGATATCTCTTTTCCCGGTCCTTCTCCAGGCACTTGAGGATAATGACGGCCAGCTGGGGCGGGGTCTGCGGGTTCAGCTCTTCGGGCCGCGGCGGCCGCTCGGACTGCTGTTTGAAGGCGACGACAAAGGGCGTGTCAGCCGCGAACGGCAGCCGCCCGGTGACCATCTCGAAGAGGATGACGCCGAAGGAGTAGATGTCGGACCGCCGGTCGGACTCCTTGCCCTCGACCTGTTCGGGCGACATGTACTCGGGCGTGCCGATGACGATCCCCTCGGCCGTGAGGTTCTGGCTGCCCACAGCCCGGGCGATGCCGAAATCCAGGATCTTGGCGTTCCCTTCCTTATCGATCATGATGTTGCTGGGCTTGAGGTCGCGGTGGACGATGCCCGCGTCGTGGGCCTCGCTCAGGCCTCCGCAGACCTGCTTGGCGATCGTCACGGTCGTGGCGATGTCGAGCCGCCGCGAACGTCGGATGAAGCTCTTCAGGTCCTCCCCGGGCACGTACTCCATGGTGATGTAGTGGAGGCCCTTGTCCTCGCTGAGGTGGTACATCCGGCCGATGTTCCGGTGGGAGATCTTGTGGGCCAGCTTGATCTCGTTGACAAAGCGCTCGAGAGTCCGCTTATCCTCGGCGATGTCGGGGCGGATGAGCTTGAGGGCCACCTCTTCGCGCGTCTTTGTATCGAGGGCCCGGTAGACGCGGCCCATGCCTCCCCGGCCCAGAAGTTCGATGATCTGATAGCGGCCGCCGAATATGGCCCCCGTCGCAAGGTCCCAGGTGCGGGATTCGATGGTCTGGGTGACCGCGAGTGAAAGGGCCTGAGCGCGCGGCTGGGGGGTGATTTCATGCAAGGACGTTGCGCAATTATTGCAGAAGTTAGCGGTGTCCGAATTGTCCGTTTGACAGCTGGGGCAGCGGGTGGCCATCGTTCGTTTCTCTTTCGACCTTCAGCCCTATTCCGGCTTTCCTCGGTTCCTCGATGCCCGGCTTCCTCCCCCATAAGATAGTACGCCTTAAGGGGCCAAAAGGTTTCAGTGCAAAGAACATGCCAATCGCCTACCGAGGAGACAGGGGGATTCCGGACCGTTCCCAGACAGGATTTTTACACCGCTTTACACGGATTTTTTACAATCCGACGACTAGCGGCGGGCATGAAGCTCTGTCAGAGGCAAAAGCTGCCGTCACTGGGGAAGCCAGCCGACGATCCGCCGGGCGGCCTGACCGGCCGTCGGCGGGTCGAAATTGGTCAAGACAATGACGATGTAGCCGCTGCGCGGGTCCCATTCGACTGCCGAATTGATCCCCGGCGCCCCTCCGGCGATGCCCAACCCGTTCGCGGCGTCGGGCAGGTAGACCTTCTTGTCCTTCAAGGCCAGTATATACTTCAGCATATCCTCGGCGGTGGAGTAGCCGCCGCCGGCCGAGCTTCCCCGGCCGGGGAGCGTGGAGTGGTTGAGGACCCGCCCGCCCTCCGTCACTCCTTCGATGGTGTAGCCCCGGGCCAAGTTGGGCTCGTCGGCGTCCCGGGCGAAAGAGTCCGTGTTCAGCATGCCGCACGGCTTGAAGATATTCTCCCGGACGTAGGTGTAATAGTCGACGCCGCTGAGCTTTTCGATGATGACCCCCAGGACGACATAGCCGCCGTTCGAATAGCGGTTCCCCTTCCCCGGCTCGAATTCGAGCGGGAGGTCAGCGAAGAGCGGCAAGTAGTCCTGGAGAGTCCTGATCTTGTCTTTGGGCGTCGCGTCGTAGCGGCTGCCGAAGAAATCGCCGATGCCCGAGGCCATGTTGAGCAGGTTCCGGATAGTGACTTTCTCGGCGGCCGGGGCGTTGGGGTAGTCGGGCAGGAACTTCTTGATCGGGTCGTCGAGCAAGAGCTTCCCCTGCCTCGCCAGCTGATGGATGGCGACACGGGTGAAGCTCTTGTTGATCGAGCCCAGGTTGAACTTGGTGTCCTTCCGGTTGGGGACCTTCTTCTCCCGGTCGGCGTTGCCGTAGGCCTCGTGGAACAGGATCCGGGAGTCCTTGGCGATGAGCACGACGCCGGAGAATTCGTCCGCCTTGGTCTGGCCTTCAAGGAGGGCCCGGACGGCGGCGGCCAGTTCCTTCTCGTCGGCCTTGGGTTCCGGAACGACAATGTTCGCCGGGTCCTCGACCAACTCAATCGTTATGGACAACAGTTTGTGGGGCGGCGTTTTCTCGACGGACGCTTTGAGAAGAACATTGACGCCGTTGCCGGCCTTGGCCAGGCCGAAAGTCTGGAAAGGCTGCTCGGCGATTATTTTTTCGAGCTGCAGGGACAGGAGTTGGGATTTTGCCCCCTGGTAGCGGGTCAGCCTCTGCTCGACAGGGATCTCTTTGAGGGCGGATGCGGCGAAGTGCGCTTCGAAGAAGGCCTTCGTTTGCCCCTGATCCCCGGAATTGAAGGCCTCAATGTAGGCCTTGAGGTGGTCGGTGGCCGGCGGCTTCTGGGATTTTAATTCCTGGGCCGTCCCGTTTGGGACCAGGGCACAGATCATGACGGCAGCGGCCGCAGCCAGGGCGACGATTCGGTTCTGCGAGCTCATGTATCCTCCTCGGGGAGCAAAAATATTCATCCTTACGCCAAGAAGTATAACATGAGAGGCATGGAAAACGTTGCCGGCTTCCGTCTTGCCGGGTCTCGCAGGAGGGCGAATAGCGCGCCCAGAGGAAGCTGAAGTCAGGCAGGGAGACGTTTTTTGGCCTGAACCATGATGTAGGCGCCTTGAAGGGGATAGAGAATCGAAACCATTACCATCAAGGCTTTCGTTCCGGCAAAAACAAGGATGAGAAGGACCGCGGTCGGGAAAAATTCCCTTCGGAAGATGAAGGTCACTCTGGACGTAAGCCTTTCGAGTTTTCCCCGAACATTCTGCCGGTCGCTCTTTCCTTCGGTCTTGCTGGCAAAGGAATAAAGGCTGGCGGAAGTCAGGGATATCGACCCCCCGCCCGCCGATAGGGCTATCCGGAAGATTTTGAAATAATAGAGAATCATCGACAAGAAAACGACGAGGCCGAGGATGAGCCAGATTGTCTGTCGGTCGACACGGTAGAGGCCGAGGGGCAGGCTTAAAAAGAAGAAGACATAAACCAATATGTCTCCGATGAGATCAGCAGCCGAACCGAGTTTGGATATGCGGAAGGTCATCCGGGCGTTTGCGCCGTCGCAATGATCGAGAATCGAAGCGAATTGAAAGGCACACCCGGCCAGAATAGCAGAACGAGGATCGCCCCTGCCGATAAGCCAGACGCTCAGTCCGCCGAATGCGAGACTGATGATCGTCATCATGTTGGGCGTCATGTTGAGCTTGAGCAGATGCTTGGTCATCATGAGGGACACAGGCCGAATTAAAACTTGAGCCATGAATCCGTCCTCGGGTCTTCGCCCGGTGCTCAGGATGTACCGGACGGCTCTTTTCGCGTCTTCGCGGGATACGACCTTGAGACAGAACTTGCCTTTGTCATCCAAAGCTTCCGAAGGAAAAGCTCCTCGGCTTTCCACCTGGCACGGAGGACCGGGAGGCGCGAAGCCGTGCTTCAAGAGGGCCTCGACCAGTCTCGGAAACATCTCGCGATCGCAAATTTGAATCCCAGGGCCGACGGAGCCGAGAGGGGACGAATCGTCCTGTCCGGCATCGGCCAGGATCGCCGGGTCAAAGACCACATCGCCGTCAAACAGCCAAAACCGGTTTTTGACCTTGCCCTGACGGACGAGATCAGGGAGGTCGGCTAAAGGAACCTGCTCCACATGGAGACCCTCTTTTCGGAAGCGCTTGTCCTTTTCGGGTGAGGGAAGATGCCCATCCCCGTGAAATCCGTCCGACCCGACAAGGAGGAAATCCCGGACTCCGACTTGATAAGCCGATAGGATGAGCCTTTCGAGAACAGTAAGGCCGAGAATCTTTTTGGGAGGGCTTCCTTTGGGAACTGGGAATCCGGCATCCCGCTGGCCAATGAGGACGACCGCCTGGTCGATGGACATCGGTTTGGGATTCATTCGGGAACCTTTCTTCGTTTGACGAAAAACAGGATCATCGCCAGCCCGACAAAGGCGAGCCGCCTGATCCTGCGAATCATCGATAAGCTGAGGCCGATCTCGGGAGGATACCCGAGCGTCTTCAGGATCATGATGTGGGCGCTCTCCATGACGCCCAACTGCCCGGGCAGGATGAAAAACGCCGTGTTGACGGCGGTCACGACCGCGGAGATCAGCATCGCCTGGACAAGATTAACGGGAGCCTTCAGGACCCAGAGCACGATAAAGACTTCCATTACCCCGATCAACCGGGAGAACAGATGGAAGAAGCCCGCCATAAAAGCTTTTGAACTCCGACGCGAAAAGAGGAGCTGGAAATTCGCGTCGATCTCTCTAAGCTGTTCCTCCCGGCTCTTGACCCATCTCCGGAATCTTGGGATAAAACGGGATACGCTCCAGAGAGTTCGGGTGACGCCCCGGCTTTGAACGAATACCAAAAGGACGACGCCGACGGTCGTCACCCCCAGGCCCGTCAAAAGCGGGATTGTGAGGGAGTCCGGAAGCCGGGCAGAAAGCAGCCCGAGAATAAAACAGATCATCAGGAATACCGTTGAACCGATATATTCAAAAGTTTTATCAAAAAGAACGCTGGGGATCCCGTCCTTTAAGGGAATGATATTTCTGATCATCAGGGTTCGGACAGCGTCGCCTCCGAGGCTGGCCGAAGGAATGGCGAAGTTGAAGTTATCGCTGATGATCTTGATCCGGAAGAGGGTCTTCAAGGGGATCGTTTTGAAAAAGGCATTGTGGATGGTGGCCCAGCCGCAGGCTTGCATGAAAATCCTTCCGGCTTCCACAAGAAAGATCAGCAGGAACCAAAATCTGAGCCGCCGGACATTGTCCAGGATATTCCCCAAGCCGACACGGTTCAGGAGGTGAATGAACAGTCCCAATCCAACGAGACCGAGGAGGGCTTTAATCCACGGCAGTACAGAAATGCCTTTTGTTTCTTTTTTCACGACATTCTGGCTATCGTGTCCCGGTCCCGGATCTGTTTGGTCTATCATAGCTAACGACGCTAAAACTGGCCTTATTTTTCTTCCGGTTTATTCTTTATAAAAAATGAATTATTTGCAAGTCGATAATTCCCGTTCCCAAAATGGGCTTTTCGCAATAACTATCCCAGCTTTTCTATTTCCTTAATTACGGCCTAGCCCGCCCCACATTCTGCCAGAGGAGTTCGTGCTGCAAAGTTTGGGCCTTACCCGGCCTCTGGCTGCGCCGATATACAGAATATAGACATTTCACAATGTCTGACGTCAGCGAAATTCGGACAGGGATTGATTTCTCCTAAGCTATGGTTTCCAATAACAAAACCAAGCTAGGAGGAATGAATGACTGGGAAATAGGGAAGATTCTCACCAAGCGAGAATTATTTTTCTCTAATATCTAAGACCCCAAATTTTCCTCCCCTCCGACTCCATCGTGGCCGGATTCGGTACCCTTTGGATTGCCGCCTACACCGGGTCGAGCGACAACGCCGGTTGACGTTTTTTTGATTGATTTCTTTGTCCGCGCCGGGGCGCAAAGCGTCTTTCCAGGGAGACGCGGTCGTATTCGTCACTTTGGCGCGTTTCTTGAGGTCATTCTCCCGCCATGGATGTTTTCCTGCCGCACCCGGGGATTCTGCTCATCGTGCCATGCCAAGCAGCTTGAGGGTCCCTCATCGTCGGGTCGTCTTAGCTATCTCCAAGATGCCGGGGGGTATTCTTTCGACGACGAGCGTCTGGTCGAGATCTTCGCCCGGGAGGTGCTGGCCGATTTGGTCCGCAAGGAGCTGCTGAGCCCCGAGTGGGCGGAGCGGATCCTTTCCTGGCGACATACCGGCTTTAATGTCCACAGCCTGGTGCAGACAAGCCGCTCCCGTCTCGCATCGCTCATCAGGAACTCTTGATGGCCGCCGAGACAGGCGGTGAGTATTTTTCATGATACTGTCTTTTCCCCTAGAGGAGAGGTCTGTCGGATTTTCGGCGCATTTGAGCGTCCCCGCGGCCTTTGAGTCCGCCTTCAGCTATTTCGAGGGCAACTTGACATCCTTTCAGATCATGTTTTATCATCCCGGACGAGGGGAGGAGGCCAAACGGGCGCTTGAACGCTCATTTGGCTTGCGCAGCAGAAAAGGAAATTATTATCCCTGTTGGAACAAATTGTCGAGGCTCATAGGTATGTCGAAAAAGGACACAAAATGGGAAATGGTTTAATAACTATGGAACAACATATCTAAACCTGACCATAAGCCGTACGCACAAATTAATAAATCAAATACACCAAAGATGCGCTTCGTCCGTCGATATCAAAGAAGACTATGAAACATGATCGACCAGCAGAAAACACGGATGCCCACGGGCGAATCGAGCAGGCCTACAGGAGCGATAAACCGCGACTCCTGGCCCGTATGCGTGCCGCCGGACGCAGTCTGGAAGAGGCCGAGGATTTGGTGCATGACGTCTATACCGAAACCCTGGCTCGGTTGCCCTTGGTGGCCGACATCCGCAACTTGTCGGCCTGGATCAATTCACTGTTCACCCGGCGGCTGATCGATGCCTGGCGGCATGAGAAGGTACGTAAGGCCTGCGGCGAAACCGATGTGGCCGAAGATACCCTGCGGGAAATCATCAAAGGCGCGGGACTTGATCCCCTGGAAGCGTATGTCAGGGACTGCCTGGTGGATGCCCTCAACGATGCCCTGCGTGCCTTGCCGGCGGCCCAGCGCCGGGTAGTGGAAGCCCAGGTATTCGGCGGCCTGACCTTCCGGGAAATTGCGGAGGCCACGGGTGAGAGCATCGATACCTTGACGGCTCGCAAACGGTATGCCCTGCGCAACCTTTCCCGTGCCCTGCGGCACTGGATCGACCGATGAATGCCCACAACGGGCAATGGCCTGTACTGATAATTTTACCGGGACGCACCCGGAAGGAGGCAGAAAATGTCGGATCATGAGAATGCCAACAAGCGGAGGCCGGATGATGCCGGCTTGAACGGCCCCAAGAAACCGGGAGAATCGAGCAACCGTCCCGCACGGCAACAGGGACATGGCGGTGCTTGTACTGACTGGAGCTGGTGGGAAGACCGTAGCCTGCCCCAAAAAATACTGATCGGGATTGGCTTCGGTATCCTGGGAATCGGCTTTCTCTTTCTCTGCGGCTTGGTCGTGATGCTTCTGTGGAATTGGCTGATGCCGGACATCTTCGGACTGAAGCGTCTGACCTACTGGCAGGCCTGGGGCTTGCTGATCCTGTGCACCATCCTCTTCAAGGGCTTTGGCTCGGGGCATAGCGGCGGCCGGAGTGACCGCAAGCGCCGGAGGCATTTGCGCCGCTACATGCGGGAGGATCAGGCTGCCAAGGAGGAAGCGCATGAAAGCGAATGAAGAAGGGAGAAGAGAAAACGGATGAAAGCGATTGTATACACAAAATACGGACCACCGGAAGTACTTCAGCTCAAAGAGGTGGCAAAACCTGTTCCCAGGGACAATGAAATACTGGTAAAAGTATATGCGACAACAGTGCATAGAGGGGACTGTAGAATGCGAAGTTTCACAGTCCCTGCCTGGCAATGGCTTTTCGCGCGAATGTATTTGGGTCTTGGAAAACCAAAAAGAACCATCCTGGGCATGGAACTGGCCGGGGAGATTGAAGATCTGGGCAAAGACGTCAAACTGTTTAAAAAAGGTGACCCGGTTTTTGCCTCTACCTTTGCGGTGTATTTTGGCGCCTATGCCGAGTACAAATGTCTGCCTGAAGATGGGCAGGTGGCAATAAAGCCGGTCAATATGACCTTTGAGCAAGCCGCCGCAATCCCTTGCGGGGGAATGACAGCCTTGGGTTTTATTAGAAAGGCAAATATTCGGAGCGGACAAAAGGTGTTGATTTATGGCGCTTCGGGAAGTGTGGGTACATTTGCCGTACAGCTTGCCAAGTACTTCGGGGCGGAAGTGACCGGGGTTTGCAGCACCGCGAATTTGGAATTGGTAAAATCTCTGGGCGCCGATAACGTCATTGAATACACCAAAGAAGATTTTAATAAAAGCGGTGAGACCTATGACGTCTTTTTTGATGCAGTAGCCAAGCTTTCGCCTTCACGAGGCAAAAAGTATCTAAAGAAGACGGGAATCTATCTTAACGTTCATACTTCAGCACAAGGCGAAAAGACTGAAGATCTGGTTTTCCTCAAGGAGCTTATTGAGGCGGGAAAGCTGAAATCGGTCATAGATAGAACGTATCCAATGGAACAAATTGTCGAAGCTCACAGATATGTGGACCAAGGACACAAAAAGGGAAATGTAGTAATAACTGTGGCTCATCATAATAATATTTAATAACTTGGAGGAACACGGATGAATGCTGTTAAAAATGATGCCAGAAGGGTATTTGTGAAAAAAGGGACTTGCTCTCAGGCACTCTTTTATATACTCAACCGCGAATTCGGTCATCTACAGGAAAATGAGGAGCGCGCTTCGGACCCGTTGGCAGGTGGAATAATGCAAAGAGGACATCAATGCGGAATGCTTTGGGGGTCTACATTGGCGGTGGGAGCCGAATCCTATCGCAGGCACAAAAACCGCGATCAAGCCATCGGCATGGCCATAATGGCAACACAAAACCTGATGGAATCATTTTTAAAAAGGACGAATAACGCCAATTGCCGGGAAATAACGGGATGTGATTGGAAAAGCCCGCTCAGCATTGCGAAATACTTTCTTAACGGCAGAATCTTCACCTGTTTCAACCTCGCGGCAAAATGGGCCCCGGAAGCGATCCGGGCCGCAACGGAAGGATTATCCCGTAATCAAAAAGATCTGCCTGAACAGCCGATCAGTTGCGCCTCCGAAGTCGTTAAAAAAATGGGAGCCAGTGATGAAGAAATAGTTACAGTTGCCGGATTTGCCGGGGGCATCGGCCTGAGCGGCAATGCCTGCGGCGCTCTCGGTGCGGCGATATGGATGAACAATCTCGCCTGGTGCAAAAAACACCCCGGGAAAACCCCTCCCTTTTTCAGGAATCTAAGCGCGAAAAATATATTACAGGCATTCGATGAGGCGACTAATGCTGAAATCCTATGTCATAAAATAGCCGGACGGTATTTCAAGACAATAGGCGAACATACGGAATTCATAAAAAACAACGGCTGTGATAAGCTGATCAATATACTCGCGCGCTGATAAGTCTTTTCAATGGCCTGAATCTAATGGAAATCCAACAACTAGAATTTCTAAAACATCTTGTGCGTTTCAAACGGCATGTCTATCTTGATCATAATGCAACGACAAGCGTGAGCAGTCATGTCCGGCGCAGAATGAATCATGTTTTGAAATATTGTTACGGCAATCCGTCGTCGTTATATGGCATTGCCAGAAAATCAACCGAAATCATAGAAGAAGCCCGGCAGCACGTTGCTGATGCTATTCAGGCTGAGCCTGGTGAAATCTATTTTACCGGAGGCGCGACCGAATCCAACAATGCCGTGTTAAAGTCTCTCAGCAACTATTTTTATCCCAAAAAGAAAAAAATCATTTCCACGCCGATAGAACATCCCTCAGTGATCAACACGCTGGAGTTTTTGAAAACACAAGGGATTGTTGTTGAATATTGTCCTGTTGATCGTCAAGGTCGTGTGCTTCCGGCTGAATTGGAGAAGCTGATTGATGAGGAGACCTTTTTGATCTGCTGCATGTTGGCCAATAATGAAATCGGTACAATTCAAGATATCCCGGCGATTACGAAGATCGCCGGACAACATGAAGTGCTGGTGCTGTCGGATTGTGTCCAGGCGTTAGGGAAGATTCCGATCGACGTCCATGGATGGGGGATAGATTACGCCTCGTTTTCGGCACACAAGCTTTACGGGCCCAAAGGCGTCGGCGCATTATATGTCAAACAGGGCAGCCCATTCGCGCCGTTTATGCATGGCGGTCATCAGGAAAACAATATGCGGGCAGGCACCGAAAGTCTCCACAATATCGCGGGGTTTGGCGCAGCTTGTCAAGATGTCAACAAACTCCTGGACCATACGAAACAGATCCGGGTCTTGAAACGACAATTTATTCAACGGCTAAAAAAAATCAAACCGGATTGTGTGATCAATTCGCCGGAAGCAGATTGCCTGCCGAACACGGTCAGTATTACGTTTCCGCATGTGAATAATTCCGGATTGATGGCGGTGTTTGATTATTATGGCATTGCGGTCTCAGCCGGTTCGGCGTGCAGCGCACAGGAAGACAAGCCTTCGCATACCTTAAAAGCGATCGGTTTATCCGATCAAGCCGCGAAAGAGACCATCCGGGTCAGTCTCGGCTGTTGTACCTCGGCACGAGATATCCGCTACACGACGCAGGTATTTCAGAATTATGTCGAAGACCGAACCATGCTTGTCAACATGATTACGCCCGCGCAACTGAACGAAACCATCTTGTTCGATGAACAAATCTACATCCTGGATGTACGTCCCCAATTCCTGCGGAGAAATCTCAAAAGTCTGCCGAATTCCCATGAAGCGCCGTTTGTCGCGATCGAAAAATACCTGCATCAGCTTCCAAAGGATAAGCATATTCTGGTGGTGTGTCAGGGAGGAGGTCTTTCGTACATTGTGGCGTATTATTTAAAATCGAAAGGCTTCGAGCACGTTAGCAATTTGCTGGACGGCGTTGCCGGTTGGAAAGTGCGGCGCGATGATTTGTATAAAAAATATGCGGGACAAAATGTTACTGTACTTCAACCGGCAAAATAAACCAGATTTATTATCCAACTATTTCAGAGTAAATCCGTAGGAATACTCATGCATAAAACTCTTCGGGTATTCGTAGGGAGAGTTCAGAATTGGATGGTCAAAAAATGGATTGGACATTGTCGGATCTAGGCTTACCTCACCTGCACTAACCTAAGGAAGCGAATAGATACCTCCCTTGCACTAAACATATCCTCGATTGTTGATCGGTGTCAAAAAAGCAAGAGTTCCTCTCCTTTGGACACTATACATATACGCAGTCTTAGATCTTGGCAGGCTCCTTGCTACTTAGCGCAGGTGTAACAGATGGGGAAAACCGGGGAATAAGGTGGCGGGACCGACCAGACTCGAACTCCCGACCTCCGGCGTGACAGGCCGGCGTTCTAGCCAACGTCTGTCCCAAACCGGGAGCGTCCGGGCAACCTGCCTCCCCGCCCACCCACCTCTCTTATCACCCTTTGCGTTGGTGGCTGAAAACCGCCCTTTTTAGCTCCTTTTGGCTCCCTTGCCTCGTGCAGACGGGGAACCAACCGGTGGCTCTAAGTTGCTGTAAAATAATGGGGAAAGAAGAGCACGCCCGGAGGGATTTGAACCCCCGACCTTTGGATTCGAAGTCCACCGCTCTATCCACTGAGCTACGGGCGCGTCATTCGGCCGCGGCCATCATCATATGCGGGCGTCCCCCGGAAATCAACAGGGGGCCGGGCTCCGTCTTGTAATCACGCGGGGGGAAAATTAGAATAGGAGCCAGGAGGGCAACAAATGGACAAAGACACGTGCTGTCCCAAGTTCGATCCGGCTCCGTGGGACGACAAGACTTTCGTATGGGCCGGCAAGAAGTTCATCAAAGACAGGGTCTTCACGGTCTTCTACATGCCGTTGAATTTCGGCGCCGTGATGAAGCGGCTCGACAAGAAAACGAGGGAGGCGGCGGCCTCGGTCCCCGATTCTATGTGCCTGTCGGACCACACCTCGAAATGGAACATGGACGCCTATGTGGCCGTCGACAAGGACATTCCCGGCGCCGAGAACGTCACATTGAGCGGGAAATTCCTGAGCAAGGTCTATGAGGGGCCTTTCAAGGACACCGGTAAATGGCACAAGGATTTCGAGGCCCTCGCCAAAAGCAGGGACCTGAAGATCGATAAGATGTACATTTGGTACACGACTTGCCCAAAATGCAAAAAAAAGTACGGCAAGAACTACGTGGCCATCGTGGCCCGGACGAACTAGCGGGATCTTGAGCCCGGATCCAGGGGCAGTTTCACCGGCTGAAATCGGTCCAGCCCGGGGCCCAGGGGAACGATTTCACTCGCTCGCCCTGGGGCAGGACCAGATCGCCAAAGTCGAGGCGACGCGTAACGAGCTCCGGATAAAGATCGTCGGCAAGAACGGCGCGATCGTCGAGAATCTGACGATCAAGTCCCGCCGCTAGCAGGACGGATCATTAATCCTATTTTTCTATTTCGGTCTTAATAACGGCCCCGGTCTTGGCGTCGACGTGGACTTCCTTGAGCTCGGTCGCGCCCGGCCCCGGCAGGATGTCAAAGCTGAAGATAAGCTTGCCATCCTCGTTTTCGAGCTCCGCCACGAGGACTGTTCCTGGAGCGGCCTTGAGGGCTGTCTGCAGGGCTGCGGCCATCGTAACCTTGGCCGTCTTGGCCATGGACTGCATGTCCGCAATGGAGGGTTCCTCGGCGCCTTCGGCCTCCTTGCCCTCGGCCTTTTCGTCCTCTTCTTCCTCTTCCCCCTCTTCCCCGCTCTTCATGACGGCGCCAGTCTTGGCGTCGACGTGGATCTCCGTGATCTCTTCGCTCGTGAGCTTAGGGAGGATGTCGAAGGTGAAGATAAGCGTGTTCTCTTCCTGCTCGAGCTCGCCGACGAGAGCGATTCCGGGAGCGGCCTTGAGGGCCTTATCCAGCGCGGCGACCAGCGTGATCTTGGCCGCGCCGGCCAGGGCCTTCGCGTCCACCAGGGGATTCCCTTCATTCTTCTCCTTGTCCTGCGCTGTTCCGATCGACGGGACGAGCAAGCACAAGATAAGGGCGGCACCTAAGATATTCATAAGGCTCTTCATGACTGAATTCCTTTCTCCTTGGATTTTTATTAGCGTTTCGGGAACGAGATCATCAGGCCGATCTCCGGGGCCCAATCCGTCGCCTTCGAAGTAACCCCGAAGCCGTTATTGATCTTGAAGCGCACGGAGTCGCTCAGCCACCACTGGATCTCGGCGATGAACTCGATCTCGTCTTGCGTCCCTTCGAACCCCGCGTAGATGCAGAAAGCCTTCGACAGGCGCTTGTAGTATTCGACGGCGATTTCACCCAATTCAAAGTGACCGCCAGCCTGCTCGACCGCTGCCCGCACGGTGATCGTGCCCCACCGAAAACCTTTGATGAGTCCGATCCCGGCCTTGGTCTCGAGTTCGGGCGTTCCGATGAGGGGCTTGCTCTTGTGATGGGGGAAAACCACCTCCGCGTAGCTGAAGAAGCCGGGCCGCCGCTCGGTCTCCTTGGACCACATCCAGTCGAGCTGGATTTGCGCATCGCCCAGACCCGATTCGGTAATCTTGTCGGGCATCCCCGAAAGGTCGTCGGGAGATTTCTCGAGGGACGCGCGTATCACGGCGACTTCGACCTCGAAGGCGAGCCTATCCGTCAGCCCGTAGCCAAGAAACATGAGGCCCTCCGTGGCCCGGTACTTGCCGCGGAAATCCTGGTCGAGCGAGAACCCGAACTCGTTGGGGCTGTATTCCTGGTTGTTGTCCTTGTAGTACTCGAAGAAGGGGTAGACGATCCACTCCCCTTTCTGGATGTAGGTCCCGAACATCGACATCGGGATCCCCGGCCCACGGTCCTTCAAGTAGAAAGGCAGCGTCTCCTGAGAGATCGCCGCAGGCGGCTGCCACAGCCCGAGCGCGCAGGCCGTCAGGACGGCCAGGGTCACGTACATTTTCCTCATGATCCGAACCTCCTTATTTTATTTCGTGCTGAAATACCAGACGAACTTGACCATGGCCACGGTCTTGTTCATCCGCCACCCCCGCGGATCCAGGGTGTCGCCGAACTGGTTGAAGACGAAATAAAGGACGGCCCCGGGCTTGGGGATCCAGGTGACGCGGAAGTTGAAGAGGATCTCATCGTCGTCGTTGTTCCATTGCCCGAAAACGGACCCGTACAGCCGGGGAGTGAGGGAAAAATTCAATCGGCCGAGGACTTCGTCGATGGCGAATGCGCCGGCGGGCAGGCGGATATCGGTCCGCTGGTAGGCGGTGCTCGCACTGAAATACTGGTTCGGCTTCCAGGCCAGTTGCGCTTCCCATTCGGTGCTCGTCCCGTTGTAGAATTTCCCCCAGTTGACACCCAACGCGCCGACCACCGGCCGTCCCTCGAACGTCTCGACCTGGAACTCGCCGCGGTTCGCCCAGTACCGGCCGGCCGGGATGAGGAAACCGTCCCGGATCTCGAAATCCTCGGTCAGGTTCTCGGCGTTGCGCTGGATGTTGAATTCGAAGGAATCCCCGCTTTTCAGCGATAGGCCCAACGGCCGGAATTCCATGTAGACCGATTGCATCTCGTGGGTGACGTCGTCGAGATAATAGCTGAGTTCGAGGGGCTTGAATTCCATCTGCTTGATCCAAGGCAGGAATTTCGGCCTGGGACTGATCTTGAATTCCGTCTCGAAAACCTGGTAGCTCCTCCGGCTCAGGAAGCCTACTTCGGGATTGAAGCCCATCCCCGCCCGCTCCCAAGAGCCGCTGAACTCGACAAGGTCGTTGGGATAGCTGATGAACAGGCGGTGGGCGCTGCCGGAGGCGTCTTCGATTCCGGAGGTGTAGGTCGCGGCGAACGCGCCTCCGAACTGGAAGTTCTTGTCCCCAAATAGTTTGGAGGTCGAGAACAGGGCGTCGACCCCTCCGGTCCCGTTGAAGTGCCCGGCCTGGACCGAACCGATGGCCAGCAGGCCGACCGTGGATTCCTCGCCGAGGTCCTGCTTCACCCGGACGAGCGAGAAGTTCGTCGGGTTGGCGACATCGATCCGGCCGGTCTGCAGGACCATGGCCCCGATCGTCGTGCCGCCCATCTTGCCCAGGAACCGGGCGCCCCCGAGGATCGGCGTTTCATGGCCCTGGACGATCCCGATCCTCCGGCTGTAGAACGACCTGGCCCGGCCGAGAGAAAAATCGAAGAAGCTCTGCGACTCGAGGAAGAACTGGCGCTTTTCCGGAAGGGAGATGGAAAAACGGGTCAGGTTGACGATCATCTGGTCCGATTCGACCTGGGCGAAGTCGGGGTTAACCGTAAAGTCCATCTTGACCGTCGGGTTGACGAGGTAGCTGAAATCGAGTCCCAAGTCGGCCCGTTTAACAGCCGCCAGGGCCCGCTCTTTCTCGGCTCCGGCGACGGCATAGGGCCGGAATTCGAATATCCCCATCCGGGCGAGGTCGCGCAGGCCTTCGAGGGTGCCGGCCCGGCTGACCTGCTGGATGCTCGAGTCCCGCGACCAGCCCTGCCATCGGACCTGCTCACGTTTATGGCGGATGTTCCGCTCGAAATTGATGCCCCAGGTTTGCCCGGCCGCGGCGCTGAATTTCAACGTCGAAAATGGGATCCGGATCTCGGCGAACCAGCCCTTGTCGGTTTTCGTGGCAGCGGCGTACCAGACTCCGTTCCAGTCTGAATTCGTCTTTCTCCCGTTGTCCACGATCAGGGAATCCGCCTGGGAGGCGTTGGGGTTGATGGCGAAAAAGTAGGCGTTCCTCTTGTCCCCGTAGGTGTCGATAACGACCTCGAAATTATCGTCGGTCCCGTAGTCGAAATCCCATTTCATTTTCTGGGCGACGATCTGGTCCGGCTGGGAATCGAAGCACCAGACGCCGATGGTCATATCCCTTCCGCTGAAGACCACGGCGACCTCGGTCCTTTCCGAGGCCGGCGCGTTCTCGACGAGCTCGCGCTGGGTGAAATTCGAGATGCGCGGCGCTTTCGCCCAGGCCTCCTCATCCAGGATACCGTCGAGCTTGATGGGAGTCTCGACGCGAAAGGCCTGGAGCTTGTCGGGGATGCCGGTTTGGGCGGAGGCCAGGCCGGAGGGAACGGAGATGAGCGCGGCCAGGACCATCATCGTTAAAGACGGCTGGGACCTACGCAAAATCGTCTCCTTGCCGCATAGCCGAATTTTCGGTACATTATGTCACAAAATAAATGCTAGGTCACCACGGGCGCTTGTACCGAGGGACGGAATGCCCAAGGCGATGTAACGTTCGCCTTCCGACGACAAGCACATCATGCGAAAGCGGATCATGACCCTCCGTTGTCTAGTTGACAAATAGGATTTATAGGCTTAGTATTATTAAAAAGAACGGCCAACGGAGGTAAGACTTGAAAACTGCAGGCGATATTCTCACGGCCAATAATCAGGAAGTCTGGTCGATCCCATCGGCAGCCACAGTCTTCGAAGCCCTGAAGCTGATGAGCGACAAGAACATCGGAGCGCTGCCGGTCAGGGACAAAACGAAAAAAGTGGTCGGGATCGTTTCAGAAAGGGATTATGCGCGTAAAGTCGTCCTCATGGGCAAGACGTCACGCGAGACCCCCGTCGAGGTCATCATGACCCCGGCCTCCCAAATGATCACCATCCAGCCGGGTGCCTCTCTCGAGGACTGCATGGGGCTGATGACCGTCCATCACGTACGCCACCTGCCGGTCTTCGCCGGCGAGAGGCTGATCGGGATCATCTCCAGCCGCGATGTGGTCGAGGCCGTCATCGCCGAGAAAAACGGCTGTATCGACAACCTCAGCAGTCATTCCGAAACGCTGTTCATCCAGAACTTCGATGACGATATCGCCGGCGGAAAGGGCTAAACGGCCCGATTCTCGACCGGATTTTCTTCAGGACGGCGCCACCCTCGCCGTCGTCGGCGGCGGACCGGCGGGGGCGTTTTTCGCGATTCTCGCCGCGCGGAAAGCCCGGGCCCTCGGAAAAGCCCTGGACCTCGTCATCATCGAAAAAAACAGCGGCGGCCGGGACTCCTGCCCCGCTCACCTCATCGAAGGCTGTAACTACTGCGCCGGAGGCATCTCCCCCAACCTCTTCGATATCTTGAGCCGGAACGGCATCCATCTGCCCGAAGAGATCATCGAAGGGAAGGCCGAATCCGTGATCGTCCACGGCGATTGGAAGAGCCTCGAGCTCCCCGTCCCGAGGGGAAGGACCATGCTCTCCGTGTTTCGCGGCACGAGGCCCCAGAATCGTCCCTCCCGGTATGAGAATTTCGACGCGTTCCTGCTCGATCAGGCCGTCAACGAGGGTGCCCGGCTCATTCGTGGGGAGGCCCTGGACGTGTCTTACGCCGCCAGCGGCAAGCCGTTGGTTTGCTACGGGGAGCCCTCCCGTCCGGGCAGCGCGTCCAAAACGATCGAAGCCGATTTCGTGGCCGTCGCCAGCGGTGTCAACCAAATGCCGGGCATGAACCTCGCCACGGACCCGTTCTTCAGGGCCCTCAAAGGAGCGCTCCCCGGCTTCAGGCCGCCGAAGGTCCGCCGGGCCCTAATCTGCGAAATGCAGGCGGAAGAGGAGGCGCTGAGGCACTTGAGGGCCGAGGTCCATTTCGTCCAGTACGGCTCGCACGACCTTCGGATCGAAATGTCTTCTCTGATACCCAAGGGACGATGGATCACCATCGTCCTGCTCGGTCCCACCGTCGATACGGCTCAGCCTTCCGACCGACTGGCCATCATCGAACGCTTTCTCGACCTCCCCCACATCAAACGCCTGATCCCCAGAGGCGCCAGGCTCAGGCCCGCCTGCCTCTGCTTCCCAAACATGACCGTGAAGCGGGCGCGAGGATTCGTGGGCGACCGTATCGCCCTTGTCGGAGACATCGTCGTTTCACGATTGTACAAAGACGGCATCTTCTCCGCCTACACGACGGCTGAGGCGCTCAGCGATTGCCTTTTCAACGAGGGCATCGACCGGTCCGCCCTGATGAAAGGCTACGCCCCGTTCATTCGGCGGTTCGACAAGGACAACAGGTTCGGCGAGGTCGTTTTCACGCTTAGCCGCCTGACCTTCTCCCGCCCTGTCCTGAGCCGTATCGTCTATCAGGCCGTTTTGACCGAGCTCAAGTCGAGGGTCCGGGAAAGGCGGCGTCTCGCCAACGTCCTGTGGAAGATCGCCAGCGGAGACGATTCCTACAGAAAGATCCTGCGGTCTATGGCCCAGCCCGCCGCGATCTGGACGATTTTCTGGGGAGGGGCGCTCATGACCTTCAGGAACACCCTGACCGAACGCCTCTTCGGACTGCGCTGGGAAGGGATCGGCCGCTACCAGACGGGAGTGGCCATGGAGGATTTCGAGGAAAAGCGCCAGTCATTCCTCCGGGCGTTGGAGGTCCCATCTCTCCAGAGGCCGGAATTCGCGAGGATGTACTCGATCCGCATCAAGACCGACCGGGCCCGCGTTCTCCGGGAACTCGGCAGGTTCGGCGACGGCAAAAACGGGTTCTTCAGCCCTCGCCGCGTGGTTGTCCGCCGGATTTCCGGGGCCGCGAATGAACTCGGCAGCACCGTCCTTTATGACGTCTCTCCCCGTTGCTTATCCTTCCGCATGGCTCTCGAGAAAATCGTCGGGACGCGTATCCTCATGTACCGCGTCCTCAACGGTTTCGCCAAGGACGGGATCTTCGTGTTCGGCATCGATCCGATCGGCGAGGATTCCTGTTCGCTGACGATCTACGTCGCCTATGATTTTCCAAGGGGGACAAACAGGCTCCAGCGGTCCTTCTGGCGGCTTTTCAGGCTATTTTTTCCGGGTTTTGTCCACGACGTGATCTGGAATCACTCTCTTTGCCGGCTCAAACATCTCGTCGAGGCCGATCCCGAGTAGCCTTGCCCTTGTTCCACTCGGGCGGGTTCGCGCCTTGCAGGTGGCGGACGAAGAAATCGAACATCTTGCGCTCGCCGTAGGCGCCGCCCATGCCGTGCCCGGCGCCGGGGATGACCAGGAGATCAAAGACCTTGTCGGCCTTGATCAGGGCGCTCGCGACCTGCATGGTCGAAGCGGGGTCGACGTTCGTGTCCATCTCGCCGACGATGAGCAGGAGCTGGCCTTTGAGGCGTCCGGCGTTGTCGACGTTCGACGACGCGGCGTATTCGGGGCCGAGGGGCCAGCCCATCCACTGCTCGTTCCACCACATCTTGTCCATGCGGTTGTCGTGGCAGCCGCACGAGGCGACGCCGGCCTTGTAGAAGTCGGGCTGGAAGAGTAGCCCGCCGAGGGCGTTCTGCCCGCCGGCCGAATTCCCGTAGATGCCGGCCCGGGTGATGTCGTATGACGCGTACTTGGCGGCCGCGGCCTTGTGCCAGAGGACCCGGTCCGGGAACCCGGCGTCGCCCAGGTTCTTCCAGCAGACGTCGTGGAAGGCCTTGGAGCGGTTGCTCGTCCCGAGGCCGTCGCACTGGCTGACGATGAAGCCCAGCTCGGCCAGGGCGCGCATGGAGTTGTAGGCCCCGAAAGACTTGGG
>Ga0315286_10001423_pt1 | contig 21660 bp, 21 predicted proteins | sample YL17G10_0_MG_FD_205038 | JGI IMG/M metagenome (GOLD analysis project Ga0315286, IMG submission 205038) | Sediment microbial communities from Yellowstone Lake, YNP, Wyoming, USA - YL17G10_0 | ecosystem: Environmental > Aquatic > Freshwater > Lake > Sediment | place: USA: Wyoming | collected...
AATCAGGACATGTTTTCTCATCGATATTCAGGTATTCCCACTTTTGAACCTTTTCCACTGGCGGACGGAAATTACCTCTTTTATTAACTCTTGTTCCTCCGACATCAAGCACTTTACCCTCAAAGTTCGTTTCAGCCAGTAAACGGTCGAGCCAGTATCTTCGAAAAGTGATAAATTTCATGCGTCTACAAAACCTGTAAAAAACCTTTTCCACAGGGGGATATGTGCCTTGTATGTATTTTCCTTTGCTGTTTTCGCAGCATTGTTTACGATTGCCCGCCGCAACTGTGTATCGCCCAGAACTCGCAAAACAGAATCTGCAAGGGCTTCTGTCTGTTCAACATCGACCATCATTCCATTTTCCTCATAAATCCCTATAGAGTGAAAAATAGCTCTTGAGAGATTTGAGGAATTGATTGCTTCCTCCGAAGGGATTATCAGTGAACCTGAATATTATATGAACTTTTGCCACGCTTCTCTACTTTTTCCGCACTATCGTTAAATACATATCCTCATCCTTACTTAATCGGCCCTCGACAAGTTCAAAGCTATTGCCAATAAAATCAAAAACGGATTCTCTTTGTCTAACAGCATGTTTCGTATCAAAGCCTTCGCCCTCGCTTTTAATATAATTAAAAAACAAAAGGCCGTCGTGATTGAGCAGATTATAAAAAGTTTTTGCGATTTCCAGCGGCCGGTTAAGATGCTCAAATACGGTAATGCAGAATATCACATCAAGTCTGTCATCAAGTTTTAACGCAAAATCATCCTCAGGTTTCAACAGCACCGGTATTACATTGGAACAATATCTGAATCTGTATGCGGCATAGTGAAAAGCGAGGGTCGATATATCCGAGATATACATTCTCATAGAAGCCTTCGGCCTGTAAAACTCATACAATGAAACTGTTATAGGAGCGGTTGCACAACCGAATTCCAGCATTTTTAGTTTTTTGAAATCCGGCCTCAGCGCAGCAAGTTTCCGCAGAGGTTTCAACTGGTCTAAAGCCGTCTCTCTACATACAAGATGCAGTAACTGGTAAAGAACCTCGGGCTTCTGCCATGCCTGACAGTGCAGGTTCGCGTCCGTGCTGTCGGGAACCTGACTGTCCTGGAATTTTATTCTGTAAAGATTTTTCAAAAAGAAAAGGTCCTCAACTCCCCATAACGGCCTGCCTTTTAAAACACCCGACCAGTATTTTCTGAATTCAAGAAACCAGCCCTGATCGAGCCTTATCTGCCTTAAAACCTTGCAGGCGAAACCGCGATACTTTACAGGAATAAAACGGCTGTGATAAATTCTCCGGCAAAAATCCGATAGGGATGGCACTTTATTACAGGAAGCATCTGTCTCTTTGACAGGCGGAAACTCTTTATAAAGCTTCTCGACATCGACTGCCATATTGTCGAAGAAATTCACTTTCTGATTCCGGCAGAAATAATCCGTCATCTCTTCAATGTCCCTTAAGACTCAACAAAGCCTCTGAAAAATTCCCGCCATAATGAAATATGGGCTGTATATGTATTTGCATTTGCGGTCTGAGCCGCATTTTGAATTATTTTTTTGCGAAGATTGCTATCGTTCAGAATTTTTTTACATGCAAAGACAATTCCTTCCATGTCTTTAACATCAACAATCATACCATTAGACTCATGTTTGACCAAATCCATAGCCTGACCGACGCGAGTTGTTACCAGAGGCACACCGCAGGCCATCGCCTCAAGCACGGATTTCGGTCCCCCCTCCTGCCTCGATGTAATAATATACAAATCGAGGCATTGATACAGCCGGTTAATTTCTCCGTAGTCTTTTAAATAAATATGCTTATAAGGGACTTTCAAATCCTCTATCCCCTTTTTGACATATCCCCTTGCAGGCCCGGAAAGAAGCACATAAAGTTCGGGTATCGATTCTTTAAGTATGGAAATAACTTTTAAAAAGATGTCCGGCCCTTTTACAAGTTTCGGCTGCATACCTTCGCCCCAGCCGACGCCGTCTTTCTGAAATGAGCCCAGAACTACGGCATTTTGCGGAATATCAAATGCCTTTCTTGCCTGGTTTTTTGATTCGGCATTTTGAACAGAAAAATATTCCCCTTTAATCGCTATCGGTATCAGAAAAACTTTTTCCGGCTCAATACCGCTGTCAAGTATCAGGTTCCTCATATAAGAATTGGAAGCCTGTATTCGTGTAACTTTATGATGGAATTTTTTAAGATTATCAAAACAGGTTTCGAACAATTCCTCCCCTGAACCCGGATAGCCATGATAATAAGGAAAAGCTATGCGGCATTTCGGGAGAAGATAACTGTGCGGACGTCTCAAAAAATAGGCGCTCGGATAAAAAATCGCCTGCCTGGGAAAACCAACCGGCATCGGTCCCGATATACGCCATCTAATACCGAGTTGTTGTAATACTTCTTCTGTAATGCATCTTATTTCACCGCTCGTTACCCATTCGATTCCCTCGGTAACAAACAAAACATCTTTGTATGGCCTGGCAGAAAAGCTCGCAAAAATATTTTTGATAGTAGTAGGTTTTAAATTTACCAAAGGCAATAAGTCCTTATGCACCTTCTATTTTTTTCGAACAACCGCTTTAACTTTCTCAAAAAAATATGATGGACTCAGCAGAAAGAAAATCAGGGCTGATTTTAATAAACTATACTGCCGGAATTTCGGGTGTATTATATTCCCGAAAGGGTCTCTTTTTGCAGAATATCTGCCGTGGAACTTAACATCTTTGTTGCTTATCCATTCAAAATCAGGATTGAGCTCCAGAAATCTCCTGCATTCTTCTGTTCCCGGATAAATATCAACACCAATGCCCATATAATATTCACTGCGCTTTAGTTTGAGTTTTTTAATCAGCCTTACCGTTTTTAAGGTATCAAAAAAAGTCTCGCCGGGCGTCGAGGACATGAAAGACAATCGAAAGTTAATGCCGTATTTTCTCAGGAGTTCCAGATTTGGTGCAAGTCTTTCAAGTTTTATGCCTTTTTTAAGATTTTTAAGAACGTTCTCGCTGCCGGACTCAATCCCGATAAACAGCAGTTTAAAACCCGCCTTTGCGAGCATTGCTACAAGTTCCTCGTCAAGTCCGTCAAGCCTTGAATGAGCATGAAACTCAAGTTTTATATCATTATCAATCAGCGCCCTGCACAAATCCATGCAGTATTGCTTTTTAAGGGTAATGGATTCATCTCTGAACCTCACGCTTTTGATATTGGGGTTGCCGGCAGTCAGCATTTTTAATTCTTTTATAATGGATTCGACTTTGCGTGTCCTGTAAGTCTTCTGCCAGTAGTGGTTGCAGTCGCAGAAGGTGCAGTGAAATGGGCATCCCCTGGCGCCGACAACGTCGGCATGGGTCAAAAGTTTGTCGGTCTGCTGCGAGGCAAAATAAGTCCTGTTGATAATCGGAAGCGATTCGATGCTGTCCAGAAAAACGGTTTTCTGGTTCTCGATAATTTTGCCGTCCTTTCGCCACGTCAGATTTGGTACATCTCCAAACTCAAAATCCTTCCTGCGGCATTTTTCACAAAGCATTTTAAATGGTATTTCACCTTCAAACCTTACGACAGCATCGATTGCCCTGCACTTCGAAAGGCACTCTTCGGCTATATATGACACATGATTCCCCCCTGCGACAACAAAACAATTCGGCAGTTTTTGTTTAATAACGTCCGCCCAGAACATTACATTGTACATATTCGAAGCGTAAGTGCTCATGGCAACCATATTCGGCGAAAAATCCGCAATCTGCTTCAAAATCTCACCGTCAGCCTTCAAATAACGCTGCAGGATTTTTTCGGCAGGCTGGTTAAGTTCAATCCCCTCGATTTGATAATCCGGACAATCTATAAAAGAAGCAAGACTTACAAGACCGAAAGGTATAACAACCTGCTCATAGAAGAAGGAAGTTGAACTGACGCTCAGCAGTAAAATTCTGAATTTTTCTTTCTCTCCGCCCATTTGACTTTGAAAAGTGTTAGGGATGAACCGGTTGACTATAACAGCACCTTCTTCTTGGACAGATATTCAATATCGTGGTCAATCATTTCGGCAATCAGTTGTTCAAAGGTAACTGTCGGCTCCCATCCCAGCACCTTTTTTGCCTTGGAATAATCTCCTTCGAGGATTTCGACTTCCGCCGGCCTGAAAAATTTCGGGTCGCTGACAACAAATTTTTCATAATCCAGTCCGATATAAGAAAATGCCTTCCGGCAAAATTCTTTGACTGAATGCGTTTTGCCTGTGCATATTACATAATCATCCGGCTTTTTGTACTGAAGCATCATCCACATCGCTCTTACATAATCTTTTGCGTGCCCCCAGTCTCTTTTTGCCTCCAGATTTCCCAGGGCAAGCTTGTCCTTAAACCCCAGTTTAATCATCGCGACATGCGACGTTATCTTGCGGGTAACAAATTCAAATCCCCTTCTGGGCGATTCGTGGTTATATAAAATACCGTTGCAGGCAAAAAGATTATAGGCCTCGCGGTAATTTCTTGTAAGGTCGAAGCCCGCGCTTTTGGAAATACCGTAAACGCTTCTTGGGTGAAAAGGTGTCTTTTCGCTCTGAGGCACCTCATTGACCTTGCCGAACATCTCGCTTGACGCGGCAAAATAGAACCTCGCATCCGGCACAACATCGTGAACTGCCGACAGGATATAATGACTGCCGCTTATATTCGATTGTAATGTCGAAAATTCATCCTCGAAGCTGTAAGAAACAAAGCTCTGTGCCGCAAGATGATATACCTCATCAGGTCTGATGGAAGAGACCGCCTTATAAACCGACGGATAACTTTCCAGCGAGCCGGAAACAAGCTCTATATCGTTCAGCAGATGCAGAATTCTGCTCATCCTGTGCTCTTCGTCTTCAAGAGCCACTCGCCGCACCAAGCCGTAAACCTTATAACCTTTTTCAATCAGTAATTCCGCCAGGTAAGAACCGTCCTGGCCCGTAATTCCTGTTATAAAAGCTTTTTTCATGATTCTTGCCTCATATAAATCCTAAAACTATCCGCAGGTTATTTTATCCCGCTTTTTTGAAAATTATCCCGATTTCGTTTGAGAACAGCTTGCTGGAACGAAACAGCCATTCGAATTTTTCTATCTTCTTGGGAAGTTTATAGAATGTTTTTTCTATTTTCAGGTTTTTCATTTGCCCCGTTATCCGCTTATACTCGCCAAGTGAGCACATCTGATGCGTACTTACATTTTTCAAATAAAATTCTTTTCGCAAATAACCGTCAAAAACGCATTTTCTAATCAGGCGCAGGATTCGCGGCAGATAATGTGAAGGGTCGAAGCAGAAAATAACTCCCTCATCTGTCAGCATATCACAAAGTTTCCTGAAAAGCTCCGTTCGATTCGGTATATGATGCACGGTCGAAAGCAAAATTATAAGGTCGAATTTTTCTGCCAGGTCAATCTCTGTTATTTCACCCGATATCAAATTATATTTGAAGTTTTTCTGCGCCTTTATCTTCTCCAGCCTCGGTGACAAATAATCCAGAAAAGTCCGGCCTATATCTACAGCAGTATATTCTCTGACTGTGCTGTGTTCACAGATAAGCCTCGTGTGAAATCCCGCTCCCGGCCCAACCTCAAGCACCTTGACCGCTCTTTTGTCGTTAAGCAGACTCAGCAATGTTTGTGCGCGAATATCATCTTGTCTCAACTGGAAGTTGTCCCAGTTTTCCCCCCCTGTATGACGATTTATTCCATACAGTTCCGGATTGAAATAATCGGGCCGATGAACGTTATGCTTCCTATTGGTCTCGATAACCATTCGTTTTTCATCATCAGACAGCATCTTCCAGCCGATATCATTTCTCAACAGTAAATAAGCCAGATAACCTAAAGGATTTTTTAACACATTAGTGCCTGTTGCCGCTTTTTCTAAACAGGAAAAATACGTTTCTGATGCCCAGAAAATCCTGAAAAATGCTTCTTACGATTACACTGCCCCGCCCCATTATCTTGCCTGCCAGCGCGTTATAGGAACGCACAGGAATTTTCATGCTTTCTTCTTCTCGCCCGGCCTCTTTCTGGTAATAATCCTGCCAAAGCTCGTTGAATCTTTTGAAAATGTCTGTAACCGAAGCTCCGAAGCTCTCAAACATCTTTTTGACTGTCTTATAGTCCAGATAGTTAATGGAATCGATAAAATCTGTCGGCCTTGCAAGCAGTCTTAAATAAACCTTGGCAAGTGATTTGGGACATTTGGATGGAAAAACAATTTTATAATGAGGTTCTATAGGTATCCAGTAGTTAGGGGTATGAACAAAACCGACGCCTTCGGGCTTTAACACGCGGACCATTTCTTTTATGGACTGCCGCACATCCTGCACATGCTCAAGAACGGCAACGGTCTGCACATAATCGAATTCATTATCTGCGAACGGCAGTTTTTCCGCCGCTGTGTAATAGAATTTGGCCCGAATACCATATAATTTTGTTCTAAGTTCGGCCACTTCCAGCGCTTCCCGGTCAACGTCGCATCCCGCGCAATCGGCCCCCAGCTCTGCTCCTGCTGCGATATGCCCGCCCCATCCGCAGCCGATATCGAGCATCTTTTTCCCTTTTAAATCAAGTCCGGATATTTCTTCTATTGCTCTTAGCCACGCCTTGGCTCGTGGAATTTCTTTTTTTCTGTCTTCAACTCTCCTGTTCCAGTCATAAAGTCCCAGGCAGTCTTTGTAGTAATGCCGCAAATGCGTCTCAATCTTCGCGTTGAATTCCTGTTCTAAAGTTTCGGCCTGCTCAGGAGTATTCAACTTGTGACCTTTCTGTCTGCATTATCTGCTTTAATGGCGCGATTAATTCCCGCAGCCGCTGCCCGTTGATTATATTGAGGAAATATTCGATGAGTATAAATGCAAAAATCACCAATGGCAGCATTAAGACGTTTTTGGTAAATAAAGCCGTGGAAATGACAATAACCAGCGGCAGCCAGATTTTTAAAATTATGTCCAACATATGGATATTGCCGTAATGTTTTTTGAGAATTAGTATTCTCATAAATCCTATCGGCAAAAACCATGTTACAAATTCCGTTATCGGCAGCGCCGCCGCACCGAGGTAAAATGATTCTCCTATTTTTAACGGTATTAACAGGTAATAGCAGACAATAATAACAACAAGAGTAAGAGGCTCCATCGCGGTAATTAGTCTGTGTTTTTCAAGCGCAAAAATGACCTGATGATAAGGTCTCCAGAACAGCCTTCCCATAACCGACAATGCGAAAAACTGTAAAATAAAAGCGCTTCTCATGTTCTCTGAGCCGAAAAACAATTGAACAATCGGTGTGCCGGCAAAAATTATGATTATCACAAAAATGGCGCTGACAAAATTAAGTGTTTCCACAATATGCTTGAACTGTTTGTGGAAAAAAGTCTGGCTGTTGACAATTCTGTATACAATTTCTGTAAACATTGTGCTGGTCACCGGCTTTATAAATCTGTCAACCCCCGCGTAACATCGCTGGGCTATTTGATAAAACCCGACTTCGCTTGTGCCGAGCAGGTTTCCAAGTACAAGTTTATCAAAATAGCTCAGCAGTCTTTCACAAATGCTCGAAAAACCAATCGGCAAAGAATAGCTTATGTATTTCTTGAAATGACTGGCTTGCGGCATGGAAAACCTGAACAAACCTTTTTCCCTGAAATAGAAAAATCCCCCGATTATGGAAATCACCGGCACAACAACTTTGCTGTATGCAAGCAGGTAGACATCCGGTTTGCCGAGGCATACGCCTATAGTATAAATAAAAAGTACGCAGGCCGAGACTATTTCGACCACGGACAAATAGAAGAAATCTCTCTTTCCTATCATGGTATTGGTAAAAAAATCGGCAACCAGTTCGAGGAAAATGGCATAAAACCCTATTCTTAAAAGAATGTTGTTGCCCGTCTCATACCTGTACTTAAGCAGATAGAGGGCTGCGAATACCAGCACATAAGCAAATATCAATATGCTTTTTAGGACAAGGTATGCGAAAACGTCTTTTGAATCATCCTCAGCGGCAAGAAACTTGTTATATGCAGTTGATAATCCCAGGTCCGAAAGACTGCTCAACGCGCCCGCGAAGCTGTAATAGTAAATCACTTTGCCCCATGTTTGGGAGCCAAAAACCTTAACAATAAGAATTAAGGGAATGAAATTGATTGCAGCAACGGCAAAATTCGCTGCAATTCTTAAATATACATTTCGTACCATCATGCGGTAAAATCAGAAATATCAGGACGCCTTTAAAGGTCGGCTCGAAGCCGTAGGGAAAAATTTGCTGTTCTCCCAGAAATACTCATCGTCTTTGTTTTTGATATTAAGATTGGGAGAGGACCCGAACACCAGTGAGTTAGCTGGAACGTCCTGGTCCTTGATATAAGTATTGGCGGATATTAAGCAGTTTTTCCCGATATGCGACTTCCCGATAATAGTTGCTCCTGCCAGCAGCATCACATGCTCATCGAAAGTCGGATAAATACCGTGATTATTTCCTACCGTGCAATTTTGTGAAAAGTAGAAAAAATTGGAAAACCTGGCTCTGCCTATAACACTGCCCAAAGGATGTCCCATCGTAAATATCGCCGGCAGGCTTACTTCATGATAAAGGTCTGCGCTGTGCAATGCCTTATTTAGATAATATACCTTGTCCGCTAAAAGTTTATTGTTCCTCTCCACCGACAGTATATTGGAAAGATAATATAGAAAAATCGCGTATTGGTCCGTTTGAAAAGGACTGAAAGATATGGTGTTTTCTTTCCAGTAATATTTATTTTTAACAAAACTGAAGCAGTATTCTACTTTCTTAAGGGCCCCGGATATGCAATCTGTGATTTCCTTTGTTTCCTTGTCGTCAATGCCGAAAAAACTGTTCAATTGTCTGGCTACAAGTCCCGTTAATTTTTCGTTTGAAAGTAGAAGAAACATAATAAAAACTCCTGTAAATCTAAAAACTGAAAATCTTTTAACTGCCTGCTCGTTTTAGAAGGTCTTCATAGATTCTTCTGCCGGTATTGTAGTCATCGAACCCAAGAAATTTTTTCACAAAATTCTTTTTTTTCTCCGGGTTCAGCCTGCAGTCTTCGAAAGTCTTTTGAGGAAAATCGGAAACAAAATTTTCCGCATCAAAATTATAAACTACGCCCTCGAAATTATAAAAGCTTCCCGGCTCCGCCAGGAAATCTGTCATTCCGTCAAGGACCTCATAGCCCGGCCACAATTTTCCCGGCTTGGGAATTATACATACCGAAGGAATTCCCATCAAGGCGCTTTCCAGAATTGTCATACTGCAGTAAGCGATGGTCAGATTGCTTATAAATAATAACTCCAGCGTGGTAAACGGATAAAAGCTTTCGTCAAGAAACAGAAAGTCCGCCATTTTCCTGACATATTTTGGAATCGGGTTTTTAATTCTCCCTTTTACCACAAGGACCGCATCGTTCCTGTCGCAAAACGCACGAATTGCCTTTGTAACTTCCAAATCATCGATTTTTTTATATACATCGGGCAAATATTCTCCTGCCCTGTGCCACATCAGTTTCAACCTCTTCAAAAACGCCGGCTGCGGCGTATACACGGAATTAAGCCAGACAGAAGAAAGACGGAATGGAAAGGGCATTAACAATACCACTTTTTTGTTGACAGGAATGTTATATTTTTTTCTGATTTCCCCGGCTTTAAAATCTTTAACCTGGTCCAGCTCGCAGAAACCTGTAACCACACATTTTTTATCTATATCTTTGAAAAATTGTTCTCTCGCCGGCTCGCCAACCATATTTTTCAGCACCACATATTTCTTCCACCACTCTATCCAGTTTCGTGAATAGCAGTAAATCGCGTCGGTGTTTGAAATGTTCCTTTTCAGAAATAAAAGGTCATAGTAATGCTGCAGCTGAGCTGTAATTAACGAGTGACCCTTTTTCTTGAGATTTGTTTTCAATTCGTCTGCTATAGGCGGAAAGTTTGTAAAGAAACAAACGCTGATTTTTTCTTCTTGAATAATTCTCTCGACTTCCGCCGTGTTTTTAAAAGGAACAGTGTTCACCTGCCGCTTGAATTTCGGCATTTTCTCCACGGCAGGAAACTGATATGCCTTATAACCCATCTCGGAGGGCTTTTGAGTATAGTCGCAAAACAGCGTGACTTTGCAGTTATTTTCAAGCAGCAAATCAACCAGAGGCGCAAATAATTTTATACTATTATCGCGCGGAATATGAAACCCGACATTCATCGATTATCTCTTTTCTTTTGCTTTGGGCCGGACCTTTTCCAGCTTGCGTAAATAATACTCAGCCAGCTCAAACTGGCTTTCATCATCTATCTCTACTGTATATTCTTCTTCATGAACAAGCAGTGAAACTCTATCGCCCAAATAAGCATAAGCCGTTTTCTTGTTCTCTGTCTCCATTAAAACATTTTTTCTTATGGCAAAAATTGCCCCGTCAAAAAGATACAGCGGCGGCAAATCCTGCATTCGGTATAAATCTGTCGGCCCTGAAAACGAAGTGACCGTTCCGGTCTTGGGGTCGAGTTTTTTCATCCATTCAGGCCTTTGACTGACTAAATACGCTGTCCCGACGGCCGTAAAATTATCATTGCTGGCAAGCTTCCTCACAGCTTCACTTATCTCGCCGTCTTTCCTGATGGGCACATTCGCATACAGCGATACTACAATGTCTGTTACATAATTTTCTTCCCGCTCAAGTGTCCTTACGGCATGTCTGAGCGCATCATCCAGAGCGGAAGTATCTAACGACAATTCCGCTGGCCTTTTTATTACCTGCACACCGTATTTTTCCGCTACAGCAGCTATATCGGCGTTGTCGGTCGAAACCACCACCTTATTGCATATCTTGTCTTTCAAAGCCGCTTCTATCGTATAAGCTATCAATGGTTTGCCCAGGAGAGGTCTTATATTTTTGCCTGGTATTCTTTTGCTGTTTCCGCGCGCCGGTATAACGCAAAGCACATTCATCTTTATTGACTCCCTGTATGTTTTATTTTGTTCCAGGCGTTTAATTCCTGTATCATCTTCTCCTGGATTTGCATCAGTTCCTCATCGGAAAAACCGGTGAAATTTACTCTCACCTTTTCTCCTTGCTCGCCGAGGCTTAACATATATTCTTCTTCATCTTTTATTTTCCCCTCTGATAAAGCCAGCTGATACAATTCCGTCCCCGGGTATGGCGTCGCAAAAAATATCACCTCCGGAATCAAATCCAGTTCCTTGCAGAAATTGACCGTCTCTTCTATAGTCTCGCGGTTCTCGCCGGGTATTCCTACGATAAAGGAGCAGTCCGCCCATCCTAAATATTTCTTGGTTAATCTTACGGCTTTTTTTGCCTGTTCAACTGTTACATTTTTTTTCATTATATCCAGCATTCTTTGGCTTCCGGATTCTATCCCGTATCCAATCAGGACGCACCCTGCCTCGGCCATTGTGGAAACAAGTTCTTCGGTCATCAGGTTGACCCGTCCCGCGCAGCCCCACGTCACTTTTCCGCCAAGTTCCCTTTTAACTTCACTGCAAAACTCATATATGAATTCTTTTTTCAGGCAGAACTCATCATCGGTAAAATGCAGGTATTCCGCCCCGTACTTTTCATGCAGCGTCTTCATTTCTTTTACAATATTTTCCGGCGACCTGTGCCTGTATCGCTGCCCCATAAAATCGTGGTAGCAGTAAATGCATTTGTATGGACAGCCTCTTGTTGCGCTGATGTTCATCGACAAAACGGTATTTTCTCCGGCGCCGCCGTCAATCCATTTATTCCTGTTCGGTGCGCCGACCGGGTTTTTAAGATATGTGTCCATCGGAAACAGCTCCCAGGCGGGAAAAGGCAGCTCATCCAGGTTGATAATAGATTTTCGGTGCTTATTTACTGCGATCTTACCGCCGGTATCTTTGAACCATATCCCTTCGACTTCCGACAGCGGCTTGTTTCTTTCGACTGCTTCCACAAGTTCGACAATGGTATTTTCACCCTCCCCTGTGCAAACAATATCTGCACCTGTTTTTTCAAGTATGATTTTAGGAATGGAAGAACCCACACTTCCTCCGACTATGACTTTTTTTGCGGGATGGTATTTCTTAAGCAGGGATATAAGCCATTTCACGTATTTATAAACGGTAACTATTGCGCCGATGCCGGCTATATCAAAGTCTGCTTTTTTTATTCTGTTTTCAACTTCTTCCGGCGACCATCGGTACGCGTTTATATCCATCACTTCAACTTCATGCCCGCCGCGATGCAGCACCGCTGCTATATAACCCAGTCCCAGGGGCAGAAGATTCGGCTTTGACCATTCTCTTATCGGAGGATTTATTAGAAGTATTTTCATTCTTCCGTTAACTATTTTCGCTGATTAAACTCGCCGGCCAATAACGATAAAATCAGCGAATCGCACCATTGTCCGTCGTAAAAGTAATTCTGTCGCAGCACCCCGTCGCGGTGAAAACCCAGCCTTCCGTAAAATGCCTTTTTCTTTTCATCGATGGAATAAATCTCCGTCCAGACCTTGTTGAGTCCGAGTTCATGATAGCCGTATTTCATCAAAATTTTGGCCGCGTCTTCGGCATAGCCTTCTTCGTCGATGTAGGAATCATTCCAGCCGATATACATTGAAATGTCCGCGTGACGATGCACCCAGTTTATATAAACAAATCCGCAGCAGCCCAAAAGCAGGTTGTCGGACAGGCGTCTGATTGAAAACATTATCGTAGCAGGGTCGTTAAGAACTTTTTTCTCAAACCATTGCTCCTGCATATCCGTATTAAGCTCGCGGTATTCCCTGAAAAATTTGCGGAACTCCGGCTTGTTTCTCCACTCCATTAATTGTTTTAAATCCGCTCGTTCTATCGCGGTTAAACCTGTAAGTAATCCTTTTAACATTATTTAATATCCTCCAAACGTATATGCGCTCCTGCCGCAACATCTTTTATCAGCTTTTTCCCGACAACATCGTTTATCCTGTATGGTGCAAGACCGTCGGCCGGAATAGGCCGAAGCGGAAACAAATCCTCCGCCGCCAGTATATGTCCCTTCTTAAGGTCTTTTGTAAATCGTAGTGCCCTCTTCTGAACAATGGCGGATTCTTTTTCATTTTCTTCTATTCTCTTAATCCCGTCCCCCATCGCTGCTTCCAGCTCTCGGCTCGCTTCCACCATTTCCTTCCACGCCTTCGGGTCCATTGAAAAGCGGTGGTCCGGCCCTGTTCTGTTTGTATCATCCGTAAAATGCTTTTCTATCACTCGTGCCCCCATCGCAATCGCGCCCAAAACGGTGCTGTGTCCCGGCGCATGGTCGCTTAGACCCAGAATGATATCGCCGAACATTTTCCTGTATGTGTTCAATACCTTCAGATTAACATACTTAAAATTGTCTCGGCTGCCTGTATAATTTGTATTGCATTGCAGCAGCACTATCCGGTCGTTTTCCTCTAAAATAATTTCGACCGCTCGCAGCACTTCTTCTTCGGTTGCCGCACCGGTTGCAAGGATAACAGGTTTGTTTTGTTTCGATATATAACATATTATCGCAGGCCACGTAATTTCGCCCGAACCTATCTTATACGCGGCAACATACGGCTTTACCTCCTCCGCTATTTCTATTGAATAAGGCGAGGTTATAAAGGCAATCCCTGCTTTTTTACAGGTCTCGCACAGTCTGCCTGTCCAGTCCTTGTTTATCGAAGCATCTTTATATACTTCGACAACGCTCTTTTGCCACGTCGCCTGATGAGAAAGCTGTTTCCCCAGCGACCTGAAGCCGTATTCACTTACAATTGTCTCTGCAGAAAAATGTTGAAATTTTGCCGCGTCGGCGCCCGCTTCCGCGGCAAGATAAATCAATTTTTCGGCCCTGTCCAGGCTCCCGTCATGATTTGAAGCGATATCAGCGATAAAATAAGCTGGATGGCTGTTTCCTATCAGCTTTCCGCCGATATTTATTTCTTGGACAGGCTTGTTCTTCATGATTTCACTTTCAATCGTTTTATCTCGTCCTTAAGCAGGGGAAGTTTTATATTGAACGTTTTTTCAAAAAGACTGCAATCCATTCGCATATCTTTGGGCCGGCGTGCCTTAAGTTTCTGTTCCGCGGCCAAAGCGTCCTGTGCGCAGTCGGTGCTGAAGGAAAAAAGTTTCGCCAATTCTATGGCGAAATCTCTTTTGCTCATCCCCTCTCTGCTGCCTAAATTAAAAACGCCCGCAATCGGCTTTTCAATAATTTTTGCCAGTATTTCTATCAGCGTATTCAGTGACAGCGGACTGAAAAACACGTCTGTAAATAATTTTATCGGGGTTTGTCTTTGAAAACTTTCTACAAGCCAGTCGCTGAAACTTTTTCTGTAAGGAACAAGACTTTCTCCGAAAAAATTGGTACGCAGTATTGTGCTTTCCACTTGTTGAACGACCTTTTCGGCGCAATATTTTGAAAATCCGTAAACATTGACCGGCATAACGTCTTGTTCCGGATGAGGTCCGGGACTGTCGTAAAGCTGGTCTGTCGAGATATGTATGATTTTAACGCCCGGGTGCTGCTTAATCCAGGCCGTAATGTTCTCCGCGGTCTTTACGTTCAAAAGGTATGCGTCTTCCAGTCGCTGTTCGCACTTATCAACGTCGGTCAATGCTGCAAGATTAATAATTAATTGAGGCTGGACGAAGTTTAATAAATGCTCTGTGGCCTTCAAAGACCGCAAATCGCAGTTAATATCCGTTTTTTTACTGTTGCCCTGTCCGACAACGTTAAGCCCCTGTTGCTTCAAATAGGGGTATAACCTCGAACCCAGTAATCCGGTTGCGCCCGTCAGAAGAATCTTTTTTTTACCGGCCCCACCGCCGGCTGAATCTGATTTATTCAACCTCTATCTCCTCCAGCATTTTATTAAGGTCTTTCTGCCCTACCCATGTATCATTTATGTTGCTCTGGAAAACAAAATCTTCCGGCACTGCGGGACAGTTCTTGTATGTTTCAATCGTTTCCTGACCGACAAAAAACTGGGGCATAATCACATAAATGCCGTCGAAAAATCTGGTGTTTCTCGCTTCGTCGCAGGATACGAGCACTTCATGAAGCTTTTCTCCCGGCCGGATGCCGGTAATCTTGAACTCGCATTTCGGCTCTATCGCTCTTGCGAGGTCGGTTATTTTCATTGAGGGTATTTTTGGCACAAAAGTCTCGCCGCCGCAGGACCTCTCAAGTGCTTTTAAAACAAGGTCGACTCCCTGGTCGAGTGTTATCCAGAACCGTGTCATTCTTTCATCGGTAATCGGAAATTCCTTTTTCCCCTGTTTTTTCAGCTCTATAAAAAGCGGTACCACACTGCCGCGCGAACCGACAACGTTTCCGTACCTGACCACCGAAAACTTTACTCTTCCTCCCGCGTATGCGTTCGCGGCTATAAAAATCTTCTCTGCCACTAATTTGCTGGCGCCGTAAAGATTGACCGGGTTGACTGCCTTGTCTGTCGATATGGCGACTACCTTTCTGACATGACTGTCAATCGCGGCATCGACGATATTATCTGCTCCCATTACATTTGTTTTTACTGCTTCTGTCGGGTTGTATTCCAGCGCCGGCACCTGTTTCAGGGCTGCGGCATGGACTACGTAATCGACTCCTTCGAAGGCACGGTAGAGTCTGTCTTTATCTCTTATATCGCCGAGGAAAAACCTCACTTTGTCGGCAAATTTCGACATCTTCTGTTTCATTATATGTTGTTTATATTCATCGCGGGAGTAGACAATGACTTTTCGGGGCTTAAACTCGGTTAGGATTCTCCATGTGAAGCGGTTGCCGAAAGAGCCCGTTCCACCTGTTACCAGGATCGTTTTGTCATTTAACATATTTATCTTTCCTTTATTTTATTTCATGTATCTTTTTTATTTAGACTCTGTCTCCGTCGGTTGCACATAATACCGCAATAAAAAAATGCTCCTTGCATTCATTCCTGTTAGTCCCGCCGGAGAACTTCGTTTTCTTTTTCGTTTTTGTTCGCTGACACGTTAAACCACTGTCAGCTTTAATTTTTCTCTAACGGGATAAATCGAAACCAGCCGACCGGCTGTTTTTGGAAATAATACCGCCCATAACCCTTTTTAGCAAGAGTTTTTACGGCTGCGCAAGGCCCGATAAAATCCGCTCTTTCAATACTGTCTCGGCCGAAAATCAGCTTTTATCTGATGGTGGCGGATTTAATTGACTTATGGCTGCAATGGTTATAAAATCCTGCTAAATCCGGTTCTTTATAGGAGAAAAGTTGTGGATATAAAAGGTGTCATTCTTGCCGGCGGAACGGGCTCGCGTCTGATGCCCCTGACGAAGGTTACAAACAAGCACTTGTTGGCCGTTGACAAAAAACCGATGATTTATTATCCCGTCGAAAAACTCATTTCAGCGAGTATCAAAGAAATACTCATAGTAACTGGCGTAGAGCACATGGGTGACGTGGTAAATCTTCTCGGTTCAGGCAGCTCTTTCGGTTGTCGTTTTACTTATAAGGTTCAGGACAAGGCCGGCGGCATCGCCCAGGCTCTTGCCCTTGCGGAAGGTTTCGCCGGCGACGCTGGTCTCATCGCCATTCTCGGCGATAATATCTTTAAGGCCTCCCTCAAGTCTTATCTCAAAAAATTCTCGTCCCAAAAGAAAGGCGCAAGAGTGCTGCTCAAAAAAGTCCCCAATCCCCAGCGCTTCGGTGTCGCCGAAATCTCCGGCGGCAGGGTTGTCAAAATCACTGAAAAACCAAAAAAACCAAAAACTAACTATGCCGTTACGGGAATATATTTTTACGATAGGACTGTTTTTGACATAATCAGGAAGCTCAGGCCTTCCGGCCGGGGCGAGCTTGAAATCACAGATGTGAACAATACGTATATTGCCCGTAATCAGCTTCAATACGATATTCTCACCGGCTGGTGGACTGATGCCGGCACATTCGAATCGCTCAGCAAGGCAAGTGAACTGGTTGTTAAGGAGCCGCCGTTATGACAAAAAAAATCGCGGAACTAAAAAAAGTATTTTCTGATGGTTCAGTTATCATTACGGGCTCGGCCGGTCTGATTGAAGGCGTCAAGGCCCGCCCCGCAAGGGTTTTTCCTGACGAACGGGGCCGGCTCGGCGAAATCTTGCGCGCCGACGACGAATTGTTCGAAAAATTCGGCCAGGTTTATTTTACAACGACATATCCCGGCGTCGTAAAGGCCTGGCACTGGCACAAGAAGCAAACCGACCTTTTTTATGTTGCCAAAGGCACTGTTAAGATTGCCCTTTATGATATGCGAAACGACTCAAAAACCAAAGGTTCTGTTAATCAGATTTATCTGGGCGAGCATTGCCCTGCCGTTTTAAAGATTCCCCCAGGCGTCTGTCACGGCTGGATGTGTGTAGGTCAGGATGAAGCATACATTATAAACACAACGTCCGAAGTTTATAATTACAGTCAGCCCGATGAATTTCGAATTCATCCTCACGATAACGACATACCTTACGACTGGACGCGCAAAGATGGCTGAAAAAATCGTCCTGTTCGGCGCAAAAGGTATGCTCGGTTCTGACCTTTTCAGTCTACGCGCCAAAGATAATATAATCCCCCTTGACCTGCCCGAATTTGACATCACCGCCAAAGCCCCTCTTGAAAAAGCCCTCCAGGATGCCGATGTTGTAATTAACTGTGCAGCCTGCACCGACGTTGAAAAAGCCGAGAGCCAGGCGCCGCAGGCCTTTAAGGTAAACGCCGAGGCCGTAGCCAATCTCGCCAAAATTGCCCACAAAAAAAATATTTATATCATTCATATAAGCACTGACTTTGTCTTCGACGGCAAAAAACAAACTCCTTATCTCGAAACTGACGCACCAAACCCCATAAACGTTTACGGCAAAAGCAAGCTTGCAGGCGAAAAACTTTTAACCGAAAATCATGATTTTTATGCGATAATTCGCCTCCAGTGGACCTATGGCAAAAACGGCAATAATTTTGTAACAAAGCTTATTTCGCTCTCCCGGCAGAAAAGCAGCCTTAAAGTTGTTAACGACCAGTTCGGTTCACCGACCTGGACTCACGAGGCCGCCAAGGTCATTCGTGAATTTGCCGCGAAAAAACCGCAGGGCCTTTTTCACTATGCCGCCGCCGGTTTTACGAGCCGCTATGAGATGGCAAAGTTCGTCTTTGAAAAACTTAAAATAAACGCCCAGGTCCTTCCGTGCAAATCGAACGAATTTCCAGCCGCCGCAGCCAGACCCTCCAGCAGCAGGTTCTGCTGTGATAAAATACAATCTCTTCTTGACAAACCGGTTGAATTATGGCAAATACCGCTTGAAAGGTTTTTAAAAACGTTATGAAAAGAATTCTCGTTACAGGCGGTGCGGGTTTTATCGGCAGCAATTTCGTAAGATGGGTTTTAACCAGTCATCCCGATTGCCTTATTGTCAATCTCGACAAGCTCACTTATGCCGGCAATCTTGAAAATCTCGAAGGTTTCTTAAATCTCCCCAACCACATCTTTGTCAAGGCCGATATATGTGACGGCAAAACAGTTGAGCAGATAATCGACAAGCACAAAATTCAGGCGATAATCAACTTTGCCGCTGAAAGCCACGTTGACCGTTCGATAATAGCTCCCAAGATTTTTATAGAAACCAACGTAACCGGCACGCTCACTCTGCTGCAGGCCGCCTGCGACAAAAAGATTGAGAAATTCCTGCAGATTTCAACCGACGAGGTTTATGGCCAGCTCGGCCCGACCGGAAAATTCACTGAACAAACGCCGCTTTCGCCCAACTCGCCGTATTCCGCAAGCAAGGCCGCTGCCGATTATCTTGTAAAAGCCTTTGGCCACACCTGGGGCCTGAATTACAGTATAACCCGCTGCTCGAACAATTACGGCCCCTATCAGTTCCCCGAAAAAATGATTCCGCTTATGATAAACAACGCCTTGAACGACAAACCGCTGCCCGTTTACGGCGATGGCCTGAATGTCCGCGACTGGATACACGTCGAAGACCATTGCACGGCGGTCTGGAAAGTCCTGACGGATGGAAAGCCCGGCGAAATCTACAACATCGGCTCATCGTGCGAAAAGCAAAACATCGAAATTGTAAAAACTATATTGAAACTGCTCAAAAAACCCGAATCTTTAATAACTTTCGTCAAGGACCGTCCCGGCCACGACAGACGATATGCTATGGATGCCTCGAAAATCACTTCGCAGCTCAACTGGCATCCGCAGATAAAATTTGAAGATGGTCTAAGACAAACAATTGACTGGTATCTTCAAAATAAAAAATGGCTTTCCAATGTAACAAGCGGCCAGTATCAGCAGTATTATCAGCAGATGTATGCCAACCGTTAGGCCCGCAATGCCGGATGAAGTCGTCCCTCGGCGACAATAAGCCAGAACAAAGTCTTCAAGCAAAAATGCCGCTTCAGAGATTCCTTCAAAAAATCGCAGGCCGTTTCTCTCATTGATTCTTTGATAGCGGCTCTCGCGGCTCTGTATTGTTCCTTGCTCAATCTCCTCATTGCCGGCCGCAAAGGAATGACATCTTTCCCTCCGCCGTTAAAATAAAAATTCTCCAGCACCTTGTATTCGGTATTTTTGTTGGCGAATGATATTTTGGAAATGTTCCCGCCGTGTCTTCGTCTTTTGAAAACCGGTTCCTGCAGGCCGATAAAATCATATTTCAGAGAAAGTCTTAGCCACAAATCATAGTCGGAGCACACCGCCAGTTTAACATCGAACCCCCCGCTTTCCACCAGCATTTTCCTGGACAAAAGCGACCCGCAGGAATGTATCAGTATATTTTCAAAAAGGTGTCTGGTTATCCTGCCGCTGTAAACTTTTTTCTTTCTCCTTCGAAGAATATTGCCCTGCTCATCGATGGCGATATAAGGCCCGTAAACAACAACATCTTCCGCGCCCTTCGGCATTGCCTCAACTATTCTTTCCAGCACATCGGGATACAAAAGGTCGTCGGAGTCAAGAAATGAGATATATTTTCCCTTTGCGAGTTCAATAAGTTTATTTCTTGCCGCGGCGTCCCCGGCATTTTTCTGCCGGAAGTATCGCACATTATAGCCGCCTCTTTCCAGCATCTGTTTTGTGCCGTCCGTCGAGCCATCGTCGACTATAACAACCTCGAAATCCTTATATGTCTGCGCAAAAACACTATCGAGTGTTTCCTTGAGAAGAAATTCTCTGTTATAAGTCGGAATGCAAACACTGACATTCGGCATTACTGCTGACCTTATGCCACAATTAACTGCGTCTCATACAGACTCTTATACAGCGTGCAGTCCTTGGCAAGTTCCTCATGAGTGCCCTGCGCGACAATTCTGCCGTAATTCATTACCACGATTCTGTCCGCCGATATTACCGTGCTGAATCTGTGGGCTATGATAAAGCACGTCCTGTCTTTCATAATCTCGGCAAGCGCCTTATGTATTTTCGCCTCGCTGTCCGCATCGACCTGGCTCATCGCCTCGTCGAAAATCAATATGGACGGATTTTTCAATATCGCCCTTGCGATTACGATTCTCTGCAGCTGTCCGCCGCTGAAGCCCGTCCCGTGTTCGCCTATAACCGTCTCATAACCGTTCGGCAGCGGCTCGATAAATTCGTGTGCATACGACCTCTTCGCAGCAGCAACAATCTCATCCATCGAAGCGTTTTCTCTTCCGTAACCGATATTCGCGGCAACCGTATCGTTGAATGTAACAACCTGCTGGCTGACCATGCTTATCTGGCTTCTCAGGCTTTTAAGGCCTACATCTCTGACATCGACTCCGTCTAAAAGCACCTGCCCCGCCTGCGGGTCATAGAACCTTGGCAGAAGATTTACCAGCGTCGTCTTGCCCGACCCGTTTGCCCCGACGACAGCGACCGTCTGGCCCGCGTCGATAGTGAGGTTTAAATCCAGCAAAACTTTTCTGTCGCTCTTGGGATATGAGAATGACACATTTCTGAATTCAATTTTATTTTTCAGCACACCGATTGACACAGCATTTTCTTTTTCAGGCTCGACAGGCATATCAACCACGGCGAAAATTCTCTCAGCCGCCGCGTTTCCCTGCTGCACCTTGTTCCAGACGTCGCTCGTTTTTCTCATTGATTCCGCCGCCACCCCCAGCATCACAAGCAGCGTAAAGAATGCGCTCGAATCCATTTTCGCGCTCGTGACCCAGTAAACTCCCAGCATTAGGGCCGCCGAGCCTGCGAACATCCCAAGCGCCTCCATTATCGGCCCCGTTGCCGCGTCAATCTTTGCGCCCCGAAGCGCCCTGCGAAGATACGTCTTGTTCACATTGTCAAAAACCTCACGCTCATACCCCTGACGGTTATAAACCTTCACTACCGCTATCGCGCTCATCGCCTCTTCGAGCTTGCCGAGTATCTCTGCGCTGCTTAGCAGTGACTTTTTGGTGGCCTTTTTCATCTTCCTGCCAAGAACAACGCCCAGCCCCACCGTTGCAGGCGCACACGCCAGAAATACAAGCGTAAGCTGCCAGCTTATAAGCCAGGCTAAAACCAGTGTACCAATGGCATTTAGCGGCTCGCGCAGCGCCTTGTCTAAAAGAATTGTAACGCCTTTAGTTATCGCTCCAATGTCGTTAATCAGCCTGCTGGTTGTATCGCTTGTCCCTTCGC
>Ga0315286_10001424_pt1 | contig 21657 bp, 17 predicted proteins | sample YL17G10_0_MG_FD_205038 | JGI IMG/M metagenome (GOLD analysis project Ga0315286, IMG submission 205038) | Sediment microbial communities from Yellowstone Lake, YNP, Wyoming, USA - YL17G10_0 | ecosystem: Environmental > Aquatic > Freshwater > Lake > Sediment | place: USA: Wyoming | collected...
AGACGTGCGCATTACCGGTGCGGCACGCGGCGCAGAGCCCGCAGACGAGGTGGCTCTCGAGCGAGACCCGCTCGCCGGTCTGGAACCCCGTGACCCCCAGCCCCAGTCCGACGATCTCGCCCACGATCTCGTGCCCGATCGTGAAGGGGGGTCGCAGGCGAGCCTGGCTCCAGGCGTCCCACTCGTAGATGTGCAAGTCGGTGCCGCAGATGCCGGCGCGCAGCACGCGCAGGAGCAACTGCCCGGGCCCTGGGACCGGCACGGGGATCTCGCGGATCTCGAGCCCGGGACCGGCCTTCGCCTTGACGACGGCCCTCATCGTGCCGGTCGGGATCGTGGCGGTCGTTCGCGACGTCTCGCGGCGAGTGGTGGTGATCGGGTTCATCGGGCAAGCACCACTCTCAGAGCCTCTCCGGTGCAGGATCCCCGCGCGCGGCTCACCGCCTCGGGGGTCCCGGTGGCGGTCACGGCGCCGCCGCGCTCGCCACCTTCTGGGCCCAGGTCGATCAACCAGTCAGCGCTCTTGACGACGTCCAGGTTGTGCTCGATCACAACCACCGTGTTGCCACGCCCGACGAGCGAGTGGAGCACCTCGAGCAGCATGCGCACGTCCTCGAAGTGCAGCCCGGTGGTGGGCTCGTCCAGGATATACAGCGTCCGGCCGGTCGCCACCCGCGACAACTCGGTCGCGAGCTTAACACGCTGCGCCTCGCCGCCCGAGAGCGTGGTGGCCGACTGGCCCAGGTGCAGGTAGCCCAGTCCGACCAAGCTGAGGGTCTCGAGCTTGCGCCTCAGCGGCGGCACGGCCCCGAGGAACTCCAGGGCCTCCTCCACCGTCAGGTCCAGCACGTCGGCGATGGAGCGTCCGCGGTAGTGCACCTCGAGCGTCTCGCGGTTGTACCGCCGGCCATGGCACAGGTCGCAGCGCACGAAGACGTCCGGCAGGAAGTGCATCTCGATCTTGCGCAGCCCATCGCCCTGGCACGCCTCGCAGCGGCCTCCCTTCACGTTGAAGGAGAAGCGCCCGGGCCCGTAGCCGCGCACCTTCGCCTCGGGCAGGCGCGCGAACAGGTCGCGGATGAAACCGAACGTGCCGGTGTAGGTGGCCGGATTCGAGCGCGGGGTGCGCCCGATCGGGCTCTGGTCGATGGCCACCACCTTGTCAACGTGCTCGGCCCCCTTCAGGCCGCGGTGGGCCCCCGGCACCGGGCCGCTCTCCAGCAACCGGCGCTGCAGGGCAGCCAGCAGGATGTCGTTCACGAGCGTGCTCTTGCCCGATCCCGACACGCCGGTGACACAGGTGAAGGTGCCCAGCGGGAAGCGCACATCCACATCCTTCAGGTTGTGCTCCCGCGCCCCCAGGACCTCGAGGTGCCGGCCGTCGCCCGGTCGGCGCGCCGCCGGCACCGGGATGTCGCGCGCACCCGAGAGGTACTGGGCGGTGAGCGAATCGGCGACCTGCATGACCTCCGAAGGCGTGCCCGCCGCGACCAGGCGACCGCCGTGGCGCCCCGCCCCTGGGCCAAGGTCCACCAGCCAGTCGGCAGCCAGCATGGTGTCGCGGTCGTGCTCCACCACGACCACCGTGTTCCCAAGATCGCGCAGGCGCAGCAGCGTGGCTAGGAGTCGCTGGTTGTCGCGGTGGTGCAGCCCGATCGACGGCTCGTCCAGGATGTAGAGCACGCCGGTGAGTTGGGAGCCGATCTGGGTGGCGAGCCGAATGCGTTGCGCCTCGCCGCCGGCCAGGCTCGCTGCCGCGCGATCGAGCGTCAGGTAGCCGAGCCCGACATCCTCAAGGAACCCCAGCCGGCTGGCGATCTCCCTGAGGATCGGCTCGGCGATCGCGCGGCGAGCACCGTCGAAGCTCAGCGCCGCCAGCGCGACTCGCGCCTCCTCCACCGATGACGCGCACCACGCGGAGATGTCGCGATCCTCGATCCGGACGGCCAGGCTCTCGGGCTTCAACCGGCGGCCGCCGCACGCCGGGCAGGGTTGAGGATTCATCAGGCTGTGGATCCAGCGCCGGATGTGCTCGCTGCTCGTCTCCCGGCTGCGGCGCTCCAGGTTCCCGATGACGCCCTCGAAGGCGCCGGTCTGGACCCACGAGGAGCCCTTGCGCATCTTGTACTCGAAGCGCAGCTCCTCCCCCCCGGTGCCATGAAGCAGCAGCGCCTGAACGCGTTGCGGCAGTTTCCTCCACGGTTGCTGGAGGGAGAAGTTGAATTTCCTCGCCAGCGACTTGAGCGTCCCTCCCACCCAGGTGCCCCTGGCGTCTCCCCAGGCGGCGATGGCGCCATCCTCGATCGAGAGCGATGGGTCCGGGACCACGCGCTCTGGATCCACCTTGAGCAAACTCCCGAGCCCTTCGCAGGTCGGGCAGGCCCCGAACGGCGAATTGAAGGAGAAGCTCCTCGGCTGCAGTTCCGCGACGCTGGTGCCGCATTTCGGGCACGCCGCGCCCTGGCTGAAGAGCAGGTCCTCCCCTCCCTCGCCACGCGCGCCCTCGGCCCGCGCCACCGCGACCAGTCCTCCGCCCAGCTTGAGCGCCGTCTCGATCGAGTCGGCCAGCCGCGACCGCGCGCCCTCGTCCACGGTCAGCCGGTCCACGACCACCTCGACGTCGTGCCGCTTGTAGCGCGCGAGCTTCGGCGGCTCCTCCAGCTCCACCCATTCGCCGTCGATGCGCGCGCGCAGGTATCCCTGGCGGTGTACCGCCTCGAGCTCCTTGCGATACTCGCCCTTCTTGCCGCGCACCAGCGGCGCCAGCAGGGCGATGCGTGAGCCGCCGTACCGGGCCAGGACCGCGTCAACGATCTCCTGCACGCTCTGCCGGCGCATGGGCGTGTCGCAGCCCGGGCAGTGCTGCACCCCGAGCCGGGCGAACAGCAGCCGCAGGTAGTCGTAGATCTCGGTGATGGTGGCGACGGTCGAGCGCGGGTTCGAGCCCGCGCTGCGTTGCTCGATCGCGATCGCCGGCGAGAGGCCCTCGATGGCGTCCACGTCCGGCTTCTCCATCTGCCCGAGGAACTGCCGGGCGTAGGCGGAGAGCGACTCGACATAGCGGCGCTGCCCCTCGGCGTAGAGCGTGTCGAAGGCGAGCGACGACTTCCCCGAGCCCGAGACGCCGGTAACCACGATGAGGCTCTGCCGGGGCAACCGCAGCGTCAGGTTCTGAAGGTTGTGCTCGCGCGCGCCGTGGATGACGATGTCGGAGAGCCCGCGCCCCTGACGCGCGCTGGCCGGCGCCCCCGCGGCACTGGCCGGTGCCCCGGGAAGCGCCCGGGACGGACGCGGAGTGCGGGCGCGCGGGGCCATGCGCGGAATATAGCAGGAGTCGCGCGCGGACGCCGCCCGCGGGCGCGCCGGCCCCGGGCCGCCGGACTACTCGTAGCGCAGGGCGTCCACCGGGTCCAGCCGCGAGGCGCGCAGCGCGGGATACAGCCCGAAGAACACGCCCACGGTCGCCGAGAACAGCAGCCCCACGACCACGGACCAGGCCGACACGAACGTCGGCAGCGGCGAGACCGCCTTCACCACGACCGCGATCGCGGCCCCCAGCAGGACGCCGATCACGCCCCCCAGAGCCGTGAGGGCGACCGCCTCGGCCAGGAACTGCGTGAGGATCGCGCGGCGCGGGGCCCCCACCGCCTTGCGCAGGCCGATCTCGCGCGTGCGCTCCGTCACCGCCACCAGCATGATGATCATCACGCCGATGCCGCCCACCAGCAGCGATACCCCCGAGACCAGCAGCATGACCGCCACGATCCCGCCCGTGACCGTGTTGTAGAGCGTCATGATGGCGTCGTCGGTGTACACCACGAAGTCGTTGGGCTCGTTGCTGCGCAGGTTCCGCCGGATGCGCAGCACTTCCATGATCTGACGCTGCGCCTCGGCGTTCAGCTCGGGCGAGACGGCGATGGCGTCCAGGAACAGCTCGCCGCGCTTAGGAAACCAGGGGGGCGCGTCCGGGGGCGCGGGGAAGTACTTGTCCACCACCGTGTACGGGATCGTCGCCACCTCGTCGAAGTTGTTCCCGAGCAGCTTCCCCTTGGGCGCGTACTCGCCGATCACGGTGAACGGGATGCCGGCCATGCGGATCGTCCGGCCAAGAGGGTCCCGGTTGCCGAAGAGCGCCTCACGCGTGTCGGAGCCGAGCACCGCGACGTTGGCGCGCCGCTCGATCTCCTGGACCGTGAAGTAGCGTCCCCGCTCCAGTTCATAGCCGTGGACCAGCGTGAAGTCCTCATTCGTCCCGAAGACGAACGTGATCTTCGTCAGCTTGTCCCGGAAGCCGATGCGCACGCCGTCGAACGGGTACTTCATCGGCGCGATCTCGCGCACGGCGGGCGCCTGTTCGAGGATGGCGCGCGCGTCGTCCATCGTGAACGCCTTGCGCTGGCGCAGGCTGTCGGGGATGTCGCCGCCAACGTACACCCCTGGGCGGATACGCCGGATGTAGATGGTGTTGGAACCCAGCGAACGGATGCTCTGCTCGAACGAGCGTTGGAAGCCGTTCACCAGCGAGACCATCCCGATCACCGTGGCCACGCCGATGACGATCCCCAGCAGAGCCAGCAGCGAGCGCATCCGGTTCGCGGCCAGGGCCTTCCCGGCGAGCGCCAACGTCTCGAGCAGCAGCGGGAGGTCCATGGTCACTCGTAGCGCAGCGCTTCGATGGGATCGAGGCGCGAGGCGCGCCAGGCCGGGTAGGAGCCGAAGAACACGCCCACCAGGCCGGACATGGCAAGCCCCAGGAACAGGGACGGCACGCTCACCGCCGAGGGCAGCGGGCTCACCAGCCCGATCAGCAGGGCGAACACCACGCCCAACCCTATCCCCACCAGTCCCCCCGCCAGGGAGAGCGTCGAGGCCTCGGCCAGGAACTGCGTGAGGATGTCGCGACGGCGCGCGCCGAGCGCCTTGCGGACGCCGATCTCGCGCGTCCGTTCCGTCACCGAGACCAGCATGATGTTCATGATCACGATCCCGCCCACCACCAACGAGATGACCGCCACCCCGATCATCAGCGCGAAGACGCCCCCGGTGATGTTGCGGTAGAGCTCCAGGAAGGTTTCGGCCGTGCTGAGCGCGAAGTCGTCGGCACGGCCCGGCGGCAGGTGGTGGCGCGCGCGCATCACGTTGCGCGCCTCCTGCTCGACCACCGGGAGCGAGGGCTGGTCCACACTCTTGATGGAGATGTAGAAGCTGCCGCGCGCTTGCCAGTACTTCTGGAACGTGTGGATCGGGATGGCCACGAAGCGATCCTGAGACTCGCCCAGCAGCTTGCCCTTCGCCTTCGTCACCCCCACGATCTCGAACGTCCAGTCGCGGATGCGGACCAGGCGCCCGACCGCCTCCAGCCCTGGGAAGAGCTCCTCGGCGATCTCCGGCCCGATGACGCACACCATCTGCCGGCGTCGGTCGTCGAACTCGGTCAGGTGGCGCCCCTGGTCGATGGCGAGGTCGTCCACCACGTCGTAGCCCGCACCGCGACCGCGAATCCCGACCCCCCGGACGACCTTGTTGCGCTGGCGCACCGGCGCCGTGGCGTCGGCCATGGCGACGACCATACGGGCATGGCGCAGCGTGAGCCGCAGCGCGTCGGCGTCCTCGATCGTGATGTCGGGCCGCTTCTGCGCCTCCTGGAAGGCCTCGTCGCTAGTGATGAGGCCGTACTTGTCGATCCAGAAGACGTTCGCACCGGCGTTGAGGATCTTCTCCGAGACGTAGCGGTTGAGACCCTCGACGACCGAGAGCACGAAGATCACGGACCCGACCCCGATGATCGTGCCCAGCAGCGTCAGGAAGGAGCGGAGCTTGTTCGCCCGCAGCGCCCCAAGGGCGATGCCCATGCTCTCGCGGAGGTTCACGCAGCCGCGACCGGCGGACCGCCCTGGCGTCCCGGGTTCGGGCCGTCGCCCTCGATGCGTCCGTCACGCATGCGCACCACGCGCCGCGCGTGAGCGGCGATGTCGGCCTCGTGGGTGACAAGGATCACGGTGTTCCCCTGCTCCCAGATGCGCTCGAAGGCGGCCATGATCTCCGCCCCCGTCGCGCTGTCGAGGTTCCCGGTGGGCTCGTCGGCGAGGATGATGCTGGGACCGTTCACCAGCGCCCGGGCGATGGCCACGCGCTGACGCTGCCCCCCCGAGAGCTCGTTCGGGCGGTGCTTCATCCGGTCCCCCAGGCCGACCAGCTCGAGCGTCTCCTTCGCGCGCCGTCGCCGCTCCTCGTGCTTCAAGCCCGCGTAGATGAGCGGCAGCTCGACGTTGTGGAGCGCGTCCGCCCGGGGGAGGAGGTTGAACGTCTGGAAGACAAACCCGATCTCCTGGTTACGGATGCTGGCCAGCTCGTCGTCTGACAGCGCACCGATCTCGCGGTCCATGAGCTTGTAGGAGCCCGCCGACGGCGTGTCGAGGCAGCCCACGATGTTCATGAGCGTGGACTTCCCCGAGCCCGACGGGCCCATGATCGCGAGGTATTCGTTGCGCTCGATGTCGAGGCTCACGCCGTTGAGGGCGTGCACCTCCTCCGTGCCCACCTGGTAGACACGGTGCAGGTCGCGGATGGCGATGAGCATGCGGCTACCTGCGCTCGCGGGCGGCGGAGGCCTTCTCGCGCTTCACCTTCGCGCCGGGCTTCAGATCGCGCAACGCCTTGTACGGCCCTGCCACGATCACGTCCCCGCCCGTGACCGGGCCGAAGATCTCGATCGCCGTCTCGCTCGCGATCCCCGTGCGGACCGGCACGAACCTCGCGACGTTGTCCTTGCCGACCACGAACACGCCAGCGATCTCCTTCTGCTTCCGGCCGACGGTGTCGTCCTCGGCGGCCAGCGTCGCGTCGGCCGAACGCTTCGGGCGGGCGCTGCGCTTCCGGGCCGCCCGTTCCAGCTCCCGCTCGGCCCGCACGACTACGGCCTGGACGGGCACGCCCAGCGCCTTCGCGTGAGTCCCGGTCTCGATCTCGACGTCGGCCGTCATCCCCGGCCGCACCTGCGACACGTCACGGTCGAAGACGACCTTCACCTCGAAGTTGGTCTGACCCTCGACCACCGAGGTTAGCGACCGCTTCGCCGTGTTGCCGACGTCGGCGACCGTCCCGGGGAACGAGGTGTCGGGCAGCGCGTCCACGGTGATCTTCGCCTTCTGCCCGAGCTTCACGTCCACCACGTCGGTCTCGTCCACATCGGCCTTCACGAGCATCCGCGAGAGGTCGGACACGACCAGGATCTCGGTGCCCGGGTTGTTCATGGTGCCGGTGATCACGTTTTCGCCCGCTTCGACGTTCAGCGCGCTCACCACACCGTCGAAGGGGGCGACGAAGCGCGTCTTGCGCAGGTTGTCCGCGGCCGCGGTGACGCTGGCGTCGGCCCGGGCGACCTCTTGCCGCGCGCCCTGCGCCGCGCTCCGCGCGGCCTCGATCGCGCTGTCGGCCTGGTCCTTCTCGGCCTCGGACAGCAGCTTCCGCTCGAACAGCGCCAGCTGCCGCCGGTACGTGGCCTCCGCACCCCTGAGGCTCTGCTCCGCTTCACGCGCCCGCGCCCGTGCGCTCGCCGCCGTCGCGCGGGCCTGCTCATCGAACGCCCGGTACTGCGTGTCGTCGAGCTGCAGCATCAGTTGCCCCTTGTTGACGCGGTCGCCTTCCTTGACGGCGAGTTCGACGATCTTCCCCATGATGTCCGCGCTCACCTTGACCTGGGTCTTCGCCTCGATCTTCCCCGGAGCACGCACGCACGAGGTGATGTCTTCCACGCGCACGCGTGCCAGTTGCACCGGCTCGACCTTGCCCGCCTTGATGCGTATGACGCTCACCGCAACGAGCGCGACGGCCACGGCGACGGCGAGACCGATCCACAGCCACCTCTTGCTCTTCACCTGAGGGACTCCTTCTTTCCGGGTCAGACGCCGCGGCCGCGCACACGGTCGATGCGGGCCTCGGCGACGCGGATCGCGGCGAGCGCGTTGACCAACTGGCTCTGCGCGCGTGCCAGAGCGACCTGGGCGGTGATGAGATCCAGGATGGTGGCCGATCCGACGTTGTACTTCTGCTGGGTCAGCTTCATGTTCTCCGTCGCCGACGCCACCGCCGCCTGGGCCACCGCCTCGCTCGCCAGGACCTGCTGGTACGTGAGCGCGGCCTCGTGGACCTCGCCCGCCAGATTGCGGTGCAGCACGTCGTACGCGTTCTGGGCCCTCATGAGCCGCGCACGGGCCGTGGCATTGCGCGAGTCGGTGGCCAGTCCGTCGAAGAAGTCCCAGTTCAGGGTGATCGAAGCGCCGTACTGGCGGTGGACTTTGCTGTTGCCGGAGGTCTCGGGCGTGGGGATTTCCTCGACAAGGTCCTGATACACCGGGAGCGAGTCCGTCCCGTCCGGGTGCACGTGGGGGGGGCCGAAGACCCTGGTCGTCCCGTAGCTCTTCTGCCTGAAGGCGGTCGAGAGATCGAAGCCCGCCGAACCGGCCACGCTGACGTAGGGCAGCCGGGACAGCCGGGCCGAGCTCAGCCCCGCCTTGGCAGCCTTGAGTTGCAGCACGGCTGCCTTCAGGTCCGGCCGGTTGGCCGCGGCTTCGTCCAGCAGTCCAACTTCATCGAACTCGCGCGGGGTGAAGGCGAGGACGGTGTCCACCTCCCCCAGTCTCGTCTCCTCGATTCCGATCTGCATGGCCAGCAGGTCGCGCTGCACCAGCAGCGCCTGGCACGCGACGATGGAATCCATCTGGCTCTGGGCGGTCTGAACCTGCGCCTGGAGCACGTCGCTCCGTGAGACCGACCCCACCTCGAAGAGGACACGCACACGCCGTTCGCTGTCCCGCGCGAGCGTGAGCGCCTGGCTCGCGACCCCGATCAGCTTCGTCGCCTGCACGACCTGGTAATACTGTTGGCGGGTTGCCAGAGCTACGTCCGCACGCGTGGCCTTTCGGGTCAGCTCCGTGGCCTTCAGGCCCGCGTGCGCCGAACGCAAGCCGGCGATCGAGGAGAGGTTGAGCAGCTGCCAGGAGCCGCTCAGCTGCGGGCTCGTCGAGTACGACTCGCGATCCGTGGTCGCGGAGGGCGTCACGAACGAGCCGAACAGGCTGCTCCCGGAGGCCTTGTCCACCCGGGAACCGGACCGGCTCAGCCCCGCCGAGAGATGTGGCAGCAGACCTGAGAACGCGCCGTAGAGCCCTCCGCGCGCGCTCAGCACATCGGCGCTGGCGTTGATCATCTGGCTGTTCCGCTGCAGCGCCAGCTTCACCGCGTCATCGGCGGTCAGCACCGGCTGCGCTGCGGCACCCGTCGAAAGCCAGGCGACCCCCGCGAGGGCGAGGCTGGCAACGGTACGGCTCGTCCTTCTCATGCGCATCCTCCGTGGATGGCGCCCGTGCACCGGGGCGCACTTATCGTCCTCTACGGAATCATGACGAATGTGTTGCACGCAGCCCCGCGATCACGCGCCCGGGGCGAAGACAGCGGCCAGGACGGAGACGATCGCGATGACGACCAGCCAGACGCCGCCCAGCGCGAGCATCACCGACCGGCGGGGCGCCCCCGACAACGCCGCGGTCCCCAGGGCCACGACCGCCATGTGCCAGAGCGGCAAGGGCCCGATTCCGTAGTCGAGGAACGTCCCCAGACCCGACATCAGCTTCGACGGCGGATCCTCGACCGGCAGCAGCACGCCGAACCCGGTGTGGAGGTACATCATGGACTCGTTGGCCCAGACGAGCACGGACGTCAGGATCTGGGCTGGTATGGTCACCAGACCGGCCCAGGCCGTGGCCACGAACGCATCCCTGAACCCGAACCGGCGCCCCAGCATGAAGCCCACCACCAGCCACGGCATCACGGCGAAGACCAGGGTCATCAACGGCGTGGCGACGGCAACCGAAACGAGGGTGACAGCCATGGACACCGGGCTGGAAACCTGTTCCTCGAACCGGTCGAGATCCGCCGGACGGATCTGCCCCGCCTCCACCTGGCGGTCCAGTTGGGCAAGTTGGGTGGGCACGAAAGCCCGCTGGTAGGTCAAACCCGTGCCGATCACGGAGACCAGCATGCACAGGACCACGGGAAACCACCACTGGCCCTGGCGTTCGAGGCCAGCCCACGCCTGCGCGGGCCGGGTGAACACGGCCACGGACCGGCTCCAGATCGAGAACGCCGGGTCCGGCACACCGGCGGTCGTCAGGGGCTGAGTGATCGTCTCCATGCTTGCCTCCCGGGGCGGTTACACGGACGGCTCGCGGACCACGGCAGAGTATGTAGTCCACCCCGGCAAGGCAAACGAGCGGCCACTGGCGCCGGAAAGGCGCCCGCAGATGCGTCATGAGCGGGGGACGGACGATCACCTCGTGAGGGGGAGTGGAAACGGGGGGCCCGGATCGGCCCCCCGCCGTCGGATACTGCTGGGCTCTGTCTGAAGACCCTATCACTCCGTTGGCTTGGTCGCTCCTCGCTGCTACGCATCCTCCGGATACGACCCGCTCGTCGCTCCCGCGCCGCCTTGTCCTCGGCTTCTCAGACAGAGCCTAGTGCAGCGTGAACCTTATCGGCACGGCCACCCACACCGCGACCGGCTTGTTACTCGAGAGCGCCGGCTTGAAGACCCACTGGCGCACCGCCGCGACCGCCGCGGCGTCCAGCATCGGGATGGACTTGACGACGCGGGTGTCCTTGACCCTGCCGTCCTTGCCCACCAAGGCCTGGATCATCACGGTGCCGTCCACGCTCGCCTCGCGAGCGATGTCCGGATACTGCGGACGGACCTGCGTGATGGCCTCCGGCAACTCCTCGACGTAGACGTATGCACCGTACTCCGGCAGATCGTCTTCCGACTGGGGAGCCACGATGATCGACGCACCCTTGTCGTCCTGAGCCGTCATGCTGGGGGTCGCCGCCGCGATCTCCTCCTGGGACTTGATGGTCTGCTCCATCGGAGCCTCGGCGTCCGGCACCGGCACCGGGATCGCCGCGGCAGGCGCCGCAACGGACGTCGCCACGGCCACCTGGGGCGGGGGCGTGTCGTCCGAGAGCGGCGGAGGCGCGGTGACCTCGCGATACGGCACGACGATCACGCTCGTCTCCTTGGGGCGGCTGGCCAGCAACGCCCCCCCTCCGATGCCCAGCACGTAGACCGCGATCCACGCCCCGGACGACACGAGGATCGCCCGGACCATGTACTTCTTTGCGACTTCCTTCAACTCGGGCGCCCCGTAGGGCATGAACTCGAACAGCGAGGCGTGTTCGTTGGGGGTCGTCATAGCGTCTCGACCTCCTTCTTCTCATCCGGCTTCAGCGTCTGCAGGGAGAAGCGCGTGAGCCTGGCGAGGTCGAGCTCGTCGATGATCCGTACCATGTCGTCGAACCTCGCCTCGCGGTCCACCTTCACCAGCACGATCTTCGCGGCGTCATTGCCGTACTTCTCGAAGACCGTGGTCAGACCCAGGACCTCCGAACGGGCCCAGGGGTCCGCCGAATTCCGCCAGTAGGCACGGTCCGGCAGGACGCGGATCTCAAGCACCTTCGACTGCGCGACCGACAGCGTAGTCTTGTTGTCCGGCGGCAGGTTGATCTCGAGCGCCTGGGGCTTCCGGAAAACCGTGGTCACCATGAAGAAGATGAGCAGCAGGAAGGCGACGTCCACCATGGGCGTCATGTCGATCCGGATGCCGACCCGCCGCTTGGCCCTCTTTCCGCCCTTCTTCTTGCCGCTGCGCGGCTGCGGGGCGTCTACAGCACCCATGGAGTCTCACCTCCTCGGGGGTTCGCTATCATTTGGTTTCCTTCTTGCCTATCAGGCCACCCTTCATGCCGAGCTCCGTCATGACGTTGAAGCGCGGGGCGTTGGCTGCCTGCAGGGCGTCCATCATGTCGGCCATGATGCCGAATTGCGCGTCCTTGTCCATCTTGATGATCATGCGTGCCGTGGGCTGGGCCCGACGTGCGTCCTTCAGCCAGTTCGTGAGGTCCTCGACCAGATTGTCTAGGTTCACCGGCTGCTCGACCTTGCCACCAGCCTTCAGGTAGACGAGCTTGACCCGGGAGACGTTGGTCGGCGGCTTGGGCGCAGTGACCGCGATCGTGATGACACCGCTCTCCGGCACCTTCAGCTCCGAGTTCGACTCCGGCAGGGAGACCTTGTCCTTTTCCGGCGGCTCGAACTGCGTCGTCGTCATGAAGAAGATGAGCAGGAGGAACGCGACGTCCACCATCGGCGTCATATCGATGCTGATACCGATGCGTCGCTTCTTCTTGAGCATCCCGGCGCTCCCCTACTTCCGCTCGTGCGTCGCAGAGGCGAGCAGTTGGACCGCCTCGTAGGAGGCCTCGTCCATCATGTAGTTGAAGTTGTCCACGCGCGTCACGAAGACGTTGTACGTGACGATGCCCGCGATGGCGATGAAGAGGCCGCCTGCCGTGTTGATGAGCGCCTCCGAGATGCCGATGGCCAGCTTTTGCGCATCGACGGCGCCGCTGTGACCTAGCGCAGCGAACGACCGGATCATCCCGATGACCGTCCCGAGCAGCCCCACCATGGTCGCGACCGATGCGATCGTGGAGAGCGCGATCAGGTTGCGCTCGAGGAGCGGCACTTCGAGGCCATTGGCCTCCTGGATGGCAGCCTGCGTGTCGGCGACGATCTTCTCCCGCGGAGCGCCTTCGGCCCTGACCTGCTGGTAGCGCTCCAGGCCGGCGCGTATCACGTTGGCCGCCGAACCACGCTGCTGACCGCACAGCTTGATGGCGCCGTCCACGTCGCCGGCGTGAAGCTTCTTTCTGACGTTGTTCAGGAACTCAGCCATGCTGCCGACGCCTTGGGCCTTCTTGAGGCTCCAGGTCCGCTCGATGATGAACGCGGTCTCGAGGATGAGAAGCAGGATCAGCATTGAGACGAGCGGGCCGCCCTGCTTCATCTGCTCGCCGATTGGGCCGATGGCCGGCAGGAACCACCAGACCGTGATCGAGACTGCCAGGGCCAGGATGAATCCCAGAGGGACGATGTAACGGCTCATGCTTGGACTTCCTTCCTCCAACCCCCGCGGAGGTCGCTATCACGCCCCTGCAGGCTGGTCCTTTGGGTTCGAACAGGCCTTTCCCGTCGAACCGGATGCAGCGCGTCTCCTTCGAGACACCCCGCTCCACTTGATGATGCTTGACGATACTTGTGGCACCCGCCCGGTCAGCCGGACTGGGACTCCACCCTGCCCCGCGAACGCCGCGATCGCCACCTCCTCGGTCTCCCGGTGGTCGAACGCCATGATGAGCTTCGTCATGGTGAAGATGTCCCTGATCCGTTTGCCCGCGCGGCGCTCACTCCTTTTCGGCGAAGCTGGCAATCGCCAGCTCCTCATTCGCATAGACGTCGAACACAAGGGACAGCTTGGTGATGACGAAGATGTTCTCGATGCGCTTGTCCACGGAGCAGAGCTTCATCTGCCCGCCGCGCCGGAGGAAGTTGGAGTGCGCCGAGATGAGCACGCCGAGCGCGGTCGAATTGAGGTGCTGCGCCTCGGCGAGATTGATCACGAGATGCTTGCTGTCGGCTTCGCTGAGCTGCTTGATGGCCTGCTCCAGCTCGTCCGTCTCCTTGCCACCGGTGAGGTACCCTTTCGGCGTCACGATGAAGATGCTGCCCACCTGGCGTTGCTTCATGGGACTCCTCCCTACCTGGCTCCGCCCTCAAGGGTCTTCAGGCCTCTTCGTGCATCCGCGTTGCCCGGGTCGAGCTTCAGCACCCGCCGGTAGTTCTCCACGGCCCGCCCGCGGTTGCCCGAGTTCTGGTAGCCCTGTCCGAGCCACAGGAGCGTCCCGGCATCCCCGGGATTGATGCTGGCGGATTGCTCCAGAAGCTCGATCGCCCTCGCGTACTCCCTCCGCAGCAACCGGTAGTAGCCCAGCTGCTGCAGCGCGACGGCCTTGTTGTTCGAATTGCCGGTATCGAGCTCGACCACCCGCTGGAACTCCCGCTGCGCCTGCTCGGCCGAGTCCGCCTGGACGTACAGCAGCCCCAGCCAGAAGTGCCGGTCCGCCCGGCCATCGGCGAGGCTCGCCGACTGGCGCATGGCGGCGATCGCCTCCGGGTACTGCCCCAACTCCCGGTGCGACAGGCCGATGTAGTAGTAGGCCTCGTCGCTGCTCGCGTCAAGCACGATCCGACGCTGGAAGATGTCGATGGTCTGCTCGTAGAAGGGAACAGCTGACGCCCTGTCCGCCTTCGCGGCTTCCGCCGCCTGCCCGAAGCGGATCTTCCCGATCTCGTCCAGGACCATCCCAGCCAGCCGCGAGGTCGAATCACGGACCACGATGCCCGCGTACAGCGACTCCGCCCGGGCGAAGTTCTTCTGGATGGTCAGCATGCGGGCCTGCCGATAGACGTCCTCAGGCGGCAGGTCGTCACCCGCCCGGTCGTAGTCCGCCACCGCCCGGTCGAACTCCCGGCGGTCGATGTGCAGCCGCGCACGGACCGCGAACGTCTCCTTCGTCTTGTCGCCGAGCAACTCCGCCTTGTCCAGGGCCTCGAGCGCCTTGTCCTTGAGCGTGGAGTCCTTGTCGGCAAGTTCGACGTAGTAATAGGCTCGCCCGAGGACGCTCCACCCCTTGGGGTCTTCGGGCCTGAGCTGCACGTACTTCTCCAGCGGCGCGCGCGCCTCGGCGTAGCGTCGGGGGTCTGCCCTGCCTGAGCGGTAGAGCAGGTCGCCCAGGGCGAGTTGGGCCGCCGGGAACTCTGGGTCCCGGGCGACCACCCACTGGAACTCCTCGAGCGCGGACGCGTAGCGTTGCCCGTAGTAGAGCGCCTGGCCCAGCGCGAAGTGCAGCTCGACGTTGCCCGAATCGCGGGCCACGGCCGCCTGGTACTCGGGGTAGGCCAGGTCGAACGTGCCGCGCTTGACGTAGAAGTCGCCCAGCGCGCGGTGGGTGGCGGGATCATCCGGTGATTCCTGCGCAGCGGTCGTGTACCAGATACCGGCGTTGCGCAGGGAGTCGCGAGCCAGCGCGATGTTCCCCAGTGCGATCAGGAACTGGGGCCGCCACTTCGCGCCCCAGCTGAGCCCACGGTTCGCCGCAGCCACCGCCTCCGCGTGGCGGCCGAGCTGCAAGAAACAGGCGCTCAGGCCAAGCTGCGCTTCCGGGTAGCGGCGGTCCAGCTCCACCGCGCGCTGGAACCTGGGCACCGCCTCCTCGCACTTCTCGAGCTGCCGCAACACCTCAGCCTGTCCGTAGTGGGCCACGGCCAGCCGGTTGTTCATCTTCTCCGCGAGCTCGAATGCCTCCCTGGCGTTGACCAGATGGTGCCGCTTGAGCCAGACCAGGCCGACTCCCGCGCGTCCTTCGGCGTGGCCCTGGGCAGCGGCCAGTTCGTACAGGCGCAGTGCATCGTCCAGCCGGCCCGCCTGCAGCGCGGCACGCCCGTCCCGGAGTTCGTCAGCTCGCAGCGTCCCCGGCGGCACCGTGAGTGCCAATCCGGCCAGCACCGCCAGCAGCCAGGGGTTCTTTCGCAAGGCGCTCGGAGTTCTCATGGCGTTCGGGTCCGTTCTCCTGTCAATGGCTCTTGAGCATCGGGGAGCGGCGTACGAAGCGCACCGGCACCGAGGTGGGCACGAAGCCGGCTTCGTGGACGATCTTCTGCCCGCCTGTGCTGGTAAGGAACGTGACGAATCCGTTCGCGAGCATGGGCCCACCCTGCCTCACGTAGTAGTTGAAGAGGCGACAGACGGGATACTTCCCCCCGTAGACGGTCTCGGCGTCCGGCCGCGTGTACGGCAACCCGGTCAGTGGTGAAATCCTCAGGGGCCGCGCTCCGCGATCCGCCCACGCCAGGCTCACGTAGCCGAGCGCATAGGGGTCCCGCAAGACGTGTGCGACCACGGCGGAATCCGAGTCCTCTGTCAGGACGCGGGCCCTGATTGCCTCCCCCCCCATGACCTTCTCGATGAAGAACGCCGTCACGTCAGACTCCATAGGTTGTATCACCGGTCGGATGCCCTGCTGCGCGCCCGCCAACTGCGACCACTCCAGCACCTCTCCCGAGTAGACCGCCCTCAACCTCGGCAACGAGATGTTCTGCACGGGATTCGACGGGTTCACCACCGCCAGCAGTGCGTCCCGGGCAATACGATAGCCTTCCAGCTCCAATCCACCCCGGACCGCCGCTGCCCGCTCTTCCGCCGACAGCTCCCGGGTGATCACTCCCGCTCCGCAGCGGGCAGCGAACAGCGCGCTCACCGCCTCACGGGAGGTGCCGGTCCGAACCTCGATGCTCGCCTGGGGATAGAGCGTCTGGAAGGCATCCCGTTCGCGGACGATGAGGTCGCGGGCCTCTGGAGCACACACTACCACCATACGCCCGCTCGTCAGGGAGTCTTCCACGACGCCAGGGCGTCGCTGGGAGGCACAGCCTGCGGACGCTGCCAGCACCAGCAGGAACACAAGCGCCCACCGCGACCCTCGCGGGCAGTCGCGGCCCCGGACGCCAAAGCCCGTAGAGTCTAGAAAACGAAGTCGCGCCTTGTCAATCAAAGCCTGCCAGGCCATCTGATTACCACCTGTCTGCAACCGCATGAAACCCGAGTTGGGCACATTAGGAGGGCGTGGAGGGGGTGTCAAGGGCCTCGGGCCAGGGTTCTGAAATGCCCGCCGCACCTCTTGTTCCACACCTGCTACCCGCTGAACCTGCCTGTTGCCCGGGTTCCATCGATTCGCTAGACTGCCGACAACGGCCGCGACCGCGCCACGCGTGGCCCCGGCACCGGATGAAGTGGGGAGTCCCCTGGTCGTCTCGCGTCCCGCTTCCAGGCGAAGTCAGCAACATGTGCAGCGACGCGGACACCTCAGGCCTCTCGCTGGGGCTTATCGAGGACTCCCCTTTCCCTTTCCCCGTGACCTCTGCCCGCCCCACCCCAGCATCACGAATAGGCGCCCGGCACGCCTGGCGACTCCCGCGGCAGATCCACCATCGCGTCCAGCCGTCGCACACGCGCCAACCGACCACCCTCCCGGCGGACGCCCTGACCCTCCTCATGGTCGGCCACCTGATCGAGCGAGAGGCCAATGGCCCCGGTGGCCAGGCTCGCGCTGCGGCCTGGTGCTTCACCCTCTTCTTTGCCGTCTGGCCTTATTTCTCCGTAGTGGCCATGTCCGGGATGGAGATCAGCGCCATGCCCACGCTCATCGCCTTAACGGCCGTGATGGCCCGGCGGGGCAGCGTTGTGGCAGCGACCATGTGGGTGGACGCCTACAACCTCTACGTCGGCCGGGCCCAGAACGAATACTACGGGTTTGCCGCGGTGGCCGACTGGTTGCGTGACCACGTGCGCCCAGGCGACAAGGTGATGCTCGAGCCCATCGGTATCGTGGGCTGGCGAAACCCGGTCGTGGTCGTGGACGAGGTGGGCCTGGTCTCACCCGCCGTGGCAAGGCGACGCCTGCAGGGACCGCGCTGGTACGCGGACGAGCAGACCGGTGGCGAGAACGCCCTCGTGATCCTGCGCCGGACCCGCTGACCCGTCCCGGCCGCAGGTCCGCTGGCGCGGGCTACGGGTCCGCAGGCGTGGGCTACGGCTTCAGCCGGTTGAGCATCCGTGGGAAGGGGATGGTCTCGCGCACGTGGTCCAGTCCGGCGATCCACGCGAGCGTGCGCTCGACGCCGATCCCGAAGCCGGCATGGGGCACGCTGCCGTAGCGACGCAGGTCCTTGTACCACTCGAAGGCCTCCTGCGGCAGGCCCTGCTCCTCGATCCGGCGCGTCAGCAACTCGAGCGAGGCCATGCGCTGCCCCCCCCCGATGATCTCGCCGTAGCCCTCTGGGGCCAGGCAGTCGCAGGAGAGGCTGAGCCGGGCGTCCGCGGGATCCGGCTCCATGTAGAACGCCTTGACCGCCGCGGGATAGTTCGTCACGAACAGCGGCGTGGCGAACTGCTCCGAGAGCGCCGTCTCATCCGGCGCGCCGAAGTCGCCGCCCCACTCGAAGGTGCTGCCGGCGGCGTGCAGGCGCTCGACCGCCTCGCTGTAGTGCATGCGGGCGAACGGGGCCTGCACCCTCTCCAGCGCCGTGGTATCGCGCCCGACGATCTTCAACTCCTCGGCGCGGCGATCGAGGATGCGTGCCACCACTGACACGAGCAGCCGTTCCTCGATAGCGATCACGTCATCGAGTGTCGCGAAAGCCCACTCCGGCTCCATCATCCAGAACTCGATCAGGTGCCGACGCGTCTTGCTCTTCTCGGCCCGGAACGTCGGACCGAAGCAGTAGGTGCGCCCGAACGCCAGCGCCGCGGCCTCCTGGTAGAGCTGGCCGCTCTGCGACAGGTACGCCTTCTCGTCGAAGTACTCGGTCTCGAAGAGCGTGCTCGTACCCTCGCACGCACTCGGCGTGAAGATCGGCGAGTCCACGAGGAGGAATCCCTCGCCGTCCATGAAGTCACGCAGGGCGCCGATGACCTCCGCCCGGATCTTCAGGATGGCGTGCTGCCGGGATGAGCGTAGCCACAGGTGCCGGTGGTCCATGAGGAAGTCGGTGCCATGTTCCTTGGGCGTGATCGGGTAGGCCTCTGCCACCGACACCACGCTCACCGACTGCAGGCCCATCTCGACGCCGCCCGGCGCGCGCGCGTCGGCCCGCAGGCTCCCCCGCACGATCAGAGCGGACTCCTGCGTGAGCCCTCCCAGGGCGTCCCACTGCTCCACCGGGAGGTCGCTCCGCGCCGCCACGCATTGCATGAGCCCGGAGCCGTCACGCAGAACCAGAAACTGGACCTTGCCGCTCGATCGGTGGTGGACCAGCCACCCCCGCACCTCCGCCACCGAGCCCACGCTGTTTCCGGCCTCGCAGATACGCACCCAGGGCGAAGCGGGATCCGGCGTTCCGATCATCCTTCCCTCCCCCAGCGTCCAGCCCGGGGCCGGGGCACAAACCCCTCAAGGGGGCCATTCCCGGCGCCGATAACTCCGTCGAAGCGAAGCACGTTAGGGTCGCCCTCTGGGACTGTCAAGGGACCGCGATCATATGCACGAATCCAGCGGACAATGCTCCCGCGCCGGTTGGCGCAGGGCTCCACGATTCCGTCGTCCTCCCGCGCTGCGACTGCCCCGCAGCCTGGTGTTCACCCTTGTGCTCTTCCTTCAGGGTGCAACCGCCGCCACCGGCGTCCAGGCCCAGACCGCAACTCCCGTCCTAGGGCCGAACCACTCCTACGGGACGACTCCCACGGGAGTGTCCTCGCTCGCCACCATGCAGGCGAGACGCATCCCGGCGTCCGTGACAACCGTGCCGCCTCCCGAGGATCTGAACGACCTGCCCGCGTGGCTGGAGTACAGGGCGCGCAACCATCTCGCCGGCCTGCCGCTCGAGGCCCGGCTGTTCTATCGGCGCGGCCTCACGTCGTATCAGTCAGGCAATCACGATGACGCCGTCCTTCTGGTGCGCGGCGCCGCGGAACTGGACCCGGCATTCATCGCCCCCCATCTGACGCTGGCTTCATGGCTCCTGCTGCGCGAGCCGAGCCAGGCGTTGCTGCAGTACGCCAGCGTGATCGATCTGGGGCGCCAGAACTTCCTCCTCCAGATCGCGCTGCTCGGCAACACGCTCTACCTCGGGTTCCAGTCACTCTTCCTCGCGCTCCTCGCCGCCGGGCTCATCCTGTTGGGTCTGCGCAACCGTGAGCTGCGACACGCGCTGGCTGAACGCCTCACGCGCTTCGCCAGCCCCGCGACCGCGCGCTGGTGGGTGTGGACCATCCTGGCCCTTCCGTTCGTCGCCGGCTTCGGCCTCGCGCTGCCCACGGTGTGCTTCCTCGGCCTGCTGTGGCCGTCTCTCAAAGCTGGCGAGCGCACGGTCTTCGTGGGTCTGCTGGGCATCATGGTGGCTGCGCCCTGGGCCGTCGGCTCGCTCGATCACCTCGGCGTACCCCTGCGCGAGGGGCAGCCACCCTTCCACGCCGTCCCACTGGTGGCGACCGAGTCGCCCTCGATCGATCGTCAGCGGGAGCTCGCCACCCTCGGCCAGCGCGATCCAGAGAACCCCTTCCTCCAGTTCGCCGCCGCATGGACGGCCCGTCGCAACGGCGACCTGCCGGCCGCGGAAGCGGGCTACCGGCGCACCCTCAGACTGTGGCCCGAAGACGACCGCGTCCTGAACAACCTCGGGAACGTTCTGGCCATGCAAGGACGCACCGACGAGGCCCTCGAAGCCTACCAGCGGGCGAGCGCGCGAAACCAGGCGAACGCCGCGGCCACGTTCAACGCCTCGCAGATCTACACGCAGCGCTTCGATTTCCGCGCCGCCACCGAGGCGCTTTCGCGTGCGACAGCGCTCAACTTCGATCTGGTGAAGACCTACCAGTCCCTCGCGAGCGACGACGGCGTCCTCCCGCTCGTCGATCAGTGGATCGCGCCGCGCTCCTTCTGGGCCGCTCTTTCCGGAGAGCGGGGCGACGTCTCCGGCCGCTCGGCCCCGCCACCGGCCTGGCGTTCGACGATCGAAGCTTCGGGCTGGGGTTTCAGCACGGCCGCGTTCCTGCTCGCGCTGCTCGCTCTGGTTGCGGGTACAAGAACGCAGCGCGCAGTACCCCTGCGCACCTGCAGCAACTGCGGCGCCATCATCTGCCGGCGCTGCGCCCGCCGGCGGCGCGAAACAGCGGTCTGCCCGGCCTGCGCCTCGGTCGAGGCGCGCGCTGAGACTCCGGACTTCGGACGTGTCCTGTTGCTCCAACACCGCATCCAGGTGCGCCGCTCACGGCGTCGGCTGCACACCGCACTGGCGCTGCTCATCCCCGGCTACGGGCTGCTCTCGTTCCGCAGCGTGATCCCCGCCGTCCTGCTCCTGGCCGCGAGCGCGGCTCTGGCAGCAGTCGCCGCCGGGTACGGCGCGCCGTTCTCCTACGAGACCCGGCTCGCGGTCCCGGTCCAGGAGGTTCCGTTCGCGGTGCAGGCCGGCACCTGGGTGACCATCTACGCCGTCTCGATCCTGGGCTACTTCGGCAACGTGGTCCGCGCCGATGCGGCGGAAGCCGCGCAGGCCGCGCCTATCCGGAGTCGTATCCGTCTCTCTGGCCGCGACCATTCGGCGCTGGCTGCCTAGGAGTCACCATGGCCCTCCAAGGGAACCTCCGCGACTTCTCAGCCAGCGAGATCCTGCAGCTCCTGGGCACGCAGAAGAAGACCGGCTGCCTCACGCTCGAGCAGGGCGGGCAACCTGTGGTGATCTACGTGGTGGACGGCCGCGTGGTCTCGACCCGCACTCCGGGTCTGGCGAAGGGCGACCCGCTGCTGGCGTTCCTGAGGCAGGCGCATCGCCTCTCTGCGGAACAGCACCGGGGCATCCTCTCCATCCAGCGCGAATCGTCCCGCGACCTCGAGGACCTGCTTCTGAATGGCCGCTACCTCGACGCCGAGGAACTGGCGAGCTTCGTCGAGAGGCAGATCCTCGATGACCTCATGCGTCTGATCCGCTGGGAGGACGGCACCTACCGTTTCGACCCGCACCTGCGCTGGCCACAGACTCCACTGGTCCGCCTCAGCATCGAGGGCATCCTCATGGAAATGGCGCGCCGCTCCGACGAGCAGAAGCGCCACGGCGCCATGTTCCCCGACCGGCACCAGGTCCTCGGCCTGCGCGACCTGCCCGACCCGAACGTGAACCTCGGCGAGGATGAGCGTGAACTCTTCGGCATCATCGAC
>Ga0315286_10001426_pt1 | contig 21650 bp, 20 predicted proteins | sample YL17G10_0_MG_FD_205038 | JGI IMG/M metagenome (GOLD analysis project Ga0315286, IMG submission 205038) | Sediment microbial communities from Yellowstone Lake, YNP, Wyoming, USA - YL17G10_0 | ecosystem: Environmental > Aquatic > Freshwater > Lake > Sediment | place: USA: Wyoming | collected...
TTCGCACATACTGTTCAATCTACTGCTTAATTCGGCGGGGTAAACCCCGCCCTACATAAAGCGGGATGGGGTATCTGTTTTTTTCCGGATTTTTGACTTGCAAACACCCGGCCGGCAGTTAGAATACACTACTTAAGCAATTTGGTGATAAACAGGTTTATTTGTTTAACCTTAATAAGGTTGGTGTAAGGGGTGTTTTTTTTATGTTGAAGGTCAAATCGCGAACGGGCGAATCAGTGCAGCAGATGATGAGGCGGTTCAAGAAGCTGTGTGAAAAAGAGGGTTTGATACGAGATATGAAGCGTAATGCTTATTACGAGAAGCCCTCCGAGCGTAACCGCCGACGGATTCGCAAGGCGCAGAGGATACTTACGGGACCGTTTCTGCCCCGCCCCAGACCCACCACTTAGTGCATAGGTTTAGCCACAGAGTTTTTAAGCCACAGAGCACACACCCCTGCCTACTGCTTGCAGGGGCAGGAAGGGCACAGAGAAAAGAATTAGAAGCTCTGTATCAATTCTTTACGACAGGCCAGTCCTAAGGACTCCTTACGGAGAATATCCAGTCGCCCGTATCGGCGAACTTTTTGGGTTTGCCTTTTTCATCACGGGCAATCTGTCCATCATCATCTTTTAGATTTTCGCCCCAACTGTAAAGGAGAAAACTGTTATCAGTTTTGCGATAGGCAATCGGTTTATCGCTGAAGGGGTCAACTGGTAATTTTGTCAGATAGCCGGCTTGAACCAACTCATCAAGATTATCGGGGTATTTACCTTTCTCTTTTTGAAACCGCAGGGCGGCAAGGATTGTCAAAGTGGCCTCGCGTTGGGTTTTGGTTCGCCAGGCCTGAAAAGAAATTCTGTCATAAGCCGGGGTAATGATTTGAGTCCACAAGAAAGAATTTGCTGCAATGGGCTGTTTTGCTGATATTTTGTTTTTCATTTGCCAGGGGGTGGTCTGGAATTTTTGTTGCTCTTCGGCGAACATTTTTTCGACCTGCGCAAGAGCTTGCTGACGGTCGGGATAACTGAAAGTAAGAAAAGACCAGACGGCATCTTTCCAGTCGCGAACAAAATAAGGGACTCCGGCTTTCAGCATTTTCCCGTTGCCTTTGCCGTCATCAGTAAAACCCTGCTGGATAACCGCATACCAGGTTGCTTTCTCGACAGTGATGTCGATGAGTTGTTCGTGTTTTGCAAAAGTAGCCGTCAATTCATCCTGCAGTCGTTTTAATTGTGCAGCCGGGATGTCAGTATGTGCCAAAACTATAGCTATTTCCCGGTGTGCGAGGCCTTCTATTGCCACGGCTACAAGCTGTTCTACAAGCAAGCCGTGTCCTTCAAAGTGATATGCTAAATTGAAAAGTGAAATTGTGTCACTAATGGCCCCGTCGATATTGCCTGAATATGTCCGCCAATTGATTCGGGCGACAAACGTATGTGTAATTTGTCTATATTGTGCGAGGAGCTGCATCCGGCTTTCCATGAATTGAGGATTGGCGATAAGCATTGAGTTGACTTCGGTTACAAGGGGTCCAATAGCATTGTAATCGGTCCAGCAATAAGGTTTTTGCAATGCCGTGTTAAGTGAGTCGATGGTTTCATTGCCGGCTGCCAGGAAATTCTTTATTGCGGCTTTTTGGTCATCGTTCATATCGCCGGGCCACTGGCGGAGAATATCGGAAACAGTGGGCCAGCCATCAGTTTTTTCTGTAAGTTCGGCGGCTTTGTTGATTTCGGGCATAGCGTTGAGGGATTCGTCTCTGCCCTGTTTTTGCCGGTCGGTGAGCCATTGCGCGTAGTTTATTCTGATAGTGGGGGTGCCTATGCGAAGCCAGGAGGCACAGATTAGCAGATACGCAAAGATTACCAGCGCAGCGGCGAAACTTTTTACGAGGATTTTCTGCCATTGGGGTCGGCAGCGTTTTTTTGCGCGGCGCATAAGGATGGCTAAGAGTTTTGCGTCGCCGAATTCTGATATCAACTGTTGTGCTTTTTGTTCTTTTTCCTCATTGGTGGCGCAATCCTTCAGATACAACTCGAAATGGTCAATCAGCTCTTCGCGGACTTCGTCGCGTGCCTTTTTGCGGTATCGCATATTTTTGATGACGAGGTTGATATATTTGACAGCGCTATTAGGCAGGTTTTCGAATGTTTTATCATCTTTAGCCATAACGTCGCTCCTGTAAAAGAGATTGATTCACAGGTAAACGGCGGGGTAAACTCCGCCCTACGAGATTACGCGGTTTTAATCGCGCCGCCGAAAACGAAGTCAAGGCCGGTTCGCAACTTTCGCAACTGCTCGGTCTGGCTTGAGAGATATTCTTTGCCTTTGCTGGTGATTGAGTAGTAGCGTCTTTTGCGGCCTGATTTGGTAGTTTCCACGCGGGCTTTGACTAAGCGTTTGGCTTCGAGGTTGTAGAGCAGGGGGTAGAGGGTGCCTTTGCCCAGCGTGAGGATTTCGTCGCTGCGATGTTCGATGGCCTGGGTCAATTCGTAGCCATACATTTCGCCGCGAGAGAGAATCTGGAGCACGACTACGGGGGCGATGCCTTTGAGCAACTGACTTTCAAATTTCATATTAATCTCCTTTTCATAAAATATCGTATATCGTAATAATGTATTGTTATGCTTATTATGTATTACATACTATGCGATGTCAAGTAAAATTTTAAATAATTTTTATGAGGGTATTTGGGCGGTTCGGCGGGTGGCAGAAAAGCCGGAGACGATTGTGACCGTGAGCATAATCAGAAAGATAATGGCGGTAACCCAGTCGGACCAGATTGCAGCGGGAACATGGGCTGATTTGATAATGACGGTTCCGATGGTGAAGGACTGGAGGAACATTTTTATTTTGCCTGAGGCGACGGCGCGGAAGTCGATGCCTTTGGCCTCTGCGGCGTGACGGAGAATGGTTACGTATCCTTCTCTGCCAATCAGGATAGCAGCAATGCCCCAGCGGATAACGTTCATATAAGTTTCGGAAATGGTGAAGAGGGAGGGTTCGCCGATGATGGCGAAACATAGGAATGCACCGCAGACGAGGACTTTGTCGGCGAGCGGGTCGAGCATTCGTCCTAATTTGCTGGCGATGTTGAGTTTTCGGGCGACGGGGCCGTCGAAGATGTCTGTGAGGCCGGCGATTACAAAAATGGTGAAGGCCGTATCGAGGAGGAGTGTCCTGTTGAGGGCGCAGGGGGAGTAAAGGAGCATGCAGAGAAAGAGTATGGTCAGGACGAGCCGGCCAAAGGTCAATATGTTAGGAACCCATTTTAGCATAGACAAAGTTTACATATTGGTTTGTGTAATTCAAGATTAAATTTGACGGCAGAGGAGGTCGTAGTTTTTTGAGCCGGTGACTTTGGCGTTAATAAAGGAGCCGGGACAGGCGTGGCAATCGCGGATAACGCAGAGGGGGTCGATTTCGGGCGCCTGGCCGAAGAAGCGGCCCTTCTTCGCTGCGCTACGAAGAGCATGGCTTTTTGCGGTGTGATTTTTGTCGATACTGTCAACGAGACAGGTCAGTGTGCTGCCTATTCGGGATTTATTTTTATCGAAGGCGATTTTTTGCTGGGTGAGCATAAGCTGTTTGAAGCGTTGTTTTTTGATGCGGTCGGGGACCTGGTGCGGTAAGTTGGCGGCGGGGGTCCCTTGTTCGGGGTAGAAGGTGAAGCAGCCGAGGTTATCGAAGCGTGCCCAGTTGACGAATTCGAGGAGTTCGTTGAAGCGGGCGTCGGTTTCGCCGGGGAAACCGACGATGAAGGTAGTGCGGAGGACGCAGCCGGGGAGGCGAGTTCTGAGGTTGTCGATAAGCCGGCAGATTTTGTCTTTGGAATGCGGTCGGCGCATTGCTTTGAGGATTTGTGGGTTTATGTGCTGAAGGGGAATGTCAAAGTAGGGGAGAATTTTATCGGAGTCGGCGACGGTTTCGATTAGGCATTCAGTGATTCCCGTGGGGTAGAGGTATAAGAGTCGAATCCAGCGGAGTCGCGGGATTTTGGCGAGGTTGGTAAGCAGTTTTGGCAAAGCGTTGGGTATGTTAAGGTCGTGGCCATAGGCGGTTATGTCCTGAGCAATGATATTGAGTTCGACTGCGCCTGAGGCGACGAGTTGGCGTGCTTCGGCGAGGATGAGTGAGGAAGGTTTACTGCGAGCTTTACCCCTGATGGCGGGGATGGTGCAGAAGGAGCATTTTTTGTTGCAGCCCTCACTTATGCGGAGGTATGCCCAGTGTGGCGGGGTGATGCGGAAGCGGGTGCGGTCGTCATAGGGGATTTTGAGGGTGGTAGTTACGGCGGATACAGGTTTGCCGGATGTGAAGGTCGATTGAATTATATCGACAATGTTGTCGCGTTGCTGGAGGCCGAGGATGGCGTCGATACCATCGGTTTCGATGAGGAGGTTTTTATCCATTCGTTGTGCCAGGCAGCCGGCGACGATGACCTTCTGCACTTTGCCTTTTTGTTTTTGGCGGATGGCGAGGTTTATTGTGTCGAGCGCTTCGGCTTTGGCGGGTGCGATGAAGCCACAGGTATTGATGACGATGACGTCTGCGTTGTCGGTATCCTGTGTGATGACGAAGCCGGCCTGGGCGATGAGGGCGAGCATCCGTTCGCTGTCCACCATATTTTTGGGACAGCCGAGGGCGATGAAGCCGACGGTAGTCCGTTTTTTATTCTTTTTAATATTCATTGACCGATATCATAAAATGTTTGACGGGTATCACAAGGTTGTTATACTAAATAACGGTTCAAAATGCTTTAGAAACGTGTAGATTCCGTAATTTTGTGGAGGGCAGTTTAATGAACGAGTTTGAAGTTGGCAAGCCGGGCGAGGGAAAGCCGATTCCTTTTGATGATGGGTTGTCGGTGTCTCATTCGCCATTGGATTTGGGGTCAGGCACATCTGGCAGCAAAAGCGAGTCATCCGAAGAGACGCCTATGCCCGTTATCAGGGACACGGGTAAAAAGATGAGCTGGCCCGACCGGATTACGGGCGTCAAGAATTTCTACACGAAGCTGCATGCCGGGGCGATTGATTTTCTGGATGAGCAGATAGGCAAATGGCTGATGGATAACCCTGGCGTAAATATAAAGCGAACGAATACTGTTACGGGCGATATTGTCGGCAAGAAGACAGAGCCGAATATTATCATTACGATTTGGTATTAACCGAGAACGCTGAGATATAAAGCAGTTGTTCACTAGGGGTGGTTTGCGTGAGACGTGAACCTGAGAGCAAACCCTTTGAACCTGAACAGGACAGCCGGTGGTTAATGGCGAGGCCTGCGTAGGGAAGTGATTAAGACACTGACCGACACGGAGTCGGAGATTTGAGGCCGAAATCGCTTCCCTGTTGAAGCGATTTTTTTGTTTTTAGCCACGAAGGCACTAAGACACAAAGAAAACAGAGTTGTAGTAATTTGATAATAAACCGGCGGGGTAAACCCCGCCCTACTAAATCTTTTGCGAAGGTTAAAGATGGCGACACAGTTAGAGATAGCGCGGTCCGGGCGGATAAGTCCGGAAGTTGAATATGTTGCGAAGGCCGAAGGGGTTGAGGCGGGGATAGTGCGAGATGAGATAGCGGCTGGTCGGTTAGTGATACCCGCGAACGTGATTCATTTGAAGCGAGGTCTGAAGCCGGGAGGGATAGGTCGAGTTCTGACGACTAAGGTCAACGCCAATATCGGGGTGAGCAGCGTTCGCAGCACTGTTGGGGAAGAAATTGAGAAGATGCGTGTCGCGATAGCAGCGGGGGCGGACGCGATAATGGATTTGAGCACGGGGGGCGATTTGGACGCGATAAGAGAGGCGTTGCTGGCGGAATGTTCGGCGCCTTTTGGGACGGTGCCGATTTACCAGATGGTTTCGGACAGGACGGTGGAGGAGGTTGATGAGAAGATAATTCTTGAGGTGATTGAGAGGCAGGCGAAGCAGGGGGTCGATTTTTTTACGATACACGCGGGTGTGCTTCGGGAGTATCTGCCTTTGACGGGCAAGCGAGTGATGGGGATAGTGAGCAGGGGCGGGGCGTTATTGGCGGAGTGGATGCTTTACCACGGGAGGCAAAATCCGCTTTATGAAATGTTCGATGAATTGTGCGCATTGATGCGTGAATATGACGTTTGTTTTTCGTTAGGGGATGGCTTGCGGCCTGGAAGTTTGGCGGACGCGACGGATGAGGCACAAATTGCGGAGCTGAGGACGCTGGGCGAATTGACACAGCGAGCGGTGGAGGCGGGATGCCAAGTTATGGTGGAAGGGCCGGGGCATGTGCCGTTTAACCAGATAGAGCACAATATGAAGATTCAGCAGGAGATTTGCCATAATGCGCCGTTTTATGTTTTGGGGCCTTTGGTTACGGATATTGCGCCGGGGTATGACCATATAACGTCGGCGATAGGGGGGACGGCGGCGGCGTATTACGGGGCGTCGTTTTTGTGTTATGTTACGCCGAGGGAACATTTGGGCTTGCCGAACGCTGAGGACGTGCGGATGGGTGTGATTGCGGCGCGTATTGCGGCGCACGCGGGCGACGTGGCGAGGGGACTTGCCGGCGCGGCAGACAGGGACAGGGGATTGAGTATTGCCAGAGCGAATCTTGATTGGGACAGGCATCTTGCGCAGTCGCTGGACCCGGAGACGGCCGTCAGGATGCACGAGGAGTCGTGCAAGGGGATAGAGGAAAACGGCAAAATTAACGCGGATTACTGCTCGATGTGCGGCAAACAATGGTGCAGCGCGAGGATAAACAAAGAGATTCGTGAAAAATTGAAGGCAGGGCTGGTTTCCTGAATCAGGTTTTCATCGAGTCGATTTCGATAAAGGCGATGGGGGCGAAGATAAAGACGGGGAGCCACGCCCAGAGTTCAGGGACGACTCTGCCGAACAAATCCTCGGTAGCCAATATTCTGCAGACAAAGCCGACGACGAGCGAGGCGGCGGTGATGGCGAAGCTGATTGCGATGGCGGATTTCATTGATTTGGGGTCGCGGCAAACGAGAACCGGAAGGCAGACGAGGAGCATAACGAGGTTCATAATGGGGTCGGTGATTCTGAAATGTTTCTGGCTGTAAAGGTTGGCGAGGTCTTTGAGTTGCGTTCCCTGCGAGGCCAGTTGCGACAATTGCAGAGAGCTGAGGAGAGATTTGTGCTCGGCTTTTCGCCTGACGGGGATATCGTTTGGCGTTAAGTCGGTGCGGTAGGCGGAGAGCGGCGTTCGTGAGGCGGAGGCATTTTGTATGCCTGGCTGCGGCGAGCCGGGTTTTGGGATGGGGGTGAAAAAACCATTGGTGAGGAGCCAGGTTTGGCTTTTGAAATCGTAGGTTGCCTTGTCGGCTTCAAGAAGCCCTGTTGGTTCCCAAAGGAGGGCGTCCGGTTTTTGGGAACGAGTTACGACAATGAGGTCTTCAAAAGTCGAGGAAGCCACGTCAAATTTTTTGGCGGAGAGAAGTGAGCCGCTGGCATTGCTGATAAACCAAACGTCGTAGGATTCTTTGCCCGGCACGGCATCTTTTCCCCGGACGAGTTTTGTGCTTAGGGAGGGGATTATCAGCTCCTGGTCGATTATCAGAAATCCCGTCAGCGCAACGGCGAGGACGATTATGGGGGCGATGATGCGTTTTAAGCTTACGCCTGAGGCCATTATGGCGGTCAGTTCGTTATAGCGCACCATTTTGCCGAGTGAGAACGCGGCGGCGACGACGGTAATCATTCCGGCGAAATCGCGGAAGTACAGGGTGCTCTGCAGGCCGTAATAGATGAGGATGGTTTTAATTACGGATACCGCTCCGAGGTTTGCGTGTTCGGTGAATTCGTCGAGGCCGACGAACAGGTCGATGGCTATTCGCATTCCGAGCAGTACGCCAAAGGCAATGGCGTAACCAACGAGGAAGTTTTTAGCAACATATTTGTCGAGTATTTTCATAGTTATTGTTTGCCGATATTTCAATGCCGAAGGAGGCGTCGATATAATTCGAGTCCCAGTATTGAGAGAATAATCAGGCCCGCCCACATCATCGGGATGCCGAATATGACGGTGGAAGACGGGTTTTCGGCGACATTTTTGCCCATAATAATACAGGAGATTAAGGCCAGAGCCGGGGTTGCGCTTGCGCCAAAGGCGGTAAGGAGGTGTCCGCCTTTGAGGATGATGCCCAATGCGATGCCTATCATAATCAGGGTTACGCAGCCGACGCCGAAGACCAGGCGGGAGTGCGTTTCGGCTCCAATCTCGGCCCGCGTCAGGGCGATTTTGCCATGTAGTCGCTTTTGCAGTTTGGTGAGATTGTCGCTGGGGCCGGTGTGCAGGGCGGCTGAAACGGCATTTGGTTTTATCTCATTAAGGATGTCCGTTGTCTTGAAAGTATTGGTAACCGCCGGGGGCAGGACAAGTCCCCTGATGATTTGTCTTGCGAAGATGTTTTCTTGTCCCTGGCCTGCCTGCGGCTCGACAGAGCCGGCCGAAGTCCATTTTGCGTTTCGGATATCGAGGGTCAGGGTGGGGGCCGTCTCATCGCCTTCGATATCCAAAAAGGCCTTCTGGCATCGCAGGGTTCGCGTGGGTGCGTCGCCGCTGACGGGACGTTCAGTAATCACCACGTCTTCGGCAAGCAGCAGTCGTTTTTCGTCCAGGACGGTGCAGGATTTGGCGGACAATTCGACGACCTGTCGGTCGTTGAACAGCTTGAAGGGAGGATTTGTGGGGGAAGAGCCGGCATCATTTATCTGCTGTGCCAGGAGTTCTGCGGTGAAGCGGGCATATACACGTCGAGCAAGGCGAGCGACGGGGTCGAAGAGGAGGGGGTTTCGGCGGATTTGCTTCATTTCGTCGATTTTTTTGAATTTGATATTGTCGCCGAGGAGAGCGCCGAACTCAGCGGAGAGGGACAGCCATTCCGCAGAGAATCCGACGTCCTCGTCAGACCCAATCTGATAGGTGTTATGGGCGGTTATGCTGACCTCGTTAATGGTTTCGTGAGGGCTGAAAATTACCTTTGCTGTTTCTGCGGTAATGATTTTTCTTATTTTGCCGTCGATGATTTCCGCGGCGACGACGCCTGAAAGGGCGTTGTTTTTGATGTCGGCGTTATCGGCGTAAATTCTGTATCGGTCGTCCGGGGGCAGCCGATAATAGCCCCGTCGCTGGATATTTCTAAACAGAATTTGTCTTGCGTCGTTTTTGAGGGAATTTTCGGCTCGCTGGACAAAGGCGGGCATCACATAGAAGCTGAGCAGCAGGTTGGCAGTTGCGACGATTATGGCCAGCATCAATCCCGGGTAAACCAGCGAGAGCAGGGAAATGCCGCTTGCCCTGCAGGCGTCGAGTTCGTTGTCGTTTGCGAGCCGGCCGTAAACCAGCGTGGTTGCGAACAACGCGGCCATCGGCAGGACAAAGGTGAGGGTAATCGGCAGGAAGTAAATCATAAGGTCGATAACCTGGCCTGGGCCTACGCCGTATTCCTGCACGGGGCGCAGAATGCTACCCAAGCTCATCATCAGCGTCAGAGCCACGGTGGCGAGGCAGAACACCTTTAGAACCTCGCGAAAGATATATCTGTGAAGCGTGAAAACCATCTTCTATTTTCTATTTATGATTTATTATTTATGATTGCCAAACAGGTGGTGGTTTTGACAGAATTCCGTCACTTAGTCAAGGATTATCTTGAAACCACCCTGTTGATTATATAGGATATAACCCGCAATAACAGCCGATTCACGGAGTGATTTATGGGATTATATAATGCAATCATTATTTTCACCGTTTGTTGTTTGTCAACGACTTTGAGCATTGCGGATGTTGTGGTGCTAAAGGGAGGTCAGAAGCTCGTGGGGGATATTGTGGCGGAGAGGCACGAGCAGATTTACGTGGACGTCGGGGTTACGGTTATAGCGGTGCCGAAGGAGGATGTTCTCGAATACCATTATGACAAAGCCGGGGATCTTAATGCTTTGTCGATGCAGCCGGCGGCGGAGACGAATAATATAGAAGCGGAGCCGGTGACAGGCCGATTGTATTACACGGTCAAATTGCAGAAGAGAACAATTGAGCAGTGTGTGGCGGAGGTAGGCGAGGCGGTGGTCAAGGTAAGCAGCCCTGCGGGGATGGGGTCGGGTTTTTTCATAAATGAGCAGGGGTATCTTATAACGAATTATCACGTCGTCGAGAAGGAAACAAAGATTGAAGTAACGGTATTTAAGAAGGCAAAAGACGGCTTCAACAAGAAGGTCTTCAAGGGCATCCGGATTGAGGCGATAAATCCATTTATTGACCTTGCGCTTCTGAAGGTTGAGGATTTGGGCGAGATGCAGGTGAAGTTCGCTTACCTTGGCGATGTTGACGAAATCGAGCAGGGCGAAGGGGTATTCGCAATCGGTAATCCTCTGGGTCTTGAGCGGACAGTAACCAACGGGGTGATAAGCACGACGAACAGGGCGTTCGAGGGGCTGATTTATTTGCAGACCGATGCGGCCATAAATCCTGGTAATTCGGGCGGGCCGTTGTTCAACCTGGCAGGCGAGGTTATCGGGGTTACAAATATGGGTTATATATTCTTCGGGGGGCTGGGATTCGCGATACCCGTCGATTACGTGAAGCACTTCATAGATAACCGCGACGCGTTCGCGTATGACAAGGACAATCCGAACACGGGCTTTAGATATATTCAGCCGGACGGCAGACGCAATAAGGGCAAGCCGAAGATTGATAATTGATGGAAGGTGCGCATGAAAATTAGAGCGGCATTTGTGATTTGTGTTGTTTTTGCGGCGGTGATGGTTGTCAGTGTGAAGGGGGCGACTTTGCCGAAGACGGCGGAACTTGTCGGAGTGGATACGACGCTGCTTGTGGATATAAGCGACTTCAATCAATTCAGGACCAAGCTCGAAAAGACCAGTATTTATAAGTTATACAATGACCCGTCGATGTCTGCGTTTGTAAAAAACTTTACCGCGAAGGTTCGTGAAAAGATAGAGGGGGACAAGGATTCTTTTGTAAAGGGCATACTTGACGCGAATGTTATGCCCGAAGGCCGACTGGCGTTTGTGATGACGGCAGAGCAGCAGGAAATGTCGATGGCGCTTATAAGTCAGTGGGGTCGCAATATCGCAAAGATAAAAGATGTTATGGAAAAAATGGCCCTCAAGTCCGTTGAGAAAGGAGCACACAGGGCGATTCAAAGCTACCGTGATGTGAATATCATAACGCTGACGACCGAGGTGTCGGCGGAGAAGTCGGCGGTTAAATACAGCGATGATAATACAGCGGCAAAGACAGGGCCGACATCCGCAAAAGACGTTTATTGTTTTGTCGATGACTGCCTGATAACGGCAAGCGACGCGGAGGCGATAAAGTTTGTTGTTTCGCAGATGAGGGGCGCGGGGGCTTCTTCGCTGGCTGGCGATACGGATTATATCGCGACGATGGGGGCGGTCGGGCCTTATCATGGCGTTGATATATATGTGAATTTCAAACGAGTGATAAAACGGCTAGCCGATGAGGACAAGACGGGCGAATCGCAGAAGGAGATTGCCAATCTCGGGCTGGACGGAGTTGGGGGGCTTGGTTTTTCTCTTGGTGTTGCGCCGGACGCGGAGAGTTCGGTTCGCGGCAAGATGTTTTTAAGAACGACGGGGATGAGGAAGGGCGTATTGAAGATGTTAGAGATGCGTTCTGAGCCGGTGCGGGTTCCGCGATTTGTGCCTGCGTCGGTATGCTCGGTGAGTTTTTTGAACGTGGATATCAAGCGGGCGTATGATGAGTTGTGCAGCATAATTTACGGATTTGAGCCGGCGGTGGCGCTGATGTTGCAGCAGCCGATTCCGGGGACGGGGTCGGAGAGTGAGCCGGGGATAACCATCAGGCCTGACATAATAGAATATTTTGGTTCGGAGATTGTGATAGCCCAGAGCGTAAACAAGCCGTTTTCGAAGGATAAAGAGCCGACGGAGATTTATATAGCCGTGGGTGTGAATAATCGGGCGGCCCTGGAAAAGTCGCTGTCGCTTATTCACAAACGGCTGATGGCGCCGAACAATCCTGAGCCGACGCGTGAATTACTTGGATACACGCTTTATCTTATGGGACCGGCGGGGATTCCTGTTCTGGGCGGGTCTGTGCCGATGGTGGAGGCAGGTCCGCGTGCAATGCCGAAGGGGGAGAGATTGGCCTTTACGATTACGGATACGCATCTGATTTTTGGTCAGGAGCCGGCGGTTGAGCGAGCGATACGGACTTTAGGCGGGGCGGAAAGTGAGCCGGTGAGTTCGGCGAAGTGGTTTAACATTGCCAAATCAGCGGTGCCTTCAGTTGTCGGGTCGGCTGGCTTTGAGGATAATTCGGCGTCCGGGGAACTGTTATGGTGGATGCTGAAGGAGAGCGGCAAATCACGGCGGGCTTCTATTGGAATGGGGCCTGCGGCGGCTGTTCTGGCGGGGCCTGACGCGTGGGATTTCGTGGACTTTAGTTTGCTGCCTGAGTTTGGCGCGGTGAAAAAGTATTTTGGCCTGTCGGCGGGCTATGGAATCAGCAGGCCCGACGGGTTTTTCTTCGAGTTCAAGTACCTTAATCCCCAGGGTGCAAGGATTGATAATCGGTAATTGATTACCGATGATTCGCTGCGATTGCACTTGCCAACAGGCGGTCTTCCCGCTAAAATAAACTGTTTATTGATTATTGGATGAAATTACAGATTAGGAGAACGTTGTGAAGGCAAGTGAAATGCGGCCTGGTATGGCCATTAAGATGCAAGGTGAGTTGTATATCTGCACCAAGTTTGCTCATGTGACGCCCGGCAACCTGCGGGCGTTCGTTCAGGCCAAACTCAAGAGGATTTCCGACGGCTCTATTATTGAGAATCGTTTACGCGCCACGGAGGAAATTGAGCAGGCCTTTTTGGATAAGCGAGAGATGGAGTACATTTATTCCGACAGCAACGGGCACGTCCTGATGGACACAAAGACGTTTGACCAGATAACGGTTCCGAACGAGATAATTGGCGACCTGATAAAGTTTTTCAAGCCCAATACGATGCTGACGGCGATGCTTAATAACGGCAACGTGGTCAGTATCGAAATTCCCAAAACGGTGGAATTAACTGTTACGGAAACGACGCCCCAGCCAAAGGGCTCGACGGTAACCAACCAGATGAAGGACGCCGACCTGGAGACGGGCTTGAGGATACGAGTGCCGCCTTTTATAGTTGTCGGTGATATGGTTCGCATCAACACCGAAGACGGCTCATACCTCGGCAGGGTAACCAAGTAGTCCCGCTTTTGCATCGCATGTTTCGGTCGATGAGCCAGCAGGGGGGATTCGACCGGCGTTAAGCAATTATGAATCCACTTCTAAGCAGTTTCCTTATAGCCGCGATTCGCTGAGAGATTTAATATGCAGGCGTGCTTAAGGATATTGCTATGGGCTTGAGCAGAAGAGATTTACTTACGGGTATCGGCGGCATAAGCGGCGGGATGATTTTAGCGGGCAGGGCACTGGCGGTAGTAGAACCGGAGCCGAGCGAAGAGGCGATGGACGGGGGAGTTACTGCGACCGAAGATTTGATGCGGGAGCACGGGGTTTTGCGAAGGGCGTTGTTTGTTTACAGTGAGGCAGCCGTGCGGCTTCGCAGCAATCCTTCAGGGGTTTCGCCTGATGCGCTTCATAAAACAGCCAAACTGTTTCGCACATTCGGCGAAGATTACCACGAGAAGAAACTGGAGGAAGCATTCATTTTCCCTGCGGTCAAAAAAGCGGGGGGCGTTACGGCCGGCTACACGGATATCCTAATCGAACAACACAATCACGGACGTGAATTAACAGAGTATATTCTCGACCTGACGCGAACAAAATTTGAAGCCGAAAATGGCGGGGCACTGGCGAGGGCACTGGATTTGATAGTGCGGATGTACCGGCCTCACGCGGCGAGAGAGGACACGGTAATATTTCCCGCGTGGAAACAGACGCTCACCGCCAAACAGTTAGACAAGATGAACGATAAATTCGAGGATATAGAGCACGGGATGCTTGGTGAAAATGGATTCGAGAATGCGGTGAAGCAAATCAGCGAAATAGAAGCCGAGCTTGGTTTGGCGGACCTGTCACAATTTACCGTCCCTATAATCAGAAAGTGAAACTTAACTAATTTTAGGAGATGAATATGAAAACGATAGAGAAGCGAGTCGGAACAACCGCTAAAGGAGCGGAGCTGAAGAGCTTTATGAAGCCGGATGAAGTCAGGGAATTTCCCAAAGGCCGGCTGGAGCTTATCAAGATTGGCGGGGCCACAATTGGCAGAGCGGTCTTCGAACCGGGCTGGAGGTGGTCGGAGTCGGTTCAGCCCATCGCCAAAACAAAAAGCTGCGAGGCGCCGCATTTTCAGTATCACGTATCGGGTGTGATTAAGGTCCGAATGGATGACGGCAGCGAGTTCGAATGTCACCCGGGTGACGTTTCATTACTGCCTTCCGGCCACGATGCCTGGGTGGTGGGAAACGCGCCGGTGGTAGTCGTGGATTTCCATGGTATGCTTGATTACGCAAAGGCCAAATAAGCGGCGTTTCGATGAATAAGAAGTTGCCGGAGAGGCAGGCCGGTATTCAAATTTGTGGATATCGGCGTTTACTTCTCAATGAATCACTTTATTGAGCGGGTAGGTGATAATTCCAGAAGCGCCGGCGCGTTTGAGAGCGGGGACGAGGGAGCGTTCGATTTTGGCGTCGATAATCACTTCAATGGCGATGTAATTGGGGTCTGCCAGGGATGAAATAGTGGGGCTTTTTTCCGCTGGGAGGACTTTCAATATCTTGTCGAGATTGGTTTTTTCGATATTCATTTTGAGGCCGACTCTGCTGCGGGCGTCGATGGCGGCGTTGAGCAGGATGGCGATGTTTTCGATTTTTTCCTTTTTGAATTTGTTCTGCCAGGCCTGCTTGTTGGCGATAAAGCGAGTTGTGGAAGTAATAACGGTATCGATTACCCGCAGGTTGTTGGCGACCAGCGAGGTTCCCGTTTCGGTAAGCTCGACAATCGCGTCGACGAGACGGGCTTTGACTTCGGTTGCGCCCCAGCTAAATTCGATTTTGACGTCGATATTTCTGTCGGCGAAGAATTTTTTAGTTACGGTGACCAGCTCTGTGGCGATGATTCCGCCTTTGAGGTCCTGCACCTTCTGGACTTTCGATTCTTCTGGGACGGCCAGTACCCATCTTGTGGGTTTGCTTGTCGCTTTACTGTAGCCGAGCTCGCAGACCTCGATTACGTCGGAGGCGTTTTCCATTATCCAGTCGAAGCCGGTTATCCCGGCGTCGAGGACGCCGTCGGCGACGTACCGGCTCATTTCCTGAGCGCGGAGCATTGTCGGTTGTATCTGGTCGTCGTCGATAGAGGGCAGATAGCTTCTGTCGGATTCGGTGATGTTGAAGCCGGCTTTTGCGAAAAGCTCAATGGTTGCCTTTTGTAAACTTCCGGCGGGGATACCTAATTTCAAAACTTCCTGTGACATTTTATATTCTTTCGAAAAGTCGTGTTATTTACAGATTTTTTATATTTTCTTTTTTGTTTTTTTGGGCTGTTTTTTGGGCGATTCGCTTTCGTGCCTCAGGAGCGAGTAAAATTCACAGGCGTTTTTGATTGAAATCAGCCGGCAGAGAAAACCCTCAACTTCCTCATAAGTGGCTTCGGCGTGGATGAGCTGGCCGGTTTTGAGAAACTCAATCGTTTTCGGGGTCAGTGGTATCGCGTGACCCTGCATGGAAGTGAGCATACAGTAATCGACGATGAAGGGGGTTGCGCCGTTGAGCTTTTCGAGCAGTATTTTGGCGGGCCTTTTGCCTAATTTGCGGAGGGACTGCAAGCTGAGCATATTATGTTTTTCAAATACGGCGTTAAGCGAGCCGACCAGCGTGGCGGCAATGTTGCGGGCCGGGGGGATATCTTGTCCGAGGACTTCGGCTATTTCCTCGACTGTAGCCACACGCAAATCATTCCAGTCAACGAAGTAGTCCCTGAGTTTTTTCATCGCGGCGTGCGCCTGCGATTCTGTGAGGTTTTCGCTTACGATGGCGAAGACGAGGGCGTCAACCGGCTCTTCAAACTCGACAGGGGCGTGCCTGCCTGGTTTTTGTTTGAGTAAGCGATATAGTTTTTGGATTTTTTTTGAGTATTCTTTACTATCTTTCATAGGCGTCCTGTGACACGGGCTTCAAGCCCGTGCAAACACGGCCCCCTGCCTACAACATGCATGGGCAGGCAGGATGACCGTGCAACCAAATATAACAATCAGTTGTGCTCCTGGTCAACGGAATCTTTGTCTTTGAATTCAGCAGCCAGGTCGTCAATCAGCTTCATAGTTTCGAGTGTCTTTTTGAAATTTTCGTCTCTGTGGATATTGATAACGGGGCAGAACCTGCTTTGACTCTGTTCCGCAAGAATCCCCTGGATTCGACTTTTGGCGTGGAGAATCGCGGCGAAGGTTTTATTCTGGGCGGTTTCGGTGCCGCCGAACATGCTGAGATAGACGTCGGCGATGCGCATATCCGCGGATACATCGACCTTTGTGACGCTGACAAATGCTTCTATTCGTGGGTCGCTGAGATGATTTGCTATTGCGTCACTAACCGCCTCTTTGACGACACGTGCGATTTTCTCCTGTCTTCTCGTGGGCATAATTATAAGAGCGAACCCTACTGAAGGGTTCTCGCCACCTTGAGGATTTCGTAAAGTTCAAATACGTCGTCGGTTTTAACGTCGTCGAACCTGGCGATTTTAATGCCGCATTCCAGGCCGGCCTTAACTTCGCTGGCGTCGTTTTTGAAGTGCTTGAGCGACTCGATGGTCATATTGTCGCGGATGACGATATTGTCGCGTATCAGGCGAATTCTGGCGTTCTTTTTGACGACGCCGTCGTTGACGTAGCAGCCGGCTATTGTACCGACTTTTGAGACCTTGAAGGTGGTCCTGGCCACGGCCCTGCCGATGGTTCTTTCCTGTTCTTCCGGTTCGAGCAGGCCGACCATTGATTTTTGGAGGTCTTCGGTTATGCGATAGATAATGTTGTAGAACCTGATATCGACGCCTTTTTTCTCGGCCAATTTGGAGACGTGCTCGTCGGCCACGACGTTAAAGGCGATGACGATGGCGTTGGATGCCTCGGCAAGGACGACGTCGCCTTCGGTGATACCTCCCGTGGCTACGTGCAGAATTTTGAGTTTGACTTCGGCGGTACTCAGTTCCGAGAGATATTTTGTGAGCACGTCCACCGAGCCCTGGACATCGGCGCGGATGATGAGGTTAAGCTCTTTGACGTTGCCGGCTTTAATCTGGCTAAAGAGGTTATCGAGGGTAATCTGGGTTTTCCTGGCAAGAGAACCTTCTCTCTGAAGCATTTGATTTTCTTCGGCGGCGGCTTTGGCTTTGTTGATGTCGTCGAGGACGTAGAATTTATCCCCGGCGTTGGGGACGAACTGCAACCCTGCAATTTCCACGGGTGTTGAGCTTGTTGCGGACTTGACGCTTTTGCCGAACCCGTCCTTGATAGTTTTTACCCTGCCGTAGCCGCAGCCGGCGAGAATTACATCGCCTTTATTCATAACCCCTTCTTTGATAAGCAGCGTCGCAACGGGACCGCGCGTTTGCGCGAGATGCGCTTCGACGACCCAGCCGGTGGCGGGAATCGTATCGTCGGCTTTGAGGTCGAGCAGTTCGGCTACGTAGTCGAGATGTTCGAGGAGGTCGGCGACGCCCTGGCCTGTAGTGGCGCTGGTCTTGACGACTTCGGTTGTCCCGCTCCATTCGACGGGCGCCAGCTCGTGTTCGGCGAGCTGGGCGTAAACGCGGTTGATATCACAGCCGGGCAGATCGATTTTGTTCAGCGCGACTATTACGGGGACGTTGGCCGCTTTGGCGTGATGAATGGCCTCGATGGTCTGGGGCATAACGCCGTCGCCCGCGGCTACGACCAGCACGACCACGTCGGTCATATTTGCGCCCCTGGCCCGCATAGCCGTAAACGCTTCGTGTCCCGGTGTGTCGAGGAATGTTACCTTGCCCTGACCGACGTTTACCTGGTATGCGCCGATGTGCTGGGTGATTCCGCCTGCTTCGCCGGCGGTGACGTTGGTGGAGCGTATTTTGTCCAGCAAGCTCGTTTTGCCGTGGTCGACGTGTCCGAGCATAGTTGCGACGACGGGGCGTCTTTTGAGGTTAGGACGGGGTCTGTTTTCGAATTCTGCTTTTATCTGGTCTTCGAGCGAGGCCTTGTGTTCGACGTGCAGTTCGGTGCCGAGTTCCAGCGAGACAAGCTCGGCGACCTCAGTGCTAATGGTCTGATTTGCCGTGGCGATCAAATTCTGCCGCATCAGCCTGGCTATTACGTCTGAGACCTTGACGGCCAGCGCCGTGGCGAGGCCTTTGACGGTTACGGGTTCGGTAATCGTGGCGGAGACGGGTTTGACAACGGCCGCCGCACTCTCCTGTCGCGTTCTTGCGGTGATTCTTCGCAGGGGTCTGAGTCGGAGTCCTTCGCTGCTGGCAGCATCCAGTCGGGCACGTCTTTCCTCCAGGTCCCGCTCTCGTCGCTGGGTTATCAGCTTGGTTTTCTTGACGGTTTCAGTTTCATATTCCGTTCGTCTGCGTCCGTGTGTTCGTTCTTTTGTTTTTTTTGCGGCCTGTTGTCCGTCCTTGTCCTTGACAGCAGCGACATCTTTACCCCTGTTGGAGGGCGTCAACTTGGTAGCCATCAACGGGGAGGTTACGGGCATATCATGTCTTGGCTTTGGTCTTGGTCGTCGCATGGGCGCCATTGGTTCCGGCTTTTCGATACGCACGACCTGCGGGCCCGTGAGTTTGGCCGGCTCAGGTTTTTCGAGCATTGGGCCTGCCGGGATGATTGGTTCCGGTTTTGGCGGTTCCACTCTGGCGACGGCACGCCGCAGCAGCGGCGGGGCGGGTTCTTCGACGACAGGTATTGGCTCGGCCGGCGTCTCCACAACCGGTGTCGCAATCGGCGGAGTTTCCTGAATCTCAGTGATAGCGATCGCTTCCTCCTGCGGTGTTTTGGCAGGGGGAGGCGCTGCTTCGGCCGATTTTTTGCTTCTCGGTTTTTTTACGCGGACTTTTTCGAGGTCAACTTTATCGGTGGTTTCGACAGCGGTGGTATTGTCTCCCTCGCTGAACCATTCCCTTATTGTGGCCGCCAGTCCCGCTGATATAGTGGCCATGTGGTTTTTAATATCCAGTCCCTCATCCTGGCACTTTTTCATTATGGCGGTGCTGGATACTCCGAGTTCGCGAGCCAACAAATATACTCTTGTTATGGCCACTGCTAAGGCACTCCACTATATCAGGTTTGGTTTGTGCTGTCCGCTGGCTGGTTTGGTTGTGATTGTTCCTGTATCAATCCTTCGGCTTGTTTTGGTTGTGACTGTTCCTGTATCAATCCTTCAGCTTGTTTTGGTTGTGATTGTTCCTGTATCAATCCTTCAGCTTGTTTCTGTTTGGCGTCAGCGGCCATGTTTTTGGCTTCTTCGACAGCCGCTGTGACGAGTCGCTGCGCAAGGTCTGGTTTGATATTCAGTTCTGTTACCAGCGGCTCTGCGCCGACATCATCCAGGTCGAGAATGGATATTATGCCCAGCGCTATCAGTTTATCGACGAGGGTTTCATCGGCGCCTTCGATGCTCTTAACGCATTTTGTGAGGCGTTCAATGCCCTGATTGTATTCGTCGGGCGTGAGGATATCGATGTCCCAGCCGGTGAGACGGGCGGCGAGCCGAACGTTCTGGCCGTGCTTGCCTATTGCCAAGCTCAACTGGTCTTCTTCCACGACGACCGTAGCTCTTCCCAGTTCAAAGCACAGGGCTATTTCGCTGGCCTTGGCGGGCATAAGCGCGTTTGTGATGAACACCTGCGATGAATCGCTCCAGCGGACGATGTCAATTTTTTCACCGCCAAGCTCATCGACGATACTCTTTATGCGGCTGCCGCGGACGCCGACGCAGGCGCCGACGGGGTCAACTTTTTCGTCGAGCGAAGCGACGGCGACCTTGGTGCGGTAGCCGGCCTCGCGGGCCATGGCCCTTATCTCAATAATTTCTTCGGCTATTTCCGGGACCTCCTGCTCAAAGAGCCGGCGAATGAAATCCGGGTGGGTCCTTGAGAGGATGATTTTAATTTGATTCGAGACCTCCTTGACTTCGAGAATGAGGCATCTGATTCTTTCGCCCGGCCTGTTCGTTTGTCCAACTATCTGCTCGCCCTTGGGCATAAAAGCTTCAGTGCGGTGGTCAAGCCCGACGACAAGGGAGCCGCCTTCATATCGAACTACTGCACCGTTGACAATATCGCCTTTTCGCTGGGCGAACTCGGAATAGATGCTGTCTCTTTCGTCCGCCTTTAGTCGTTGAATCATAACCTGCTTGGCGGTCTGGGCTGGTATTCGACCGAGCTGTTTCATATCAATCGGCTGCTTATCAATAAAGGCGGCGACCTGCCCGGTGGCCCGGTCGATTTGGACGGTGATTTCGCTTTCAGGGGTTCCGAAATGCTTCCTTACGGCGGAGACCATAGATTCTTCAAGGTCGGCAAAGATGGACTCCTTGTCGATATTCTTGTCTCTGGCTACGTTCTCAATTATTCTCAGTAATTCCTGATTCATTTGCCTTTGCTTCCTTCCAACGAAAAAAAATGGAAACCATACCGGTTTCCACATCCACGCTTGGGGCCCAACAAATCCAGGTTGTTGTCGGTTTAACACTACATCTTACGCCTCCGTAGTTCAACCCAATGTTGTATAACAACCCGACTCATAAGCCGCCGCTGGAGCAAAAACCCTTGCCTACCGGCCACAATCGGCGCGAAACCTTCGCCGAACCGAGCAATTGTTCGGCTAATACGCACTGTAAGCAGACCCTGCAAAAATCATTAACGCACCTAACTATGTTCCCCGAGAACACGGGGCAGCCGTAATTTTTCGCACACTGACGAACATATTAATCGTCAAAGCGGGTAATAACAATCATTTTTTTTGCTATATCATTTTTTTTGCAATTTGGCGGATTTTGCGAAATGGGGGGATTTTTCGAAAAGGGGGGCCGGCCCCTTGCCGTTTTGCTCCGCCGGACTACGTAAAACGAGACGCTTGGGGTCTTCGCTACGCTTTGAGGGTCTTCCAGAACAGGGCGCTACGCTACGAGGGTGAAATGGCTTATAAGCGGTCAAAACGGGGTAATGGATACGTTATAGAGCAAAGTTAAGAAAAGTATGGAAAAGTATGGAAAAGTAAGAAAATGAAGGAAAAATAAGAAAAAATGGGGGGTTTTGAAGGATTTTTAAGGAAAAATGAGGGGTTTTTAATAGGTTTTTTAGAATTATTGGAATAGCCACAAAAACCTGGATCCCCGACTGCGATTCCTACGAAGCTTGAGTCGAGGACAAGAAAGTGAGGGAAAGTTGGGGGAAAGTGATTAGAAACGATTGAATTATTGATACTTTATGCTCGATTCTGGATACTCGATACTTGTGGCTCGTGGCTCGAAAATAAAAACGCCCGTCTTCGTTTTCAACTACGCCGAGGTCTCCGCTTCCGTCTTCGCCCCTGAAGGGCTACGCCGAGACACCCGCTAACGACATGCGAGTGCAGGCAGGCAAATGAGG
>Ga0315286_10001429_pt1 | contig 21628 bp, 9 predicted proteins | sample YL17G10_0_MG_FD_205038 | JGI IMG/M metagenome (GOLD analysis project Ga0315286, IMG submission 205038) | Sediment microbial communities from Yellowstone Lake, YNP, Wyoming, USA - YL17G10_0 | ecosystem: Environmental > Aquatic > Freshwater > Lake > Sediment | place: USA: Wyoming | collected...
CGGGTGGTGGCGATGGGGCCCCCGCACGCAGCGCAGCTCGCTGTGCGAGCGAGCACGTGCGGGGTAGAATCGGCGGCAGGACCCGCGTTCACCGCATCGTCTTCTCGACGAGCCGGAGAAGGTTGCCGCCGAGGATCTTCCGGATATCCTTGTCGCTGTAGCCGCGCTTCACGAGCTCCCCGGTGATGAGCGGGAGCTTCGATACGTCGTCGAGCCCGACGGGAGTGACGTTGATCCCGTCGAAATCGGAGCCGAAGCCGACGTGATCGATCCCGGCGACCTCGACCGCGTGGTCGATATGATCGACGAGCCGCGAGAGAGGCACCGGCGCGATCTCCGTCATACGTTTCTCGAACTCCGGCTCAAGCGCGTGCCACGCCTTCTCCGTGTCGCCGCCGTACTGCGTCGCGAGCTCGCTCGCCTTCTTCCGGTACTCGGCCCAGATGGCAGTCACCTTTTCGTTGAAATCCTTGTCGAGAAATCCGGCGAAGAAGTTGACGCAGACGACGCCGCCGTTCTTTCTCACGGCGCGCAGCACGTCGTCGCTCACGTTCCGGGGGATATCGGTGAGGGCCCGCATGCACGAGTGCGAGATGAGGACGGGGCTCTTCGTCGTCTCGAGAACGTCGAAGAAGGTCTTCTCCGAAACGTGGGAGCAATCGATGATCATCCCGAGCCGGTCCATCTCCCGCACGACCGAGCGCCCGAAATCGGTAAGTCCTCCCCACATGGTCGTGTCGTCCGACGAGTCGGCCCATTTATTCGTATTCATCCACGTGAGGGTCATGCACCGCACGCCTCGCTCGTAGTAATCGCGGAGCGCGTCGAGATCCTCGCCGATGAAATGCCCGCCTTCGATCCCGATAACCCCGGCGAGCTTCCCTTCCTTGACGATGCGCTTGACGTCGCTCCCCTTGAGGGCGATTTCGAACCGGTCCTGATGCTTTTGCGCCTGCTCCCAAAGGGCGTCGATCATCGCATGCGCGCGCGCCGTCGCGAGGCTCTCCGGCATCTGGGGGGACACCCAGACGGCGAAGATCTGCGCGTCGAGGCCGCCATCCCGGGCGCGCGGAAGATCGATATGCCCGTCCGTATGCCGGTCTCCGAGATCGATCCGCTCGTCGCCGACGAGCCTCATCGCGGTGTCGCAGTGCGCGTCAAAAACGAATGCCTTACGATGGAGCTTCATTATGTCCTCCGACGAATCCGTACCCGCCGCGGCGCAGGGCTGAAAAGGCGCGAGGGTCAAGGGAACGAGGAGCGCAAACAGCGCATTCATGTATATCTCCTTAGGGTTGAATCTGGCGCTTCATGCTGCCGGATCCGCTCCCGATATCATACGGCAACGCGCGGCGGCGCGGAAGAGAGGATTTTTTCTGCTGATCACTTGTAGCGGGTGGCGCGGTCCGGAAACCCCGGCTAGCGGGTGGCACCGATGGGGCCCCCGCACGCTGCGCAGCTCGCTCTGCGAGCGAGCACGGGCGGGGTGCAATCAGCGGCAGGACCCGCGTATCATGCGAGCACCGGCGGGGTGCAATCGCCGACAGGCCCCGCGTATCTAATGCACGATCTTCGCTGCCGTCGCGGCGTCTCCGTATATGTAGAGCGCGTAGGGAAGAAGGCTTCTCTTGCTCTTGATGGCGTACTCGAACTGCCCCGGTCCGTTGAAGCGGATATCCTGGCTGTTGCTCGGAAAGAAGTTCCATCCGGCCCCGCCTCCGGCGATGCAGTAGTCGAAATCGTCGACAACCCTGCCGTTATAGAACTGGAGCCAGATCGTATTCAGCAAAGCGGGATACTTGCTTTCCATCGCGTAGTACGACGTGAGCGCGATCTGAACGTTCTTTATGTTCTGCACGACGACCGCCACCTCGGCGGCCTTCTTCGATTTGTAGAAGTTGGATATGACGATCGTGGCGAGCAACCCGATGATCTCGATTACGATGAACAGCTCGAGAATCGTGAATCCGGCTATGCCGATACGGCGAATCCACGATTTCTTTCGCCCGTCGCGCCGCCACGGCCCTGCTAAAATGCCACGGAAGCCTCGCATTGTGCATTCCTCCGGGTGCGAAGTATCGTCCCAGGTCGCTGCCGAACTGTGCCGGTGAAATGATCAGCAAGAAACATGACAAAAACGAAGCAGCCCCCGCCGGGTGACAGGGGCTGCGCAACACATTACCGCTCTCGCGATTGGATCCCGTCCGCCGATTAAACGGATTCGACCTTCTTGACCTCCGGCACCTTCTCTTTGAGAACCCTCTCGATGCCGAACGCCAGGGTCATCTGCGACATGGGGCAGCCCGCGCACGCCCCCTTGAGCTTGAGCTTCACGACCCCGTCGACGATGTCGACGAGCTCCACGTCCCCCCCGTCGGCCTGGAGGCTCGGGCGAATCTGGTTCAGGACCTCTTCCACTTTTTCTCTCATCGAATTTCACCTCCGCGCAGGAACGCGGTAAACATAGCAGGTCTCTCGGGGCAATCCAAGCTAAAATGGACCCGGAAAAACAATTCTTGTTTTCGCGCGGCGAAGGCGTCCGACCCGCTTGAAATCTCGCATGCATGATTTTATCCGGAACTTTTTGCTCGCGAATTGCGTAAAATAATTTGACAGCTCGCCGATCGCCTTGCATATTAGAGGTGAAAGAGAGGCGGAGAGAAACAGGAAAAGGATAGTAGAACAACTGGATAGATTTTCTCGCTTGTCCTGATAGAGAGCCGAACCCACCTAGTTCCCCAGGATCAGCACCCCCACTCGTACCCCACCACGTCTGCAGCTAATTTGTGCGTTTTGGCGCGCTCGAATTAGCCGTGGGCGAAGTCTGCCCGAACAAAGAGGGAGGTGATGAAAGATTCGAAGGGCGATTCAAATCGGATATAGCGACCTGTTATCAACCTTAGCTTTTCCAAGCAATGGGGGGAAAGAGCTATGAAAAAATGGATGGCTGTTGCTCTCTGCGCAATGCTCGTCGCGTCGCTTGCCGGCGTCGTGTCCGCGCGCGAGGTTGCAAAAGAGAGAGTCAGAATGAACCGCGCCGAGTCGCGGAACGAGTTCACCGAGAGCCAGGATCCCGGCCTGCGCGGTTTTTACGAAGCCGCGGCGGTCGATACGTATTTTCTCGTCTGGTACACGTTCGAAACGAACAGCTGGCAGGGCTGGTCGCGCCTGGACCGGACCGCCCAGATTGATACCTTCTTCCATGTCGACGATTTCTCCGCATTGGGCGGCGGCAGCCACGGCAGGCTCGTGCCCATCGAGGGAACGAAGTCGATGTGGTGCGGCGTCCGGGCGAACACGGGGGATCCGTACCTGTGCGGATGGCTGGCCGCTCCCGGCTACGGCGACAACTGGGTCCAGGACCTGCGGACCAACGCCATCAGCTTTGCCGGCGCATTAACGTGGTCGTATCACGGCGTATTCGATTCCGAGGCCGGATACGATTATACCTACGTCCAGTACGACGCCGGCGGCGGCAACTGGCAGACGCTCGCGACCTACGACAACGTCGTCGATACGATCGCCACGGAAGTCATCACGACTACGCAGGCGAGAACGAAGCTCCGCTTCCACTTCGTTGCGGACGGCGGATTCAGCGACGAGGACGGCAACTGGAACTCGGACGGCGCCGCGATCCTCGACAACATCACCGTGAGAGACGCCGGCGGACTCATCAACAACACCGAGACCTTCGAGACCGCCCGCATCAACGCGACCGACGTCGGTATCTGGCACGCCCGGCCGGGCCCGTCATACGGGACCTACGCGGGCCTGAAGAACAACCTGACCGACAAGGATCCGTGCGGCGACAACTTCAGCACGCAGGTAGTGTACTTCATCGGGTCGCCGAACCCGAGCTCGAGCTACCCGGGTCTCTTCGACACGCCGTTCTGCCAAGGAACGGGCGGCACTTCGGCTCCGTGCCAGAACGATTACATCGTATCCCCCGTCATCGACATGGCGAAGTACTCGACGGCGAAGAACAACGCCCAGAACGCAAACATCCCGTCCGGCGACCTCCCGCTCCTCGGCGGAACGCTGATCGAGTATACGGTGTATCGCGATCTCTCGCTTTCGAATCTCGTGTTCTACGAGGAGTACGTCCGGAATATCGTAGATGGCTGCCCCGGCCCCTGGCTGAACGACTCGTGGGTGTGGTTCGGGGACAACCAGGATTACATCTACTCCGCGTACGACGTGAGCCATCTCGTTTTCGCAAGCAAGATCCAGATCGCGCTCACGTGCCGCGACATGTGCGACATCTGGTATCTCCAGTACGGCAACTGCGCCGCGCACACCCCGTCGCCGTGGTTCGACAACGTCCGCGTCGAACGCTACAAGACGTCCGGTCCGCAATGGTCGTATCGCGATCTTGAGCTCTTCCAGGACAACTTCCCCGAAAGCGAGTTCAATATCGAGAGCTACGTCCGGGCCGATATGGCGAGCGACATCAACACGAACAACAATCCGATCATCCGTCCGGGCGATTCGATCGTCCTCCAGTGCACCGCGCCGCTCGCGGGCGGCCTCGCGACGGACGGCGGGCATCCGGCGATCTACATGCACGTGAAGGCCACGTACATCGGCCGCGATCATGCAAAGCCGGCACAGCTCGCGGGATCCCAGCTCCAGGGCACGTACGGATACTACAAGAGCGACGACGGGACCTGGACGATCATTCAGGGCGACTCCGCGATAGTCTCCGGCGCGACGGTGAACAACTGGTACATGTTCGATCTCAACGACTCCCTCTTCACGAGGGGTTACAAGATCGAGTACTACTTCCAGGCGAAGGACTTGACCGGCATCGAATCCAAGTGGCCTCGCCACAACTCCGCCGGAGGCGCGGCGAACAACATGCAGGAGTTCCTCGAGTTCACGTGCCTCCCGACGAAGAACAGCGACATCCTCTACGTCGACGACTTCGGCGAGCGCCCCGACTACTTCCTGATCGGCCAGGTCGAGGCGTACTGGCAGCCGATATTCCAGGCCGTGCTGCCGGTGAATAATCAGCCCGACGTCTACGACGTGCAGGGCGCCGCGAGCTCGGCCTCGAACGGTCCGGGAAGCCGCGCAAAGAACAAGCAACTCACCGACCATTACAACACGATCGTATGGGACAGCGGCAACCTGGGGAGCGCCACAATCACGGACGGCACGGTCAACAGCGACAAGTCGAACGATTGCATGATGCTCGTCGACTGGATGAACCTCAGCGAGCATCGGTGCGGCCTCTGGGTCTGCGGCGACGACGTCGCGTTCGATCTGGACGCCATGGGATCGACTCCCGCTCTGACCCTCATGAGCACCTGGTGCGGCGTCGACTTCGTCGCGAACAGCTTCTTCGACCAAACCGGCGGCCGCACCGGCGGCGGTATCGTAACGCCCCTCATCAAGGGCGACCCGAACGGGATCTTCAACCATGCCGGCGTACTCGACCAGTTCTACGCATTCGGTGGATGCTTCATCATCAACCAGTTCGACGTTCTCGACAAAACGGCGAACGGGAAGTATGCGCTGACGTATCCGATGTACCAGAGCACGAACCGGTACGCGGGCATTCAGTCGACGACCGTGAACTCCGCCGGGTTCGAAGCGAGAACGATGTGGTTCGGCTTCAGCTTCATGTACGCGCGTAGCGATGTGGCCGGCGCTCCGATCGACCGGTTCCACGTCGCGGCGGACGTCTTCCAGTGGTTCCAGAATCCGATCAACATCGACATCACTCCGACGGACACGCCGAAGTCCACGAAGCTGGCTCAGAACTTCCCGAACCCCTTCAACCCGTCGACCACGATCAAGTTCGACCTGAAGGACAAGGGAATGGTGACGTTGAAGGTTTACAACGTCGCGGGACAGCTGGTCCGGACGCTCGTGAACGGTGTGAATGATGCCAATACGTACACGGTCACCTGGGACGGTAAGAACGACCGGGGTGGCGCAGTGGCGAGTGGTATCTACTTCTACAAGATGGATACGAAGGACTTCAGCCAGACCAAGAAGATGGTCATGCTGAGGTAGCGGTAGGGCTACAGCTTCGATCGACGCACAACGATCAGATAGCGAGCCCGCACATGGGCCGGGAGCCCCCCTCCCGGCCCTCATTATTTCCTCATCGAGAAACTCACCGGCATCCAACTCTCGCAAAGAAAGGATTTACACACGGACCGATTTGTGGTAAAATGCGGATGGCGGTTGAGTCTGCGGTAAATCATCGAGCTTGTGAGTGAATTGCGGTCGGAAACTGCCCCGTCGCACCCCCACTGGCGATTTCCGTCCCCTGAAAAGCGAGCTCACGAAGCTGCCGCGCCGGGGAAAAATGCTCGCCGCTGCCGTTTCTGACAATTGAATGCGCGCCGGAAGGCCCGGTGAAATGGGAAGCGTGTCCTTAGTGAGATGGGGGGTAAGGACATGAGATCTCTCTCCACGATCCTCGCGATCCTGATCCTTGCGACATGTGTTTCATCGACGGTCGCGGCCCGCGAAGCGGCGAAACCCGGCCTCAGAATGACGATGGAAAGCTCCGAGGCCGAGCCGTACGGGCTCGTCGATCCGGGGCTGCGCGGTTTCTATGAAGAGGCCGCAGTCGACACGTACTGCATCGTCTGGTACGATTTCGAGCAGTTCGACTGGCAGGGCTGGACGCGCGTCGACGACACGGCCCAGCCCGGCGATTTCTTCCACGTGGACGATTTCAGCGGCTTGAGCGGCGGCTCATACGGCCGCCTCTTCCCAATCGAGGGAACGAAATCGATGTGGTGCGGTGTCCGGCCGGATGCAATCGACCAGTATCTCTGCTCCTGGTATGATGCGCCCGGATACGGTAACGGCTGGAATCAAATGCTCACCACGGGCGCTTTCAGTTTCTCCGGCGCCATTACTCTCTCCTATCATATCGTATGGGATTCGGAGCCGGGATACGACTACACGAGAGTCGAATACGACGCGGGCAATGGCAGTTGGCAGGAGGTAGCTGCCTACGACGGCACCGGCAATACGGTCGCGTCGCACTTTATCGCGATTCCCCAGGCTCGCACAAAGCTCCGGTTCCACTTCACCGCCGACGGCGCGTGGAGCGACCAGGACGGCCTTTACAACACCGACGGCGGGTGCATCATCGACAGCATCCGCGTAACCACCTCGGGCGGCTTCGACAACTTCGAGGATTTCGAGAGCGCCGCGGTCGGCGCGCACGTCGCCGGGATCTGGCTGGGTCAGGGGCAACCGGGGTACGGCAAATACTCGGGCCTGAAAAACAACCTCACGGACAAGGATCCGTGCGGCGATAACTTCGGCACACAGATCGTATTCTTCCTCGGCTCCCCGAACCCGAGCTCGAGCTACCCCGGCCTCTACGACACGCCGTTCTGCACGGGCCCCGGCAGGATCATGGCCCCGTGCCAATCGGAATGGGTCGTATCTCCCCTCATCGACGGGAAGAAATATTCGACCGCACGGAACGAGATCCAGGATGGCGCCATTCCTCCGGGGGATCTGCCCCTCCTCGCCGGCTGGAAGTTCCGGTTCACCGTGTATCGAGACCTGCCGCTCGCGAACCTCGTGTTCTATATGTGGCGCGTGCGCAGCATCATCCACGGATGCCCCGGATCATGGGACGCTCGCGAGTTTGTCTACTACGGCCCTGATATGGATTATATCAACTCCACCGAGAATATAGGCGACATGATGGATGGGGACTCGGTTCGCGTAAGCCTCGGCGTCTTCGACATGTGCGACGTCTGGTATCTGGTGAACGGGACCTGCGCCGCGCATACCCCGTCCCCGTGGTTCGATAACGTGGCCCTGTACCGCTACAAGACCTCGGGGCCCCAGTGGTACTACCGCGACCTCGATGTGTTCCAGGACAATTTCCCCGAGCTCGAGTTCACGCTCGAGAGCTACGTCCGCGCCGATGCGGCGAACGACATACGCGCGAATAGCCAGCCCGGCATCGATCCGGGAGACTCCATCGTGCTCGACTGTACTTCGCCCCTCGGCGGCGGGATCGCGGCCGACCCGACATTCGGCGGCCCGGCGTTGTACCTCCATGTGAAGGCCACGTATATCGGCCCCGCTCCCATCAAGCCTCCCCTGGTCGGCGCTTCCCTCGCGGGCAGCGTCGTGACCGGCCCCATCGGCTCGCAGTACACGATCAATTTCAATTACAGCGGGGACGACGGCGTCTGGACGATCATCCAGTGCGACACCGCCCGGACCGGATGGGGCATTCAGCGCGATCGGTATATGGTCGACCTGAATGACGCCCTCTTCACGAGAGGGTACATGATCGAGTACTACTTCACCGCCCGCGACATGAACGGCGAAGAATCGGCCCTCCCCCGTTATGCGCGCTCGAGCCCGTCGTATTTCGAGTGGACCTGTCTACCGACGAAGAACAGCGAGGTTCTCTTCGTCGACGACTGCTCGGGCCGCGGCTCGTTCGCCGGCTCGGTCGAGAACTACTGGATGCCGGTGTTCGACGCCGTGCTTACTCCGCCGAACAACAACGTGGACAAGTATGACGTGAACGGGCCTTCATCGGGCGTCTCCAACGGACCGGGAAGCCGCGCGAAGAACAAACAGCTCACCGATTGGTACGATATTATCGTTTGGGACAGCGGCGATCTCCGGGAGATCACGATCTCGGGCGGCGCGGTCGACGGCGACAAATCGAACGACTGCACGATGCTCATCGACTGGTTCGAGCAGTCCGAACACGTGTGCGGGCTCTGGGTCTGCGGCGACGGCGTCGCCTACGACCTGGATAAGCTCGCATCGACCCCCGCCCTCACCCTCATGAGCACCTGGTGCGGCGTCGACTTCGTCGCGACGAGCTATTTCGACGTCACCGGCGGACGGACGGGTGGCGGTATCGTCACGCCGCTCGTCACGGGAGAAGCCGACGCGGGCATCTTCGTCCATGCCGGCGTGCCCGACAAGTTCTACGCGTTCGGCGGATGCCCGATCGTCAACCAGTTCGACGTGCTCGAGAAGACTGCGTTTGGCACGTACGCTCTCAGCTATCCCTTGTACAACGCGACGAACCGCTACGCGGCCATTGCCTCTTCGCAGCTGAATCCCGCGGGATTCAACGTGAGCACGATGTGGTTCGGATTCAGCTACATGGCAGTCCGTGACGATATAGCGGGCGCGCCGATCGACCGCTTTGAAATCGCGCGAGACGTGCTCGTCTGGATGCAGACTATGTCGAATGTGAACATCACGCCGGCGGACGCGACACCGAAACTCACGAAGCTGGCACAGAACTACCCGAACCCCTTCAACCCGTCGACCACGATCAAGTTCGACCTGAGAGAGAAGGGACCGGTGACGCTGAAGGTCTACAACGTCGCGGGACAGCTCGTTCGGACGCTCGTCGACGACGTGCGGGACGCGGCCGCCTACTCGATCGTCTGGGACGGACGGAACAACATCAGCTCGGATGTGGCGAGCGGGATCTATTTCTACAAGATGGAGACGAGGGACTTCAGCCAGACCAGGAAGATGGTGATCTTGAGATAATCACTCACCGCGATGTCTCTGACGATGAGGGGGTAAGGATATGAAGCGGTTGACGTTCGTTCTAGCCTGCGGGTGCCTCGCGGCTCTGCTTGCGTCCTCCGTATCCGCGCGCGATCCCGTGACCCGCGGATTGAGGCCTGCCCGGCCGTGGACAGAAACCGAGCTCCCCGAGCTCATCGATCCCGGCCTGCAGGGCCTCAACGTGGAGGCTGCGGTCGATACCTACTGCATCGTCTGGTACGACTTCGAGCAGTTCAACTGGCAGGGCTGGACGCGTCTCGACCGGACGGCGCAGATGGGCACCTTCTTCCACGTCGATGATTTTGCCGGCCTCGGGGGAGGGGATTTCGGAAGGCTCGCGCCGCTCGAAGGAACGAAGTCGATGTGGTGCGGCGCCAGGGCGAATCCGGGCACTCCCTACGTCTGTCACTTCATGGACGCCCCGGGCTACGGCAACGGCTGGGATCAGGGGCTCACGATGTGGCCGTACGCTTTCGTCGGCACGGCCGTTATATCATACAAGCTGAGATGGGATTGCGAGCCCGACTACGACTTCGTCAGGGTCGAATACGACGCGGGACACGACGACTGGCAGACGCTCGCTTCGTACACCGGCGACGGGGTCGTCGTCGAGCAGCTGACTCACCCGATGACACAGATCGCGACGAAGTTTCGCTTTCGTTTCGTTTCCGACGGAGCGTGGAGCGACGAGGACGGCCTCTGGAACACCGACGGCGCCTGCATCGTCGACAGCATTCGCGTATCGGATTCGGGCGGCTATTCTAACTTCGAGAGCTTCGAAAGCGCTTCGATCGGCGCAGGCTCCTCCGGCATCTGGAGCGCGAATACGGGGCCGGCATACGGCCTGCACTCCGGCCTGAAGAACAACCTCATGGACAAGGACCCATGCAACGATAACTTCGCCACCCAGATCGTATTCTTCCTCGGCTCCCCGCATCCGAGCACGAGCTATCCGGGGTTCTACGACACCCCCTTCTGCCAAGGGTCCGGCGGGATCGAGGCTCCCTGCCAGAACGAGGCGGTTGTTTCACCGATCATCAACTTGAGGAAGTATTCTACCGGGTGCAACCAGAACCAGAACGGCACGATTCCCGAGGGGGATCTGCCTTCTCTCGGAGGTCTCCGCCTGAAGTACACGGTTTACGTCGACAATCCGCTGGCGAACCTCGTGCTCTGGAACTGGAAGGTTCGCGGGTTCAACGACGCGGGGTGCCCGGGTCGCTGGGACGGAGACGATTATATCTATTACTACTGGGCCAACGGCGTGTACAGCTTCGAAACCAAGGATCTGGGCAGTTTCTTCCATGGAGACAGCATCCAGATCGCGCTCGGCGTCATCGACATGTGCGACGTATGGTATCTCATAAACGGCAACTGCGCCCAGCATACTCCGGCGCCGTGGTACGACAACGTGCGGCTCTATCGTTTCAAGAGCGACGGCCCGCAGTGGTACGTCCGAGATCTCGATCTCTTCCAGGACAACTTTCCCGAGCTCGAATTCAATATCGAGAGCTACGTCCGCGCCGACGCGGCGAACGATATCAACTCGAACGACAATCCGGTCATCCGCCCCGGAGACTCGATCGTCGTCAACTGCAGCTCGGATCTCGGCGGGGGCATCGCGGCCGACCCGGCCGGCGGCCCGGCGGTGTACATGCACGTGAAGTGCACTTACATCGGGCCCGCGCCGACGAAACCCAATCTCTTCGGCCTTTCCCTCCAGGGCACCTATGGATGGTACAAGAGCGACGACGGCACCTGGACGATCATCCAGGCCGACACCGCTCGTACCCCCGGCGGCATTCAGCGCGACAAGTACATGTTCGACCTCAACGATTCGCTTTTCACGAGAGGCTACAGAATCGATTACTACTTCACGGCCCGGAACGTCGCGGGCACCGAATCCGCGCTCCCGAAATGGTGCCGTTCGTACGGGCCGTATTACGAGTTCGCCTGTCTCCCGACGAAGAACAGCGAAGTGCTCTTCGTCGACGACTTCACGGGGCGCGGCTCGTTCGCGGGCTCCGTCGAGAACTACTGGATGCCGACGTTCTATTCCCAGCTCGCGTCGCCGAACTGGAACGTCGACAAATATGACGTGAACGGCCCGACTTCAGGCGTCTCGAACGGACCGGGGAGCCGCGCGAAGACCCAGCAGCTCGTCGATTGGTACCGCGCGATCGTCTGGGACAGCGGCGATCTTCAAAATATCACAATCTCGGACGGCACGCTCAACAGCGACAAGTCCAACGACTGCGTCATGCTCATCAACTGGTTCGAGCAGTCCGAGCACGTATGCGGGCTCTGGGTCTGCGGCGATAACGTCGCCTACGATCTGGATCGACTCGCATCGACCCCCTCGCTCACCCTCATGAGCACCTGGTGCGGAGTCGATTTCATCGCGACGAGCTACTTCGACGAGACCGGCGGGCGCACGGGAGGCGGCGGCGTCAGCCCGCTTCTCACGGGGGAAGCCGACGCGGGCATCTTCGTGCATGGCGTCGTGCCCGACAAGTTCTACGCGTTCGGCGGATGCCCGATCATCAACCAGTTCGACGTGCTCGGAAAGACGGCGAACGGCAAGTACGCGCTGAGCTACCCCGTGTACAACTCGACGAACCGCTATGCGGCTATTGCATCTTCGACGTTGAACCCCGCCGGATATAACGTGAACACGATGTGGTTCGGATTCAGCGCTCAGTACATCCGCGACGATGTTCTAAGCGCGCCGATCGACCGCTTCGAGATCGCAAAGAACGTGTTTGCCTGGATGCAGTTCGTGACGAATATCGGGTGCTGCTACACCGGCACGGAAATCCCTTCGGTCAACAAGCTCTCCCAGAACTTCCCGAACCCCTTCAACCCGTCGACCATGATCAAGTTCGACCTGAAGGAAAAGGGACCCGTGACGCTCAAGGTCTATAATGTCGCGGGGCAGCTCGTGCGGACGCTCGTCGACGACGTGCGGGACGCGGCCGCCCATTCGATCGTCTGGGACGGACGAAACAACATCGGCTCCAAGGTCGCGAGCGGCATCTATTTCTACAAGATGGAGACGAATGGTTTCAGCGAGACCAGGAAAATGGTCTTGCTTCGATAGAAAGAGATGCCGGAGAAATTGGCCAAGGCGCAACCCACGCGCTGCCGATACGGGCGGGGAGCTCGGGCTTCCGGCCCGTATCATTATGATGTCAGGACGCAAATCGCGCCCCGTTTCTGGTATAATATTATCTGGCTTCGCGCCTGCGGAAGTCTTACTTTATCCATAGCGTTTGCATGAGCTCAATAATCGCACCCTGGCCCGCAAAGGAGATACGAACGCATGAGATCCCACCTTTTCCCCAGGATCGCGGCGGCGCTCGCGATCGCGTCCGCGCTCGTTCTGGCGGCATCCCCTGTTTTTGCCGAAAAAAACGAAGACGAACGGATCGCCGAGATCAACAAAAGGAACGCCGAGCTCGGTTATCAATGGACGGCGGGCAAAACGTCCGTCTCGGGACTTTCGGCGGAAGAGAAGAAGCAGCTCCTCGGGCTTCTGCCCCTGCCCGAGGGATGGGGAAAAGACAGGCAGCTGCTCATGGCTCCCGCGGGCGCCGTGTTCGCAACCGCGTACGACTGGAGACAGCACGACGGCGTTACCCCGGTGACGGACCAGAGATCGTGCGGTTCGTGTTGGGCCTTCGCGGCGGTCGCCCAGCTCGAATCCCACACCCTCATATTCGATAAACGGCTCGAGGATCTCTCCGAACAGCAGGTCGTCGATTGCAATCCGTGGGGGGGCAGCTGCCTCGGCGGCTGGGTACCGGGGGCGCTCGATCTCTTCCTGGATCCGGGATGCGAAGGCGAATTGTGCTACCCGTACGAAGCGCGCGACGACAAGCCGTGCCGACAGAATCAATGCACGGTGCTCTCGAAGATATCCGACTACAATCCCGTGTCGAATACCGTGAACGCGATCAAGACGGCGCTTCAGACCGGCCCCGTCTCAACCGCGTTCACCGTAATAGACGATTTCTACAATTACCAGAACGGCTGCTATCAATCGGTTTCCACCGAGAATCCCAATCATGCGATCCTCATCGTCGGATGGGACGATAACCAGTGCGGCGGCCAGGGCGCATGGATCATCAAGAACAGCTGGGGGCTGGGGTGGGGTATGGAAGGCTTCGGCTACATCAAGTACGGCACCTGCAACATCGGCACCAACGCGTACCAGATAACGTACATGCCGACCACGACGCTCGTTCATCTCACTGCTCCGGACGGCGGGGAGATTTGGGACGTCGATAGACAGCCCGGCCAATATCACACGATCACGTGGTACACCGATCGCCAGACACCCGACTCCCTCAGCGTTCTCTTGAGCCTGGACGGGGGAACGACATACGATCGCACGATCGCGCACGGTCTCGCCGGCACGACGACCTCGTACAACTGGACCGTGCCGGACCTCCCGGTGAACACCGCCCGTATCAAAGTCATCGCCTACTTCGGCAATAAAATCGGCGGCTACGACATGAGCGACGCGAATTTCACGATCAAGGGCGCGCCGTACCGGTACGTCTCGAAATCCGGCGGGGACGTTTTCCCGTACAGCCTGCCGGAGTGGGCGTCGAAGACGATCCAGGGCGCGGTGAGCGCGGGCGTGCCGGGGGACACGATCATCGTCGTTGGAGACACCTATCATCAGGCGATTACGGTCGACGCTCCCGTGTACCTGTACGGCGGATGGAACAGCGCCTTTAGCGTCCGCGATCCGGCGACGTATGTCACGACGATCCAGGCCGGAGGGAGCCTCGTCTCATTCATGAACGTAACGACCGGCTCCTGCGGCATCGAGGGCTTCACGCTGAAGAGCGGATCGGGCACGTTTCTTCCCATGCCCGCGAACGGCGTGTACGGCGGCGCGATTCTCAGCTACCAGTCTTCGCCGATCATCAAGAACAACATCATCGACTCATGCGGGGTCGCCGACGTGCTCAACTTCAGCGGCGGCGGGGGAATCGCCTGCTACGGCGGCGCCGCCCTCATCGAGGGAAACAAGATCGAAGGGTGTCTCGCGCAGAGCGGCGGCGGCATCTACCTTTACGAGACCACGGCGACGATCAGAGGGAACCGCATCGCCGGATGCAGCCCGAATACGGAATACAACGGAACGAGACACGGCGGCGGTCTCTACGCGCTCCACTCGACGGCAGCGCTCGAGGGAAACACCATCGAGAATAACGACGGCTACCGCAAGGGCGGCGGCGTCTATCTGTACCTGAGTCCCGCGACGATCACGGGGGATACGATCTGTCTCAACGACGGGATGGACGCGGGCGCCGGGATATGCGCGGACCGCTCGTCCCTCTCGCTCTCGCGCGCGGTCGTGCGGCAGAACACGACCCCGTCGTCGGGCGGCGGCATCTACCTGCATGCCGCGAGCATCGATATATCGAACTGCATCGTCACCATGAACCGCTCGAACGTCATCGGGGGAGGCATGTACGCGGACAGCTGCTGGGGCGCCGTCACGAACAACACGTTCGACCGGAACCACGCCGTATACGGCGGCGGGAACGCATTCCTCGCGCCGAATCCCTCGCTCACGATCAAGAACAATCTCTTCTCGTACGGAGCCAAGAACGGTTTCCAGACGAACAGCCTGAACCACATCACGTTCAGATTCAACAACTGCTTCGGCAACACGCCGCTCAACCTCGTGGCGGCGGGGGCCGATACGACGAACATAAGCAGGAATCCGCACTACGCCGACACGACCTCGTTCGATTACCACCTCCTCGTGCATTCGGGAGGAATCGACACGGGTGATCCGTCGTCGCCGGCCGATCCGGACGGATCGCGCGCCGATCAGGGGGCTTTCGGCGGCCCCGGAGCCTTCATGGCGGCACCCGAGTACGTGAAGAACCTCGTCGCGATCGCCGCGAACGACACGACGATCAACCTCGCCTGGGACGAGCTCGGCGCAGGCGCGGCCTCCTACGCCGTGTACGGAAGCCCGACGCCCGGGTTCCCGCCGTCCCAGAGCGTTTTCCTCGGAAGCGTCCCGGTGCCGGGCTTCTCGTTCTCTCATTTCCCGATCACAGGCTGCCGCTACTACCGCGTTTCGGCGGTGAACGGCGCCGGCTACGGGGGCGGGTACTCGAGCCAGGGGACCGCCTGCGCGGCGGGGCCAGACGTCATCGCGCCGACCGCAGTTGTCATCTATCCGAACGGCGGGGAGATCTTCGAGATCGGAGACACGATCCGCGTCGGATGGAACGCGACCGACAATCGCCGCGTCGATTCGGTCAGCGTCTACTACTCCGACGACGCGGGGGCCACGTACACGCTCCTCGCGCACGGGTGGCCGGCCGATTCGTCGTACCGATGGATCGCTCCCCCGTCCCTTTCGGATTCGTGCCTCGTGCGGGTCGTCGCGTACGACCCGGCTCTTCTCGTCGGGGTCGACGAAAGCGACTCGCTCTTCGCCATCAGGAACAAGACCGGCGTGAACGACAAGGATGACGGCGACGGCATCGACACGCCGCGTTTCGTGACCGCGCTCGAACAGAACTATCCGAACCCGTTCAACGGAACGACGTCGATCTTCTACTCGATCGGCGAGCGCTGCGAGGTCGAGATCAGGATCTACGATCCGGCGGGGCGCGCCATCAAGGTGCTCGAGCGGACACAGCGCTCACCCGGTCGGTATTCGATTCTCTGGAACGGCACCGACGGAGCGGGGCGCGGCGTCGCGTCGGGCGTGTATTTCTGCCGCATCAAGGCGGGCAAGTACGCCCAGACCCGCAAGATCCTTTATCTGCGATAACGCCGGTTCCGGGGGACGAGGCACGTTGAAGAGAAAGATCGAGTACTGCAAGCATAACATCGGCGAGGAGGAGCTCCAGCGCGTCGAGCGCGTCTTCCGCTCGCTCTTTCTCACGACGGGGGACGAAGTCGCCGAGTTCGAGAAGGCGCTCGCGTCCTACCTCGACCTCCCGACGACCGTCGCCGTGACGAGCTGCACGGCGGCAATGCAGCTCTCGCTCCTGGCCGCCGGCATCGGACCGGGGGACGAGGTCATCACGACCCCACTCACCTTCATCGGAACGGCAAACAGCATCATCATGGCGGGCGGGACACCCGTGTTCGCCGATGTCGATCGCGCTACGGGCAACATAGACCCCGCGGGCGTAGAGGCCGCGATCACGCAGCGCACGCGGGCCATCCTTCCGGTGCACCTCTACGGGCAGATGTGCGACATGACGGCGATATGCGATATCGCGCGGCCGCGCGGGCTCGTCGTCGTCGAGGACGCGGCCCACTCGCTCGAGTCCGAATGGAACGGGAAGAAACCGGGGATCTACGGCGACTTCGCCTGCTTCAGCTTCTACGCCACGAAGAACATCACCTCGGGCGAGGGGGGCGCGATCTCGGCGCGCGACGCGGCGAAGGCGGATCTCCTGAAAAAGCTCCGTCTCCACGGGTTCGACAAGAGCGCCGTCGAGCGCTACTCGAACCACTTCGAGCGCTACGACGTCGACCTCTTCGGGTGGAAGTACAACATGGACAACATCCACGCGGCGATCCTCATCGAGCAGATGAAGAAGGTCGAGGGGTTCCTCGAGCGCCGCGAAGAGATCTATCGCCGATACGCGGAGGCGCTCGGCGGGATCGACGGCATCGAGCTCCATTCACAGAGGCCGGAGGCGCGGCACGCGTACCACCTCTTCACGATCCTCGTGAACGCCGGGCGGCGGGACGCGATCATGGAGGAGCTCCAGAACCGGGGCGTCGGCGTCTCGGTGAATTTCTACCCAATCCACCTCATGACCCTGTACCGCGAGCGCTTCGGATTGAAACCGGGGATGTTCCCCGTCGCCGAGGACATCGGCGCGCGGACGATCAGCCTGCCGCTCTACCCCAAGCTCACCGAGAAAGAGATCGATTTTGTCGTGAAGACGGTGATCGACGTGGTGAAGGGAACCTGAGCGTTCCCGCGCCGCCCGATTCCCGGATCCGCACGCGAATTACCTGATGCGCACGCGATAGGAGATGCGTCCCGCGGCCCCGCTCTCGAGCGTGAAGGGGGCTCGCCGCGAGAGGATCACGCGAAGACGGCCCTCGCTCCCCTCGAGCATCGCTTCGTCGGCGTCCAGCGGATCCGCGGTGAGATACACCGGCGTGCCGTCCTTCAGCCACTCGATATCCCTGCCCGGTCCGAACGCGCCCGCGACCAGATCGACCGACGGCGACAGCGGATCGATGATCTCGATCTCTCTCACCGCCTGGATTCCCGGGTTGGAGAAGGCGATCGAGTAGGTCATGACGTCGCCGGGGCGAGCCTGCGCGAGATCGACCTCCTTGAGGAGCTTCAGCATGCCGGTCGAGCGGGCAAGCACGAAGAGCCGGTCGGCGACGGATGCCTGGGTCTGAATCGCGGTGCCGGAGAGAATCTGCACGAGCGTGATCGCGAGCGAAACGTTCGTCCCCGCGCTCACCTGGGGAGGCACGAACACGCGCACGACGACGTGAACTATCGCGTGCCCGGCGGAGTCGGGATCGAGCGCGAGGTCCGAGGCTCGCAGCAGCGAATCGGCGGCGCCCAGCCTTCCGTCCGCGTCGTTGTCCCGGTAAAAGACCTCCACCCAACCGGACGGAAGCGCCGCGCTCAGCGACGCAAGCCCCTTCGTGCCGGCGACGATCGTATGCGGGATGTCGATGAAGCTCCCCGCCGGGCCGCTCAGGTCGTTCGAGGGAGCGATCGAGGAGCGGCGGACATCGGCGAAATTCACGCGGAGCGTTTCCCCGGGCGCGGCGGCCCGGCACAGGACCGTATCGGGCGATAGGCTGATCATGCCCGACGGATTGGTCTCGATGACTGTGTGCGCGGCGCGCGAGGGCACCTCGAAGAGATACGCGCTCGCGCCGTCCGTTTCCCGTGCGAGCGGACCTCCCAACCCGGAGAGCGCGACCGTCACCCCCGTCCATCCTTCCTCCGCCGCGTCGTGGACGCCGTCGTGGTCCTTGTCGTTGAAGACGATGCCCGTGACGAACGAGCCGGTCGCGATCTCGAGCGTGATCGAGTCCTCGAGGTTTCGGGAGATCCCGACGCCGTTGATCACGAAGCGGCTCCTGAGCGCGGCGCTCGCGAATATCGTGACCTTGACGGCAAAGGTGAGCGAATCGCCCGGGTTGATGAGCTTCGTGACGAACGGCGACGTACAGTCGCGTGTGCCGTCCCAAACGAGCACCGATCCCGCCGGCCACCCGCTCGGGGGGCTCCACGACACCCGGAACGAATCGGGAAATCCGCCGCGGTTCACAACGTCGAGCCGCGCCGTGACGAGCGTCGAGGGATCGCCGAACACGAGCGCCCGTCCCCCTTCGCCGGTCCCCGAAGGCGCCTGCCTGAGCGCGCCGTTTCCGTTTATGACGAGATCGACGCGCGGAGGCGGATTGATATGGATGCTCGCGCGCACGCTCTCGACGTTGTTCGGATCGATCGTCGATACGACGTCGAGGATGAAATTATAATCTCCCGGGATTGCCGCGAGCGGAATGATCACCTCGAAGGTGTAGAGCCCCGAGGCGCCCGCCGCGACGGACGGTGTCGTGTACGGGGACGCGGAGGCGGCGAGGCGCGCCGACCAGCCGGGGAATCCATTCCAGCTCACCCTGTAGCTTTCGCTCTCCCCGCCCTGGTTCTGGAGCTCGAGCGTGAAATGGACCGTACGCCCGCCGATCGTGCTTTGGGTCGAGGAGCCGCCCGCTCCCGAGCCGGTCGTTCCGAACGCTTCGTCCCCCTTGCCGTCGATCAGGGCATCGACGATATGGGGAGGCGAAACGATGAGCCGCCCCCTCACGCTGTCGACGAGGAACTTCTTGTTCGTCTTTGTGCCGTTCACGATGATATCGAACGTCCCGCCGGGAGAGCGGGGAGGGATCTGGGCCCGGAGCGTGTACGTGCCCGCCGGCACGCGGCGCATCGTCGACATCGAATCGCCGATCGAGACGATCCAGCCCGCCGGCGTGTTCCACGAGAGGTCGAAGAGATTCTCTCCCGACTCGTTCTCGAGAACGATCGTGAACGTGACCGTGGAGCCCGGCGTCGCCGTCTTGATCGAGCTCCCGCCGAGTCCCGAGCCGGTGGCGCCGTAGACGTTCCCGCCGTTTCCGTCGATGATGAGATCGATCTCGTTTCCCGTGGCGACGGTGATGACCGGCGCCACGCTCTCGCGCACGGTGCCCGAAACCGCCGATACAGCGTTGAGAATCGAGCGGAACGTCTCGTAGGTGGCGTTCGATGCGATCGTCACGGCGAGCACGTAGCTCTTCTCGCTGAAGGCCGCGAGGCGCGGCGTGGTCCAGGGAAGCGCGTGGCTCGTCGCGCCGTCCATCACGACGGCGGACCACCCGTTTCCCGGCGAGGTCCACGAGAGGGTGAACGAATCGACGACCGCGCCCTCGTTCTGCAAAATGAACGGGAACGATACGGTCGTGCTCCGCATCCCGCCGACGCTCGCGCTTCCGCCGAGGCCGGCCCCCGTCGCGTCGATGATGCCGTCCCCGTTCCCGCAGATGACGATGTCGACCTTCGGAGCCTTTACCCGCGTGACCGCTCGCACGCCGTCCTTCTGCAACGTGTCGGTGAGCGACTTCGCGAAGACGTACGACGAGTAGTCGCCGCCGACGAGCGAAGCAGGCACGGAGACGCGGAGCGTGTACGACGCCGAGGCGCCGGCCTCGACGCGCTTCGATTTGAACTGGCCCGTTCTGGTCGTGCCGCCGTCGATCATTACCGCGGTGAGGGGCGAGGGCGCCGTGAAACGGATCTGGAAGGTGTCGGCCCGCACGCCCGTATTGTAAAGATCGATCGTGTAGTTCACCTGCGTGTTGGGATTCGCCTCTCGGTACGAGATCCCGCCGCCCCCCGCGGGATCGATCACGCCGAGACCGTTCGCGTCGATCGCGAGATCGACGCCGTGCTGCGCCGGGATGACGTTCGTCGTGAGCCGCACGCTGTCGTAGCGGTTGGCGTACGTCCGCGAGATCGCGTTGACGATCGTCGAGAAGCTCCCGATCGATTGCCCCGCCGGCACCGTCACAAGCACCTCGGCCTGTATCTTCGATCCGGCCGGTATCGTCGGCGTCGTCCAGGGGAAGGCGTACGTGACGCCGTTGTAGCGGATGCTCACGGTCCAGCCGGCCGGCGGCGTCATCGTGAGGTTGTACGAATCGCTGTCGAGGCCTTCGTTCTCGATATCGAGCGCGTAGGTCGCTGTCTTCGCCCGTTCGCAGCTCCGGATCGAGGTCCCCCCGGCGCCCGTCCCGGTGTTTCCGAAAAGATCGTCCCCATTCCCGTCGACCGCGAGATCGACGAACTTCTTGTAAACGACCGATACGTCGTCGACGAAAACCCACGTCTCGTAGAGATTGTCGGTGAGGTTATCCTGCCGGAAATAAAGCCGGACCGTGCTGCCGGCGTACGACGTCATGCTGTATCCGACGGGCGAGACGTTATTGTCGTCGAGCCACCCGCTGTCCTTGAACTGATCGTTCCACTCCGTGAACGCGAAGTTGACGACGGTCGCGAGAATCGTGTTCGACGTGTTCCTGATCTCCATGTGGAACGGGTCGTACTGGAGGCCGTCGTACCCCTGCTGGCGGAACTTGAAGAAGAGCGTCGCCCGCGAGATGTTCGTCGGAATCGCGACGTCCTGGTACATGTACCCGAACCGGTTCGCGCGCTGGGCCACGTACTTGAATCCGAGGAGCGCCGAGTAGCTGCCCGCGAACGGATTGTCGAGGACGACCGCGTGGTCGGCCCACGCGTTGTTGTACTGCCCGCCCGTGTTGCCGGCGCCGTTGGTCCAGCCGGTGAAGCTCCCCGTTTCGAAGGTTCCGTTCTGCACGAGCTCTCCCGCGCGCGGGGCGGCGAACGCGCCCAGCGCCGCGACGAGCGCAGCGGCAGCGGCAATCGCAATCGCGAGTCTCGTCCTCATTCGCCGACCTCCCTGCCGCCGTCGAAGTACTCCATGATCCTCTCGTTGAACTTGAGTCTCATGCCGAAATGGAATCCCCTGCGCTCGAAGCTGTT
>Ga0315286_10001430_pt1 | contig 21625 bp, 21 predicted proteins | sample YL17G10_0_MG_FD_205038 | JGI IMG/M metagenome (GOLD analysis project Ga0315286, IMG submission 205038) | Sediment microbial communities from Yellowstone Lake, YNP, Wyoming, USA - YL17G10_0 | ecosystem: Environmental > Aquatic > Freshwater > Lake > Sediment | place: USA: Wyoming | collected...
TGGCCTTTAAACCCTTTAAAAGCCGTAAGAGTCCGCGGACGCAATCAGGGCTGTCATTGATATTGTCCATCATACAATATTCGATTGTTATTCTGCGGTCAGTCTTCTGCTGATAGTATTTCATAGCGTTTATCAGCTGGGGCAGGGGATATTTATTTGCAGAAGGCACAATCTGCTTTCTTAAATTGTCGTCAGCGGCGTTCAGAGAAACCGCAAGTCTTGGGTAAATATCCTCATCAGCTAATTTTCTTATCTCTTCAGGCAGGCCGACGGTTGAGATTGTCTGTCTGCGGACGCCGATTTTTTTGCCTGACTGGTCGGCAAGGATGCGGACGGCCTTTAAGGTGTTTTCGTAATTGTCAAGCGGCTCACCCATACCCATATATACGAGATTGTTTATTTTACAGCTGCTATCGGCAGAGATTTTAATAACCTGCTCGACGATTTCGCCGGCAGTAAGATTCCGCTGAAATTTAAGATAGCCTGTCGCGCAGAATTTACAGCCCAGCCGACAGCCTATTTGTGTTGAAAGGCAAATCGTTTTTCTGTTTGTTTCTTCGAGCAGGACGGATTCGATTTTATGACCATCGACGGTTTCAAAAAGGTATTTAATCGTGCCGTCCGGGTCTGTAAGCTTTTCAATGATTTTAAGCTGAGAAATGAAGAAACCTCCATCGGAAAGTCTGGTGCGGAATTCCTTAGGCAGGGGGGTTATAAGGTCAATGTCGTTTATGTTATGGACGTGCAGGAAGCTGAATATGTATTTTGCAAGATAGCTTTTGCCGCCAAGTTTTTCGGCGATTTTCTGCAATTCCGATAAGGTTTTACCTTTCAGGTCTTTGTCCATCCCGTTAGAAATCCCTTTTGCCTTATAAGTTTTTACACTCCGTTAGGAGTCCCAAGGACTTTGATATTTTGAACAGGTTTTGTCCCGTTAAATTTCTAACGGGATCCATAAGTCCAGTTTAGCTTAAAGTGTGTTTTTTGTCGAGATGGAATGTTTTTTATGAGACCGGCACTTATTTGCGGTTATCTGGTAAACCCCCACACCTTTACAGGTGTGGCTTTGTCTGTTTCTCGCTTGCGCGAGGAGAGAATAATCACATTCATCCACGGCTTTACAGCCGTGGCTTTCTGCAAAGGTGTGGGGGTAAAGATTATGAAATCAAAAGGAAGCCGACTTTTCATTCAGGCACTTTTGTGTATCGGCATTTGTCCAGTTTCCGCCGTCTGCGAAGGAAAAAGCCGGTCTGGTTTGTGCGGTAAAATGGCATAAAAGTTAATCCCCGCTTTCCCACAACCAGTTGCAGCAAAACAACTGCAGGTCATATACATCCACTTTACCATCCTTATTTAGGTCACTTGGCAGAAAATCCGGCGGCACAGATAATTCCATCCAGTAATAGGCAAAAACCGCAAAATCGGAAAAATTGACGAGCTTGTCTTTATTCAAATCAGCAATATTAAAACCTTCGAGCCCGTTGTAAATCATTACATCGTCGATTGAGCCGGAAAAATAGGAACTGACACTGCCTGCATCTTCATCAGCGCCAATAACAAAAGTAGAAGGGCTGCTGAGGTTCCAACTGGACATCGAGGCGTCTGTGTTAGAAGTCTTTTCATCGGCCAAGAAACCGTCAAAGTATAATCGACCACATATCTTTGAGCCGACTTGTTCTACAACAAATACTATATGATGAAAAGCATTTACTTGCCCATCATTAAAAACAACACCAGAAGCAGGGTCAACCCCAGTGCCACTGATAATATAGTTGCCAAACACCTTGCCCTCATTATCCACACCTATATAAAATGAGCTCCTATCACCCTCTTCACCGCCACTAATACCGCAAAAATACTGACTCGCAGAAGGCTGCCCATCATTAGGCTCTACCCATAAACTTACCATAAAATTACTGTCAAAAGTCGTCTGAAAAGTCTGTAGTGTATCGACATAATCAGAAGTGCCGTTGAAAGACAAGGCCCTGTTGTTGCCGTCTATACCTGCACCTGCAACGCTTCTGGCGTGGGTTGTAGCATTGACTTCGCCGGCATCTACGCCACCAGATAAACTATATTGTGTTGCAACTGTATTCGTCTTACTGTTGCCATCACCAATCTGTGAAACAGAAACCAGAGCCGTTGCGGCTGAATTGGCTTCTAACAAAGAAATGAATTGTGCAGTCGGGTACTTATTATTGTCTGTTGGATATTTATAGACAAAAACATTATTATCAACTACGTCTACTCTAAATCCTCCGCCGGTTTTAACTGTGTATTTTACGTTTACTACGTTGCCGCCAGTTCCGGCAGCTACAGCCGTATATAATACTTGACCATTAGTATCAGTAAAAACAGTCTGATAGGTCGCCTGTGTACCTCCCACCGTATCCTTGCCGTAATAAGTGCCATTGTAAGAATCAAGATGTCCCCAAATCGCAATACAGGGGTCTAATGCGTTATCGTCCATCGGAATATAAGCTACAAGATTGGGTTCTTCCGCAGCAATCATCGCCGTATAAATAGAACCTGTAGCGAGGTTGTAATCACCTGCCGCAGAGTTTACAAAGCAAGGGTCGCCGGAAATACTGTAATGGTCATTACATCGGGAATTTGAGTTGGTTCCGTTGGCAAGATACCAAGAGCGAACAGTAGCAAGATTGGCTTTATTCGTGCCAAGAATACTCACTAAAGTCGTTCCGCGTGTATAATACAAATTATAATTTAAACCGTTGCTTTGTATATCATCTGTAACTAAAATTCCTTCCTGAGCAGCCACACCTGAATTACCATAAAAAATGTTCTCAATGATAATGTTATTAACTGTTTCTCTCCCCGCATCAAAGTTTTGTCGGTGCAGGTAAAACGCCGGATAACCTGCAATTGTCGATACTGCAATATTCTTTTTAAATGTGCCGTTTTGCGAACCCTTTACATACATCGAGCCAACACCCAGATTGTCGTGAGCGTTCAGAGAAGAGCCTTTAAAAACAAAAGCCGCCTGAAAAGTGCCATCACAGAAAACCTGATTCCCGCTAACCTCTCCCCCTCCGGCATTAACACCAACCATAACTGCTTCACCGCTGAGCGAGTTTGTCAAATGACCGATGTTATTTTTAATCTCCAAATGACTACAAATAAGTTCTGTAGTGGGAGTAGTGCCGTTTACACCAACACTAATAAAAGTATATGCCTTACCGTCTCCGTTCACATCCATAGTATTATTGTTTACTACAAGATATGAAGGAACATTTGTATCAATCCTAAGCCCTGATGGATGAGAAGAGTTGTAGTCATAAGTAAAAGTATTATTTATAACAATGACGTTAGAGTCCGGCTGACCTGTAAAGTAAATTGCACTGTTACATCCTGTCGGGATGGTCATATTCTTGAATTCTAAATGATGATGTGTGCCGGTCAAATTCCAGTTATCTCTTGTCGCTACGTGCGAAGGAATTATGCGGCAGTTATCATAAACCTGATAAACAAGATTGCGAACAGCAATCGGACTTGCATCGCCTTTAGGTTGAAAACCGCAACGTGTAAAAATAAATTTGCAGTCATTTGGCCCAGAAGAATCACCATAAAAAGGAACTACCAAAACTGTGTTATTGACATCAGGAATAAAATTAACATCAGTAGCCGTAAAGTTCACACTTATACCAGAACGCATCCGCAACAAATATGCCGAACTTTGACCGCATTGCTGAATGGTCAAATTCTGAAGCGTAAAGTTGCCGGAGGTAATCGGATGAACGCCATCGGTGAATTCTATGCCGTAAGTATTGCCTCTGACAATAGTAGTATTGGCATCTACCCCGATAATAGTAATAGTTTTGCCACCGTTTAAGTCCTGCCTGAAACCTATAGCATAAGTTCCCTCATTATAAGTTCCGGCAGCGACATTGACTGTAAAATTAGTATCTGCCGGAGTATCTATGGCATGGTCAATTGTTTTCCAGGCATTTGGCTCAGACTTACCATCACAAGCATCATTGCCAGTAGTTTTGACATAGTAAGTCGTCGCCCAGCAGACCGAACTTATAAAAAGAATGATACCAAAAACGAGATACAAGGATGCAAACGGCAATATCGACCTGCCGCATCTTCGCAATGCGATTGCCAGAATCCTGCAAAGCAGTCTGCCTGCCGATATCATTTTCTTCTCCTTCCAAAAAATAGTTAATGTATTTTGATTAGGGCAGGAAAATTTTGGTATGCGTAAGAAAATACAGCCTCTTATTCATCTTCTCCTGACTCCTATAAAATAGTTCAAACAACACCTCATTATAGACATTTCCTGCTGACAATCAAGAAAAAACTGGTTAAAATCCCTTCGACTCGGCTTAAAATGTGGTAAAATGATTGCCGGCCTTGAAATCGAGCCCGGAGAGAAGTGACTGGCACGGGAAGATTGAAATAAAGGGTTTATGTTATGAAAACACAGTGTCCGAATTGTAGGTCAAAATTCAGCGTGAACGAGACGAACATTGGTAAACAAGCCAAATGTCCCAAATGCTCTAAGTCCTTTATTATTGAACCATTTGTAGAGACGCCCGCGGCCGTTGAAACTTCCGCAAAGAGTCCGGAGCCGGTAGAATCGCCCGCCAAAAGTCCCGAAGCCGTAGTGCCTCCCGCAAAAATCGCTGCTCCCGCAGAAGCATCCGTAAAAAGCCCGGAACCAGTAAAAATCCCCGTAAAAACAGCAGCGCCGGCAGCAGCGCCACCGATAAAGGAGGAAAAACCTGAACCAAAAGCGGTATCAAAAACAGCGTTATCAAAAACGGTGTTTGTGTATGGATGGGCAATCGTGCGGATTATCGCGGGGGTATTAGGCGCTTTAGGTTTAATGATGGCAATAGGAACAGGTGCACCTTCGACTTTGATAATAACCTTTGCTGCGGCGGATGTTTTCCTCGTGCTTGGCGTTTTAATTGAATTGGCATTATATTACAGAATGTGGGCCGCTATCCAAGATAGCCAGGCATCCGTCTCTGGCGTCAAAGCAATCGGGTTTTTGTTCATTCCGGTCTTTAATATTTACTGGATGCTGAATATGCTCATCGGGTTTGCGGAAGATTACAACGCCTTTATTAAGCGGCGTTCAATAAAGATTAAGGAGCTGCCGGTGACGCTGTTTATAATATATGCGTTTTTGTCCATACTAACTGCGGTTGCCGTGACGGTTCCTATGCTTTGCGTATTTCTATTTGCCGGGCGTATAAACAGCGCTTTTATTAATTACACTCTTGTCGCACGGGCAATCTTCTTTTTTATCTCCGCGGCTGGAAGCGCACATTTCATCACGTATATATTGGTTTCGATAAAGACCTGTAACGCGGTAAACGCCTTGACGAGCGCATTAGCAAAAAGCAGGTGAGTTGTAAGGATTTCCGATTGTTGCTCTTCGGTTTGAGATTCGCAAATAGAAAATGCGGTAAAATAGCGTAAAAGTCAAGATTTATCCGCCTTCGCTGTTCTATTTCCATCCTTCGTCTGTTTTCGTGGACTACAGAGGACAGGTCAGGAAATTTTTATCGGCGATTTGGTATTCATTGGTGCATATCTTATATTTTTAATAGGAGGAATTCTGCAGAGAATGGGGTTATGAATTAATGGGGGTCTGATGTTCGACATAAAGGAACTTATCAGAAACGATATAGCCTTTATAGATGACCGCTGCCGATTGGCTGAAACAGCAAGATTGTTATGTATCAGCGACCAGCTTATACTGCCTGTGGTGAATGAGTGCCTTGAACCTGTTGGGATAGTTACCGAAAAAGATGTTCTTAGCTGGTTATGCACCGGCAGAGACAGAGATGCGAAAGCTGCCGACTTCATGCAGACCAAATTTACAACTCTCGATTACGGTGCAGGGCTTATCGATGTAGTGTATATGTTCACAGTGGAAAAGCACAGAGAAATACCGGTTGTCTCGGATGGGGTTCTTGCAGGGTTTATCAAAAGAGGCAGTTTAATAAAATATTTGATTGACAAGAAGGCGTCCGCAGGCGGACAGCCTAAAGAGAAGACAAAATGTGGTTTGTAGGATATGAAATCAGGGTGTCAGAAACGAGGGATGAATGACACAGGCTCGCAGTCTGGTGAAGATGGACGCGTTATGTCTTAAGCCGGAAATGCCGATTGAACGGGCTATTGAGCTTATGCAGCAAAATGATGTAACGTCGGCTCCGGTTTTGAGTGATAACTATACTGTAGCGGGTATTCTTACTGAATCCGATATTATCAGGATGTTCATCGACCCTGAAAACAGCGGCAAAGAAGGCACAACCGTCAAGGATTTTATGACCAAAGATGTTATAACCGAACAAATTGACAGCGACATCAGCAAAGTAAGCCAGTGCCTGCTGGACCATCACTTCGGGCAGGTTCCGATAGTATATAATGACAAATTCGTCGGCATCATAAGCAGAAAGGATTTGCTGAAGTTTATGATGGGGCCGGACGGCTAATCAGCGTTTTTATATATCTCCCATAACTTTTCAAGAGTTTCCGCTGCACCTGCAGAGATTTTGTAATCGACAAGGTGACTTACTTCGGTTTCGGCAGGATTTATTTCCACTGTGCATTCGCCGCGATACTTTGCATGGTGTACCGGCCCTGCAATATAGGGGAAAACGCTGGTAGTGCCCACTGAAAACACAATATCAAAACCTTTGTCTAACTGCTGACGAAGGGTCTGAAATTTATCAATCGGCAAAAGTTCACCAAACAACACCACATCCGGCCTGACAAGTTTTCCGCAATCAGGACAGTAAGGCGGGATTTGAATGCCGCTGTAATCTTCAACTGTTTTTTTATAGCTGCAGTTTGTGCAGATAAGTTTGTGTACGTCGCCGTGGATGTCAATTATGTTTCTTGACCCTGCCGAAAGATGAAAGCCGTCGATATTTTGCGTCAGAATCCACAGACGGCCGAAGTGTTTTTCCATTTCCGCTATTATTTCATGGGCACGATTGTGTTTTGCACCGCGGCAGTTTTCTTCAATCTGGTAGATGTATTTCCAGCAGATATCAGGATGATTTGACATCATTTGTCCGGAAAGAGCAACCTCAATAGGATATCCTTCATCAGTGATTTTGCTGTTGTAAAGGCCGCCGATGCCGCGATAGGTCGGCAGACCGGAATCAGCACTTATGCCTGCACCGGTGATAAAAAGGATACTTTGACAATTTTGCATGACATCGGCGATTTGTCTTAATGTATTTATGCACTCTTCTGCCAGGGACATTTTAAAGTTTTCCTAAGTTTTTGATTTAAAGCATAATATGATAATGGTATTTCGACAAGCCCCCACACCTATTTATATTGTGATAGCAAATTTTAAAAATGTTCGCAAAACTGTATCTGCTCAACATTTTTACGGCCAACCGCAGTGCAAATAGGTGTGGGGGCAAGCAAAATAGCATTTGACCTGACAGGCGACTGTAAGTACAATTTTAGCATAAGATTATGATTTTTGTGGAGTTTGATAAAAATGGACCCGACAATTTTCAAAGCATATGATATTCGAGGTATTTACCCCGACCAGTTAAATGAGGATGCTGCCTGGAAGATAGGCAATGCAACGGCGACTTTTTTGCGGTCAATGCTGCGCGGCTATGACCGCGGACTGGCCAATCGCCAAAGCCTGTGCGTAGGCCATGATATGCGACTGCACAGCAAGGCCTTGGCTGAAGCGCTTATCCGCGGGATGAATGCAGCCGGAGCAAATGTTATCGATGTCGGAATGATTGATACGCCGCAGATTTATTTTGCGATAAATCATCTTGGCACCTGCGGCGGCGTGCAGGTAACCGCTTCGCACAACCCGGCGCAGTACAACGGCTTTAAAATTTCCGGCCTTGAAGCAAAGCCGGTCGGTCAGGATACAGGCTTAAATGAGATAAAACATATAGCAACATCACTGCTCCATACTCGCGGAGCTATGGATGGTTCGGTTGAAAAGCGCGACCTGACAGATGCGTACAAAGAGCATATACTCAAGTTTCTCGACTCGAAGACAAAAAAACTTAAGATAGTCGTTGATGCTTCCAACGGTATGGCAGGCAAGGTTGTTCCGCTGATTTTTGGCAGTTTAGGCATTGAGATTATCAAGCTGAACTTCGAGCACAAGGGAGTATTTAAGCATGACCCAAATCCATTGGTTGAAGGCAGTCTTTTGCAGCTCAAGGATATGGTGAAAAAACGCAAGGCTGATGCAGGTATTTGTTTTGACGGTGATGCCGACAGGCTAATGATGGTTGATGAGAAGGGACGGAATATTGGCTGCGATTTATTGACGGCTCTTATGGTGCCGTACTTTTTGAAAAAAGCGCCGAGCTCAGCGATTGTTTATGACCTGCGGAGCAGCTGGGTGGTCCGCGAAGAAATTTTAAAGTACGGCGGTGTGCCGAGACGCGAAAGAGTAGGCCATGCGTTTATGAAAAAAACGCTGCGCGCGGCTCATGCGATTTTCGGCGGAGAGCTGTCGGGGCATTTTTATTATCGCGACAATTTTTACGCGGATTCAGGTATGATTACACTGGTGCATATAATAAATATCTTAGGTAAATCGCAGCAGCCCATCAGTGAGCTTGTAAAACCCCTCAGGAGATATTACGCGAGCGGGGAAATAAATTTCGCGGTTGATGAGAAAGAGGAAATGATGAAGGAACTTCGCCGCAAATTCAGCCAGGGCGAGACAGACGACCTTGACGGAATAACTATTCAATTCAAGGACTGGTGGTTCAACTGCAGGCCGAGCAATACCGAACCGTTATTGAGACTCAATGTTGAGGCAAAAACAGAAGAGCTGCTGGAAAAGCAGTTCAACGAGATAAAAAATATTCTCGGCAAACCGGTGGCACATTAAAAACCGCAATATCAGGTTTTTTTCAGATGTCCGGTTATTTGTCAAACGGCATTTTGACTCCGCCGCTTGGCGTAATTTGAGTATCGCTTTGTTGTTCTATGGGTTTTTGAGGTTCTTTACCCTGCTTTCTGCAAATCAATCCTTCGGATAATTTGGAAATATTGCCCTGCACTATGGCGGCATAGGAGAAATTCGACATAACTTTTGTAATTTTTATCGTGGCAATCGGTTCCTCAATTTTTCCGAGTGATTCTTTTGTGTCATAATCAAAAAGTTCCGCGCCTTCTTTGAGGACGTCATAAATATCCGACTCGGCAATATCCTTGCCGCCTTTGTTTATGATAATTTGGCCTTCCGGCAGGATTTTCGCTATTCTGGCCGGATAAAGCCCGCCGGTGATTTTATCAACTATTGGGGCGGTTGCTGTTTTAATCAATTCCTCGGCAAGCACCAAATAGTCAATCTTATCGTCCTGCCAATTTGGAACAAGACTTCTGACATCCTTGTCATACTGGAGCCACAACGTTACGGTATCTGATAATTTAATTTGACTTGTTGCTGCGCCGATAAGGGAATAATCCAGTTTGAACTTTGCCTCGTGCTCATAAGTTTTTCTTCCTATGGCTTCCAGATATTTCTCTTTTGCAGAGAGATAGGCCTCATTGAGCGTTGAAACGAGAATATAATCTGCTCCCAAAAGATTTCCCAGTTTTGCCTTTTCTTCAAGAGAAGCGTCATCGGATAATAACAGGTTTCTTTCTTTTTTGAACTTTTCGATATAATCTCTGTCAAGAACAGCGAATTTATTTGTTGCTGTCAGCTTGGTGTTCAAGATATGTGAAATTTTCCGTTCCATTTCTTCGCCGCTAATTCTTATATTGCCGAAGGAATACCCACTACTCAAGGTTTTTGTTGCCATTACGGCTATTCTTAATCTGCCGGTTTTATCTGGAGGCTGGTAGTCATATATCCAGACTTTAAGTTTTACTTCCCAGGAGTTAGGGTCGGGTCTTTTTTCTTCCAATACCTCATAGGTTTTCACCAAAGCCCTGATTGCCGTGCTGGTTGATGTGCCTTCGGCATATATCGAAACTGCGTCAAAGCCGATTTCTTTGCCGCTTGGTTTTCTTTCAATATCGGCTGAGACAGATTCAAAATCGAACTGGTATTTGCCCGAACCTACGTTTATGCCTTTTGCCTTTGCAACGGCCTCAAAAATAGCTTTTTTAATGGCGTCTTCCCTTGTTGATGCAACTCCTTTGCCTTCCTGAATTATCACTTGTTCTTTGGCAAAGGTCTGCAAAGAGAACACGAGAATCAATAATATTATTGTCCTTTTCATTTTATCTGTCCTTAAACCGTTATTTTTTACCAGGCGACGGATTTATTGCTGCCGCGTTTACCGATGAGAACTTCTTCCTGCCAGAATCTTAAGCCGGTTTTTACATCTGAAAGTTTCAGCTGGAAGTAGTATTCCACCTGCTGCTTGTCCTTGTCATAGCGCAGGTTTCTCTGATAGATTTTGCCTGACATGCTCAGTTCAGGAGAAATTATCTGGCCTTTTTGCGGCAGGGTTTCCTGCTTGAATTCTTCACCTTTTGAAGAATCTCTGGTCTCTCTCATATTATAAACCGTATCATCTCGGTTGCTTTCTTTTCCGCCCACAGCGGATGTCATAACTACCTGTCCGCTTTTCATCAGGTCTTGTTCGATTTTTGCGGTAAGCAAATCGGTATCAATCCGTTGCATTGTGTCATTTGTAACTTTGCTTGTGGCAACAACGTATCTGCTTCCATCCTTTTTAGCGAGTGTGCCTGAACTTAGAAGCGATTGAATCATTTGACTTGCTGCCTGGTCGAAGTCCCTGTAATCGAGCGACATAACTTGTTTGCCGGTATCGTTAGTGGTGTCGATTTTCTGGACTTCTTCACAGCCGACCATGAACAAGGGTATAACAAATAATATTGCCAGCTTTTTCATATTTTTATCCTTTCTTTATTCCGGGGTTTTTCTTGTATTCATTCTGAAATTAACAACATCTTTTGACGGCGCAATAGTTTTAAAACTGAAAGTATTTCTTGATTTTGCGGAAACAGGCCGCCAAGTACTCGCTTTTGAATCAACCACAACGCCGTTTTTGTCGAGCCATTCTACTTTGTAATCGAATCTTTTTGTATATACAGCCCGATTGTAGCCGGTTACCTGAACTTCCATGAAGCCGGCGTCGTTTGTAAAAACTTTTACATCTTTTAAATCAATTCCTTCTCCTATCAGCAGACTGAATGCGCCGTATACCGGCCGGGTAAGAGCGTTATTTGCGAGTGTATCGCTTTTGACGCCGGTGTCGAGATTGACGCGCTTATCGTCATATTCCTTACAGCCGTTTAGGAGCACGGCCGATATGACAAAAAACGACAATAATAAACACTTTTTCATCTGTATATCTCCTTAAATTTTATACGTTTTTTTCCTTACATAGGAATAACACTATAAACCGGCTTAGAGTTTCTTTGTATGATTTTAACATATACCAGTACATTATCGCTATCCGGCAGTTCAATGTCAAATGTTTCGGAATTTAAAGGAGTAATTTTTAGTATTTTATTGTGGGGTATTGGAAATCTTGCGATTTGGAAGTCTTTCGGCAGCGAGGTCCAGATTCTGACGTCTGCGGCATTAGTGGCGAATGAGTATGCAGCGACCATAATGGAAGCAATATTTGCCGCCGTGGAATCCTGGCTTGATAAGACATACTGCGCGGCTACTTTTCCGGTTGCTGAAATTATTGCCCTTGTCAGGATGGCTTCGAAATCTTTTTTGAATTCGCTGTGTATTACTCTATCCATATTACTGATGACCGAGGTGTTATAGTAATTTCCATCGGCTTCGATTTGCAGACAGGGAAATGCACTATCTCTATACCGAAGTTTTGGCAGAGCAATTCCGACATATTGAATTCTGCTGGTTGCTATAAAAAGCGGCAGGTCAAGTCGAAATTCTTCTTTTATGGGCCCTAAACCATTTTCAAAAATAAGCCATACAGTATTTTTGGGATTTTCATTTTTGGCAAGTAATTTTTCTGTTTCCTCAAATTCCGCCTCTACATATTTATTGTCAGGAACAAGGCCATAAGTTTCCTTCAGTAAATCCCGGGCTGTCGAAGATTCGCCTATGGAATTAAAATACACGGAAGCCAGATAAGTTACAAAAGGATTGGTATAATCTTTATAAGCCTGGTACTCGTAAAGTTCCGGATACCTGCTATGCAGGGTTTGCCCCATATTCGGGTCTGAGATGGTTGATTTAACCATGCCTCCGTAAGATGCCTTATCGATTTTGGCTTTCGTTTCACTGATTTCTTTTTCAAATTTTTCCTTTGTCCTTCTTTGTCTGTCCAAGGCTCTGTTGAATTCAACTCTTGCAAGGTCGGTTTTCCTTTCAGACAGAAAGTTCAGGGCTTTATATGTGTTTACCATTACGCCATCATATTCTTCGCCTTTATAAGGCATAGCATTATCATTGATGGTGACGGCACTTATTTCGTCTCCGAGAGAGAAACGCTTGTCGTAATACTGCAGATTTTTCTCGGCAGTATCAAAACATTGCGTACTGGAGTTGTAATCTTTCAACATTCTTTTTGCGGCAGCAGCCTGAAGGGTCCAAAGCAGGTCATCACCGTCGGGATTTTTTCTTTTTTTAACATTTTTTTCTGCAAGTGTTGAAGCTGAGTTAAAGTCTGAAGTTTCAAAGTATTTGTTATAGGCAAGCAATTGCTCTTTGGGGGTGTTACAGCCGCAAACGAAAGACAAGCCCAAAATAGCAGCGGAGAAAATAAGTATAAAAGAATTTTTTTTTTTGCTCATAAAATCACATCCATGTCAAATGACACATATTATATACTAAAAAGAAGAAAATAATATTTTAATAGATAAGATATTGTTATTATTATACGTTGATTAACTCAACCTTGCGATTTAAAAAAATATGCTCAACATTTTATCGTATCGAGCTGCTTTTTTAAAGCGGGGAAGTTTGTCTGAATTGTAACTGTTTTATTTGAATGGATTTAAGAAGGGAAAGGTTATGAAATTTTTATGGCTGTTTTTGATTGCATCCGGACTGGTGTTGAATTGCGGCGGCTGTCAAACCAATCCTGTTACAGGTGAAGAACAACTTATCCTTGTAAGTCCAGAACAGGAAAAGGAGATGGGACGCGATGCAGCGCAACAAGTTGAAAAAGAACTCGGCCAGAGCATCAAAGACCAACAGCTTCAGAATTATATAAACTCGGTCGGGCAGAAAATAGCTCGCATAAGCCATCTGCCTGACGAAGGTTTTTCCTATAAAGCCATTGACCATAAGTCGGTAAATGCGTTTGCGCTGCCGGGAGGATATATCTATATCACTACCGGTCTGCTTAAAGAACTTAACAGTGAAGCTCAGCTTGCAGGTGTGCTGGCGCACGAAACTGCACACGTTACAGCAAGGCATATTGCTCAGCAAATTACAAGGAATATTCTATTAGATGTCGGTTTTGGGGTTGCCGGTTCACAAGCTTCGTCTTCAGGGATGAGGGTCGCAAATATCGTAAGACAGCTTGAGGGTATGTCTTTTACCAGAGAACAGGAAAAACAGGCTGATGAGATTGGTCTGAATTATCTGGTCAAGGCAGGTTATACGCCTTATGGAATGATTGAAACAATGGAGATATTAGAGAGGCAAAGCGGCTCCCGAACGATAGAATTTTTCTCAACACATCCGAGTCCTGAAAACCGAATTGGGTATCTGCAGGAACGTATTTACAGCAAGGGTTATCGCGGTGAAGGCGTAACAGGCCAACAGGAATATGCTGCGAATGTTTTAAGCAGGCTTGGAAAGTAAAATCGCAGCAACCAGTGCGATACAGCCAATAAGGTGCAGCAGAATTGTTGTTTTACTCAATTCAGTATAACCTTTTCGTGAGAGTTTTTCTGCATTTGCGTTTTTGAAACATATCGCGCCAATACTGATTATCGGTATCAGCAAAACCGCTGACGCAAGCAAGCTAAGGGCAGCAATCGAATAAATAATCGATAGTACACAAAGCGCTGTTAGTATGAATTTGTAAAGTGTCACGGCATTTTTTATGCCGAGGGTAACAACAAGAGTTTTTTTATTGGCTGCGAGGTCGGCTGAAAAATCGGGGAATTCATTTGCAAAAATTACCTGAAAAATCAGAATCGCCACAATTATTCCCGGCAGCAGCGGCAGGGCAGTGAAATTTTGCGTCTGGACATAGTAAGAACCGAAAACGGGCAAAATGCCGAAAAGCAAGCCTATTGTTATTTCGCCGGCCGTGCGATAGCCGAGCTTAAGGGGGGTTGCAGTATAAAAATATCCGCCCAACAAACCGATTATGCCTAACAGCAGCACAAAGAAACTCTTTGTCAATATCACTATAACAAGGCCGATGCCTGCACCGATAAAAAGCGCAATCCATGCTCCAACAATGACCTGGCGGGGGGTAAGAAGATTTTGCTGAATCAATCTGCTACCGCCGGAGAACGGTGTTTTGTTGTCGTTAAACCAGTCATTCCTGGAGATATGGTCAAAATAATCGTTTGCAATATTGGCTCCTGTGTGAAGTGCGACAGTTGCAAAGACGGCAAGAACAAAAAGAATGACATTTGATTGTCCTGTTTGTGAATATGCGAGAGCGGTGCCGACAATTACAGGCAGTGCACTTGCGGTGAAAAAAGGCGCGCGTAATTCTTTGAGCCACAGAGTAAGTTTTGATTGTTTAGCCACAGAGAACACAGAGAATTAAATAATATTTTTAATCTTCTTTTAAAACTATTTCATCATATTCAAGCTCAAAACGGAGTTTGTGTTTTGCTTCCTGCTGGGCGAGAGATAAAAACAGTTTTTTTGCTGCCGGCTCTGTTGTGGCCGCGGCAAGGTCGGTATAAAGAGCGAAGGAAGCCTTCTCCTTTTTCATCGCAATGATAAGAGCATCCTGATAACTCATATTCGGCGTTGGTTTGACGTCGACGACATATTCAGCGATTTTCAAATCGGCGATTTTTTCGTCCCCGATTTTGATTTTCTTTCCTTTTTTAACGTCTTCCAAAAGTTTTCGGTGGCCCTGCTCTTCGGCGGCGAAGTTAAGAAAAACCTGCTTCATCCCGTTAGAGACACCCCTAAGGGGGACGGCCGCCAAAGGCGGCCTGTCTCTAACGGGATTCATCGCGGGATTGTCCATTTTTGCCGCAAGGTCAGTATAGAATTTGAAAGCTTCGATTTCGTTGTCGATTGCGAAATCCAAAATGTCATCGATGATATTAAATTTTTTCATTTGTTCACCTGTAAATAAAAGTTCCTTTCTCCAGCATTATAGAAGAAAAATAAGTTAGAAACAATGGTTATTTAGGGCATAGGGGGCAAGGTATGAGTACTAAATTTTCAAAAAAATGCGCAAGAAAAAACTTGCGCGCTTTGGAAAAAATAAAAATTTTTTCTCCATATTTAACAAGTACTTATAAATTCAACCTTCTAAATTTTTGTCGAAAATCCGTCAGAAACGCGCAAGTTGTCAGGTAATACGGAGAGCCACAAAGGCACCAAGACACAAAGAAGGTAAAAGGTAAAAAGTCACTTTTACGTGGAGTAATTTGATGTCATTTGATTTTACAAGTTTTAACACTGATAGTTTCAATGCCGATTTTGTAGACTGGCTCGTCGATGAGCAATGGGTTGATATACAGATGCACTTCGGCAGGTTGTGGGACTATTATCAGAATCCGATGTATTCGTCAGCAGGCCTGTCAGCGGCAGATGCAAAACTCAATGAATCAGCACGAACTTACATACAGGCACAAGAAATGGGGCTGCCTGCGAGAATTACAGGAATAAGGCGAACCCAAACAAGCGGTCTATTGGGCGGCAAGGCTGTCGCAGATATCGAGAGAAAAGAAGTTGTAATAGAAAACGATATCAGCTGGCGAATCAATGCAATGGTGGATTTCCTTTTCGGCAAAGGAGTCGATATTGTCAGCAGGGCGCAGGATGGAAACAGACGGGCTGAAATTGACAGAATTTTAAAGCAGATATTCAGTTCCAACGGCGGGGTAAGGTTCTTTCAGGATATGGCAGTGCTCGGAGCGGTTTACGGGTTTGTAGATTGTGTTGTTCGGCCGGGGCAGAAAATTATCGATTATTACGCACGGCGACCTTCGACAAAAGATTCCAACACTTCTTCTTCCTCCTCCCAATCGTTCTTTGAGCAGATACTTGAGCTTGTCTGTGACTGCACACTTGAACTGATTGAAGCTCCAAGAGCACTGCCTGTCCTTGATGAAAGAGATTTCAGAAAGATAAATTTTTATATTCAGCATTTTATTGAACAGAAGAATGAGGTTGCCGTTGAAGGCAATTTTCTCCGCAGACTGCTGGGTGGCAAGGACAGCAGTGCGGCAAGGCAATCGGCGGCGGTTACGGAAATAATCGCGTCTGACTGGTGGCAGAGATATGAAGACAGACAGCTTGTCTCAGAAGGGCCGAATATTATGGGCACCGTTCCTGTTGTGCATATTCAGAATATCGCTCAGCCTTTGTACTACGAGGGGATTAGTGATGTTGAGCCTTTGATACCGTTACAGGACGAGCTTAATACCAGACTGAGCGACAGGGCAAGCAGAATAACTTTTCAGGCCTTCAAGATGTATCTGGCCAAAGGTATTGAAGGCATTGAGAACAGGGCTGTTTCGCCGGGCAGGATGTGGTGCACCGATAATCCGGATGCAAGTATTGAGCAATTCGGCGGCGACAGTACAACGCCGAGCGAGGACGCGCACATTACAGAGACAAGAGAGGCATTAGACAAGACCAGCGGTGTTACGCCGGTAGTTGCAGGAGTACTGAAGGACAAAATCGGCAATTTGACCAGCAGCGTTGCTTTGCGGATGACACTTATGGGAATGCTGGCAAAAACCGAGCGAAAAAATTATGCGTATGGACAAGGCTTAAAAGAAATCGCGGCGATGATAATGCATTTGCTGGATGTTACAAATATTTATCCAAATACAAAGGATGAGAGAAACTTTGATGTGATTTTTCCCGGTCCTCTACCGGAGAATATGCTTGAAAAGCTTAATGAAGCGAAGCTCAAAAAAGAGCTTGGAGTGCCGACTGAGCAGGTGCTGCGAGAGCTTGGTTATGAGATAAATTCTTAATGAAAGGTTTATTTTATTATGAGTCAGATTGACGCAGAAACTAATGGTTCCGAAGAACCACAACAGCGGAACGAAAGGCTTGTAGATGTGAGCGAAGCCATTCGCTATCGCAAAAGGGCACAGAGTGCCGAGCAGAAACAGGCAATTCTTGAACAGGAGCTTGCCGAAAACAGAACTGAAGTGGAAAGACTGAATAAAAATCTTTCACAGATGACGTTTGAGCGACAGTTGATAGACAAACTTGTTTCAGCAGGCGTGCGGGACCTTGAAGCTGCTGTGATTATCGGCAGGGCAAGGCTCGAAGATGACAAGAAGGCTACAGCAGCAGATGTTGTTGAACAGTTGAAAAAAGAAAAAGGTTATCTGTTTTCTGATACTGGTTTTACTGCTGCGGCTGGTACAAAGACCAGCGGGGTCAAAGACAAGTTGTCCGGTACAACCAGCACGCTTGAGCGGGCAGCCAAGAAGGCTGCAAAAAGCGGCTTAAGGACAGACCTGCAGGAGTATCTGCGGGCAAGAAGAAATTTTGTGTAATAGTTTTTATTTTTGATTCTAAAGGAGAATAAAAATGGCATTTACAGGTAAAGCGACATATTCGGCGGGAGCTACGCTGCCTGAAATCGCTGAAGATGTATCAGACCTTATCGGGATTATTTCACCTTATGAGACTCCATTGCTGGATGCGATAGGCGACCCACTGCGCGAGGCAAAAAGTACATATCATGAATGGCTGGAAGATTCACTTGTGCCGAATAAGGATACAATTAATGACAGCACAATCAGTGACCCAGATGGTGAAACCAGTTTCGATGTTGCCCACGGCGATAGATTCAGAGCAGGCGACCAAATTCAAGTCGATGGCGCAGAAGAGTTGATGCTGGTTACGGGTGTAAGCAGCAATACTATTACCGTTGTTCGCGGCTATGCAGGCACAACACCTGAAAATATTGCCAATAGTCAGGTGATTAAAATCCTCGGTAACGCTGCTCTTGAAGGTGACGATAAGCCAGCAGCAAGATTTACTAATCGCCTGCGCTGCGGCAATTACACGCAGATTTTCACTGCCGGTGTTGAGGTCAGCGGCACAAATGTAGCTGCAAGTCATCTGGGGATTTCCGACGAGATGGATTATCAGAAAGGAGAAAGGCTGCGTGAGCTGATTCGTGACCTTGAAAATACCGTCATTAACGGAGGTCAGCCTTCGGCAAATCCACATGGTTCAGCTTCTGTCCGCAGGAGTATGAAAGGGATTGTCCAGAATATTACAACGCGTGTTTATCGTCCCGGCGATTCAGGATTCCCTTCAGGAACCAGTCTTGATGAGGCTAAAATTAATTACGTCCTGCGGCAAATCTGGGAGAACAGCAACGGGAATATCGACCTGATTGTTGTCGGCGGTTACCAGAAACGCAAAATCAATGCTTTTCTTAGCGCAAGCAGAAGTTTCGGACCGGCTGACAGGGCATATACCGATATGGTCAGCATTTATGAAAGCGATTTTGGTGTTTGCCGGATTATTACCAGCAGGTGGGTTCCACAGGATGCGGTGCTACTGCTTGATTCATCGAGGATAAGCGTGCTGCCTCTTGCCGGCAGGAGCTTTTATTTTAAACCTCTGGCAAGCAGCGGCGATTATGAATGCGGGCAGTTAATCGGCGAATACACACTTGAGTTCAGGAACGAAGCTGCGCACGGTCTAATCAGAGACCTTGCTATAAGCTAATTTGGCGTTTTTTTTCGGCCGGGCGGAAAAGTCTAAAAAACAATTACGACATTAAAGGATAGAGCATTCCGGCCCGGCTGGAAAAAAGAAAGGTATAACGATGAACAACTTTTCAAGTGATGTTGACATTTTAAAATATGAGCCCACTCTGTTTGGCGATTTGCATTTTGCCGGCCAGGTGTTAACAAGCGGCTCAGGCGGAGAGATTTCGGATACCACCTTTACTGCAGCAAACGCGGATTTCAATGCTGCTAAAATCACTACAGGGATGGTGATATATCTGCAAAGTGCAGATGGTGTTGTTGATGGTGCGTATGAGGTAGTGTCAGTAGATTCTGCAACACAGCTCATAGTTTCTGTTTTGAGAGCTGATGGTCAAACCGAAGCGATTGCTTTGCAAGATGCGGATGATGTAAATTATAGAATCTGCACATATCAGCCGCAGGGCAGCGAAGTATTTTTACAGCTTACTCAGCATTTTGGCCTAAAACCGGGTGTCGCTGATGCAGTATGTAGTGCCGACGACATTCTTGATGTTTCAGTTTTGAAACAGGTTTCTGTTTATGGGGTTCTGTCAATAATTTTTGCAACGCTTGCCAGCAGGACAGATGATAATAAAGAAAATTTCTGGAAGAAAAGCAAATATTATAGAGAACTTTTTGAGAAGGCTCTACAGCGATGCAGGGTTTGTATCGACCTTGGAGATGACGGGGTGAGTGATTCTGTTCGCAGCGGTGCAAGCGTCAGATTGTTAAGGGATTGAACTATGAAGGCTATGCTTGACGATGAAGTAATTTTTAACGAAGAGACTTTTGTGCTTGAGATAAAAAGTCCTCAAAGGAGCATTATTCAAAGATCGGCGGCAGGTCTTGATGGGCAGGTTAGTATCGACCTCGGCCTTCGCAGCAGGAAACTTGTGCAGAGAGGTGAATTGCGTGCCAAAAGCAAAACTGAACTTCAGAAAAGGATAGATGAGATAAGCGAACTTCTTGATGGTGATGCACATATTTTAAGATGTCCGGACGGGAAGATTTTTGAAAATCTGCTAATTGAAGATTTTCATAATGGTTCTTTTGTTTCGGGCGGAGCGCACATCAGTTGCCAATATGATATAGCATATATACAACAGGTCTGTTGAAATGAAGGTTTTTAGCGAAGGAATAAGTAAGGTCAGAGCGTTTGCAATACCAGCAGGCGTGAGCAGTGGTGGGCAGGCAAATCAGCTTGCAGGTACGGCAGTTGTTAAATGGCACTCATCGTACAACAATATGCTGCACCAGGTTTATGTCAATAACAGATTTGCAGGTGTAACTGTTGAACCGGCACAGAGGCAAATGATAATCCCAATATCTTTGTCGCTCAAAACAGCCATGCGAATTGAGGTTTTTGCTGTTGAACCCGGGTATGCAGATGTTGATTTTTCAGATGAAATTAGTTCAAAGCAGATTCAGGCAGGGCGAGTAAAGATTGAATTTCCTCGAACAGACAATCTGCCGGTCAACGGCAATATTGATTATTACCTTGATGGTGACAGATTGAACAATAGAGGTATAAAAATCTGGCCGGGATTTGCGGATAAAGGCGGATTTGGCTTAAGCAGTTTTGGAATGAGTGATTTCGGATTTGATGGTTCTGCGGCGATAGGTTTCGGCAAAGGCAATTTTGGCTTCGGCTGGTTTGGTTTTGATTCTGATATGCTCTGCTGGCAAAGCGAACAACTTGAAGCGGGAAATTATGAGTTTGGCATTAAAATTACTGATAATTCAGGTAATGAAACCCAGGAGGTAGTTGGGACAGGACAGATAACGATTATTCCTCCTGCCAAGCCTGCTGAAAGGTTAAAGATAGAATCTTTTGATAAACAGAACGGGAAACTGATTTTGAAAGTAGGATAATTTTTAATAAGAGGTTTAAAAATGTCGGAAGTTTATCCATCTGACAATGAGCTTTTGAATATTGTGGGCGACAACGAGGCGGGTATTGAGTATATCACTACCGGTAAGGCGCCTTATTATCTTGAATTCCGCAAGCTGCTTTACCGATTGCTGCTTGCAGCAAAGCGTGCAAATGATTTACGAGTCTTTGACGAAGGCGGACTGGACATTGGAGTCAAAGGCGGCAAATTCTGGCTGGGAACAACGCTTGTGAACTATGCCGGCTCGAGCGGCAATACGCTGGCTGATGACAAGAGCAATATATATGTTTACCTTGATTCTCAGGGAAATCTTGTTCTTGGCGAATACGCTGGTTTTCCAGATATGCGGGATGTGCCGCATGTAAGACTGGCAGTTGTAACCACAAGCGGCGGTGATATAACATCGATAACGGATGCCAGAGGTCATCATAATTTTTGCGTTCCTTTCAATGCTGGCGGGATAAAGCAAAGAATAGAAGCCCACACTTCTGATGTTACCTTAACTATTTCTGAATCCGGTTCTGTTCACAGTAATTTTGGCGCAACCGGTACAGTTAAACTTACTCTTCCGGCCTCTGCACCGGCAGGAACGGTATTCACATTTGCAGTTCAGGCAGCACAGCAATTAAGGGTTGACCCTGGCACAGCAGCCATCAGAGATGACAGTGGACAAACTGCCGACAAGTATAAATATGCAAGTTCAATTGGAGCATGCCTGACAGTGGTTGCTGATTCAAACGGCAACTGGGCAACGATTGCCAAGTACGGCACATGGACCCAGGAGGCATAACAGAAAATGGCAACAGTAGTTTATGTTGATGCGAGTCTTTTAACCGGTTCTAATAATGGTTCCAGTTGGGCAAACGCCTATAAAGGCTGTGAGGGTTTAACAACGGCTTTTG
>Ga0315286_10001431_pt1 | contig 21618 bp, 21 predicted proteins | sample YL17G10_0_MG_FD_205038 | JGI IMG/M metagenome (GOLD analysis project Ga0315286, IMG submission 205038) | Sediment microbial communities from Yellowstone Lake, YNP, Wyoming, USA - YL17G10_0 | ecosystem: Environmental > Aquatic > Freshwater > Lake > Sediment | place: USA: Wyoming | collected...
TTCGATCGAAAAATCGGAGCATTTGAGCTCCCTCCTCCGCAAAAAAGGATTGAAGCACATCGTCCTCAACGCCAAATACCACGAGATGGAAGCGGCGATCATCGCCCAGGCGGGCCGGATCGGCGCCGTGACCATCGCCACCAACATGGCCGGGCGCGGGGTGGACATCCTTCTCGGCGGAAACCCGGAATACATGGCCCGGGAGCAGCTCAAGAAAACGGGGATCGACCCGGTCAAGGCGACTCCTGAGCAATGGGATCACGTCTTCGCCGACGCCCGGAAAATCACCCAGGACGAGCACGAAAAAGTCGTCGCCCTCGGCGGCCTTCACATCACGGGCACGGAGCGCCACGAGGCCCGGCGCATCGACAATCAGCTCCGCGGCCGCGCCGGCCGCCAGGGAGATCCGGGGTCTTCGCGTTTTTTCCTCAGCCTCGAGGACGACCTGATGCGCATTTTCGGCAGCGAGCGCATTTCCGGTTTGATGGGCCGGATCGGGATGGGCGAAGGCGTCCCCATCGAACATAAGATGGTCAGCAAAGCCATCGAGCGCGCCCAGAAACAGGTCGAAGGGCAGAACTTCACCATCCGCAAACACCTCCTCGAATACGACGACGTGATGAATAAACAGCGCGAGACCATTTACAAGCAGCGCCGCGAGATCCTCGAAGGCAAGAACATGAAGGATTATATCCTCGATCTCGTCGAGCAGCTTCTCGAGTGGCACATGGACAGCTTCACCAACGCCGATAAATCGACCGAGGATTGGGACGTCGACGCATTCCGCAAGGCGATCGGCTCCCAATTCGGGCTGAACGTCGACGGTTTCGGCATCACCTGGGACGAAGTCACGTTCGACGAGCTGAAGGGCCGTATCATGGAACGGCTCAAAGGCGCCTACGAGGCGAAGGAAAGTCTCCTCGGCCCGGAACAGATGCGGGAGTTCGAACGGATCATCCTCCTCCAGGTCATCGACACCCAGTGGAAGGATCATCTCCTCGGGATGGACTATCTCAAAGAAGGCATCGGACTGCGCGGCTATGGGCAGCGCGATCCGCTGATCGAATACAAGAAGGAAAGCTTCGACATGTTCCAGGCGATGCTCGACCGGATCGAAGAGGAAACGGTCCGTTATCTGTTCCTGATCCAGCCGGTGGCCGAGCGCCCGCAGGAGGTGGAGATGCCCCAGCGCCGCCAAAGGCCTCTCCAGTATCAGCAGCGGCAGCAGACTCCGCAGTCCTCCGCGGGGGGCAAACACCGCGAAGTGCGGTCCACGATTCCCAAAAAACGGAAGAGATGACAAGGAGGCGCCATGCTGGACGACACGATCAGGGAAGGTCTCACCTTCGACGATGTTCTCATCCTTCCGGCGAAATCTTCGGTCTTGCCCAATGAAGCCCTTGTCGCGACCGCCTTCAGCCAAAACCTGCTTTTGAATATCCCGCTCGTCAGCGCGGCCATGGACACCGTCACGAAGTCGAAGATGGCCATCGCCATCGCCCAGCAGGGCGGGCTCGGCATCGTCCACCGCAACATGCCGGTCGAAATGCAGGCTGACGAAGTGGACAAAGTCAAGCGCCACGAAAGCGGGATGATTCACGACCCGATCAGCATGAAGCCGCACGATAAAATATTCCAGGCCATGGAGGTCATGCAGAAATACCGGATTTCCGGCCTGCCGATCACGGACGAAAACAACACCCTGGTCGGCATCCTGACCAACCGCGACATCCGTTTCGAGACCCGTTTGAATCTGGCCATCGAAAAAGTCATGACCCGCGACCTCATCACCGTTCCCGTCGGGACGCCGCTCGGAGAGGCCGAAAAACTTTTTCATAAGCACAAAATCGAAAAAATCCTGATTGTGGACGAGAAACGCCATCTCAAGGGGATGATCACCTACAAAGACATCCTGAAGCGGATCCAATACCCGAATTCGGCCAAGGACGGGCTCGGACGGCTGAGGGTCGGGGCCGCGGTCGGGGTCGGCGAGGACGCCCTCGACCGGGCCAAGGCCCTGGTCGAGGCCAAGGTCGATGTCCTTGTCGTCGATACGGCTCACGGCCATCAGCAAAATGTCCTCAAGACGGTCAAGAAACTGAGAAAGGAATTCCCCCGAATCGAGCTTATCGCCGGGAATATCGGGACCCCCGAGGCCGCGTCCGACCTGATCGACCTCGGGGTCAACGCGTTGAAGGTCGGCGTCGGGCCGGGGTCGATCTGCACGACCCGCGTCGTGAGCGGATGCGGCGTCCCCCAAATCACGGCCATCGCCGATGTCTCTCAAGCGGCCCGAAAGAAGGGCATTCCGGTCATCGCCGACGGCGGCATCAAGTTCTCGGGCGACGTGACGAAAGCCATCGCCGCCGGCGCGAGCTCCGTCATGCTCGGCAACATGCTTGCCGGAACGGACGAGGCGCCGGGTGAAGTGGTCATGTACCAGGGCCGATCCTACAAAATCTACCGCGGCATGGGCTCGCTCGAAGTCATGAAAGAGGGCAAAAGCCGCGACCGCTATTTCCAGGAATTAGCCGCGCCGGAATCGAAACTCGTCCCCGAAGGCATCGAGGGCATGGTGCCCTACAAGGGCAGCGTCATGGCCATCATCCAGATGATCGTCGGAGGTTTGAGGTCGGGGATGGGCTACGCCGGCTGCGCGACGATCGAAGACCTGCAAAAAAAAGCGCGCTTCATCAAGGTCTCGGCCGCGGGGCTCAAGGAAAGCCATGCCCATGACGTGACCATCACCAAAGAAGCGCCGAATTACCGTCTGGAATAAGGCTATCATGAAAATATACTGGCGCTGTTTCGTCTGCAACGATATCCATTGGGGGGTCAAGCCGCCCGAAATCTGCCCGACCTGCCAGGTGAAGAACGCCTACGTCGGAATCTCGGCGAACGAGGCAAAAAACATCATCCACGACGCCGCCGGCGGGGTTTTCAGCCGCGATGATTTCCGGAAGGCCATCGCGAAATTTACCGAAGGCAATCCCTTCATGGTCAATCCGGACGGGGGGCGCGTCGAACTGCTCCTCGACGGGATATTTGCCAACGAAGCAGCCCATGGGTTGAAATATTGCCCCTGCCGGCTTCGCTCGAAGGAATTCGAAGAAGATTTGAAAATCGTCTGCCCCTGCAATTTCCTCATCCACGAAACGTACAAGGGCCTGGAGAAAGGGGAATGCTGGTGCGGCCTTTTCATTAAGAGGTAAACCATGGCAAAATTGATCATGTTTCACGGCCGGGAATGTCCCCACTGCCGGGCGATGCATCCGCTGGTCGACAGGCTGGAGAAAGAGGCCGGCATCGTCTTCGAGCGTCTCGAGGTCTGGCACGACGAAAAAAACGCCGACATGATGCGCTCCTACAAACCGGTCATCACGGCCAAATGCGGAGGGCAGCTGCGCGTCCCGACGTTTATCAATACCGAAACGAACGATGTGGCTTGCGGAGAAATGGCCTACGAAGCGCTCAAGGCCTGGGCGGAGCGCTGACCGCTATCGGAGTTCACGTCACAGACGGACGACCAGGTTATCGATCAAGCGGGTCCGGCCGAAATAGACCGCGACGGCGAGGAGTGTTCCGTCGCCGATCGCGTCGACCGGGTCGAGGGTGCCCGGACTCACGGCTTCGACATAATCGATCCGGGCCAAAGGCTCCCGGCCGATCAGCTCTGTCATCCTCGAGACAACGACGCCCGCTTTGCGCTCGCCCGCGGAGATCATCTCCTCCGCCCCTTGAAGGCTTCGATAGAGAACAACAGCGGCCCGGCGCGCGGCCGGATTCAAATACGTATTCCGCGAGCTCATCGCCAAGCCGTCGGTCTCGCGGACGATCGGCCTGATCTCGACCCGGACGGACAGGTTTAAATCCCGGGCCATTCTCTCGAGGATGATCGCCTGCTGGGCGTCCTTCTGTCCGAAATAGGCGATGTCGGGAGTGATGATCTCGAATAACTTGGCAACGACCGTGCAGACGCCCCGGAAATGGCCCGGGCGCGACCGGCCGCAGAGTTTGTTCTGAAGATCATGGACATCGATATACGTTTTATATCCCGGGGGATACATCTCCGCCGGATCCGGGTAAAAGAGGATATCGACATCTTCCTTTTCGAGCATCGCCGCATCCCGGTCGAAGTCCCTGGGGTAGGTCGAGAGATCCTCCGCCGGACCGAACTGGGTCGGATTGACGAAGATGCTGACGACGGCGATACCGGCCCCCTGCCTGGCCGCGCGAACGAGGCTCAGATGGCCTTCATGAAGATAGCCCATGGTCGGCACGAATCCGAGGGAAAAGCCCTGGGCTTTCAATCGGCGCGCCTCGTCCCGCATCCCGGCGATCGTCGTGATCACCTTCATGATGTCACCCGCTTCTTTCTCGCCAAGGCCCGGGCGACTTCGGGTTTGAGATGGTAGGAATGCTCGTCCCCCGGAAATTTTCCGCCGAGGACGTCGGCCCGGTAGCCGCTCACAGCGTCGGAAATGACTTTCTGGAGGTCGGCGTATTTTTTGACGAATTTGGGAAGATACCCGCGTTCGAAGCCGACAAGATCGTGGAAAACAAGAATCTGGCCGTCGCAGAAGGGCCCGGCGCCGATGCCGATGGTCGGAACAGTCAACGTTCGGGTGATCATCCCCGCGACCTCCCGGGGAATGCATTCCAGGACGACGGCGAAGACTCCGGCGTTTTCCAGGTTCTTGGCGTCATCGATGAGCTTCCGGGCTTCGATCTCGAGGCTCCCTTTAACCTTGAATTGGCCGATATGATGGATGGATTGGGGCGTGAGCCCGACATGGCCCATGACCGGAATCTCGGCCCCGACCAGTCGTTCGATCAGCCGGAGCCGCTTCTTCGAAGCGCCTTCAATTTTGACCGCCCGGGCCCCCGCTTCCTTGAGGAAGCGCGCGGCATTGCGCACGGTCTCGTCGCCGGTCAGGTGGAACGAAAAATAGGGCATGTCGCCGACGACGAGGGCGCGCTTGACCGCCCGGACAACCGGCTTGGTATGATGAATCATTTCGTCCATGGTCACGGGGATGGTGTTTTCGTATCCGAGAACGACCATCCCCAGCGAATCGCCGACAAGGATGAGGTCGATCCCGGCGTCGTCGAGGATCTTTGCCGTCGGGTAGTCGTAGGCGGTCAGGGCCGCAATCTTTTCTCCGGCCTCTTTCATGGCCCGGAGCGAAGGAATCGTGACCTTTTGGGTTTTCGAATTCTCCATGACCGTTCCTTTCTCCCCATCCCGCCTGTTGATACGGGATTGGGGTAAAGTCTATTTGTGGAGGCGCTCCCCCGCCGGGCTCATTTCTTGGCGGCGTCTTTCCCGGAAAAGCTCGGGGGGATATAGTATAAAGAGCCCTTTTTCATCTGCCGGATCTGGTCCAGGACATCCTCGAGGTCCGACTCACGGGTCAAGTCCAGCTCGTCCGATTTAATGACCAGCAGCGGCGTCGCCTGATAGTTGAAGAAAAAATAATCGAAAGCCTCGATCAGGTCCTGGAGGTATTTCTCCGAGATGTTTTTTTCCAGGGCGTTTCCTTCCCGGGCAATCCGGCTGATGAGCGTTTGGAGCGAAATCTGGAGATAGATCACCAGATCGGGCTTGGGGATGCGATCGGCTAAAACGCCGAAGATCTTCTCGTAAACGACGAGCTCGTCATCCGACAGGGTTTGGTAGGCGTAGATCTTGTCCTTTTCGAAAATATAATCGCAGATGATCCTTTCCTCGAAAAGCTCTCTCTGAAGGAGCCGGACGTGCTGATGATAGCGGTTGACCATGAAGACGAGCTGGGACAGAAAGGCGGCTCCATCCTTCTCATCGTAGAAGTCCTTGAGATAGGGGTTTTCGGTTTTGTCATAAACAGCTTTTCCGCCCAGCCGATGGGCCAGAATCCCGGTCAGCCTCGTTTTTCCGGACTTAAACACCCCTTCGATGGCGATATGTCGAAATTCCAAGGCTTGCGTTTGCTCCATGCGGGACCGCCGAAGTCATATTTGTTATATCGGATATCTTTTTTTAAGTCAATGACTTGAAAAACTGACCGTAGTACAGTTTTCCGCGACGCGCCTCCCTGTCCCTGGCCATATGGCGTCAAAGCCATGGGACGGGGTTGCGTGTACCATTTCTTGAAAGCCGTACTACGGTCAGCTTGAAAAATGGGTTGGGACGTGATTCCTCAAGACATAATGCGGAAAGCTTGCGTAACGCAGCATTTTTATCGGAAAGAAGGAAGATGTCACTCATTCCGGGATCAGATATTAATCCGGATGGGGAGGATGACCGTCGTAATCCCCTTCCAGCGCAGTTCCTGCTGGATGGCAAAGGCCGTCTCGTTATGCATCAGGCGATGGATGATACTCGACTGGCGGAAAACCGACTGACCGGCGAAGACGGTGGATTTGGGGTATTCCTTGCTGATCGCTTCGATCAATCCGCTCGCTGTCTGAACAATGTCCGTTCCAAGGTCGTAGCGGCAATCGGCCGGGAAGCCCAATTTCCTGGCCAGCTCCACATATTTCCGGAGAGCATCGCCCGTCCCCCCTTCGAGACAGGAGACGGCATCCGATCCCTTGAACGATCCGACATCGACTTCGGCCACGGAGACAAAGATGAAATTTTTGTAAAGTCCCGGGAAGCTCCGGATGATGGTCAGCATCGTATGGACGCCGAATCCATTGTAGCCGTTGACGAGCTGAATGGCCGTCATCTGCTTGGGATTCAACGGCGCCGCGTTGACCGGGCCGCTTATCGGCAGGCTCAACAGCAAGTCATCCAGCTCGCGGACGCCGCCTTTCACTTTATTGTAATGGGCTTTGGTCAGGAAGCAGAGAGCGACGACCGCCGAAGTGATGACGAAGGTCAACCATCCGCCGAGAGCGAATTTTTCGATCGAGGTGATCGTCAAAATCGTCAAACACAGCACAAGCCCGACGAGATGAACCGGAAGATATTTCTTCCATTTTTTCTCGGTTTTTCGGTTCTTGATAAAAAACCGGGACATCCCGAGCTGGGACAGCGAAAAGGTCAGAAAAACGTTGATCGAATACATCACGACGAGAGTCATGATGTTTCCGCGTGAATAGAGAAGAAGAAGAATGGCCGCTCCGCCCATGAGCAGAACGCCATTTTGGATCGAGAACCGGTCGGAGAGCGAGGCGAACCGGTGGGGAAACCAATAATCGACCGCCATGTTGGCCATGACCCGCGGCCCATCGACGAATCCGGTCTGAGCCGCGACGAGAAGCAGCGCTCCCTCGGAAAAAATCGTGATCAGGGCTAAAATTCCGCCGATCCTCCAGCTTCCGAATACGCCATCGGCAAGGACGGCATTCAACGTTCGGCCGGCGACGGGCTGGACTCCCAGAAGAAGATAACAAATGAGGATCCCCCCGGCGGTGAAGGCCAATGAACCGGCCATGTACGTCATCGTTCGCTTTCCCGTCTGGGCGCGCGGTTCGCGGAGGATCTGAAGACCATTGGACACGGCTTCGATCCCGGTGTAGGTCCCGCCGCCCATGGAAAACGCCTTAAGGAATAGAAGCACCATCCCTCCGGCGCCCATCGTCACCAAGCCCGTGTTGAAATCCGCTCCGATCTTATGCGTGACCGGCCCGACTTGCGGAATGTGAGAAAGGATACCGTAGCCGATGAGGAGAATATGGGTGAGAACAAAAATCGCGAAAATCGGCGCAAGCATTGTCACTGATTCCTTCACGCCGCGGAGGTTGATCAAGACGAGGAAGAGAATGGCGAAGATATCGAAAGGGATTTTATACTGTTGCCAGGATGGCGGGAAAAAGCTGAAGATCGCGGCGCCGCAGGAGACGATAGACACGGTGATGGTCAACATGTAGTCGACGAGAAGAGCCGAGCCCGAGACGACGCCCGTCTTTGCTCCCAAGGTTTGGGTCGCGACGACATAGCCGCCTCCTCCCGAGGGAAAATATTCGATGATGCGCTTATAGGCCGAGGAGATGATGAGGACGGTGGTCGCCGTCGCCAGGGCCAAGAAGAGGGCGAGATAGGTATGGGATCCGAGGGTTTTAAAAGCTTCTTCGGGTCCGTAGGATGAAGAAGACAGCCCGTCCGCTCCCAGCCCGATCCAGGCCAGGAGGGGAATCAACGCGATTTTATGGAATAGCGTGGGATCTTTGATGTCGCGCGGTTTTCCGAACAGTGTTTTCTTAATTTTTCCCGAGAGTGAATTTTCGTCGCTCATCCTCGTCCTTCATCGGGCCTTTGTCTTATAAGCCGCCTTTCCGCCAACGGCATTTCGGAGCATGACATTGAAAAGAAAGATCTCTGCTGATCTATCCGGAACCTCGTTTTCGGCCGAAATTCTAACAAAAACAGCATAGACAAGGCAAATCAACCCATTTGACTCCCCGGGCTGAAGCCCGGGGTATGCTCAGGGTTAATACTGAGCGGCGCTTTTTACCCCGATTTAAAAATCGGGGTTTGGCGCCGTCGAACGTATCATCGTCCGAGTACAGTTTTCAAGAAATGGCAGACGCGACCCTGTCCCGCGGCTTTGAACGCGCGCCGCAATTGATTATCTTCGCCCTCCGGCCAGGGACAGTGATACGCGTCCCCGCAAATTGTCCTACGGAGAGACCTTCGCGGAATTGACTAAAGATAATCCCTATGGTATCCAATAGAACGTCATCCATACCGAGATTTTCGCACTCATGGAGGTATCATCGTGTACGGTTGGACCGGCAATATTCTGCGCGTCAATCTTTCCGCGAAAACCTTCAAAAAAGAAACTTACAGCCAAGAGTTCGCTGAAAAATGGGTCGGCGGGCGCGGATTCGCGGCGAAAATCCTCTATGATGAAGTGAAGCCGGGAACCGACCCCTTCGGACCCGACAATAAATTCATTGTCGCTTTGGGACCCATCGCCGGAATTCCGGCTCCCAATACTGGGAAAGCCGTCGTCGCCGCGAAATCGCCGCTGACCGGCTTTTACGGCGACGGCAATCTGGGGACGCGCGTCTCCGAACATCTCCGTAAGGCCGGATACGACGCCCTGATCGTCGAAGGGAAGGCCGCCCGCCCGACCATGCTTTCGATCGAGGACGACAAGGTCGAGTTCGTTCCGGCCGAGGCCGTCTGGGGGAAAGGCACTTACGCCGTAAATGATTGGATTTACGGCAGATACGGCAAAGGAGTCGGAGTTCTGAACATCGGCCAGGGGGGAGAGAATCTTTGCCGCTACGCCGTCGTGCGAAGCCTGGAAGGCCGGGCCGGCGGCCGTCCGGGCATCGGCGCCGTCATGGGCTCCAAGCTTCTTAAAGCCATCGTCGTCAAAGGAACGAGGACCATCCTCCAAGCCGATCCTCAGGCCATGAAAATCCTCGGGCCCGGGGACCTCAAGAAGGTCGGGCAAATCGACAAGCAGACGGGCTGGTCGATCCAGAGCACGACCGGTGTTCTCTCCTGGTGCAACGAAGTGGCCGGCCTTCCCGTCCGGAACTTTCGCAAAACCCACCATCCGGACGCCTGGAAGATCGACGGCGAACGACTGAACAATGCCCGGGTCGCGACCTATGGCTGCCCCAATTGCACCATGCGCTGCGGCATCACCATCCACGACCACGAAGGCCGCGAGTCCGAGCTGGATTATGAGAACATCGGCCTTCTCGGCGCAAACTTGGAGATCTTCGACCTCCCCCAGGTCGGATCCTTGAACTACCTCTGCGACGACTATGGCCTGGATACGATGTCGGCCGGCTGCGTTCTCAGCTTCTACGCCGACGCCATCGATCACGGCGCGACCAGCGGAGACTTCGCCTTCGGCGACGCCGAGCGGGCCAAGACGCTGCTCCGCGCGGCTGCCCTTCGCGAAGGCAAGCTCGGACATCTCCTGGCCGACGGCTCGCTGCGCATGGCCCGGGAATTCGGGCACGGCTCCGAAGCCTATGCCATGCAGGTCAAGGGCCTCGAATGCGCCGCCTACAACTGCAAGTTCATCCCCGGCCAGGCGCTGGCCTTCGGCGTCGCGGCCATCGGCGCCCATCATCGCGAAGCTTGGATCATCACCTTTGAGCTCAAACACACGACCCGCGAATCCTACGGACCGGAAAAAGCGGCCAAGGTCATCGAGCTTCAGCGGATCCGGGGCGGCATGTTCGAATTCATGGTCGCCTGCCGTTTTCCCTGGATCGAGCTGGGCTGGGGACTCGACAACTATCCCAAGTACTTCAACACCGTTACCGGATTGAACTGGAGCCTCGACGACATGTGGCGGACGGCCGACCGGATTTACAGCATGATCAAGCTCAACTACCTCCGCGAATTCCCGGACGTGACCCGAAAGGCGGATTATCCGCCGGCCGTTTGGTTCGATCCTTCGAACGCCGACAGAGAAGGCCCCATTGCCGGCCTCGTTCTCGAAGCCGACAAATACGACGGCCTGCTCCAGCATTACTACGACCAACGCGGCTATGACCGGCGCGGCATCCCGACAAAAACAACGCTCAAGAAACTCGGGCTTGAAGAAGAGGCCGCGGCCGCGGAAAAATACGGGAAGCTGGAGCCTTGATGAAAATCCGGGTTAAGCTGATCGGCCCGTTGATGTATGAAGCGGGATTCAGCGAGAAAGAGATCGACCTGCCCACCGCGGCAACGGTTGAATCGCTCCTGGAATTGATCCCCCTCTCCAAACAGCGGCCGAAAATCATCACCCGGAACGGGAAAGCGGTCGCGCCGCGGGAGCCGCTTGAAGAGGGAGACAAAGTCGCGATCTCGCCGATTTATTCCGGCGGATAGAAGAAAAACTTCGGTTGATGATCAGCCGTTTGGGGCAAGTCTCATCGAACGGTACTGAGATGGATTATTATCCCGTTCTCATCGACGGAGCTTGGCGTCGGGCCAGGGCGAGAAGCATTTTTCGGGCCGTGAATCCTGCGACCGGAGAAGAACTTCCGGGGGATTATCCCCTCTCTGATTTCGCCGACATCGAGGATGCCGTTCGCGCCGGCCGCGGGGCCGCCCTTGAGATGATGACGGCTGCTCCGGAATCGCTCGCGGATTATTTGGAACTGCTTGGAGAACGGATCGGCGGCGCGACCGAGGCATTAGCCCGAATGGCCGCCCGGGAAACGGGCCTTCCCCTGGATCCCCGGCTGAGGTTGGTCGAAATTCCCCGCATGATCAGACAATTGCGTCTGGCTGCCGACGCGGCCCGGGACCGGTCGTGGTGCCGGGCGACGATCGATACTCAAGCCGACATCCGCTCCAAATACGCGCCTCTCGGCGGCCCGGTCGTCGTTTTCGGACCGAATAATTTTCCCTTTGCCTGCAACGCCCTCGGCGGAACGGATTTCGCCGCGGCAATCGCCGTCGGCAATCCGGTCATCGCTAAGGCCCATCCCTACCACCCCGGAACGACGCGCCTTCTGGCCGAGATCGCGTTCGGTTGCCTGGAAAAAAGTGGATTGCCGCCGGCGGCCGTCCAACTGATTTATCATATGCAGCCCGAGGACGGCCTTCGCTGTGTTGCCCACCCCATGCTGGGAGCCTTCGCATTCACCGGAAGCCGGCCGGCAGCCCTTGCCTTGAAGGCCGCCGCCGATAAAGCCGGCAAACCCGCCTATATCGAAACGTCAAGCCTCAACCCTGTTTTTCTGCTCCCCGGAGCGCTCAAGACCCGAGCCGAGGAAGCGGCGGATGAGCTCTTCGCTTCCTGCACGCAGGGAGCGGGTCAATTCTGCACAAAACCCGGCCTGATCGTCTTTATCGCCGATCCAGCGGGATTCGCGTTCTTTAAAGTTCTGCGTTCGCGGTTTCAAGGTTCGCAACCGGGGGTCCTGCTCGGGCGAAGCGTGCTGGAAGGGATCGAAACCGCGCTTGCGGCCATGGGCAACGCGGGGGCCGAAGTAGTCGTCGGCGGAAAGAGGGTCGGCGCGACGGGCTTCAGATTCGAAAACACGCTGCTGCACATAACGGGCGAATCGTTCCTGAGAAATCCGGCTCCCCTTCAGCAGGAGGCCTTCGGCGCCGTATCGCTTTGCGTCCTCTGCCGCAACGAAGACGAGATGCTTGGCATCGCCGCGGTTCTCGAGGGCAACTTGGCAAGCAGCATCTATAGCCATGAAGACGGGGCGGACGAAGCTCTTTATCAGCGGTTGGAGCCCGTCCTCCGGATCAAGGTCGGCCGTCTTTTGAACGATAGAGTCCCGACGGGAATCACCGTGACGGCATCCATGGTCCACGGCGGTCCCTATCCGGCCACGGGCCACCCGGGATTTTCATCCTTCGGAGCGCCGATCTCGTTTTACCGCTTCGCCGCGCTTCATGGATATGACCGCGTCCGGCGTCACAGGCTGCCTCCCGAGCTTCAGGATAGAAATCCGACAGGAAAGATGTGGCGCCTGATCGACGGCGAATGGACGCGGAAGAACATCGAGCGGCCCGAAGAGCGGCAGGCCTGAGATTCGCCCGGCCCGCGAAATATCTATCCCTCTTGACTGCGTTTTCTCGCGAGTCTGACCAGCAATTCGATCGCCAGATTCGCCTGCATGTTGGCCACGATTCCGACCCTTGGCGCCATGGGCGAAATCCCTCGCCGCGGCTGGCTTATCTCGTCTCCGCAGATATAGAGGTTTCCGATGCGCCGTTGTTTGATTTTGAGGCTATGGCCGAATCCCGATAGGCCCGAGGCGATGATAATCGGGCGGGCGGGAAACCTGGCCAGCCAGGCCTCGAGCAGCATCTGCTTTTGTCCGGCGCGGTCGAAGGCTTCGATGAGCAGATCGGCCTCCGCGAATATCCGGGCCATGTTGGCCCGGGTGATTTTGAGATGATGGATTTCGTAAACGGAAAACGGATTGGCTTTCCGCAGATTCGCGCGAAGAGCCCGGACCTTGACTTGGCCGACCTGAGAAAGGAAGTATTGCTGGCGGTTCAAATTCGTGATTTCGATTTTATCGAAGTCGGCGATGATGATTTTACCGACTCCGGCCCGGGCCAGGGCCACGGCGGCCGTGGACCCCAATCCGCCCGCCCCGGCAATGCCGACAGCGCTGCGTCTGAGATGAGGAAGAATATCAGGATCGTGTTTGGAGAAAAACGTCCGTTCCCAACGACCCTTCGTTCGCGTCACGAGAGATCCCAGCCGATGACGAAAGCCGCCCCGGGGCGATGCTCTCGAGCCGGCGTCATTCCTTGTCTTCCTTCATGACCGCGATCAGGATTTGCCGCGGATTCTTTTTGACCTTGTTCAGGGACCGGACCAGGCCCAGGATCGTGTTGACGAAAATCTTTTGGACAAAGGCATTCATGGGAACGGACGCGCCGTCCACCTCCAGAATGATTCGATCTTTCTTCATCATCCTTCTCCTTCCAACCAAGCGGCGATTTCAGCGATATGGTCGGGATGAAAGACCGGCACCTCGCAATGGAGGCGATTGCCGGCCACGACCGCGGCCAGCTCGCGCGGACGGGATTCGGGGCGACGCGCTTTGCCGGGGCCGATGACTTCGATTTTTTTCAAGCCGGGATCTCTCCGGCCGCCTTCGACCAGAACGATGTCCATCTCCCGAAAGGCCTTCCGGGCCAGCGCTCGGAACGAAGGCTCGGGTTTTCCCCTGCGGATGACGGCCCATCTCCCGGGAGAGGCCAAACCCACGCCATCGGCGCCGGCCGCAAAATAAATCGAGGAATCTTTCTCCGGGCCTCCGAGGTCAAAGCCGCGGGAACAATGTTTGATGACTCCCACCGATAGTCCGCGCTTCCTCAGCTCGGGGACGAGACGCGATATCAACCGCGTCTTCCCGCTTCCGGAACGGCCGACGATCGCGATCACTTTCATCTTCTTCCGGACGGGAGACCGTCATGGCTAGATATAGCATAGGAAAAAGTTGAAGTCAAAAACGGCGCTATGGTAGAATCTTTTTAGCTCCGATCACTCTTCAGCCTGACACTCTCGTCCTTGGTTTCATCCCAAGGAGGGGCCAAAGCCAAAAAAGAAAAAGGACCGAATCCGCGGATTAGCTCTCCGCGGAGAGAAGCTTCCTGACTTTTTTGAATGTCTCCAGGATGCGGTCGATATGCGCGTCCGTATGGATCGCCATATAGCTCGTCCGGAGCAGAGACATGTCGGGGGGAACGGCCGGAGGAAGGGCGACGTTCGTATAGATACCCGCGTCGTAAAGAATCTTCCAGGCCTTGATCGTTTTCATCATGTCGCCGATCATAATCGGAATGATCGGCGTCTGAGAATCTCCGATTTGGTATCCCATGGCCCTCAATTCCCGGCGAACCCTTTCCCCGATGGCGTTGACTCTCGCCACACGCTCAGGCTCTTGTTCGATGATATCGAGACAGGCAAGGACCGTGGCCACGTTGGCCGGAGGCAGGCTGGCGCTGAAGATGAACGGCCGGGCAAAGATCTGAATCCACTGGACGACTTCTTTTTGGCTGGCGATGAATCCCCCGACCGAAGCAAAGGATTTGGAGAACGTCCCCATGACCAGGTCCACGTCGGGGACGCAATGAAAATGAGTCGCCGTGCCGCGTCCTCCTCCGAGGACGCCCATCGAGTGGGCGTCGTCGACCATGAGCCGCGCGCCGTACTTCCGGCACGCTGGAATCAATTCGGGCAGAGGGGCGATGTCGCCGCCCATACTGAAGACGCCGTCCACGATGACCAGTTTGCCCACGTCATCGGGGCATCCCTTGAGGATACTGTCGAGGTCGGCCGCGTCATTGTGCTTGAAAAATCGGGTCTCGGCTTTTTTCTGGCCTTTCGCCATCCGGACGCCGTCGATGATGCTGGCATGAACCTCTTTGTCGGTGATGAGAATGTCGCCCGGATCCATCAGGGCCGGAATGGTCCCCAGGTTGACCTGGAATCCCGTGCTGAAAACGAGCGCGGCCTCCAGCCCGACAAACTTGGCCAGGCGCTCTTCGAGCTCGATGTGCATCTCCAGCGTGCCGTTGAGAAACCGGGAACCGGTGCAGCTCGTCCCATATTTCCGGATCGCTTCGATGGCGGCCTCTTTGACCTTGGGGTGGTTGGTCAGGCCCAGATAATTATTCGAGCCGATCATCAGGAGCCGTTTCCCGCCGATGATGACTTCCGGACCCTCGGCCTGCTCGATGGGGATAAAGTAGGGAAACATACCCATCTCCTGGATCGTCCGGGGATTGGTCGGATAACCGTATTTCTGGGCTACCGTGGGATCGTTATAAAAGCCGATGCACTTTTCAAAGAGGTCCATAGGGCTACTCCTTAGGTCAAGCTTGGTTCACATCATACAAAATCCGGGCTTCCGAAGCAAAGAAAAAATGCGGCCCGGACCTGTTACAGGCCCAAATCCAGGTCGATGTCCTGCATCGCCGTCAAGCAGATCCCGATAAACTCATCGAATTCGAGGGGGATGTTCCGGCTTTGTTCAATCTCCTCCCGCCTGGCCCCCCGGGCGAAACTCTTTTCCTTGTAGCGCCGCTTGACGAAATCCAAGTCGATCTTCTTGAGCTTTTTCTCCGGATGCATGAGCGTCGCGGCGATGATCAGCCCGGTCAGAGGGTCGATCGAAAAAATCGCCCAGTCCATGGCCGTTGCGCACGGGACTTTCCCCGCGTGCGCTTCGACGGCATGGATGACAGCCGGGTCGAGGTTGAGCTCTTTCAGGATCTTGACCGTCTCCGTCGTGTGACGCTCCGGGCTCTTCTCGGTGAGCTCGTAGTCCAGGTCATGAACGAGTCCGGCCAGTCCCCAGGGCGCCGGGTCCTGGCCGAGGCGGCCGGCCACGGCCTTCATGCAAGCTTCAACGGCCAGGCAGTGTTTGACCAGGTTTTTGTTCTTGAGATATGTCTTCGTCAGTTCCAGCGCTTCATCCCTTGTCATCGCTCATCCTCCTTTGATGTTATTTATTCTTCGCTTCGCCTTCCCCAGCCTTCCCTTTTTTTAGGAAAATCAAGAACCCTTTGGATGTCGTTGGATTGAATGTCCCGATGATCAACCGTTCCTCGAACCGGAAGGGGCCGGCCGCGATTTCCTCTCCGACGTCGTAGGTCCCGGCCGCCTTGCCCGAGGTCTTCTCGAATGCGGCCAAAAAGGGCGACCGCGAGGCGGCCAGAATTTGAACATCCCCCATCACCGGACTGAACGGCGAGCGGGCGGGCAGGCTCCTCCACCAGCTGAGCTCGCCGTTTTTTTTGTCCAGGCCGTAGAGGACGCCGTTGGACGCCGGAAAATAGATCCGCTTTTTATCCAGGATTGGAGCGGCGGAGAGGAGGCCGCCGATTTTCGCTTTCCAACGAAGACGGCCGGTCTTCAAGTCCAGACTTCGAAAGGTGCCGTCCTCCAGTCCGGCATAGATCCGATCCCGGTCGATGACGAGCGGCCCCGCGGCCGGAGTCCCGAGGTTGATAACCGCGCCGCCTTTTGCCGATGTTTGAATGATGCGCAGCTTGGCGTCGGCCTTGGCGATGACGACGTTTTCGCCCCAAAAAACCGGCTCCCCGATAATCTTCTCCGGGTTCTTGTAGCGCCATGTTTCCCGGCCGGTCGCCGCGTCAATCGCGACCAAGTCCACCCCGCCGGAAAGAAAATAGATGCGGCCCGCGCGGGAAACAAGGTCTCCGCTGATTTCCCCGTCAAACCCGACTTCCCAGAGCAGGGATCCTCCGGTATTCAGACCATAGAGGCGGTTTTGCCGATCGGCCAAGACGATAAATCCTTCGGCGACGGCGGGGGAAAAGGCGGCCGGCGCCTTCGCCGCGAACCGCCAGATGATTTTTCTCTCTTTGAGATCGATTCCGTAAACCGTCCCCTCTCTCGTCGAAAAATAGAGCTTTGATCCCTGCCGGCGAAGAGGGCCGATGATTTCCCCGTCGAATGGCAGACGGGCTTCCTCTTCCAAGGGAAGTCCAAAAGCCGGCGGAGAGACTTTCAGAACGCGCGGAGCGGCGCAAAAAGCAAGGCTCAGGCACATCGCTCCGCCGGCCAGGCGGAAAAGGCGCGAGGTATTCATTTTCGGGATACCCATCATAACATGTTTCATTTTCCGGGCTCAAACTTTACAGGGATGAGGGAACGTGCTATTTTTCTTCCGAAGCGCGATGGTCAATTACATTTTGCTCTACCGGATCAAGAAGAAAGTCAAGGCGATGTTGAAGGACAGAATTGCCATGGGAGAAATCGCGACGACGCCAAGCTCGTGCCTCGACTGCCTGGCGACCGACTTGAGCTGGGAGATCTATTACATCCTGAAGGAAAAAGACGAGTCTTAGAGAACTATGGTGTTTTGTCTTTTCCCGCGCGTATTCTGGCTTTGACCGCGGCCCACCACTCCATCCGTTTCCGGACGTCTTTCTCGAAGCCCATCGTTCCGGGTTCGTAATATTTCCGCCCTTTGAATCTCTCCGGGAGTGTCTCCATATCCGTCGTCCCGAACTCAAAATCATGGGCGTAAGCGTAGCCCTCGCCGTAGCCGATATCCTTCATCAGAGGCGTGACCGGATTCCGAATTTGCATCGGAACAGGCTCGTAGGGACTTTGTTCGACGTCGTGCATCGCCTTCCCGAAAGCCGTATAAGCCCGGTTGCTTTTCGGGGCCGAGGCCAGGTAGATGACCGCTTCGGCCAAGGCCAACTCTCCCTCAGGCGTTCCCAGGAAATCGTACGCGTCCTTGGCCTGGAGAGTGAGGCCAAGGGCTTGGGGGTCGGCCAGGCCGACGTCTTCCGAAGCGAACCGGACGAGGCGGCGGGCGATATAGAGCGGATCTTCACCCGCGGCCAACATCCGGGCGGTCCAATAGAGCGCGGCGTCGACATCGCTGTTGCGCAGGCTTTTATGCAGGGCGGAAATGAGGTTAAAGTGCTCTTCGCCGTTTTTATCGTAGAGGAGCGTCCTTTTCTGGAGCGCTTCCTGGACGTCCTCGGCCGTGATCGTCGAGGTTTTGGCTAGGTTGGCGGCGATCTCGAGCGTGTTGAGAGCCCTCCGGGCGTCGCCGTTGGCGTAATCGATAATCATCCGCCCGGCCCCGGAATCGAGGGCGAGCCGCCTCTCGCCCAGCCCGCGGCTCGTATCGGTGAGCGCATCGTCGATGATCTTGGCCAGCGCGTCCTCGGAGAGTGGATTGAGGACAAGGACTTTGGTTCGGGACAGAAGCGGAGCGATGACTTCGAACGAAGGGTTCTCGGTCGTCGAACCGAAGAGAATGATATCCCCTCGTTCGACATAAGGCAGAAACGCCCCCTGCTGCGCCTTGTTGAAGCGATGGATTTCGTCAATGAAGATGATCATCGGCTTGCCGTACAATTTTTTGTGGCTCTCGGCCTTGGCCATGACCGCTTTCACCTCCTTGATTCCGGAAAGGACGGCGCTGAAAAATGTCGAGGGCAGGTCAAAATGCCGGGCCAGCATGAAAGCCAGGGTCGTCTTTCCCGATCCCGGAGGTCCCCAAAATATCAAGGAGACGAGGCTCTCAGTCTCGATGAGCTGGGTCAGAAGCTTGCCTTTTCCGAGGAGATGGTCCTGGCCGTAGAGCCGGTCGAATGCCTGCGGTCTCATTCTTTCGGCCAGGGGGGTGTGCTTATCGCCCGCGTCCATGCGCTCATTATAGCAGATTTGTCTCAAACGGACCGGTTTCATCGCCGCGGAAAATCCGCGTCGCGTCGAGAGGCCACCTTCCTTAACAAGTTTAACAAGAGCGAGGGGTGTAGCGCCCGGAGCCCATCCGAGGGCGAGAGCGGGCACGGTTCGGAAAAACGCAGTTTTTCCGAGAGCTCGAGAACGAGGGCGAGCGGATTTTCCTCGCCGGGGAAAATCCGCGGGGCTCCGGGGGGATACCCCGAGCTCTCCTTGACGCCGCCTTCCCTGAAATGCTATTTTAACCCAGGCAGCGGCCAGATTCGATGAGCACTCCGAAACCCCAACAGAAGCTTTTTTATAAAATCGAGGAAGTCAGCCGCCTGACCAAGCTTGACAAAGCGATCATCGAAAGCTGGGAGAAGGAATTCCCCTTCCTCCAGCCCGGCCTGACGGGCAGCGGCCAGAAGATCTTCCGGGCCAAAGATGTTGAAATGATCCAGAGGATCAAGGTGCTTCTGGAGGAGAATTTCGTCACCCTCGCCGGCGCCAAGCGCAGAATCGAAGAAGAATTCGGCCTCAAGCCCCCGCCGTCCGTCCATCCCGAGCGACTCATCAAGTCCCTCCGGCTGGTCCGCGACGAACTGCGCGACATCACCCAGACGCTAGAAAAGCCTCCGAAGAAAAGCTGAAGAAAAACAGAAGAAAAGCTGAAACTTTCTCGCGCTTCCCTTTTTTGGTATAATCCTCCTCCCTTTGTCGGGACGTGGCGCAGCCTGGTAGCGCACATGCTTGGGGTGCATGGGGTCGGCGGTTCGAATCCGCCCGTCCCGACCATCTTTCCCCTAGGACGAACGCCGAGGAAAAGGTCAAGACGTCATTCGGCGCTCATGGCCTCGCCGGCCGAAAGGATGATCCCGATGGACAAAGTCAAAAAACAAAAAAGCGCCCAGGATCTGAAGGGTACAGCCCTGAAATTGAAAGACCTTATTCCCTATCAGCCGGGGGCGATCGTCAGCCGGGAAATCCTGCGGAAGCTCTCCGGGACGGTCACGGTTTTCGCCTTCGACACGGGCGAAGAACTGAGCGAGCATACCGCGCCCTTCGACGCCCTCGTTTTCGGGTTGGACGGCGAGGCCGACATCACCATCTCGGGCAAAGGTCATCGCTTGAGGGCGGGGGAAATGATCATCATGCCGGCCAACGAACCCCACGCGCTGAGGGCCGCCGGGACATTCAAGATGGCCCTCATCATGATCCGCTCTTGAGTCCGATCCAATGGCCGCCGAACCTTTGATCCTTCTGACCAACGACGACGGCTTTTTTGCCGAAGGCATCCAGGCCCTCTATCGGGGCGTGCGAGGGCTAGGCCGTTTGTATATTGTCGCTCCCGACAGGGAAAGGAGCGCGAGCTCTCTGTCCCTCTCCTTGCGCCAGCCTCTCCGCGTCCAGAGAATCAAGCCCAATACCTACTCCGTGGACGGGACGCCGGCCGATTGCATTTACCTGGCCATGAAGAAATTTCTGCCCCGACCGCCCGACCTCCTCATCTCCGGGATGAATCCCGGGCCGAATCTGGGGCAGCAGGACGTCTCCTATTCCGGCACGGTCTCGGCCGCCGTTCAAGGAACGTTTTTTCTTGTCCCGTCCATCGCCGTTTCCCTGATTGCCGACCGGGACGGGGATTTTCATTTCAAGGAAGGGGCGCGCGTTGTCCGCCGCTTCGCCGCTTTTCTTCTGCAGCACAAGCTGCCGGAAGGAATCACTCTCAATATCAACATTCCCCCGCCGCCATTCAAGGGGATGAAGATCACCAGGGTCGGCATCAAACGTTACGAAGCGGAAATCGTCGAAAAAAAGGATCCACGAGAAATTTCCTACTACTGGATCGGCCGGGGAAATCCTCGGATCATCGGCAGCCGGGAGAGCGACGTCCAGGCCGCCCATCAGGGATTTCTCTCCGTCACGCCGCTCCGGATGGACCTGACCGATGAGCAGACGATGACTCTTCCGGTCATGACAAAACTCCGCGCGGCGGTCCTGAACGAATAAGGGCGAAGCGCGGCGCCGGCTTGATACCCGCTTATTTTATTCCATAGACGAGGACTTTAAAGGAACCGGGGACCACTTTGGGCCGCGGCGGCTTCGCGCCGGGCTTCGCCTCGGGCGCCGGGGCCGCCTCGGTTTCGTAGCTTGCCGCGGACAAGTAGACTTTATGCGTCCGCGGGTCAAGGGTCATCGTCCGGGCGCCGCGCGTCGTCGCGACGGTTTGGACGAGGGCGAGCTTGCCCGTATCATCGACGCGGGCCACGGTCATCGTGCCGTCCCCGCACGAGGCAAAAGCGTACCCGGTCCCCGGGTCGAAGCCGTTGGCATCGACTCCCTGCCCGATCGGAATGCTGCCCAGAACCTTGCCGTTCGTGCTGTCCATCATGACCATCAGGTTATTGCTGCAGCCGATGAACAGTCGGTGATGGGCGAGGTCGAGGGCCAGGCCCGAGGCTTCCTCACCCGGCGCGATCGGCCATTTCGCCACGACCTGATGGGACGCGGTATCGATCACGACGAGCTCGCTCGTCGTTTCGCTGTTGTTGTATATCCGTCCGGCGCTCACGTCCACGCGGGCGAATTCGGGCTTACCCGGGAGCGGGATTGTGGCCCGAACGGCTCCGCTCGCGGCGTCGAACACCGTCGCCGAATTTCCCCGTCCGTTAAAAGCATAGACTTCCTTGTGGCCCGGCTCATAAAGAATCGCGTCCGGGTTCTGGCCGGTATCGACCTTCGAGAGAATCTGCAAAGTTTTAAGGTCGACAACGGCGGCTTTCGATTCCTGGCCGTTGCTGGCGAAGCCCCGGCCGAGTTCGGGCGCCACGGCGAAACCGTGAACGCCGGGCAGCCCGGGGATCTCGCCGACGACCGCGTCTTTATCCACATCGATGACGACGACCTTCGTGCCGTGCGTGACATACAACTTCCGGGCGACGTCGTCCACGGATAGATAATCCCAGCCTCCCTCAGCGCCGACGGCGATCTCTTTCAGGAACTTGTAAGGTCCGTCGTTTGGCTGAACGGG
>Ga0315286_10001433_pt1 | contig 21603 bp, 18 predicted proteins | sample YL17G10_0_MG_FD_205038 | JGI IMG/M metagenome (GOLD analysis project Ga0315286, IMG submission 205038) | Sediment microbial communities from Yellowstone Lake, YNP, Wyoming, USA - YL17G10_0 | ecosystem: Environmental > Aquatic > Freshwater > Lake > Sediment | place: USA: Wyoming | collected...
CTTTGCGGCAATCCGAGCTCTTGCAACGGAAGGCATTCAGCGGGGGCACATGTCTCTGCATGCTCATAACCTTGCCGTCGCGGCGGGGGCAAAAGGCGCGCAGGCAGAGAAAATCGCTGCGCAAGTGGTTGCTGAAAAAAACGTTAATGCACAGCGCGCGAAAGAATTGCTTTTGGAAGTGAAGTAAAAATGCCTTTGCCGAGAGGGGAAAACGCGGGCTTGGCTTTCGGCAGGCACTCGCTGCGCGTTTTTTCCGAACCCCGTTTCAAGCGCCTCGCACTAAAGCAAGCGCCGGAAGAGCGGAGGACCCACTGGCTTGTTTTCCACGAGGGCAGGCAAATAACTGTTCCCAAGCAGAATTCCATGGGGTATGGCTTGGTTCAGCTAATGCGCGACCCCGCCCGAAAAGGCAACTTGCTGGCGCTCAGGAAAGACGACTTGTCGAACTTTTTTGGTGCGGTTCGTATTTTCACGGTATCGCCGGCTGGCGAAGAAACGCCTTTAGGACATTCGTTCCTTACGCGAGACCCCGGCAGGCAGACCGCGGTTCTGAGCACGGTTGGACTCGTTCCGTTCGCTCTGCGCCGGATTTCTTCACGCAACCTGCGAATAAATGAGTTGAAGAAGAAAATGCTCGACACCTCCAGTAGGTTAAACCAACTTGCGGAGGCGCGCACTTCTCCCGAAAAGAGAGAAAGGATGCGCGACGTTTTGATGTCTTCGAACTCTGAAGCAAATCGCGAGTGGTTTGAACTTGAGCAAAGCCTGCGTTTCGATCCGATTCATCCTCGCTTGCCTCCGGGCCTTAGGGCCTATTCCTATAGGGGGAAGGGACTGGGGGATTTGCTTATTGCCGTTCAAGAGGAACTCGCTCGTTCGTCTGGAAGCAAGGCAATCGAGGGCGCGTTTGCCAAGGAAACAACCGGCCGTTTCTTGCCCAAGCACGGCTGGACTGTCATTAATGAAAAACCGTCGACGGTACACTGCCGCAAGGAATTCAGTCAATAGTTTCTAACGTTATTCCTTTTGAGTCGAACTCGGCTTCGGAGACCTTGAAACTTTTTGCCGTCATCGCTTGCCTTACTGCCGCCAGCTTTTCTTTAGCAACCAACGCAATCACTGCGCCGCCTCTTCCGCCCGCGCCGGTCAGCTTTGCGCCGAACGCGCCCGCGTCCAAAGCGGTTTTTCTAGCGTCTTCTATTGCTTCGCTGGAAACGTCGGCCTTGCGCAGGGTTTCGTGGTTTTCGTTGAAGTATTGTCCGAGCAATCTTGCGTCTGCGTCTTCGCGCAACTGCGACTCTATTTTGGAGACGATTGGATTGAATTCGTCGACAATTCGCTTGCGTTCGCCGGCGTTGAGTTCAGTGGGTTCTTTGTTGAAGTAGCGGTTGGAGAATATTGCCACCATTTCGCTGGTTGTCTGCGGCTTTTCGCCCTCGCGCAACGAGTCGATCATCAGCAGTTTCGTTCCCTTTGGCAGCTTGAGGTTGACGTCTTCGAAAAAGAACTTCGTGTTTCCGTTCGAATCCCATTCTTTGTGGAACCGCTGCGCGCAATTCGAGACCACCGTCTGCGCGTCGATGCCGCTGGGGTTGCCGTGCGCTTCCTTCTCCGCCGTTTGAATCGCGTCGAACAATTGTTGCTTTGACGGCTTTACTTGCAGGTGGGCGTACAGCGCGGAAGCGATTGCGGCCGCAATGGACGCGCTGTTGCCAGTTCCTTTAGGCGCGCGGCTGAACTTGAATTCGGCATACAGAACGTCCTGTTTGCTGATGCTAGTGTTCTGCTCGCGCAGGATTTGCGCAACCATTCGCATCAGTCCGCGGTAGACTGGCTTTCCGGTGATGGTTCCATCTGCAGCGAGTTCCGCGTGCCAGTCGGGCGCCGCGGGCTGGTGTAGCACGAACTTGGGCTCGCCAACACGCTTGTCAAGGGTTATAGTGTTGCGGAAGGAAATGGGCGCCGCTATCGCGTTTGCTCCGTGGACTACTGCGTGCTCGCCGCACAAAATTATCTTGGTAGGCGCGGTTGCAACTATTTTCATTAGATTGATTTTGCACGCCTCCAATAAAAAGCACGAGCGCTTCGTTGCGTGTCGAATTGCCCCGATTTTATATAGTCTGCGCCGCATATGTTGTTCTGATTTTCTTGAAAATAGTGTTGTGTGTAACGGGGGCTTCCGGGGCGGCTTACGCAGTTCGCTTGGCGCAGGAACTGAAGAAAGCCCGAGCCGAACTCTCTGTTGTAGTAACTGATTCGGCGAAGAAAGTTTTCGCATACGAAGAACCCGGCGCGCTGGCTGCGTTGCGCAAGTGCAGCAAAACCTATTCCGAAAGTGAAATTGATGCGCCGTTTGCTTCGGGTTCAGCCAAGTTCGACGCAGTAATAGTGTGTCCTTGTTCAATGAAGACCCTCGCCGCGATTTCTTGCGGTTTTGCGTACAACTCGGTTTGCCGGGCTGCGGACGTGGCGCTGAAGGAGCGGAAGAAACTGGTTTTGGTTCCGCGCGAAACGCCGTTGCACGAGATTCACTTGGAGAACATGCTCAAGCTCGCGCGAATGGGAGTAGTGATTCTTCCGGCTTGCCCCGGTTTTTACCACTCGCCGAAGAAAGCAGGCGACTTGGTTGACTTCGTAGTGGGAAAGGTTTTGGACTCGCTCGGCGTGGAAAACAACGTCTTCAAAAGGTGGAAATCATGAGCTTCAGGAGTTTTATTGAAAAAAAGGTGGCCGCCGGCCAGGTGCAGGTTGTCAACCGGCCTGTTTCCAAGAAACTGGAGGCCGCAGGATTACTCAAGGCGCTTGACGGAACGCCTGTTTTGCTGGAAAAAGTCGGTGACTCGGCCTTCCAAGTCGCTGGAAACGTTTTTTCAACCAAAAAATTAATCGCGGAATACTTCGGCGTCTCGCCGCGCGACCTGACTCCTTTGATGCTCAAGGCAATCGACTCGCCATCGGAACCGCAGGTAGTCGGGAAAGGAGCTTGCCAGGAAGTCGTTGAAGACTCGGTTGACTTGGACAGGCTACCGCTGTTGTTCCACTGCGAGAAAGACGGCGGCCCGTACGTAAGCGCCGGCGTAGTCGTTGCAAGAGACAAGGAACTCGGCTTGAACGTTAGCTTCCACCGCTGCATGCAGATTTCCAAAAACAAGTTTGCAATCCGGATTCTCGAAAGGCACTTGGATTCTTTCATCAAGCGCAACGGAGGCGAACTCGACGTCGCAATGTCGATTGGCAACGGACCGAACGTGCTCCTCGCAGGCGCAACCTCGGTTGAAGCCGGTGTAAACGAATTCAAGATAGCGAATTCGCTCGAGCCCCTGGAACTGGTTAAGGCAAAGACTGCCGACGTGCTCGTGCCGGCGGACTGCGAGTTCGTCTTGGAAGGAAGGATTACGAACGAATTGCACGACGAAGGCCCGTTCATGGACTTGACGGAAACATACGACATTGTCCGCAAGCAACGAGTGTTTGAGGTAAAGAAAATAACGCACAGGAAGAACGCGGTTTACCACGCGCTCTTGCCCGGGCAGTTGGAGCACAAGCTTTTGATGGGAATGCCGCGCGAGCCAACGATTTTCAAGGAAGTGGACAAAGTCTGCAAGTGCTTCGATGTCTCAATAACGCCCGGCGGCTGTTCGTGGCTGCACGCGGTTGTGGCAATAGACAAGAAAAGCGAGGACGACGGCAAGAAAGCCATTGAAGCCGCTTTCAAAGGCCACCACTCCCTAAAATTAGCGACGATAGTCGACAAAGACATTAACGTGCTCGACCCAGCGGAGGTAGAGTGGGCGGCTGCGACCCGCTTCCAGGCAAAGACGGGTTTAGTGGTGAAGCCCAACGAGAATGGCTCTTCCCTCGACCCTTCGGCAGATCCGCTAACGAGGGAAACGTCGAAGATGGGCGTCGACGCGACAAAACCGTTGGTAGTAAAGGGAAAGAATTTTGACAAGGCCGCGTATAAGAAAGTCAACGTAGCGGATTACCTGAAGTGATTTTCGTGAAGCTCACTAAAGACGAACAGAGAATGCTTGATGGCAAAGACGGCCAAGCCGCGCAGAAAAGCATGGAAATACTCTGCGCGCTGGGCGAAATCTACGGCGCCGACCGCTTGATAGACGTTGCTTCCGTGCAAGTCGCGGGCGTTTCGTACCACAACCTCGGCGACGCGGGCCTGGAGTTCCTGCGCGACCTCGCGAAGGATGGCAAGGCGAGAGTCGTCGCAACCCTAAACCCCGCTGGAATGGATTTAGAGAACTGGAAACAGCTCGGCATAAGCGAGGAATTTGCCAGAAAACAACGCGAAGTAATCGACGCGTTCACGGCAATGGGAATAATTCCCTCCTGCTCTTGTACGCCTTACTTAGCTGGCAACCTTCCCGCGAAAGGCGAGCACGTGGCGTGGAGCGAGTCGTCCGCAGTGTGCTTTGCCAACTCGGTTCTCGGAGCGAGGACTAATCGCGAAGGCGGCCCGTCTGCGCTCGCGGCTGCGTTGACTGGAAAGACTCCTAATTACGGAATGCACTTGGACGAAAACAGGAAAGCACAAATAACCGTGAAAGTCAAAGCGAAGCTGAAGACGAACGCGGACTTCGGAGCGCTCGGCTGGTGCATTGGACAGAAAATCAAGAACAAAATTCCCTTGATTATCGGCGTAAAACAGGCAAGCGTAGACCAGCTGAAGAGCTTCTCGGCTTCAATTGCGACGTACGGCGGAACCGCAATGTTTCACATGAAGGGAATCACTCCCGACAAGACGCCCAAGCCGGCCGAAGAAATAACTTTAACCGCGGAAGACATTGCGTCCGCTTTCAAAGCATTGAACGAGGAACAAACGGACGTCGACTTCGTTGCACTCGGCTGTCCACACGCCAGCATAAAGGAAATACGCAGAATAGCGGAGTTACTTGAAGGAAAGAAAGTAACCGCCGAACTCTGGGTTGCAACCGCTCGGCAGACTAAGTTGTTGGCCGATCAGATGGGTTACGCTAAGACAATCGAGGCAGCAGGCGGAAAATTCGCTTGCGATACTTGCATGGCAGTCGCGCCGTTGAAGGGAAGGTTCAAGGTAATGGCCTCCGATTCGGCTAAAGCGTGTTATTACGGACGCGGCTCGAATGCTTTCAAGACGCGTTTCGGCTCGCTCGAAGACTGCATTAAGGCAGCGGTGACTGGAAAATGGAAGCAATAGGCCGCAAGATATCGAAAGGAAGCGCTTCAGGCGAAGCGCTAGTTTCCTCGCAACCGATTTCTTTCTTCGGCGGCGTCGACCCCTCCAACGGAGTGGTTGTGGAAAAAGGCCACGAACTGGAAGGCAAAAGCATTGCAGGAAAAGTCCTGGTTTTTCCGCAGGGCAAGGGCTCCACCGTGGGTTCTTACACGCTGTACCGCTTGAAGAAAAACGGGTTTGCGCCGGCTGCCATAATCAACAAGGAAGCCGAAACAATCGTCGCGGTGGGGGCAATCATTTCAGAAATTCCAATGGTGGACAAACTTTCCGCCGATGCGTATGCCGCGCTGAAGACGGGAACCAAAGTGGAAGTGAACGCCGACGAGGCGAAAGTAGTTTTTTAAGCGCTTAACGGCAAGGCCTTACTAGGGTAATTTGTTGGGAGAAAACGAATCGCGGGCGTTGGACGCGCTTTCAAAGAAAATTCGCGAACTCTCGCCGGAACTGGAAGGAATCACTTATGCGTTTCCGGGAGCAAAATCCGGCGAGCACCACCTTCAATTGGTTTTTTCAAGGGCGGCCTCGGCGAAAGTGTTTGCGCAAAGGTTTTCGGAAGAACGGGCGCTGACGCCGCATCTCAGAATAGCCATCGGCGAGAACCCATCCGAACTGTCAATACGCCCCCACAGCGACGACGGCCAAGCGCTCTTGCGCCTGCTGAAGGCCAGGATTCAAAACCACCCGAAGTTCAGGGCGTAGCAGACTTGGTGTTTTAATGCCGCTTCTGGGTTTTGGCACGGGTTGTTTTTACAAAAATCTCGAGCCCGTATCGAAGAAAGCAATTGCCTTAGTAAGGAATACAGGATGTAACGCAATCGAACTGTGCGCCGGAAGGCGCGAGAGACTGGATTATTTGAAGACTATCCCTGAAGAGGATCTGAGTAGTTTTTCGTACGTTTCTTTGCACGCTCCTGACGACGTTGTTTACGCCGACGACGAGCAGACTCGGACGGTTCTCGATTCAATAGTCACATCGCATGAGCGGCTGAACTTCGAGCTAGTCGTTTTTCATCCCTCGAAAGTGCAAGACAAGTCCGTTTTCAAAGAATACGCTCTGCCGATTGCCTTCGAGAACGTTGACAAGGGCTTTGGTCAAACACCGGAGGAAATGGGCGAGTTTTTCTCCGAGTTGGATGCGCGAATGGTCTTAGATGTTCTGCACGCGCACCTCGTTGATCCTTCAAACAGAATCGCAGGACAGTTTTGTTCGCGTTTTAAAGACAGAATATGTCAAGTTCACTTAAGTGGGCACCAACAGCACGGCAAGGACCAGCAACAGCACTACCCCCTTTCCGAAACAAAACAATTAGAATTGCTTGTTGCAGTTCCGCCGAACCTTCCGGTAATAATAGAAAGCGTTTTTCCAGAATACTCTGGAAACGATTTGGACGCTTGGATCAAGCGGCAACTGAAAGAAGAATACGACTACGTGAAAAACAATCTCGCCGGCTCTGCCTAAATCTTTACCATCGTTCCCTTGACTTTCTTTCCGAGCAACGCTTTTTGCACGCGCTTGGCGCGGTTGCCGTTTACTATGAAGATTGGAGTAATTCGAGCTTCTTCCAATAGTTCAGTGATTTTTCCTTTCATTCCGCCGGTAACGTCCGTTGTTTTGGCGCCTTCGAGTTTCGCGAGCACTTCTTCCTTGTTTTTCTCAGAAACCAGTTTGACGCAGACTGCGTTTGGATTGGTTTTTGGGTCCGAGTCGCACACGCCGTCAACGTCGCTCGCGAAAACCATTCGCTCTGCCTTCAGCTCGCGCGCTAGGTATGGAACGAGTTGGTCGCCGCTTACGACGGAACCGCCTTGCGCCGAGTCAAGCACGAAGTCGCCGTACAGCACGGGAACCATTCCGAATTCCAGGAACTGCCTGGTTTTAGTCAGGTCGAAGTGCGCAATGCGCTTGTTGTCCTGGTCCAAGAACGAGGAGGGGGGCAAGCCGATTGCGGGAACGCCTGCGTCAAGCAGCGCGCGTACGATTAACTGGTTCAAGACGTTGACGCACCAGTGCGTGTCGCCGAAAGCAATTTTTTGTTCCACTGTTTTCACGCCGTCTTTTATTCCGTGTTTTTTAACTACGGCGTGGCCGAAGCAGCCCGCGCCGTTAACCACGACGAGGGCCAGGCCCGGGTTTTCCTTTCTGGCTTCCGCGATTGCTTTCGCCAGCTTTTTTATCGTTCCTTTGCGGGCTTGCATGTCGCCTTCCTTGACTGTTACGACGCTGCCGCCCAGTTTTAGTACTACCAGGTTTTCCATGCTTTTTTCAACGGAGAACAATAATTAATAACGCTGCACTAAGGCCATTAGAGTTGCGTTTGAATGGTTTTGGAGTACAGGGAGGATTCGACTAAGGGAACGCTCGTAATAGTTTCTTCCGAGCGGGCCAAGAGGCCTTCCGTTCACGGGAAGAAGGCGAAGAAAGTCTGTCCCTTTTGCAAGGGTTCGGAGTACATGACGCCGCTGACGACTTTCGCCATTGCGGGAGAAGGCGGCTGGAAAGTGCGTTCGTTCCAAAACCGTTTTCCCGTTGTCAGGCCTCCGCACAACCACGAGCACTTCGAGCCCCACGATCCGAACAAGCCTTTTTGGAGGACTTTCGGCTTCGGCGAACACGAAGTGATTGTTGAGACGGACGAGCACGGCAAGCAGTTCCAGGACTTGAGCGAAAAGGAAATAATGTATTGCCTTGCGGCTTACAAGAACCGTTTTGCTGCGCTGCAGAAAAAGAAGGGAATCAAGTGCGTTTTCTTGTTCAAAAACCACGGCCCGAAGGCCGGGGCGAGCATCGACCACGAGCACGCGCAAATAATCGCTTTGCCGGTAATTCCGCCGATAGTCGCCGCCGAGTCGCGTTTCGTGAAAAAGACATTCGAGAAAGGCAAGTGCTGGTTCTGCACGAACGACGATTACCTGGAACGCCATCCGGAGCGCGAGTTGATTGAAACAAGCCGCTTCGTCGCGTTTTGCCCGACTTTCGCGCGCTTTCCTTACGAAGCTTGGGTTATTCCAAAGCGCCACGTGCGTACTTTCCTTGAGTTCACGCCCGAGGAGGACAAGCAGCTCATGAAAATACTGCAGAAAATAGTTAAGGCGGTTCACGACGCGGCTTCAACCGATTACATACTGGTTTTCCACAACGCGGCCAAGGGACGGAACATGCACTTCCACGTTGAAATATCGCCGCGTCCCAACGTCTGGGCGGGCGTGGAACTGGGCGCGGGAATAGTGATCAACCCAGAGTCGGGAGAAGACGCGGTAAAAGCATTGCGGAAGGCAATGCGTTGACTCCTTACTTCTTCTCTTCCTTCTTTTCTTCCGCTTTCTTTTCCTTGGGTTTCGCGACGAAGCCGAGTTCTTCAAGCGGCTTTTGTCCGTAGTCCTTTATTTTGGCGTTGACTTGCACGATTGAAGCAGCAATAGTGTTGCCGGCTACTGTGCGTCTTCTGCGCAGTCCCTTGCGGACCCTGCGCATGCCTGCTCCGCTTGAAATGAATGCGCTTACGCGCCTGCTGCCCGAGATTTCGGGGCGCATTGGAAAACCGTCTTTGTCGCTTCCGCCCGTTATTTCAAGAGTGTAGCCAGGCAGTCCGGCTATTCCGCCTTCAAAGGCTTCGCCGACTTTCTTGCCCACCAACTGCGCTTCCTTAGTCTTTTCGACTTCCTTTTGGAAACAGTTTCCGGTCTTAGGGTCTGCAATAACTACTTTCACTTCGAATCTCCTCCGTAAAAAACTTGTTTGCTCAGATGGCCCGAGCGGAGAAAATTGTGTTTCTCAATCTTAATAATTCTTGCCCTCCTTTTTTCCTCTCAACAGGTGGTTTTTCATGGAAACGCTAGTCTTGGGACGCAAGGAAGTCGAGCAAGTGCTTTCGATGCCGATGACAATAGCCGCGGTTGAAAACGCGTTGAAGAAGGAATTCAGCATGCCTCCGAAAATCTATTTAGACGTTCCGGCTAGGGGAGACTTTCGCGCAATGCCGTGCTTCCAGGAACCTTATTGCTCCATCAAGTGGGTTAACGTGTTTCCGGAGAACCCGAAGCAAGGCCTTCCAACTGTGATGGCGACTATAATCCTCAACGACGCGCGCAACGCAGTTCCCCTGGCGGTAATGGACGGCTCGCTCATAACTGCGTACCGGACTGGCGCGATGGCGGCAATTGCGACGAAGTACTTGGCCAACAAAAACGCTTCAGTGCTTGGGCTGGTTGGCGCGGGCGTGCAGTCGAGGACCCAATTGCTTGCAATAAATGAAGTGCTTGCGCTCAAGGAAGTACGCGTTTGCGACGTCGTGCCGAGCGCTGCTGAAAAGTTTGCGGCTGAAATGCAGTCGAAAACGAAAGCGAAGATAATTGCGGTGAAAAGCGCCGAGGAATGCGTTCGCGGAGCCCACGTTTTATCTACGGTTACTCCCGCTCGTTCGCCGATAGTCAAAAGCGAGTGGGTTGCCGAAGGAACGCACATCAACGCAGTTGGTGCGGATGCGGTGGGAAAGGAGGAACTCGACCCCGCCATTCTAACGCGCGCGAGAGTGGTCGTCGACAACACCGAGCAGGCAACGCACAGCGGAGAAATCAACGTCCCTATTTCAAGGGGCTTGTTCAAGGAAAGCGACATTGCCGGCCAACTGGTTGAAGTCGTGCGCGGCCAAAAGAAAATCCGTTCCTCCGACAAGGAAGTGACTGTCTTCGTTTCAACTGGCTTGGCCCTACAGGACCTTGCTACTGCGGCGGCAGTGTACGAAGCGGCGAAGGCAAAAGGCTTGGGCGTGAAAACGAGTTTCGTCTGAGAATTAGAACCGGGAGTAGCCCTTGATTTTCTTTATTTCCTGGATTAGTGCGAACTCGTCTTCGCCGAAAGCTTGCTTGTATTTTTCGGTTATTGTCTTGATGTCGTCTTTTCCCATGTTGGAGTAAAGCAATTGTTTGGCGAACACTTGGCGGCCGAAAGTCGGTCCGTCGATTGAAACGGCGACTTGCTGTCCTTTCTTCGCTTCTTCCAACGGCTTTTTCTCGTGCTGGATTCCCTGAATGGTTCCAACGACTACTCCTTCGTCGTTCATGAGCTCGATGTCCTTGCGGATGGTTCCGACGAGGACTTCTATTCCGACTACGCACGGGTGGTTGACGCGGAAGCACGAGTCCGGCAAAAGCATTATCTTGGCCGGCGGAACGAGTTTGAGGAAGGCCTCTCGTTTTTCACGAGCTTTTTCCTCGTCGACCCACCGCTTGTATGTTTCAATAAGGTTGTAAATGACTTTTTCCTCGAAGATTTTGACGCCGTTTTCTTCAGCGAATTTCTTGACTTCGTCGTCCACTGAAACATTGAACGCGAAAACCACTCCTTTGCACGGGTCTTTTTCGCGCACGCCGCCTGCTTCCATGACGTCGTGCCTTGAAACGGGGCCGATTGCCGCGCGTCGTACCGCGATTTTTTCCGCGGCCAGCAGTTTCGTGATCGCTTCGAGGCTTCCGAGCGTGTCGGCTTTGAACACGGCTCCCAGAACGTCGCTTTCGATCACTATTTTGCGCACTTCTCCGAGCAGTGATTCCTTGATTTTTTCCAGGTTATCTTCCGTTCTAGCGACGTACAGCGAAGAGCCGGCTAGTGCTTCGTCTGCGTGCTCGCAGGCGATTTTTACTCCGCTTGCCGCGTGCACTTCCTTGACTGGCTTGAATTTTTCGCGGGGGTCGCGCATTTCGTCCAATGGCTTCGGCTTGAGGAGAGCCTTGACGCGGGAAACGGCGACGTCCGACTGCGTTGCGAATACTATAGTGTCGCCTTCTGCTATAGACCCGTCGTACAAAATTACGTCGAGCGTTTTTCCGAGTCCGGGTTCTTCGCGGACTTCGAGAATGCTTCCTTTGCCGGCTTCCTCCGAGTGCAGTTCGAGCTTTTTCTCGAGAAACTTTTGGGCCAGTCCCGCGACGTACATCAGCAGTTCTTGGAGTCCTTCACCGGTCTTTGCGCTCACGGGAACGATCAGCACTTGTTTCGTGAAGTCGGTCACTCGGTCGAAGCGTTCCGCGGAAAAGCCGCGGTTGTACAGCGAGCCGATTAATTCGTATATTTTTTTGTCCAGGAACTCCTGCACGTCGTTCCTTTGTTTCGTAATAGTGTCGGCAAAACAGGTTTTTTTGTTGGGAATCCAGCCGCTCAACGCGTCTATCTTAGTTGCTGCAACCAGGAAGGGGACTTTGTACTCGCGCAGGATTTCAATTGCTTCGATTGTCTGATTCTGGATTCCTTGGTTTATGTCAATGACGAGAATGGCTATGTCGGCAATACTTCCGCCGCGCTTGCGCAGGTTGGCGAAAGCCTCGTGGCCCGGCGTGTCGATGAACAGCAGGCCGGGAATTGTCAAGCCGATCTTCATTTTCGACAGAAGCGCCGAACACCGTTCTTTAACAACCGAAACCGGTACTTCGGAAGCGCCCACGTGCTGGGTGATTGCGCCGGCTTCGCGGGCTTGCACGCTCGTCTCGCGAATGGCGTCAAGCAACGAAGTTTTTCCGTGGTCGACGTGCCCGAGGACGGTCACGATTGGCTGACGCAGCATTTTCAGTCACGCCCCGTGCTTCCGAGCCCGCCGCTGCCTCGCTTGGTTTGAGACAATTCGTGGTCTTCGGTGAAAGTCGCTTGCGCGAATCGCGTGATTACTGCTTGGGCAATGCGGTCGCCGCGTTTGATGAGAAACGGTTTTTTGCCCAAGTTCATTAGAATGACTTTGAGTTCGCCGCGGAAGTCGGCATCAAGCGTTCCGGGTGAGTTGGGGAGGGTTATTCCGTGGTTTAACGCGAGTCCGCTGCGGGGTCTTACCTGAAGTTCGTAGCCGGGAGGAAGTTCAAAATGCAGTCCAGTTGGAACGAGTGTCGTTTCGCCGGGCATTACGGTTACGTCGCCGTCTATTGCCGCACGCACGTCCGCTCCGGCAGAGCCTTCGCTCATGTACGCGGGCAGCGGCAGCCCTCTCGCGTGGTCTGCAATTCTTACTTTTACCAGCGGTTTTTCCATTGCGGCCACACTTTCCGTGCTTTTTGCCTCAGCATTTTGCGCGTGCCGCGGCGGCGTCGATCGCGCGGCAGCAGTCTTCGATGATTACGTCGACGAATTCGATTGGCCAGGACACAATGCCGGTCAGGAGCCGCTTGCGCAAGTAGTATTGTTCGAGCGGCGCGGTCTGGGACGCGTATACGGCCAACCTTTTTTTGATTACTTCAGGACTTTCGTCTTCGCGTTGGTAGAGTTCGCCGCCGCACTTGTCGCACACGCCCTCGCGGGCCGGCGGAATGTTCTTGAGGTGGTAGATTGCCCCGCATTTTTTGCACGTGCGCCTGTTGGAAAGGCGGCTGATTATTTCGGCTTCGCTCGCAATGAAGTCGAGCACTATGTCCGTGCGCGCAATTGATTCCAAGGCGTCTGCCTGTGGCGTCGTGCGTGGAAAGCCGTCCAGAATAAAGCCTTTCGTGCAGTCGGGTTGGTGTAAGCGCTCGCGAATCAGGTCTATTACAATCTCGTCAGGAACCAAGGCTCCGGAGTCGAGGTACTGCTTTACTTTCTTGCCTAACTCGGTTTGTTTGGCTACGGCTTCCCGGAATAACTGGCCCGTGCTGACGTGCGGAATTCCGTACTTGGCTGAAAGCCTGGTTGCGTACGTGCCCTTTCCTGCGCCAGGCGCGCCTAACAAGATGATGTTCACGCATAAGATAGGCGAGGAAGCGAATTTAACGGTTTGCGCCGTTGAAAACAAACTTTAGCGGTAGGGCCGGTAGTAGCCGTAGCGCGGGCGCCTGAAGCGGGACCAGAATTCCTGCCAGCGTTGGCCCAAGCTCTTGCTCGGCGGCGTTGGAGCCTGCGCGCCTTGCTGTGGCTTGACCATGCGTTTCTGGTTCTTGTACCAGACGTAGACAATCGCCGCGAGGATTGCAAGCAAAACGAGCGCTCCGACTATTGGAGCGGCTGCGACGAACAATCCAGTCAAGTTGGATGCGAACGGCTCGCGTGCGCGAACCGCTATCGGAAGCGAGAAGTTGCCTCTAGTGCTCTGCACGTAAAGCATTGCCTCGTAGTAGTCGCGGTCCTGTGGAACGCGGACGAGGGTGCTGAAGTTCTGGGTTGCGCTGGTTGCCACGTAGAATGCAGTCGGGTCGAACGTCGTTTGGGTAGTGTTCGGCAGTCCTTCTATGCGGGGGTACGCGCGGGTCAAGTCCCCGCGGTTGTATACCGTGAAGTCAAGGCGCGCGACGCGGAAGCCGTCTTTTTCCTCGACAATGCTTTGGTTGACGTAAGTAACTTCAAGCAAGTCGATGAGTTTCTTCTTCACGAATATAAGGTCGACTACGTTGATCAAGTCGCGGTAGTTCTTTGCGTCGTAGTACCTGCCGTCGGTTGCGCGTGCAAGGCACTGCAGTTGTTCCCTTCCGCGGGCGTCGATGTCGAAGCCGATTGCGAACACGCGGGCGTGCTTGAGGTTCAACTCGCTGGCGACTGCGCAAGGGTCGCCTCCGCAGCTTTCAAGCCCGTCGCTTATGATGACTACGAGTTTGCTTTCGTTGTTGTCTTCAAAGTCCTGTGCGGCGCGGGAAAGCGAGTAGGCGAGGGGAGTCAGGCCGCGCGGCTCGACTTGGTTTATTTCCTGTTTTACGGCGCGGCCATCCACGTAGTTAATGGGATAAAGAACTTTTGTGTCGGTGCAGGCGCGCGAGTCGTTTTCGTTGTACTGGCTTCCGTACACGCGGAAGCCGGTTTTCATGCTTGAAATGCGGTCTACGAACGCCGCAACGAACTGCTTGGCCGTATCTATTTTGCGGACTCCTGAAACAGTTGCGTTCATGGAGCCCGAGGCGTCAATGATTACTTCCGCAACCGAAGCGGGTTGCTCGAATTCCTCGCTGTCATTCAACTGAGGAGGTTTGGGCGGCCTCGGAGTTCCTGAGAACAACACGTTTATGGTGGTTGGCGCGTCGTAGCGCAGTCCATAGCGCTGAGAAGTCGCGATAACTGAACAGTTGTAGGAGTAGCCGGCGTGTTCTTCGTTGGGGGTAATCAGTAAGGCGGTTTCGTTCGTCCAGTCTCCCGGAGTGAGCGCGACGGCGCCGATGCTTAGTTCGGTAAAGTTTGGGCAGTCGAGCGAAAGCACTGCCACGTCCGCCGAGTCGCCGGCGTTCGCGACAATGAAATTGGCTTTAGTGGTTTCTCCGGCGCGCGCTTCAATCAACGAAGGAACAAGCAGCTGAAGTCCGGCGCAGCGCGCTATTGTCGCGACTCCTTGCACTTCCTGCGTACGTGAGTTGCTTTCGACTACGACGCGGTAAGGCATTTCGCCTGTCTCGTAGTCGTCGGGAACGAAGAAGTGCAACAGCGATTCGGCGTATTCTCCCGGTGCGATCGTAAATTCTTCCTGCGACAGGGTTGAGTTAAGCACGGCGTAGGCGCTGACGCGGACGTGTTCTACTTCGGTTCCCGCGTTGCGCATTATTATTCGGTAGACGTTGTCGTCGCCGATGCACGCGACGTCGCTTTCCCTGGAGGCAGTTACTTGCACGTCCACGTAGCTGCAGCGTTTTACGAAAACGAATCCGTTCGTTTCAACGCTGTTGCCGTAAACGTCTTCAGTCGACAACACGAACGCGTGGTCTCCCGGGGCGGCGTCACATGCGATGCTTGCGCGCAGTTCGAAAGTCTGTGAAGACTTTGCTGGAACGACTACGCTGTCGAGGGTAGCGGAACTGAACAAGGGTTGTTCAAGCGAATCGACGGAAACAGTATAGTGTTTCAGCGCGGGCGCGTCGTTCTGCAAGCGGATTTGGAAAGCGACCGGCTCGCACGAGCAAGCCCACTTCGGGTTCTGGTTTACGAACTCAATGGAGTCGGCGTTCGCGAGTGGAAGCAAGGCTAGTGTGATAAAGAAAACAAGGAATGCAGTTGCCCCGCTTTTCATGTAAATGCCTTTCTACTGCCTTAGCGTCTTGGCGAGTTCGCCGGGCCGGTAGTCGACGAGCTCGTTTTTGAGCTCCTGCGTCTTGGCGTAGACCGCTATTGCGACTACCACTAGGACGACGAGCGCCAGCAAGAGCAGGTTGTCGGTGTTGCCGAGCGTGAACAATCCGGTTGCTCCGAGCGCGGTCCTCGCTTTCTCAGCAGGAATCGTCACTGGAATGGATTGCTTGCGTCCGTCGGCGTTGCTCAAGCTGACGGTTACGGTGTGATCGGCGAGTTCCGCACCGTTCGTGTGCAAGACGGCGGTAAAGTTCTTGTTTTCGCTGTAGTTGAGCGTGGCTTTTGCGGGCTGGATTTCGTAAGTCCATCCCTCCGGAACGTCGGCCAGGTCGAGAGTCAGGTTGGCTGCTTCGATTTCGTTGTTAGTTACGGAAATGACGAATGCGGCAACCAGGTCGCTCGCGGTTTTCTGGAACTCTACTTCGCTGACGTTGACCGTGAAGTTCAGCGCGTCGGAACGCGGCGTTCCGGTTACGGTTACGCGAAGCAGTTCTTCTTTTATGAGGTAGTCGAACGTCGGGTCGTAGTCCTGCGAGTAGACTTGAATTGGCACGACGTACTCTCCTTCAGGAGTGTTTTCGAGGGGAGCGATCAACAGTTCGACGAGGGAGTCTTCCTTCGGGTGAAGCTGTAGTTCGCTGGGGTTCAAAGTAATCGAGTTGAATGGAGGCGTGACTGTTACTGCGTACGAGTCGGTTGCAGTGCCGGTGTTGTGGATTTGCAGCAATACCGCCGTGCTCTGGCCTTTCTGAACGGTTACGTGCGGCCTCGCCAGCTGCACGAACGCGTCGAACGTGCCTTGGACTCTGAAGCACAGGTCCTGTTGCAAAAACATTTTTCCGTCCTTGGTTACCGTGAGAGTGGCGTGGTTTTCGCGGCCTTCGCCGAGTTCAGCCGGCCTTATTGTTGCGTAGACCGTGCGCTCGCTTCCGGCCTGGAAGTTGTATATTTCGTTTTGAGTCAACGAAATCGGCATTCCCGCGCCGCTGACTTCAACGTGGTAGTCCCCGGTTTGCCCCGAGTTGCTCAGCGTAATTGCTTGGTAGATTGCGGCGTTGCTTGACTGCAGCGTCTGGCAGCCCGTGAAGTCGCTCGAGATTCCGTCGGTGCGCAGCACGCTCAGGCGCACGCTTGCGTTGGCGTCGTTCGAAGCGCTTGAAGCGCGGACGACGAAGTCGTGTTGTCCGAGTGCTTCCTCAGGAACGTCGATGCAGTAAGTGAACTTGCGCGACTCCTGCGAGGCAAGCAGGATTCTTTCAATGTCGAACGAAGAAGAAAAGTCTCCGGTTGCGCTCAGCTGGACGCGCGTTTCGCTTGGACCGCGGTTGCGGACCGTAAAGCCGTAGCACGCCTTGGTTCCAGGCAACGCGCTTTTTACTTCGTCGTTGGCCGACAGGGTAATGCCCGAGTTGAGGCACAAGGGAACGACTACGTTTGCAACGCAGCTGCCGGAGTTGATGTTGACGCTCGCGGCGGTTGCGCCTGCGAGGTCCGCGTCGTGAGTAATCGTTCCGGTTATGATGCGGCTCTCGAGCGGGCCGAGCACTAGGTAGGACGGTCCGCTGACCGAGTACGGCGAGCTGTACGAAACGCTTGCGTTCTTAGACTGTCCGTTCGTGTTGCTGACCTTGACTTGGAAAGCTTGAGTAGTGCCGGCGGGACAGCTTTGTTCTGAAACGAGTTCGGCGGTAATGTCGCAGTGCGGCGTGCTCTTGCGCAGGCACATGCTGGTGACGCTTATTTCGCCTGCCGAAACGCTTGAAGAAACGTATGCCGGGTTGTAGCCGGCTGCGCTTGCCTGCAGCGTGTAAGTTGCGGGCGCGAGGTTCTTGAACTGTGCTTCGCCGTTGGCGTCGGTGTAGCGAGTTGAACTGTTTTGAACAACGTGCACCGAAGCGCTTTCAATAGCTGCTCCGGACGCGCAGTCGGTTACTTTAGCGAGAATAGTACCGGTTGTTGCAAGGGGAGGAATTACTTCCGCGCTTCCCCTGCACTGGGTTATTCCGCTGAATGAAGAAGTTATATCATACGTCCTCGGGTAATCGCGTTGGTCGTAGTTGCACACTGCATTGCAGCGTCCCCACGAAGCAGCGCCTCCGCAGGCCGCGACTACGTCGTTGCCGTTTCCGCAGGAAACGCGTGCGCTTTTCGGAGCGTGCTCGAAGTCGGCGTATTCAATGCTGACTGCAACGGGGCTTCCCGCGCGTTGAGGAGAATTGGTTGAAACTGCACAGAATGGACGCGCGTCTACGCAGACTCCGTCCTGCCTGCGTTGTCCCTCGGGACAGCCGCAGCGGACTGCGTCTTCAACGAGCCTTCCCTCGTTGCAGAGTTGTCCGTGGTAAATAGAACTGCAGTGGCCCCACTCGGTTCCGTCGCTGCACGTTGCAGTAACGCAAGAGTCTCCAGACGGGCTTTGTCCATCGGGACAGCCGCACAAACTAGCTTTTTCAATCAATTGTCCGCTGCGGCAGTAGTCAGGCCTGTTCGAGGAACAGAATCCCCAAGGAGTTCCATCCGTGCAAGTGCGCTGCGGCGCGGGAGTCGGCGTGGTCGTTCCGGTAGTAACAATTACTCCGGGGCCGTTAGCGTACTGGCTTCCCACGTTCACTTGAGTTGGAGCGCAGATACCGTAGCCGCTGTAGCCCATGACCCAGTATTGTCCGCTGGACGGGTAATAACAAGAATACGCGCAAGAGCCATAAACACAGCCAAGCATTCCTGCGGGCAGTCCGTTGCCGCAGTCGATGTATCCGCCGTAAGGCGAAGTAAGACTCCACGACTCGACGTAAATAGTGGCGCTTTCGCCGGCGTAAATTGAAGCCGGCGCCGCCGTTAGGTAACAGCCGTAATTATATCCGCCGTAGCCCCAGTCCCAGCCGTAGCCGTATCCATATCCAGAGCTGCCGCTAGACACGGAAGCGTCGATATAGATAGATCCGGTAATGCCGGCATTAGCAGGCGCAGCTGCCAATCCGACGATAAAACACAAGAGCAGGGCTATTTTACACCAGTTCAAACCCATAATTCCACCTTGTTACTACTGTGCAGTAACGAGTATTTAAATGTAGGGGGTAGGGGGGCTTTGCACACAAACTATACGGAGGTGCTCGGAACCGACTTTACGCACGATTTTTTATTTGCCTGCGCCCTGCAAGCTCTGTATGTACGCTGAAGACGAGGAGGAAAGCGGTTTTCCCCTCAAGTATATTATAATAATAGTAGTTGTAGTCATCGCCTTAATCGCTTTCTTCGCGTTGACGCCTAAAACGCCGGAGGAACAAGTCGGGCCCAGGCCCAACGTTTCGGTAGCTCCGAACGCGTCGGTAGTTCCTTCGGTTACGCCTTTTCCGTCTTTCGGCTTCAAAAACACTTACACCAATCCCTCGTCGTACGTCGGCGAACCGGTTTCGGTGTCGGAGTCGATTGCAAGCAACGAAAACGGCTATAGGGACGATTTTTCGGTTACGAACGACGGGGAAAACGACGTTGCGTTGGACGTTATGGACGCCGTTCCTTCTGCGTTGGGAAACGCTTCGGACACGTCGGTTTCGGAAAAAGGCTTTTCGGATACCCGCCTGCTTTCAACAAAGCCGTTCGTGCGCTCGGGCCGCGCTTCGTTGAAGCCGAAGGCAAGCGCCAACCGCACTACTTCAGTGAGTCGGCAGGTCGCCAACGCGTCGCACGGCCCTGCGCCGCTGCACATTGTCACGCCTCCGTTGACGACGGAAAGCCAGGATCAGCTTGCGCCGCTGGTCGGAAAAGCGGCGGACGCCAATCTTTCTCCTGCTGCCGCGAACGCGGTTTCTCGTGCCGTAAGCGACTCTCTTTCGGGAAAAGGTTCGTTCAGTGAGAGGCTGAACCGCACTAGTCAGTTGTTGAATAGTCTGGTGAATCCTCCGCGTGAAATCCAGCCGCAGTCTTTCTTCAAACCCCAGGACTTCCTGTCGGTATTACCGGATGAAATAAACTTGGAGGCGTCGGAGTTCGTCGACCAGGTTTCATACTACTTGCCTTTGACTTACAGCACGCCGTACGGCGTTCCGTTGTTCCGCATTGAAGGAAATCTTTCTCCATACGCTTCGGTTGAATTCACTTCCAAGGGCTTCGACTACTACGCGACGCTATACGTTGACTTGTCGACTGCGCCGAAGGAAAACGATTCTTTCGCCTTCGAATCCATTGAAGGAGAACTGGTCGTATCGCTGGTGTCCTCCGGCTTTACTGAGAAAAAGATTCCCGTAACCGTTTCAATCCGCCACTTGTACGCCATTGACTACGAGCCTGAAAACTATTCTCTTGAGGAAGAGGAAAACTTGACCGAAGCGCCGCTGCCGTCTCCCGAGCCCGAAGTTTCGCCAACGCCTGCGGAGCAACGCGCTTGCACTACTGAAACAGTTGGTGCAATGGGCGACTCGATAACTCAGGACGGCCGTTACCTGACGCGCTTAGGCGCGCTTTGTCCGGGAATGACCTTCGAAAACCATGGCGTAGTCAGCGACTCGACTTCCAAAATGCTTGCGCGCTTCAACTCCGACATCATCGCGAACAACTACAACGAAGTAATTATCATGGGCGGAGTAAACAACGCCTGTGGCTCCGTTGAAAAAATCGAGAGCGACTTGAGCGAAATGTATTCGCGCGCGAAGAACGCAGGAATGCGCGTCATTGCGTTGACGATAACTCCTTGGAAAGGCTCGTCCGGCTGGAGCGAAGAATGCCAGCGGCACACTGAAGAAGTAAATCAATGGATTTTGTCCAAGCCAGAGAACGTCGACGTAACCGTCGACGTTTATTCCGCACTCGAAGACTCGGGAGACCCTGGCGCCATGCGTTCCGAGTACAGCACGGAGGGTAAGCTTCACCCCAACGCAGCAGGCCAGCGCGCAATCGCAGACGCGGTTTACGCAAAAGCGTATAGGGGAACTGCTACGCTGCCGCCTTCCGCGCCTGAAGAGCCACAGCAGCCTCCTAGCGGCGGCACCGCGCCCGAGCAACCGAACGCGTGGGCGTGGCCGGCGGAAGGACACATTTCGGGAGTCTGGCATGCGAACATCGGCGGCCACACGGGAATCGACATTTCAAACTCGCGCGGAACGCCAATAGTAGCCGCGCACTCAATGGTGGTCACGCGGGCAGTTAACACCCCTGCTTCTCCCGAGTGCGTGCAGTGGTACGTGGACTGCGGAAAACACGGCGAATTCGTTTCCAGCGAGGCATGTGGCAACCGCGCCAAGCCGGCGGACTGCGGCACTTGCGGAAAGCAAGTGCAGGGGCGCGACGACGACGGACGCATTCACTTGTACTGCCACTTGGACGAGGTTCTGGTGAAAGTCGGAGACCGCGTTCAACCGTGCCAGAAAATAGGGTTAATGGGCGCAACCGGGAACGCGAGGTACGCAGTTCACTTGCACTACGGCGTTTTCGAGGGAAACTGCTGCAAGCGCGCTAACTGCCTTGACCCCGCGAAGTTCCTTTCCCCCGACGACCCGTCGGCAGTCAAGTTCGACCAGCAGACCGCTCAGTTTCCGGGCCGTCACTGCGACGTAATATACGACCCGCCGGCGCACTGACTTGTTTTTATTTTCTTTCCGCGTCAATAATTCCGTTACGGGGCTATAGTATAACCTGGCAGAACAATAGGCTCCAGAAACCCTCTCCTCAACGGAGCGGGCTGTAACGGGTGATGAACGGCGCGCAAGCGCCGTAATGAAATGAACTTTGGAGCTCTGAAGAGTGAAGAGCGCTTTTAGAAGACACCTGTGGATGGGGGTTCGAATCCCCCTGGCCCCATTTACGAAGGTCTTTTGTTGAAGGTAGAAGTCGAAATAAGGTACGAAGTGCTAGACGTAGGCAAAACGAAGTCTGTTTTGGAACGCAGCGGAAAGCTGCTCAAGAGCGCGAGGCAGGTCGACACCTACTTCAACCCTCCTCACAAAGACTTTTACGCGCTGGCGAGGCCGGTCGAGTACCTGCGCGTGCGCGAGTACGGCGACTCGGCGTCGTTTGACTACAAACTGGTTTACCACGAGCAGGGAAAAAGAACTCACTCGGACGAGTACGAAACCAAGGTAGGCGACCCCCAGAAGCTTAAGCAGATTCTTTCCGTTCTCGGCTTCAAGCAAATAGTCGTAGTAGACAAAAAGCGTGCGATGTTCGACTGCGGCGACTTTCACGTCTGCCTAGACGAAATAGCCGAATTAGGCTGCTTTGCTGAGATAGAAGCCGTCAAAGACTTTGGCGGAGTAAAGAAAACGATGGAAGAATGCAAGAAGTTCGCCGCAAGCTCTGGAATGGCTTTGGGAAACACCGTTGAAAACGCGGGTTATCCCGACTTGATTCTAGCAAAAAAAGGCTTGTTCAAAATTCCGGGCGG
>Ga0315286_10001434_pt1 | contig 21598 bp, 27 predicted proteins | sample YL17G10_0_MG_FD_205038 | JGI IMG/M metagenome (GOLD analysis project Ga0315286, IMG submission 205038) | Sediment microbial communities from Yellowstone Lake, YNP, Wyoming, USA - YL17G10_0 | ecosystem: Environmental > Aquatic > Freshwater > Lake > Sediment | place: USA: Wyoming | collected...
CGCCTGTCGAGACCGTGACGGGGCTACCGACCGTGCCGTTGTTGTTGGCTGTCGCAGAGATTGCGCCGAACTGGTCGATGGAGAACACGAGGTCGGGGCCGTCTTTGACGTGGAAGGCGTTTCCATCGCCATTGTTGGCGATGAAGATACCCTTGGTAACGCTGCCTGCGGTCGTCTGCACGGTCATCGCAGCCGTCGCCGTCGAGGTCGAGTTTGACTCTACGGAAAAGGGAACGATCGCGTTGGCAGCGACTGTCTGCGAGATCGCTACCGAGCCCGAAGCATCAATCGCAATCGTGGCGCCGTTGTCGTACGCCGTCTGAAGCGTGTCAGTTGCCGTCCCGAGTGCGGTGTTGATGCCCGCAAGCGCACCTGCCACCGAGTTGTCGGACGGCGTGAAGTTCGTGAACCCGCCCTGAGTACCAATGGCATAGGCACCGGCAACTGATGCGCCTGTAGCTTTTAGATCCAGCGCCGTATTTCCCGCGGAGCCAACTACTTCAGATACCCACAGCTGCGTCAGGTAGTTAGAAGTACTCGAGCCGATGCCGACTAGGCCGCTGCCCAAGGACAGGTTGTTCTTCAGAACAACGATATCCGTGCCCGCGCCACCAAGATTAATGGTGCCACCGCCACCGTCGCCAAGGTCGACGTTACCGTCGAACACACCGCTGGTAGACGCAGTGAGAGTCCCGGTAACGGTTAGATTGCCCGGTACAGTGGTAGTAGTGCCCGCGACACCGATGGTGATAACCGTAGTACCGACAGCGGTACCTAAGGCTAGTGTGGTACCCGAGCGCGGGTTAATACCATCCGCATGGAGGGTATCAGCAGAAGCAATCTGCTTTATGGACCCAGTACTTACAATTAACGGGATTTGGTTAGCCATGGTAACTCCTGCTTCAGACGAAGTACGGGTCTAGATCTACATCCGCCGTGGGGATGATTCCCGTCACGTCGATAAATACAGGTCCGGCGGGCGGGCGCACGCCGTTATGTCGAATACCTTGCGGTATCCTGAATGACAAAAGATACGTCTGAGCCCACTCGTTGGTGGTCTGCACTACGTCAGTCTCCGCAATGGTAATCTTCGCGCAATTACGCGGCTCCATTATGGTGCCGTCCTTGATGAATCCTACACGGAAAGGGAAGAACCCACTCTCGGTGTAAAAGGAGTCAATGATGTCTTGGGTTAGTTTGTAGCGGCGTGCAGCGGCCATTCGGGCCTCCTCAACAAGGTTAGAGCTCTATCCTCAGCCCGAAATTAATCAATAACGTAGTGGTGTTTATCGCTATCCCTATCGGGAGCAGAACTTGCCCTACGTCAAGCTGCGGGTCCGGAGGTATCGCGGATATAGTACCTGCGGTACTCAGATAGTAGCGGATCCCCGCGGATAATCCTACAAAACCAGATAGCTCACCTGCGTAAGTTACGGTGGCGGTAGTGAGAGTGGGCTTGGCACTCACTAAGCCCAAAGCGTTAGTAGTAAGTGGCAGTGTTTTGTCCGCCAGATCAGCCGCATCAGCCCCCGTGCCATAAACAACTTTCAGAAGCGTTACGGCCCCTGGAACAGTGTAAGCGCCCGCGGCTGATTTAGTGGCGTTAGTACTCCCACCCCCGCCGACGCCAATCGGCCCGGTTTCTAGGCCGGTGCTATCCTTGTAGTAGAGCTTTTTATCTACCTTAGCGTAAAGGCTTACCTGCCCCGCGGAAGGCGGTACAGGGGCGGCGCCCTCACCTAGCTTTAGCTGAGCCACGGGTTAATTAGCCTCTAGACCGCGTGGAGGGCAAGGGTGAAAAAGCCGTCTACCGGAGCGTCGAGCTTGTCTCGAAGTTTCACTCTAATGTCGGAGTATGGGAAGCCGAAGCCGACAGCTTCCGCACGACCGACGAATACGCCGGACCCGTTTATGGCAACGAGTAGTGGAACACGCCCAGAGGTGATACCTGGTGGGGCAACCACTGTCCCCGTTACAGGCGCCGCTAGCGTGACAGTGTAGTCGCCAGCGGGGTCTCCTGCGGGGGTTCGGACCACGGAGGCCCACCCGGCATTGAAGGCTAGGAATACTGGCAACACGGGGGTGCCGTCCACAAAACAGGTGGGCTGTACCTGCCCCTCTACCGCGCGCTCGGTCCCGCCCGAATCCTTGGTGTAGAACTTCTCGTCAGCCTTAGCGTAAAGGATGGCGTCGCCAGCCGCGGGGTTAGGCGGGGCCACGCCCCCTGTAACAAGAATCGAGTTTCCTTGAATCGTCGTGGGCATGGCTACTCCTCAGAGAACAACAAGTATAGCGGTGGGGCTGAGGACCAGAGCCCCACCGGGGTCAACGGTGAACGGCCCCTTTACGAGGTACTGATCGCGGGGTTGCACCGTGATGGTTTCGGCTGCGATGATGTGATAGCGAGTACCTGAGGAAGGGACGCCTAACGCGTTGCTCTCTAAACCCGTAGAGTCTTTGTAGTAGAGTTTCTTATCAGCCTTCGCGTATAGCGTGACCTGTCCTACTGGAGGAGCTACAGGCGCAGCGATGGTACTGAGTTTTAACTGGCTCATGTCCGTGACCTAATCACTGGCCTCCGCTGTCGATAAAGTACGACGCGGAGACGTCGGCTAGGAGGTTGCCCCCATTGATAGAGCTTACCGCACCTACAATCGTTCCTCCCAAATCAGGCCCAATGACATCAAGCGTGGACCCTCCGGTGGCCGCAGTCACTTGCCACACGGTGATAAGATAGGGCCCGTTTTGTCCGATAGCCACGGGGTAGGCTAACTCGAAGGTGCCGCTGCCTGCGGTCAGCGTGATGTCTAGCTGATAGGCAAACGTTACGCGGTTACCGACCTGCGTGTAATGTAAAACGTTGATAACGCATGAAACTACAGTGCCGCCTATGGAGAGGGGCAGCGGGAAAGACAGCACGGACCCGCCGCTCAACCCAGTCTCAGTGCCAGCGTCGTCTTTGCTATACAGTAAGCCGTCGGCTTTGGCGTAGAGGCTTACTTGATTGGTGTCCGGCGTATCCGCGGAAAGCCCCTCGGTGAACTTTAATACGCTCATGGCAGAATCACAATCTGAGCCCCGGGCGCGGCAGTGAGAGAGCCGCCAGGGTCGATGATTATGGACCCCTGCACTAGGTACTGAAAGTCCGTGGGCACGATGATGGTGTCGGTTAACAGCAGGTGGTACTTGATGCCTATGCTGCCCGCGCCAGGGATTACTGAGGGGTCAAATTTGCCAGTGGCGGGGTCTATTTTTACAAGAGCGTCTGTCCCTGGCCCAGGAGAGGTGGTTACCGCCGTAAGTACGCGACCGGTAGTTTGCTCTATTTCCTCGGTAATTAAGTCTTGATTAGTAGCCCAGCCGCGAGCGTTGACGTTGCTGGGAAACCCTAGGCCAGCCCGGAGAATATTATCTATATTCTCTTCACGTGCAGCCAAGTAACGCCAGGTGCGAGACCATAAACCGAAGCTCTTAACTGCTATGAAGCTAGCAGTGTTGTCGGCGCTCGAAGATGACCCATTTAGACGAAGACGTACTAAATACGTTCCCTTAACGTCTGGCGTAAAGATAAAGCTAGCGCCTACACCCACCGTGCCCCGCACTAGTGCGGAGCGAATAGGTACGTCTACGAGCGTCCAGGTGTACGTAGTGGCTACGGTACCGCTCGTGCAGGTAACTAGCTGCGAGATCACACCGTCTTCACGGGCGACTCCCAGCACCCCGGCAGGCAGTGTCACCTGATTTATGAGGATAGCGGCAGCCATAGTTACTCGATATTTTAGGGGGTTACGGCGCCATCTGCAAATTTGGGCGGCAGTAGCGGTATAAGTGCTCGATGCGCCGACACATTGGTGTGTTCGGAGCGGCAGCCGCACGCAGGGAGGGAGGCGCCCCTGCGGGATAAAGCAGGCATTTGGACCTGGTATCAGTACCGCCGTAGCCACTCCACCTAGGCAGAAGGGAGCCTAGAAAAAACAGTGTAGTATGCCACCGGACCATCGCGCCGCAAACCTGAGCGGGGTATAAACACAGGTATGCCACGGGATCATCGCCCGTACGGCTTGGCTAGGAAGTATAACTAATTTGAAAGGAGGCTAGCCCCATGTCTTGACCTTTACGACCGCGATAGCTTAGCGGGATATAAGTGGAAGCTACCCTCCGGCCGGGATCATTCCTGGATGCAGTTCTTGAAATGATAGAGAGCTGAAAACATTCTCGAGAAGTCCAAAATAATCGAGACCGCGACGCTGCGCATACCCGCCTAGGAACACCGACCCTAGTCCGACCGCAGCGTGAATTTTAAAAAACAGGGAGGCTAGAGCGAGGCACTAGCCTTAAAGAGAGCCGCCCGTAAGCGACTCTCTTTTAGATATTAGGCGCTGTTGCGGTATAAGCTCTGATGACAACGGAGGCATCGTTACTGCGCAGACTCCGCCACTATTACCATTATGGAGAAGTGCTAGGCGATTACAGTGGGGTTAACCCTGACCTAGGGGAAGTACTTAGTAAGCACTGGATTGGGGATAACGTGGTCGTGTTTCTACCAGACACGGCGATGGGTCGCTGGCTGATAGTGTATTTTCGGTGGGATCTACTGCGCCTAGACTACACCTGTGAGAGTGTGACGCAGCCGGGGGGTATCCGCGGAACGCCCCGAAGCCGGGACCAACGTTACGTATTGGTACGTCGGCGTACCGAAGAACCTTACAACAATTACGTTGTTACGGAGCTCTTACCTCGCTGCGTTACTGGCAAAGGTAAACTGACGCTTTTCATGGGAGGCTTGGAGTATGGCAACTGAAACAGGAGAGAGTGATGCTTTTGTGGCTACTGATTAGTGTGATTGTCGCTATGTGGATTTTCCTAGACTCCCCAGAGCCAGAGGATGGCTACGGAACCAAGTACGATGACTGGTGGGCGTAGTGGCGCGTAAACCCTATACGTCTGAGCAAGTGAAAGCTATGCTGGACTTCATCACGGGGGATCACCTTTACCCCGAGGTGAAACCCTACATTCGCAACGCGGTGCTTTGTAAGAGGTGCGGCACGGTAGCGGAATCCGGCAGCCGCCACGCCATGAACTCCTGTGAGTGCGGCTCCGTGTCCGCGGACGGTGGCTTAGATTACTTGCGCCGCGCATTCCGTGAGGGCGCAGAATTCACTGAACTCTCTGAGAAAAATCCTGCCTACAAGGACCCCAATGGCACCGACGACAAGTAACTATAGTTCCAAGCTATCGGGAATGGCCAAGCAAGCCTTTGTACTTAGCGCGAACGGCCCCGTGTCGCTGGTCATGGTTCATGATGCAAGCGGCAGCCTGAAGCAAGTCTGTACGATGTTCGAATCCAAGACCCTGCCTACGCATGTGCAGCCGCACTGTCGTACGGCTTTTTTTGTTAAAAAGGGTACGAAGGTCACTCTAGTATCTGCAGCCGAAAAACCTCGGTAATCGCGGGATAAGGAGCTACAATGCGCCCCCTTTTCATAGCGTTGATATCCGCAGCGCTGTTTGTAACAACGGCGGTAGCGGGTTGCCCTCGCCATACCTCTGTAGAGGAGCAAGAGCGTCTGTTGCGGGCGTGCGCTACCGCGTGCAACAACCATGTTGGGGATTTTTCGTACGAGCCAGACCAGCTCAAATGCAGGTGTGTCGACGGGTACCTGATCGATGTCGAGTAGCTCTGCGATTAGGTTCATATATTTGGTCCTGGTAGACCTGACGGTATCCTCGGACGGAGGACACTTGTCTATCGTGCATCAACAGTTCTGGGTGCACGCTGGGAGTAAGCAGCGTGCGGCTATCCAGTGCGTGCGGCATACCAAGAGCATTGATGGCGTTTTGGCATCGCGGGTCATCCGCGTAGTTGCGATTGAACAGTGGGGGGAAGATTACTTCACGGTGTTAAATGCCCAGTGAGCGAAAATGGAACGCGCCTACATCAATAGCAGACGCTGGCGCGCGTAGAGATACGGCAACGGAACAGCTGTTCGCGATAGATGCGGCGTTAGCCACTACCAAAGGCGTGGGCGCGCGCAGTACGTTGATGCAACGCAAGAATGGCCTTGTGGTAGAAATCCGACGACTCAAAGCGTGGTTTCGGGAGAACGACGCCCAGCGGATAACCGCAGCCACTTCCGATAAGGCTGACAAAGCGCTGCTACGCGCAGCGTATACCCTTTTAGGGGATCTTCAAAAGGACGGGGTTGACCTAGACCCGTCCGAGTTGGAAGTGATAGACGCTTTGAAAACTAGGTTGAGTCAGTAACTGGAGGATCTGTGCATGGAGCAATTGGTAAGTCTGGAAAAGTCGCCCTCGTCCACGGGCGTACTCGAAGCCATGGACGCAACCGGGGACACCAAGTCCTACTGGGATCGCAACAATCCCGCCGAGGTCGCAGCAGCGCAAGCGAGCTTCGACGCCTTGAAAAAGAAAGGCTACGTAGCCTACAGGCTAAGCAGCGACGGAACAACGGGGGAGCAGATGCGGGAGTTCGACCCGACGGCGGAGCGCGTCTTGATGCGGCCAGCCCTACAGGGCGGCTGAACAACCGGCCGGATTATCTACATAGCGTAGATAACTACGGCCAGGTATGGCAGCGGCCTACGGGGGAGTATTATAGGCCTACGTCGTGGACTACCAATGGCACCTCTAACACCGCTACCTATGCGCTGACGTATCCGGCGTCATGGACGGTGAACAGCAGCGCTACGGTAACTAATTACGCCCCATATCTAGGAGCAGGCTACGTCAATACCAACGCCGTCTGGTACGAAGCCACTGATATCAGCGCGGGGCCGCGCGTAAGGGTGTCTACACCCGAGCAACAAGCCGCATACGAACGCCAGGCGGCCGAATACAGAGCTACCCAAGAGGTCAGAGAGACCGCACGTGTATCGGCAGTCTCTCGAGCCAAGGAACTATTGCTTAGCTGTCTTACACACGAACAACGCACGCTGCTCGAACAGCGCGGCGTATTTCGTGTAGTAAGTAATCTGGGCAATATATTCGAAATAGTACAGGGACGACAGCATAACATCTTCAAGCTCAACGCCCTCACAGGCGTGCGTATTGAAGAGTGGTGCGTGCACGTTGCACCATATGACGTGCCGGACTTCGATAACATGCTTGCACAAAAGCTGTGTATCGAGACGGACGAAGACGAGCTGCGTTGGCAGGCTAACGTGTGGAGCTTGCCCAATCGTGGGCTCATCAATAGCAGTCGGCCGCTCAATACGCGCCCGTCACTAGAAGAGCATCAGCGCGTCAGTGCTAACGCTCGCGTTGCAGACAGAGAACTCGCCCGGATGGTGGCTTAGTTCTGGGGGGTAGGAGCTGCGCTCCTGTCCCCTTCTTTAGCTTTGAGCAGGTCCCGCATCTGCTGATTGAGCGCATCTTTGTTGCGCGCCATCTGCTGCAGATACTGGTCGATACTGGTGTCGGATTTCTGCCCGAAGAACTGCGCTATAGGCCCAGCCTCCGGCAGCGTGGAAAGGTACTGTTCGACGCGGACCTTACGCTGGTCTTCGGGGAGAGCTTCGTGACTCTTGTAACGTATGCCGCGGCCGATGACCTGCTCGAGCTTTTCTTTGTTGAAATGGGGGTCGAGTATCTGAATCTGGCGTGTATTTTTCAGATCAAGACCTTCACCACCGGCGCTAGATAACAATAGCGCCTTGAGCTTACCTAGGTTGTAGTCCTTGACCATCTGGTCGCGAGTGGTCTTGTCCACATCCCCGGTGAACATGCCGTAAGGCACGTGCTTTTTCTCGAGGAGCTTGGCGTAGGGATTTAGTCCCGACTCTAGATAGTTTGAGTAGATGACCGCTCTATGCTCAGGGTTCTCTGCCATCTGGCGCTGGAACTCTTGATACGCCTTCCAGATTTTCGGGCTTACACGCCCGGCCTGCACGTTCTCGTTCTGAGTCACGTCGTACTGATGGGGCGTGTTAGATACCTGGCGTGCTGCAGTCAAGAACGCGTTGAGGTCCTTGGACTCAGACTTAGACGGTGGCAGGTTGTGCTTGATCTTGTGCGATATCCAGCCGGGCGCTGATTCGAGCACGCCTTCATAGACAGACTGCTGCCCCGGGTCCATAGGGACTTTGTATTCGATGTCTTCACGCTGCGGGAACCCTTCGCGAGCGTTCTCGTGATAATCCACCCACTTCTGCAGTATGGGGGCGAGCTCACGCTTGTTGGTGACTATCGGGACTGTGCCAGGGTGAATGCCCTGCATGTGCTCAGCCCACCAACTTGGGTGTACTTGCTTTTCGCCGAGATACTTGGCTTTGAACGCGGCCTCGGAGTTAGGCAGTACGTTCTCACCCGCGGCTAGATTGACTAGCACCGCCAGGTCGTGTGGACGATTGTATAGAGGCGTGCCCGTAAGCAGCAGCCTGTGTGCGGCTGGAGCAGCCTGAATGGCTTTATAGCCTTTAGTTCCGGGATTACGAAGTCTATGGGCCTCATCAATTATTAGAGTCTGCCCCTGCGGCGATATCCCTGAGCGCGCAAGTCCCTGCAGGGATTGCAGGTTGTACTGTGCGTTAGGCGTGCCTGCGATATGCTTCTCGAGCTCTTTCTGGTAATTCGCCTTTAGAGCTGCGGGCAACACCACGTCAGTAGCGCCACCTAGTTGCTCAGCCGCCGCGATGCTCGAGAGTGTTTTGCCTGAGCCCAACCCATGGGCGACTACTAAGCCTGGCTGGTGCTGTATGCGGTCGAGGACACGCTGTTGGTGGGGCTGGAGCTCTGTCTGTACTTCAGCAGCCTTGAGCACCGGCGAGTGTTGCACGGGGTTTAAGGCTTCCCAATCTTTCAGGTCTACAGCGGGCTTAGGCGCTTTGTGCAGGTCCTCCAGCTTTACTACCGGCTCTCGACTCTTCATTGTCGGAGACAGCAGCGTCTTCAGGCTCAGCCCCGTCCCCGGGTACTTCTCCACGATAGCGTGGCTGCCATCCGGTAGGGGTAGCCTGAATTTCTCGGGCAGATGGTCAATCCCCGTAGCGTTGGCTTTAGCTACCGCGTCCCTCAGGGCAGTTAAGTGCTCGATAGGTAGACTGGTACGAGGACCCTTCTCGTCACCATGAAGGAATCTATCGCCGATATGGTCGGCGGTTTTTTCCGATGGAGTGTGCCACGCAGCCGTGGCTTTGTCGTACAGGTACCGCGCCCCACGGCCCGCGCCGTAACCAATACCCGCCTTGGCAGCGCCGGTGACACCTTGCACTCCTAGGTTGAGCGCGTTTAGGGTGTGGTAGTAATGCTGGGTACCGCGAGCCGTAGGGATATACTTGGCGCTGTATTGATTCCACAGCGGGGTTCCCTGGCGCCAAGCTTCGCCCTCTACGAGGGATATCGGTACGCCGCCCAGCGCAGCACTACCGGCGAGCTCTTTGTTCGTGCTGTCTTCGGGTTTATGGGTAACACCCAAACCGAATCCGGCTACGGGCGCTACTAAATGACTGCCGATGGTGCCTACAGGCAGCAGCCCCCGTGTGTAGGGATTTTGGTCATGCAGGGCGTGCCCATACTCATGGGCAAGCGTCGCGGCATACAGGTCCTGCGCCTTATTAGGCATTTTTCCACCCGCCTCAAACGGAGGAATCTCTATTTCTCCTGGAGAGAACCCCTCCACGTCAGGCAACCAACTGGGCGTATATTGCGCGCCGGCACCCTCGACTAGGTCAGTGGTTTTTCGTATGGGCACGCCACCGCGCCGAATTTTATTTTGAATCCATGACAGCGCTTTGCGCGCACCGCCTGCGGTCTTTTCAATGTCCCCCTTCTCGTTGGCTTTAGCTACGGCTTCTCGTAGGGCAGTTAAATGCTCGATAGGTAGGCTAGTGCGCGGGCCTTTTTCGTCACCATGGAGGAATCTATCGCCGATATGGTCGGCGGTCTTTGCGTTCGCGTAACTAGCCTTTTTAGTAGGGTAGCGCGCGGCGTCCCAGCGCGCCCAGTCCGGGTCTTCTGCCGGGCGTATTTTCACGTTGGGGTAGATTACTGGCAAACCCTTGGGAGCGCGGTAACCGTGAGATAGCGCCTCTGTAATAACGTGATCACCCACGGCCTCGTAGTCATCTACGTTCCAATGGGAGAGCTCTCGGTATTGATCGCCCGCGGCGGGTGAGTAACGCTGCACACCTGGAATCGATGTAGCCCAGGCGTGTAATTCTTTAGGAGAAAAAAGGTCGTGCAGATCTTGGGGAATAGTGCCGTAGCGGGGCTCCCATTTTGTGGGGTCGTCCATGTGTAGATATTTACGAGAGTCCCTTGCGATATGTTCACCTACAGGCCCCGTAAAGTAGTTAACCCTGGGCGGAGCTAGCTGCGGGACCCTAGATGGTTTGACGCTGGGCGGGCCTGTAATTTCAGGTACTCGCTGTATAGGTCCCCGTAACTTATCCTTTAGCGCGAGGTAACCTTCGATCAGAGGTCTCGTGGCCAACACACCGCCGACCGTGCCTACAGCAGCCCCGCGCGCACGGTTTTCATCATCTAGATATGCCCCGCCCAAACCCCCAAGGACGCCGCCTGCGACATATTCCGCTATTGAGGCTCCGACTTTTTCAATGGCTCCCTTATCGAGATGCCACTCCTTGAAGCTAGCCTTGCCCAACGCGCCGCTAGGGTACTTAGTCTCAGCTTCGACCTTAGCCACCCTGCCTATATACTTCTCAGGCTCCGCCAGCATGGCCTTAGCTTCGGCATGGTCCCAGCCCGTGCCTACGCGACCAACAATGTCACCGCGGGGCGTCCAGGAGTATTCTATGCCACCTGCGCGGCCGGTGCCCTGACCAGCCGCGGTCTGCGCCTCGAAAATCTTCCGTACGTACACGTCGTGGTCGGGGCGGATCTTCGCTTTGATAGCGGGGCCGCTAGACTCGAGATGGCGAATCACTACGCCCTCGCCAGTCAACTTGTGCTTACCGGAGCGGATCTTCTGCAGCAACTTGCGCTTCTCGTGCGCGGTCTCGGCTACTTCAGATACGGCGATGCCTAGCTGGTCGCCGACGGTCTTCATCAGCTCTTTACGTGCAGAGAAGGGCCTGTCAGAGACATCGCGGCCCTTGTAGCGGATGATGTCGAATATCACCGGCTTGAGGACAGCCCCCATCTCTTCTTGCTTGGCGCGGGAGTTGGTTACTGTAGCGTTGAGCATCCCTGCTATATCTCGAGCGGGGATAGCTTTGCCCTTAGAAGTCACGCCGATAGTCTCAGCGCGTAATGTCGTGCCCCCTAGTCCTGCGGGGACGCGCATCTCTAGTAGCTCAGGTACCTTGTGAGTGTGCTCTATGACTCCCGCTAAATGCCGCTTAGGCTCTCTATACGAAAACAACCGCGGGATTTTTCCAGCCCGCTGTAGGTCTAGCAGCGTATGCGCGCCGTCGTATTTGGGCATGAGCACCTGGCTCATGTCCTCGACGTTGATTTCATCTATGTTGTGCTCTTTGGACTTGGGCTTTCCCCCTAAGTCCAAATGCGGCATGCGCTCCCTAGTCAGCGTCTTGTTGACGAGAATGTCGTTGTCGCCCTTTGTACGGACGATGGCGTACTCCTCGGGCCCCGTGCTCTTGTAGAGATTGAACCTTACGCGAGTCCCGGATTCTTCGGGCTTGCTATGGAAAACGTCTGCCTCATGCAGCATGTGCATGGAGACGGTACCCTTACCGTAACCTTCGCTGATTACTTCGGGTTTTTTCTTGCCGAAGTTCAGCGCGTAGTCCCTCGTATGGGTAGCCTGTGGTACCGCCAACACAGACTTGCCGGGCGCTGGAAGTACTGCCTTGGGGAGAGCCCAGGAATGGGCGTGCCCTGTCTCGGGGTCTACCAGGCGCAGGTCGAAATGCGTCCCGGCTTTATCCGCGTCGTGCTTCTGCACGGCAAGATGCCACGTCTTAGGCGTGGTTATCTCAGGGAGAGCTTTGATCTCTCGAGCCGCAGGTATGCCCGGGGCAAATTCCGGTGAAGAGCTTAGTTTGATAAGCTCGAGGGAAGAGAGGTCGAAGGGGGTGCGGCGCACACTCGTCAGTATATTCGGTTAGGCCCCCGGAGAGTGGCTTTAGCGGCCAGACAGCCTGCGTGGTAGGCCGCGGACTTCTCATGTTTAGGTCGCAGCATGTGGCCGGTGCCTGCACCTATTAACGCAGAGGGCGCGGTTGCTCCGAACGCAGCCCCTGGGCCCATCAAATTAGGGCCACTATACATTTTAGCGGCGGGATTACGATTGAATTTCCGTACTTCTTGGAAGTACTCAGGCAGTGCCTTTTTAAGGCTTTGCTCTAACCCATGTCCGGCTCTTGCGCCCATAATACCCCCACCTACCATCGTAGCGGGTGCCAGTACCCCGGCGCCTAACGCACCTGCGGCTGTCGCGGTAGGGTCGAAATCGGACGCAAGCGCCGCAGATCCTCCCCCTATAACAGCCCCTGCGCCTCCTGTTAAAACTAGAGCGGGCAGTAAGTCTTTCAGCGAATTTTTGGGCATCACACCCCTCAGAGGCTAAGCTGTGCACGCGCCGTATGCGCGCCCAGTCGATACGCCGCGGTCTTTTGCGCCATCTTCAGCCCCTGCAATGCTGCGAGATCGGGGTGCTGCATCATGGACATGTCGCCGAGGTAAGGCATCGCGCTAGGACCGGCCATGCCGTGCATAGCCGCGTCCTCGAGCGCATGCGCCCCCTGCGCCCCCGCGGCCTCGCCAGCCCCTACGAGACCCTGGAACCCGCTTAGGCCTGCACCGACAGCTCCTTGATGCATCTTGGCTAGGCCCGCGCCTCCCGCCGCGCCTAGAGCTGCACCGCCTGCACCGCCTGCTAGGGCGCCTTCCAGGCGATTGCCTTCGCCCGCAGCCATAGCGCCGCTGGCTGCACCAATACCGCCACCCATGAGCGCTCCGCGACCCATAGTGCCCATCATCTGCGGTGAGGGCATGGCGAGGGCGGTCTTTACAGCATTTTTCAGATCGGACATGTTAACTCCTGGAAAGTTGCAAGTCGTCTAATTGTAGTGTATCTGAATGTTGTCTTGTAGTGATCCGGGATAGCTCAGCTGGTAGAGCGTTCGGCTGTTAACCGAATTGTCCCTGGTTCGACCCCAGGTCCCGGAGTTTCGCCGCTATAGCTCAGGGGTAGAGCACCTGTTTTGTAAACAGGCGGTCGTCGGTTCAAATCCGACCAGCGGCTACCGAGTCTCTCGCACACTCAGGTCCCCGCTCATAGCCGCGGGTAACCAACGCTCCCATGTCTCTTTTACAGAGTGTACTGGTTTGAATAGCTGGCTACGTAGATCTTCAGGAAGACTTTCCTGAGCTACATATTTCATGGTGGGAAACTTCTTTTCGTAGTTACCAATCTGTGCTTGGGGCAACAGGGTATACCCGTGTCCGATAGGAGCGCGCCTAGGGTCGAAGGGGGACTTAGGGCCGATTACGCGCTCATCCGTAACTAGATTCATGTAGGGCGACGGTTTAGCTGAGTGCGATTTGAACAATAGCGCAGCATCCCCATAAGAAGGGGTATCCATCACGCCCCCTTGAGTTACGAAAATGTTCGGGCTCAACTTAGGTATCGCTAGGTTGGACAAGCGAAACCCTTCCGGGTCTGGCTGGGCCTGTGTGAAACCTTTAATTTTGCCATAGCGCTGGCGTATGAAGTTAGCCTTAACTACGTCCGGTGTAGTGGTAGTTGCTTTGGCTATTTCATCGTAGGCGCTGGTATTGGGCGTGGGCGTTAGAATAGCCTTCTCTAGAAGAGCGAGATGCTCAGGGCTGAGATCCGTGTAAGGCATCGGCGCGTGAGTCCCCTGCTCCGACCCCGCTTCGTAACTCTTCAACTTACCGCTGTGCAGTGCATCTATCGCAGAGCTTAGGTGTCCGGACTCGAGCACTGCATCCAGATTATGCGTGCGATGCCCGTAAATGTCTTTTCGATTGGCAAATTGCCGAAAGGTCTCTAGTTGAGCCGGGTCATTGAGATCAATGATCTCGGCCGTTTTTTCTGGTTGGAACTGACTGCGATTGAGACGTATGCCACCAAGTGCGGCTTCTAGATCGCGCTTAAACGCTTTGTATCGTTTCGATTTGTAGTCGAAGGGGGTATTTCGAAGTACGCGCTTCTTCTCTATGAGCTGTTGTCGGAGCGAGTCTGGGACACGCTCGCTGAGAAGTTGTTTCTGTTTCAGGTTAGCCGCGTAGGCCGCTGCAGGGGCGCCGTATGCGATGGCCAGGTCTACCGGGAAATCCTTAGGGCCATCGGCTTTGCGTTGAAAGACGTGGTACATCGCGCCCGGCTTGTTGTAGGCGCTAGGCGTGTACTCCGATGTTTCCAGCCGCTTCACTAGTCGTTGGAATTTCTCAGGACTCTGCGCATTGATAAAAAAGTCTAAATCCACGTCGCCGGGGATATTTAGTTTAAGGGGCATCGACCCTGTTAGACGCGGCGTAACGTTGTAACGCTTGCGCAGCTTAGTACGTTCTGCGTCTATCGCGGCCTGGGCGGTGGCAGGGTCGGTAGACTTAGATGTGTCTTTCGGGGTGAACAAACTCTCAAACCGGTTGAACACCCCCGGTTCTGCGAGGTCTCGTATTTTGCGTTGGAACGCGCGGACGTCGGGGGGCAGCCGCCCCGACGCGTCCAGCCCCAGTTTTTCTAACGCGTTTTCCGCGCCACGCGTATAGCCACTCATTCAAGCCTAATATAGCTCTATGGAAACATTCCAGGGCATACTAACTGAGCTGATCCTACCGCACTGGCCGTTTTTCGCGTGGCTAGTTTGCGCGATGATGATCGGACAGGTCATGAAGTCCGCAGTTTGGACCAAAGAACGCGCGTACGCCAAAGGGAAAATGCAGTCGGTATACTGGTGGGGGTACAAGACCCTCGCCATTCACCCGGTTATGTCAGGGGCCGTTCTAGGATGTATTTGGCGTGAACCTGAAGAGGGCATGACTAAACTGCCCGCATGCATCGCGTACTTTGCGCTGGCTGGAGCGTGCTCGGTGTTCGCGTTCGAGATGTTGCGCGGCTTTGCAAAGAGCAAGGGCGTTGATCTAGCGCTGCCTGGCGAGTCTAAGGTGCCGAGTACGCCCCCGCCTAAGGCGGAGGCTGTGGTGGAGCCCCCCTCCGAACCGCCTGCCACTTAACGGTATAAGAACTCGAGGAGGTGATTATGTCGCCATATCGAGTTCCAGCCCCGAGACCAGTAGAGAAGGTTCGCCGGCGTTCTCTGGCGGATGTCCTTGGGGAGTGGTCGGTTCTTCCGGGCCCGCTTACGCCTATCGAGACGGGCGTGCTTATGTGCGTGACTTCGCTAGTCATGGCGGGGGTGCTGCTTATCGCTGGCGGCGTAACTGCTGCGTGCGCACTCTTTCTTTGAGCTCTGGGCCCCATCGTCTAGCGGTCAGGACTCCACCCTTTCACGGTGGCTACGGGGATTCGAGTTCCCCTGGGGTCAGTCCTTAAAAAAGGAGGTGCTGGATTGTTAGAAGAAGCGCGATACGAAGCGCTGCGGCTGCTACACAAGAAGCGTATCAAAATACTGGATTTCGTAGAAGTCAAACAAGTGTACTTAGAAACCTCGAGCTGGTGCTCGGGGTATGACCCAGAAGAGCGCATAGAAATATGTGTTCAAGCGCGGCGTATCTGGTTAACGAGTGTGTCGTCTATGTTGGAAGACATGGACGAGTTTCTCGTTCACGAGTACGGGCATGCATTCTTGTTCAAAGTTTGGAAGAGTTTAACCAAAAAGGAAAAAATGAAATTCACCGAATTGTTCGGTGACTACGATTCTGACGGTGAAGAATACGCCAACCTCACAGGGGATACCCTGCGGTCCATGTTCGGAATGGCGGAACGTGAGTTCGACGAGAAGATGTTCGTGTCTTTGTACGCGAGCACCAGCCCGCATGAGGACTGGGCAGAAACGTTCGCGTACTACGTTTGCGACGAGATCTCTAAAAAAGCACCGCTGCTAATACTTGAAAAGGTAGCGTTTCTGAAGCTACTGATTGAACGGTACGGGCGTAAGCGCAGGCTCCTCTTGTACCGGACCTGACTTAGGAGGAGCCAGCTTTGCTGGCTTCTCCTTTAGGTACTCGTGGAGAGACGGCTGCGCCGCGGCGGTGGCGGCGCCAACACCAGCGCCTAGGGCGGTAGCCCCTGCACCCGCCATAGTACCCGCCGCCGCGTCGCCCCAGCGACCCGTGAGCTGTCGGCGCAGGATTGGTCCTGAGAGCGGCATTACATCCGGATATAGGAAGCCGCTTTGTCCGCCTGGGTTAGACTCAATCATCTTGAATCCGCCCTCCGCGGTGGGAACCACATCCATAGCGTAGGACATCCCTTTATATTTTTCAGGGAATTGATTCACAGTGTTTTGGGCGAATTCGGTGGCGCGCTGCAGAGTACCGCTGTCGGTAAAATGCATTGTGGGGTCATAACGCGGCACCGTAAGCTCAGGAATTGCGGCGCCACCTTCTACGTGAACGCGCATTTCATTAGAGGGGTGCAGACTGCGCCGCCAGTAGCTGGAGGAGTTTGGGTTGTGCAGTGTTTCGGCTATCCACTTACGCCAGCCTTCTGGTTGTCGGATATTGATCTTCTCCTGGGCCATGACCTGTGAAGGGTCCTTCAGGAGCTGATCTACGACACGCCCGCTGTAGCTAGGGTACGCAGTCATCTTGGGAATGGCCTCGTACTCGGGGATCTCCCCCCGCTGCACGCGCGCCATCATTTCCGGCAGCTTATCTTCGTGAAACTGGCGCCTCAAATCATTGAGGTTGTGCTCTTCGCTAGGGAAGCGCCCGTTGCTCCTGTAGCCTGCCACGTCCTTCATGAGGAAGCCGGAGGGGTAGCGCTGCTTCATGTGCGACTGCAGCGTGTCTAGCATTGCGCGCTGAGCTTCAGGATCCGAAGGTACTGTTTTGTGGCCCAGTCCCGTCAGTATGTCTTTCAGGCTTTCACTGCGGCCCATAGACCCGGGGGCGTACTTCTGGAAGAAATTAGCTTCTTCCATCTTGGAGTTGCCTATAAGATCTGTGAGTTTCTCGTGACGAGGATCGGCACCGACAATGCGATCACCACGCACGAACGCTTTATCTTCGGGGTCAGTAAGTCGGACTACGCCCTTTACGCGCTTGGGCTTTTTTGGGAGGTTACGCTCGGTGTACACCAGGTCGTCCGATAGGCTGCCGGTGTGGCTGATCCGATCCCACATCCGTTGCAGTTTAGACGCGGGGCGTTCTATGGGCACACCGCGGGTGAACTTCTCGCCTGCTTGTTCTGATACGTCTTGGATCGCACGCAGGGCAGGGTTCGCGCTAGGCTGGAAGCGCCTGAAGTGTTTGTAGAGTAGCGGTGCGGCTAGAGCGGCGGTGCCCACTCCAGCGGCTGTGGGGAGTACCCACGAGGGTAAGCCCTGCTTGTCGTCGGTCGCGGCCTTCACCAGGCCTAGATGCGAGATTGCAGAACGGCTACCTTTCCGGTAGAAGAGCTCGGACATGCCTTAGTATAGCCCAATAGATAAAACAGCGGCGTATAGCTCAGTGGTAGAGCGGTTCCTTTACACGGAACGGGTCGGGGGTTCAATACCCTCTACGCCGAATTATTCTGGTATAAGGTTGCACAATGTCACGTACGTTAATCGTAGGAGATGTTCACGGTTGCTTAGATGAGCTCGAGACACTCCTAGACAAGCTCAAGCCCTCAAAAGAAGATACCCTCATTTTTCTTGGCGACCTCGTGGATAAAGGTCCGCGGTCCGCTGACGTAGTAAGGCTAGTTCACAGCCTCTCGAATGATCTTAGCAACGTGACACTCATCATGGGAAACCACGAGGAGAAGCACCGCCGTTGGTGGCATCACGTTCAGCAAGGCAAGGGGCGTGAGCGTAAGCTCAAGGACTACAAAGAGATTGAGGCCATACAGAAAGACTTAAACGACGACGAGCGTTTCTTCCTTTTTTCGGAGGCACGACTGTGGTCGTACGTCGATGTACATTCCTATGCCCCCCTTAAGTACAAGCATTTGAGTCCGCCTGTGCACGGCCTCGTGGTGCATGGTGGGGTGCCTAAAGAACTTGAGAAGCTGCCCTTTGATTTTAGTTGGCAGCTGACTGCGCGTACCGCAGAGAACAAACGCAGGGCGGAGATATACGAGCGTATGCTGCGTATACGCTATGTAGATAAAGAAACTGGCGTGTTTGTGGCTACGGGCGCGGTCACCGACAGCGCCGCGTTATGGCCAGTACACTACGATGGTCGGTTCGGCATGGTGTACTACGGACACCATGCGTATGTGAAAGCAACTGCCCCGGTGGTTTCCGGGCATACTACAGGGCTGGACTTGGGCTGTGTGTACGGTAATCTACTTTGCGCGGCAGTCTTCCATGACCACGGACAAAAAGAGTATGTTACGGTTTCTGCCAAGAAAGCATACGCCGAATATTGGTTTGATAATGAACCGTAACTGGAGGTGTGGGCGAGTGGCTTATGCCGCTAGTCTTGAAAACTAGCGTACTCTAATAGGTACCGGGAGTTCGAATCTCTCCGCCTCCGTTACTCTTTGAAAACTAAGCCGACGTGGTGGAATGGCAGACACACCTCATTTAGGGTGAGGCGTCCGTAAGGGCATGGGGGTTCAAGTCCCTTCGTCGGCATTGCTTTTGGGGTCGTGGCGGAATGGCAGACGCAGGGGATTTAAAATCCCTCGCTAGAAATGGCGTGTGGGTTCAATTCCCACCGACCCTATTTGATCTAATATTGAAATCTAAAAAGGATGGAAAATGAAGGACAGGATCCCGGGTGCCCAAATCCAAGCGCTGCGTGAGTCACTGAATGAAACCCGCAGCGAGTTCGCAGAACGTCTCAAGTGTTCTAACGAAGCGGTCCGTAAGTGGGAGGTTGGTAAAGCCATTCCCACGGGAGCACGCAGACTCAACATCCAGAACCTGCTGAAACACTTCAACGTGCACTACTCGCCGAAAGCTCCGAGCCCCTGGACAGCGCGTGACGTGGTGGAACTACAGGAGCTTGCTGGGCTGAACACGGTGGAGTTCGCACGCAAGCTGGGGGTATCAGACCGTATTGTCGTGAAGTGGCGTGCCGGGCAGATGAACCTCATGCCCACGAGTGAGGCGCGCCTCAACAAGTTGTACCTACAGCTACACCCTCCAGCGGAGGAGGCTAAGCCGCGCGCGGTGAAATCAACGTTGATGCGGGACCCTTCCGAAGCAGCGTCGGTAACCCCGGAACAAGTGCACATGCTGCGAGACCGCTACGGCGAGACCACACACCAGTTTGCAAAGCGCTTCGGGGTCACAGGGTCGTTCATCGGAGGTTGGGAGCGCGCCAGCCAGAACATCCCAGACAAGCATCAAGAAAAACTCCGCGCCATGCTCCGTAAGGTGCATCGAGCGGAAAATCCGTCAGAAGAAGAGAGCGTACCCGCCGCTGGCGCGAAGCTGCCCGAGGATGACAGTCCTCAGAAGCCTCGCATAGCGGTGGCGTCTATCTTGGAAAACGTGCAGTCTTTCAAGGATCGCCGCAACAAGACGCTAGTGGACGACGCGTTGACCTACGTGGCGTCCAACATGGAGCAGACGAAGCCGCAGGCGAGAAAGCTCATCGCCACATTCCTGTATCTGGTATATGAGGATGTACCGCTCAATGTCATCCTCACCGAGCTCACTGGCCACAGTACCTAACCCGTACTTAGTAGAGTTCTACGCGCTGCACGCGGATTACGATCCGTCGGATCCCGTGCAGCGCGATACCTATATGAGAAAGTCTTTTGCACTACGAACGCGCTATGCGTTCGTGGTCCCTACAATAAAAGCGCTAGAGGCTATAGCCTTCTTTAGCCCGATCGTGGAGCCATTCGCTGGCGCGGGATACTGGGCCAGTTTGCTACGTAAAGGTGGGGTGGATATCCGGGCCTCTGATATTCACGTACCTGACGGTACCGAGGATCACGACGCGTGCCCTAACGCCACCCCTTGGACCATAACGGAAGAGCTCGAGGCTAGCGCTGCGGTGTGCAAGTACCCCCGTAGAACCCTACTCCTCTGCTTTCCGTCACCTTACAGCGGCGCAGTAGACTGCGTAAAAGCTTACACCGGCAAGCACGTGATATACGTAGGGGACGAGGATTGGCGGTTGACGGGAGGTCTGGAACTACACGTAGCGTTCACAGAGCGGTTCTTGCCTGTACAGAGTCTTAAGCTGCCCAGCTGGCGCGGGGAGGTTACTACACTCACTGTGTGGTCTAGGATAGGTAGCATGAGCCAGATCACGTAAAGGACGGATACTTTCGGTATAAGATTCCGCGTACTCGGGAGTCGTCTAGTGGCAGGACGGCGGCCTTTGGAGCCGCCTACCTTGGTTCGAATCCAAGCTCCCGAATCGCAACTTACTTGGCAATTAAACGCGGGAGATAATGAATACGTTGCTAGCTCTAGTATCGTTGGTGTCTTTTTATTCGGGGCTGTTTCTTATGGCGATAGGTAGCTATACCGACGCGCCTGCTCCGATATGTGTCGCTGCGTTGGTAGGTCTTCTGGTTCTTTGGCGCTCTCGCGAGGACGGATGACTGACCGGAGAAGAGCTTCCTGAAGAGGGAGTTATAGTAGTAGTACGCCCCGAGTTTGAAGCCGGGCGGTTAGTTTTGAAAGTAAATGAGCGGCGGGCAGAACAGGTCTTCGCCGGAAAGAACAGGCACCCAAGCACCGTGCAATTTGGGTGGCCTAAAATGGCGGCAGTCAAACAGCACCTGTCCAACCGCTATCCTGGTGTAAGCTTTTCGGTTACGTGGGACGCAAGTCCAGAGAACTTCGGTAATCTCGTGCTCCAGCGCTCCCCGGTACGCCGTGCCAACTGCTTTACTTGGGATATGTGTAAGCTGAAGCACGTGACTAATTCAACGACACATTACCCTTGGGTAAATGAGGCTCCTGAGTTCGTATTACAGCCCTTACTGTATTCTCAGGAGTATTACGACAGGTCACCCCTGATGTTAGCGGACCACCTGGACAATCTGACATGGCTACTGTTTTGCGTACGCCCGTAAAGGAGAGGAGCGTGGCACGATGAAATTACACGCAGGTCCTACGGTTAAGTTAGTAGACCTCTGGGCGCCCTTCGCGCCAGAAGTATTTATGCCCGAGGGCGAGCACGTAGCCGAGTTCACCGGATCGAAAGCGGACGCAGAGTATCCTTCTTTTGCCAATCACCTCGGCGCGTCCGCAGGGATACACGCCAAATATTTGCTGACTCCCGCTAACGCAGGCCAAGACTTTTGGGTAGAAGTCATACGGCTGGGCATTACGGATAAAATAACTGCGGCGCGCGTTGACACGCATCATGCTGAGTTTGACTTAGTCATTCTAGAGCACCGGTGGCTGACTTGGCTGTCAATACCCGCATCGCAGCCCTACTACAGGGTACAGCCGCGTATTTACCCAGCACCGTACTACTTAGAAAACCCGCAGAAGGATTGGCCGGACTATCTGCGAGAACTCATATGGGACATAGTCTACATCCGGCCTTAATGTTGAAACTGAGGGATGATAATGGCACGCAAGAAGAAGACACTGGAAAAGA
>Ga0315286_10001438_pt1 | contig 21559 bp, 10 predicted proteins | sample YL17G10_0_MG_FD_205038 | JGI IMG/M metagenome (GOLD analysis project Ga0315286, IMG submission 205038) | Sediment microbial communities from Yellowstone Lake, YNP, Wyoming, USA - YL17G10_0 | ecosystem: Environmental > Aquatic > Freshwater > Lake > Sediment | place: USA: Wyoming | collected...
TGCATCCGGCGGCCAGCACGGCAACCGCCAGCCCGAGGATCACGCCCGCCCGCGTCGTCATGCGCCTCGCCTCCCGATGGTCCGGACCGCCGCGCCTACGTTCTCCGTGCGGCTACGTATAAACCAAACCGCGCCGCGATGCAAGGTCATGGAGCCCCAGCACGTGTTCGCCTGGTACGCGATGCCCCAATCCGTAAGCTTGCTGGCCCAGAGGAGCTTCCCCGTGGCGGCATCGAGGCAAAACGCGTACTCGTCGCACCGGTATGCGGGGTGATGGTCTTCCTCCCACGACGGCGAGTCCGGCAACTGCCGGGTGCTCAGCGGCTGGCCGTCCATCGTGGAACCCGCCCGCACCTCTTCGAGCGTGGGCGTCGACGCGGCCAACGGAATGTCCTCAGGCTTCGTGCCGGGCTTGAAGAGGCCGAAGGTGTAGACGCGTCCCTTCTCCACGACGACCGGCGCCGTGCCGAAGCCGGCGCTGGTTTGCCAGAGGACGGGGAGTTTGCCGTCCTTCCACTCGGGGGCGAGGCCGTCGCCCGAGACGATCCCGTCGCGGTTCGGCCCCATCTGCTGAGGCCAGTCGGCGGCGAGCGTGGAGGCACCGGCCATCACGTGGATGCCCACGATGCCGATGGCGCAGGCGACGAGCCACAGCGCGGCCACTCCTGCACGGTCCGTCGAGCGTCTCATTGTCCGCCTTCCCTGTGTTCCACAACGAGGAAAAGGCCCCGCATCCCCGCACCGGCACCTTCCACCACGCGCCCACGAAGCAGACCTCGCGGTAGCCGGCCACCGAGAGCGAGCCGCCGTCGACCAGGAAGAAGGGTGTGTCGTCCTTGACGCCCGTGCAGTTGTAGTTGTGGACGCCCAGGACCTCGGTGCGGCCGCCACGCAGGGTCGCCACCTTCGTGCTCACGGCCTCGGTCTTGAGGCCCAGGACCCACAGCCGGCCGCCGTCGTTGCGTGTGTTCACGCCCACATGCTCCGGGCCGCGCTCGGTGTTCCACTGGCGGGCCCAGACGCTGGAGCCGGCCTCCTGGTACGCGTGGCCCACGCAGTTGGTCATGAAGACGGTGGTCTTGGGCCGGGCGATGACCGTGCCGCCGGTCGTCCGGCAGACGACCGTGCGGCGGGGGTCGCGGGCCTCTATGCCGAAACTCGGCACCGGCGAGAAGACCTGGAGATGCTGGAAGGCCACGACCTTCGCCCCGGCGGGGTCGGCGTCGACGACGAACTTCGCCAGGTTCTCGGGGTACGTGGGCTCCTGGCTCGACCCGCCCAGGATGCGGACGAAACCGAACCCCATGACGCGGTTGACCGAGCCGTGCACCCGCACGTCCTGCTTCATCCAGTACCAGTTGGGGTCGCCGCCCTTGCCGCCCAGGAGGTAGACGGTGCTCGCGCCCTTTCGGGCGGCCTCGTCGACGGCCTTCTGGAAGGCCGGGGCGTCGTCGTCCTCGTCGCCGGCCTTCGCGCCGAAATCGTTGGCGCAGACCCAGTCGTCGGCCTTGTCGGGCATGGGCACGTCGGGTTCGCGCGGCGGTTTCATGAGCAGGCCCGCCTTGGGCGCCCCGGGGCCGAGGACCAGGGCGGCGTGCGAGGCGTACTCGGCCACGTTCGGCCCGGCCGCGTCGCCGCCGGGGGCCTCGGCCGCCGCAATCGCCGACGCGAAGCCCTTCGTCGCGAGCCGCGCGGCATAGAGATGCCCCTTCTCCAGGCGGATGGCGGGCCCCTGGACGCCGGGGGGCGCCTCGAGACGGCAGTCCACGAGCGTCAGGACACCACTCGCGCCCGAGTCGATCGCCAGCGGCGCGCCGACGATGTGCAGGGCCTCGGCGGCCAGCACCTGCCCGCGGTGGTAGAGCCCGACCTCGCGGACCCCGCGCATGGTCACCCGCGAGAGGGTCTGGCTGTTCAGGATGTAGTTGGTGCGGATGCCGACGGCGAAGCCCTCGATCTCGACATCCTGCACCAGGCACGGCCCGTTCTGGTCGTTGAAGCCCAGGTCCAGGCCGCACGCCCCCTCGCCGCGCACGCGCACGTCCTGCATCAGGCCCGTGTTGTTGCTGTAGAACTTGATGCCCACGGCGCCGGGGTTCGTACCCGTGTCGATCGTCAGGTTGACGATGGTACGGTCGAAGAAGTCGGCGTTCATCCGGGCGCCGTCGGGTCGCGAGACGCCGCGGATCGCCTCGCGTGGCTTCTGGGGATCACTGAAGCCCTCGGCTCCGTCGGCGAGGCGGATGACGGTCTTTGCGCGGTCCTGGCCCCACAGCCACGGCCCGACCATCGAGCCCTCCTTGCCGTCGCCGGGGGGCTTGAGCACGACCGTGCGGGTGATGCGGTACGTGCCGGCCGGCAGGTAGATGAAGCGCGTGTAATCCTGCCCGGTAATGCGCTCGATGGCCGCCTGGAGGGCGTCGGTGTCGTCGGCCACGCCGTCGCCCTTGGCGCCACAGTCGCGCTTCACGTCGATCACGGCGCGGGGATCGGCCGGGAAGACGATCCCGTGTGCCGAGGCAAATGGGATGAAGACCGCGACCAGAAGCAGTGAGCAGAGGCCGCGCAGCAGCATAGATGTCTCCTGGGGCATGCGTACTGACCCGAACCGGCGCCGAAGCGGATTCTAGCCCGTGGCCTGGGCGTGTCAAGTTCGGCGCTCTGGCAGCCGACTCTTCCCGTTCGGTCGGATGACCGTCCGACATACCGAAGGCGGTGGGCCACGGCCAACCGGGGCGCGACATGGGGCGGCCGCGAGCGACGCGGCCAACGTTGGACTTGCCGGAGGTCCGGCAACGACGGACTCGCGGCAATCGATCCCTTCGGCAGACCGTCCAGGGCGTTGTGCACCGGGCGTACTTCTTTAGCCCCACCTTCTCGGCAGGCGTCCTCAGGACCGACGACGACCAGTTCGTCCGACTCCGGAGGAACCACCCGTCTTCTGAACCGGTGGACTGCTCAGCACTCGGTTGTCGCGACAACCGGACGGGCGGTTTCGAGCGGTTCTAGCGGTTCCAGCGGCATTCGAGTTCAGGCTGTAAGCGGTTGTGGGAACTGTAATTGGTCCAAAGGCAAGGATTTACGGTAATCCGTCGGCAGAGCTTATGAGTCACGTGCAGCCCAAACGCAAGCCCCAAGGCGACAAAGGCTTACGCGCCGCCGCGGCCAGCCTTCAGCGCCCTTTCAGCGCGCCGGGAAGAAGGCCGAAAGCGGTGCTGGGATGAGGCCGGCAAGAGCCGAAACGGCGGTCGCTTCACCGGCGTACCTGAGGGGGTACGTTTCCGTGGATCGGAAGCCCGATTGGGCGTCAAAGACCGCACGCCCTCCTGCCCGACCAAGGGTCGGATGGCTGTCTTCGGCTTGGAAGAGGTCTTGCTTAAGCCTCTGACGCATCTGCGTGAGCAGTCCACGCACCGGCGACGAATCAGGGGTCGGCAACGACACCGGGAAACGTGCCGGCGCCAAGTTCAAGCGTTTCATTGACGGATGTCTTTAGTGTGAACCTCTCGCCGGCAACGGTTTCCGCGTTCTTCCCATTCCTTATAGTCTGCACTTTCCTGTCCGGCCAGGGGTTGACGACCGTGCAGGCGAGCCCCTTCTCGCTGCAAATCTTGACGCCTGAGATGACGCCACCTTTCAGGTCTGCCGAGACAAGGAACGCGCCGACGGCACGCAGCGTGCCGAATCGTGCGTCCATCTCCCTGGGCCAGCAGGGAAAAAGCCGGATGACGCCTTCGTGGCTCTGGAGGAGCATTTCGTTGACGGCGAGGAATCCGCTGCAATTCTCGATACCGCCACCCCCGTATTGGAGCAGCCGGTTGGGAGCCGAACGCGTGTCGCATTCGTGACGCAACCCGGCGAGGATGCGTTTCGGGTCATAGCCGACTCTTGCGCAAGCGGAATACCACGACGAAAACCCGTTGCCGTCCGTCCACCGCTGCATGGCGTCGATCATGTTGCGGCTGATCTCCAGGAGTTTCGGATCGCTGTCGAGGCCGATGGCGCCGGCAGGAAAAATGTGTTGGATGCCGAGCGTGTTATCGTTCCACCACGCGGTGCCTTTCTCGGTGTAGCGGAAGACGGTCTTGCCGTTGCGCTCCTGGGTGGGGAATGGACGGATGTGCTCGCCGATGTCTTTCCACTTGGCGCGTTTGTCGGCATCCACGCCGAGAACTTCGCTCATCGGGACCATGTTCTTGAATAGCGTCCGAACCAGTCCGAGCGATAGAAGCCCGTTCACGTCGGGGCCGGAGCCTTCATGGATGGAATCATTGTAGATCATATAACGGCCATTGTCGAACTTCAGGTAATCCTCCCAGAAGAGTGCGGTTTCTCGGAGGTAGGTGTAGCCGGTATTCTTGAGCCATTCCTTGTCCTGGGTGTATTGCCAGTGCCAGATGAAGGGCAGCGCGGCATAGGCGGCGTTGGAGCGCTGGCCCCAGTCTGCTTGGTCGCCTTCAGGGCATATCCCCCACGGGCCGATGGACACCGGCAGGTGAATGCCCTTCCAGCCATGCTCCTTGGCGATGCGCTGTCCGCGTGGGATGGACTGGTTCATGGCATCATAGAACGGCAACGCGGTCTCGGGATGGTTGGCGGAATAGAGCCCGTAGAAGGGCGCCTGGAAATTATAGTTGAGATGGAAATCGCCGTGCCAGGAAGGAGCGTCCGTCGTAATCCAGTTGCCCCAGAGGCCGGGGGCCACTTTGCCCGCACGGCTGCACGAGCCCACGATGTACCAGGAGGAATACCAGTGCTGCTCGATCACCTTATCCGGAATCTCGATGAACGACCGGCTCCAGAAGTCGCGCCACCATTGACGGTGCGCGGCAGTATACTCGGCGAGTTTGTCCGGTGTCAGCGCGGCGACCAGCGACTTGGCCTCGGCCAACGGATCCTGGCCCTTGACATCAAGGTCGCTCAGAATGGCGGTGGCAACGACGGCCGTCTTGCCGGGTTCCAGCACGAACTCGCGGGCGTCGCTGTTGCCCAGGACACGGGTCGCAAGTCCGATCCTGCGGCCGTCAGGATTGGGAGCATCTGGGGCATAGAGGAACGCGGCGCCAAGATCGGCAGCCGCCTCCGAGGATGCTTTCACTTTGCCGTCCACCAGCACGGCCATGTGTTTGTCGTCGAAGACGGCCGCCACGTGCACCCACCGGTCGAGCGGGATCTGCTCATCGCATTGCAGGAAGAAGCCGCCGATGGCGAAACGAACGTGGCCGTTGGAGAGCCCGAGGCTGTAAGCCTGGTTCCACTCGCCCTTGCTGAGGATGTAGTCGGCTTCGCGAGAGCGTTTGGCCACCTTGATCCAACCGGAGATGGTAAGCGCCTTGGAGATGGCCGGGGCAGCCAGTGGCTGACGGGTCTTGCCGTCAAAGGCCCTGACTTCCTTGCGTTCGCTCTGCGCGAGCTTTGCGATCTCCTCTTCGGAAAGAGCGCGGTCAAGAACCGTGACGTCGGCCATTTCGCCGCTGAAGAACCAGCGTCCGCCGCCGTACTGCTCGCAACCGACCTGGACCGGGGTGTTGTTGTCTCTAACGTTGGCGGGCTTCACGGCTCCGTCGCCACCCTTGGTGCTCTGCACTGCCATGGCGAGCGGACGGGTCCCCTTGTTGACCAGTTCGATGCAGAGGAGGTCGCGGTTCGCATCGACCCAGCCGCGGGAGGCGAGCGCAACGTCTCCCCTGGCGTATTCGCCGCGGATTTCAGCAAGCTGCATGTCCATCATCGTCTTGAAGCTCGCCCCCTGCAACGCGGGGGTGGCAATCCTCACCTGCCCGACCGCTATCACCGACTGGGTGCGGATGCACCAGAAGTCGTTCTTGCCGACATAGAAGGTCAAGTGCTCGGCCGAACCGGACTGCATGACGCCCAGGTCGCCATTGCCGATGAGGGGTCCATTGGCCATGCCCGCGCTCGGTCCGCCGACCGGCTTGTTCATCATAATGGCGTGCTTTCCAACAATCTGGGTACCTTCGGACGACGGTGTCTTGGAGGGTTGGGCCTCGCCTGCGATTGCGGCGTGCGTAGTCACAAAGGCAAAGGAGGAGATGAGGATGATTGCAGCTCTTGGAAGTGTAGTCACGAGCTTGGCTCCGGTGCTTGTCTCTGGAGAGGGTGATCGGCGGCAGTTGCCTCATGGAAGAACAACGGGCGCACGCAGCATCTTGGTCTCGCCATTCACGCGTACGGCAATATCGCGCGGAGTCGGAGCTGTGATGCGGTAATGGACGGCCTTGCCCTCCTTCCACTCGACATCGACCGTGCAATCGCCGCGGGCCTTGAGACCAGCCACCGAGCCGCTCCTCTTCCAGGACGCGGGCAGCGCAGGCAGCAAATCGATAATCGGCTGGCCCTTGTCGGTCAGCTCATGGCTTTGGATCAGCATTTCCGCGATGGCGGCGCAACCGGCATAGTTGCCGTCGATCTGGAAAGGCCAGAGATTCAGGAAGTTACCGGCGCTCTGATTGGAGACCAGCGCGGTCAACGGGACATCGGCCTTGTCACCTTCGCGCAGGCGGGCCCAGCAGCAGGCCCTCCATCCCATGGCCCATCCGTTGCTGAAATCGCCCCGCCGCTCCAAGCTCAGACGCACGCCTTTGAGCAATTCCGGTGTCTTTGTCGAGATCTCCGTGCCAGGGAAGAAGCCCCAGAGGTGCGAGATGTGGCGATGCTGAGGTTCGGTTTCCTCGAAGTCCTGCTGCCATTCCATGATACGGCCTTCCTTGTTGACGCGGGTGGGTGCGAGCTTCGCGCCGGTGGCTTCCAGGCTCACTGCGAAATCCTTGTCAACACCCAGGACACGCGCCGCTTCAGCCGTCGTCTTGAAGAGGTTGCGGAAGAGCTGCATGTCATGCGTGGAGCCGATGCAAAGCCAGGCTCCTTTCTTTCGTCCATCCGGGGCCACATAAAAGTAGTTGTGCTCCGGCGAATTGGAGGGCAGGTCGACCAGACATTTCGTGGCCGGGTCCTCCACCAAGACCGCTTGCGCAAACTCGCTGGCGCCGCGCATGATCGGGTAATATTCCATGAGGAACTTCTTATCCAAGGTGAAGTTGAAATGTTCCCAGATGTGCTGGACCAGCCAGAAGCCACACACCGGGCCGGAACAGGCGGGAAGGCAACTCGGCGTAGTGTCGTACCAGGGATTCTGGGTGTGATGGGCCATCCAGCCCGGGGCGTTGTAGTAGGCCTTGGCCGACTTTTCTCCTTCCTTAGCGACGTTTTTGATGAAGCGCATCAACGGCATGTGGCAATCGGACAGATTGGTGACCTCTGCCGCCCAATAATTCTCCTGGATATTGATGTTGCTGTGGAAGTCGCCTCGCCAGGGCGTGCTGTACTCTTCCGCCCAGATGCCCTGCAGGTTGGTGGGCAACTGGGAATCCGGCCGGGACCCGGCCACGATCAGATGGCGGCCAAACTGGAAGTACAAGGCATACAATTCCGGATCCCTCGAGCCTTTGTTCCTCTCCATCCGCGCGGGCGTGGGCAGTTGGGCGAACTCGCCCTTGGGCATCGACAGCGTGCAGCGATCCATGAACGAGCGGTGGCTGGCTTCCGCGTCGGCCTGGATCGAGTTGAACGGTTTGGCGAGCGCCGCCGCAAGGCGTTTGCGGACCAAGGGCTCAAAGTCGTTGGTCGCCCACGAGGTGCCCGCGGAAACCAGCACAACCGCCTCGTCGGCGTTCTTTACGGTAATGCCTTTGTCCGTCGTGGTAATGAAGCCACCTTGGGCCGTGCCGCCGAGCAGCGCGAGGAAACGCATGCCCTCGCCACCGCCGCCGGGCTTCTTGAAAATCAACTGTCCCTCCAGACGCTGCCACTTCCCATCGGCCAGGACACGCGCCTGGTGATGGCGGGACAAGGATGCGGTAAATGACAAGGCGCCCGGCTTGCTTGCCGTGAAGCGCATCGCGATCACCTCATCCGGCTTGGACGCCACGATGTCACGGGTGAAGAGTACGTCATCGCGCGTGAATTGGGTGTGGGAGGTCCCCGTCATGAGGTTGAGATCGCGCCGGTAGTCGGCGGGTCTCTTCGACCTCATGGCGATTCCGTCGAGAGCGATCTCACGTATGTTGAACCACTCCGCCTTCGGCGTGAAGGTGAAGCGGTAGAAGCGATACGTGTCAGGTTGGGCGATGGGGAAAGTCTTGATTTGTTCCTTCTTCTCGAAGACCGGCTGATCGGCTCTGCGATCCAGCGTGGTCCACGTCAGGCCATCGTTCGAGGCATCGAGCACCAGGCCCGTCAGGTCCTTGGGGTCATTATTGGAGGCGGCCAGAGTATAAGAAGCGACACGCTGCGGCTTGACCAGTTCCGCCTGCCAGATCACCGGTTTCTTGGCGCAGTTGAACTGCCAGTTGTCTCCAGGGCTCAACCGGCCGTCGGGGCCGACGCGCTCGCCATCCACGGAATACTCGATGGTTTCGATGTGCTCTCCGGCGCGATTGGGAGAGCTGATGAACGCGCCGATTCCGGATGGGTACTCGAAGCAGACGTTCAGATCCCCCAGCGTCTGGTAGCATCCGAATTGCTCCGGGTCGCCCCAGCCCTGAACACCGTCCGCATAACGGAAATTCTGCCAGAGAAGAGGGTCGGCCCTGGCCACGTCACCGGCGAACAACAATCGCCTGACTTCAGGCAGACACTTGTAGGCGTCGTACCTGTTGCCGTCATAGGGGCCGCCCGACCAAAGCGAGGATTCGTTGAGTACAACCCGTTCCTGCTCTACGCCGCCTAGGTCCATGCCGCCCAACCGGCCATTGCCGATGACGCACGACTGCATGAACGTGAGGCCTGGTTTGTCGAACCAGAGGCTCATGGGCTCGGCGGGTGGAGCGACAGGCTTGGGGCTTTGTTGCTCTTCGGTCTGCGCCGCTGCGCCGCCTACCGTGATCGCGGCAACGGTCAGCAGAACACGGATCCAATTTTCCGTCGTCAGTCTCCGGATTCCGATCTGGCCGGGAGAGCTTCTTTCTGGTCTCATACTCGGTCTCTCGTGATCGTGGTTCGCGCTTGGGCCCTGCTCGGATCCGCTCCGAACGACCCCACCCCATGTTAGCCAATTGCTGGGCGGGATTCCAGTTGGCCCGCTTTAGTGGTCCAGGTACGCCGTGAAAAGGTGCGTCATTCCAGCGGGTGCAAGTCCCGCCCCGGCAAGGGTCGTCCCGGCCGGGTAGGCTTGCGTCAGCCCTCGAACGTGACGGCGAGTTCGAGTTGAGCGCCGGGTTTGGACGGAGGGAAAAACCTAGCCACTGGTGCCTCCCGTCTGTAGGGTGCTGTGGAACAAGGGCGTGACGTGATATTCGACCACCGGAGTGGCCGCGGGATGTAGGTACTTGTCGTAGGCCCCTTTCATTGTGGGGCGTTTGACTGCTTGCGCATTGGCCGGATGAGCCTGGAATAGTCCCCATGGTCCCCGGCGCGGCGGGCATAGCTTCGGACAGGGCTCTGGAACAGAGAGGAACGCCAATGGCCAGAACGTGGACAGTCTTCGTAGTCGTGATGCTGCTGACGGCCTGCCCGGCATGGGCAGGGGACGGAAACGGCAAGGTCAAGGTTTTCATTCTGGCCGGGCAGTCGAATATGGAAGGTCTCGGCCACACCCGGACACTCGCGCACCTCGGCGAGGACCCCCAGTACGGCGCGCTGCTGAAGAAGATCCGCAACGACGACGGGTCGTGGGTGGTGCGGGACGACGTGTTCATCTCCTTCCGGGGCGGCAAGACGACCGGGCCGCTGAGCGTGGGGTTCGGTGCGGACAAGGAGTTCGTCGGCCCGGAGCTGATGTTCGGCGTGATCATGGGCGACGCCTACAAGGACCCGGTGCTCCTCATCAAGACCGCCTGGGGCGGCAAGGACCTGCACTTCGACTTCCGCCCGCCCGGGGCGGGCAAGCTGCCTTACCCCATCGACCCGGAGGCCTTCGCCAAACGGGGCGGTGAAAAAGCCGTCGGCGACTGCTACCGCAAGATGGTGGCCGAAACCAGGGACTGCCTGGACAACATGGGCACGTACTTCCCCCCGCTCAAGGGCAAGGCGTACGAGATCGTCGGGTTCGTCTGGTTCCAGGGCTGGAACGAGATGTTCGCCAGCAAGGGCATTCCGTTCGAGCAGATCATGGTGGATTACCCGATCCTCTACGCCACGATGATCCAGGACCTGGAGAAGGAGTTCGGCCTGGACCGCCTGCCCAGCGTGGTCGGCGAGATCGGCATTGACGGCGATGCGGCGCAGGGCAAGATCCTCGACGTGCGCAAGGCCCAGGCGGCCATCGCCGACCGCCCCGAGCTGAAGGGCAAGGTCCGCTTCGTCCGCACGGCGCCGTATTGGGACCCGAAACTCGTTGAGCTCCAAGACAAGGAACGCGCGATCCAGAAAGAGCAGAGAGAGAAGCTCAAGGAGCAGGTCGCCACCGAGCTCAAGGGCAAGCTGGAGGGCAAGTCGCCCAAGGAACAGACCGACGCCCAGAACAAGGCGCTGGACCAGGCCGTCCGCGCCACGCCGCAGTACAAGGCCTGGCAGGCCGAGTGGGACACCATCTTCAGTCACTGGCCTTGCCACTACTACGGCAACGGCAGGAACTACTGCCTGATCGGTTACGGCCTGGGCGAGGCCATGAAGGATCTCTGCAAGCCGTAGCGGCGCGCTCATGAGGAGGCCGGCGCCATGATGAGGACCTTCGTGAGACACCTGTATCATGCTGCAATCCTCATTGCCCTAGCCAACGCCGCGTGGGCTGCTGCACCGGAGACGATTGAGCCGCCGCCCAACGCCTCTGGCACGGTCGAGTGGAATGCGGGGGAGGGGCGGCTGAGCCTCCGCTACCATGGCGGCGTGATCCTGGAGGCGACCGTCGGCGGGGAGGACGCGGCGGGACGCGCCGTGACGGGAGCCGAAGTCAGACTCGAACCCGCCGTGACCCCCGGCGAAAAGGTGGAGCAGCGCCTGAAGCTCAGCCTGGCCGCACCGCAGGAAGGCGTGAAGCTGGTCCTGCGCGGCACGGCCATCGGCAGCGAGGAGGCCTTTCCCGCCGAGACCGATGGCGCGCCGCAGAAGCGCTTCCCGCTGGTTCGCAACAGCGTGGGGCTGAGCCGGAACCTGCGGAACAACGCGGTGTATGATCGCCGCTGGGACTGGGTGCTGGTCGGCCCGGCCGACGGGGCGACGCGCATCCAGCCCCGGGCGGCGGACCCGCAGCGCGTCACCTTTGCGTGGGAGAGCCGCGGCGCCGCCATCGAGCTGGCGTTCCGGCCCCGATTCTACCAGAAGCACCGGGGACTCGCGTACTTCGAGCCATGGACCTATCAGGTGTGGAAGGGCACGGTCACCGGCTACTGCTCATGGTGGCCCTACCGCGATGGCATCAATCAACAAGTCTTGGACTCGCTGGTGGATGTGTTCGTCGTGAAGAAGCTCCCTGACTTCGGCTACAAGTATCTCCAGCTCGACGCCGGCTACTGCGGTGGCGGCGGGGGCCCGCAGTCATTTCTGGAATGGAACACGAAGAAGTTCCCCGGCGGCGCGGAGTATGCGGTCAGGAGGATCAAGTCGGCCGGCATGAAGCCGGGCATCTGGGTGCATCGCGTGTATCGGTCCTATGTGGATCGTGACCTGCCCGGCATCGGCAAGCAGCACCCGGATTGGTTCGTGACCAAAGCGGACGGCTCAATCTACCAGGGTGGCTACGGGATCTGGACCCTGAACACCGGCAACCAGCAGGCGCTGGACGCGATGGTGCGCCCGCTCTTCCGCGCTTTGCGACAGCAGGGCTGGGACTATGTGAAGATCGACGGCGCGGGCGATATGATGTATTCCGACAGAGAGAAACCAGCCGCCGACCACTTCGCGCGGATCGGCCTGACGCCCGAACAGTCGCTCCGCAACTGGGACCGCGTGGCCCGCGAGGAACTTGGCAAGGACATCTTCATTCTCACCTGCTGGGGCGTGGGCCCGGGCCGCGCCTCGATCGCCTTGGTGGACGGCTGCCGACTTGGCAGTGACGGGTTCCAGTGGAACACCCTGCTGGGCAACAGTTCGACCAATGGGGTGGTGTGGCGCGGCGATCCCGACCATTGCGACATCATGGCCGAGGGGGCCAAGGACAAGACCACGATGAAGACCTTCGGGACGCCGGCGGCGATGGCCGACACGATTGACCAGCCCTGCGTGGTGGCGATGGCTGGCGGCGTGCTCATGGTGAGCGACAAGGCCGAGGACTACAAGAACGACAGCAACCTGGAAGGCATGAAGCGCAGCGCGCCGGCGCTCTTCACGGTGCCGGGGCAACTCTACGACGGGGGCGGGAATGGCACGTGGTGGTTGCAGGAGATTGATCGCCCCTTCGAGCATTGGTCAGTGCTGGCGCGCTTCAACTGGCGGCAGAGCAAGCTGAAAGGGAACCGTCCCGACATGCCGGAAACGGAAGTGAAATTCGCAGACCTCGGGCTGGCGGACGACCGCGAGTATCTGGTGTTCGAGTTCTGGACGCAGACGTTCCTGGGCAAATCCAAAGGCTCCTTCAAAGCACCGGCGCAGGATGCGGGCAACGCGCTCCAGGTCTTCGCCATCCGCGAGGCGCGCGAGCACCCGTGGGTGCTCTCGACCACCCGGCACATCTCGCAGGGCGGCGTCAGCCTGCTCGACGAGCGTTGGGACGCCGGCAAGCAGGTCCTCTCCGGCAAGAGCGCCGTGGTCGTCGGCGACTCGTATGTGCTGACCGTGCATCTCCCGCAGGGATTCCGGCTCCGCAGCGCCGAGTTCAGCGGCGAGAAGGTCGAGATCGCGAACCAACCGGAAACTGCCACGGTTCGCATCGTGCCGGCCGCCACGAAAACCGTCGTGTGGAAGATGGCATTCGGGGAATGAACATGAGATGGCTCATGGCTTGTTGGCTCGTGTTGCTGGCAGCCACCCTCGCGGCGGACGCGGCGCCCGATTGGCAGATGGGGCCGTTTGTGAAACTCCCCCAACCCGTCCTGTCGCCCACGGCGGATTCCAGGTTCCAATGCCCCGTCCGAGGCAGGGAAATCCGGTGGGAAGAGCAGAACGTCTACAACCCGGCGGCCATCGTGCGAGAGGGCAAAGTGTATCTGCTCTACCGGGCGGACGACAAGAGCCCGGATCTCACGTGGGGCCGCACCTGCCGCATTGGCATGGCGACGAGCGACGATGGCATCCACTTCACGCGACACCCGACGCCGGTCCTGTATCCCGACAATGACGAGTGGAAGAAGTGCGAGTGGGAGGGCGGCTGCGAAGACCTCCATATCGTCGAGGGCGAGGACGGCGTCTACTATATGAACTACACGACCTGGAGCGGCAAGGGGGACACGATGTCCGTCGCCACCTCCCGAGACCTCGTTCACTGGACCAAGCACGGGCCGGCTTTTCGCAAGGCCGCGCCGGACAAGGTTCCGGGATCGCGGACCGGCGTGGTGGTTTCGCGCCGCGAGGGTGATCGCCTGATCGCCGCCAAAATCAACGGTAAGTACTGGATGTACTACACGCACCCCTGCGCCCTCGCCTGGAGCGAGAATCTCATCGACTGGACGCCGGCCGGCAAGGCGGTTTGGCCGGGGGGAGGGCGCGAGGCCGGCGCCATCGCCCTGCGGCGCGACGATGGCATCCTGCTGATGACGCAAGGGGGGCACCCTTCGCTCGGCGCCTGGGTGCTCCGCCAAGCGTTGATCGACCGCAACGACCTGAAGACTGTGTTCCGAGAGCCGAAAGAGCCGTTCCTCTGGCCGGAATACGAGTGGGAGAAGCGGGGCATGACTGGCGACACAACGGTTGCCAACGGTCTGGTCCCCTTTAAGGGCTCGTGGGTGCTTTACTACGGCGCCGCCGACCGCGCCATCGGCTCGGCCACCTTTACGCCCAGGGCGGATTCGCCGTTTTCGCTTGCGAAGTAGAGACCCGCTCAAGGCATGAACATTGCGGCGAGGTGACCGATGGAAGCCACCTCGGTTGGCCACGTGAGTACTGAGGCCCATCCGGGCGACGACTATCGGGAGGATTCCAGGTAAGGGAGCCATGCCATGACGCACAATATCTGCCGTCGCGATTTCCTGAAGATTGCCGGCGCGGTGGGCGCCGGCATCGGTTGGGCTGGCGCCGGCGTGCCCCGCCTTGGGGCTGGCGAGTTCGCCGGCGGGGCCCCCAACGCCGAGAAACTCGGCTGGCGGGTCGTCTGCTGCGCGTACACGTTCAACCAGTTCTCATTCTACCAGGCCCTGGAGCGGACCGCCTCGCTCGGCGTGAAACTCGTCGAGGGCTTTTCCTGGCAGCCGCTGAGCAAGGAGCAATCCAAGGTCCAGACCAACGAAGCCATGCCCGCTGGCTTTGTCAAGGAAGCCAAGACGCGGCTGGCCGACACCGGTATGAGACTCGTCGGCTGCTACATGGCCGAGATGCCCAACAAGGAAGACATCTGCCGCAAGAAGTTCGACTGGGGAAAGGAATTGGGCGTCGAGTACTTCGTCACCGAGCCGCCGCTCGATGCCTTTGACGTCCTGGAGAAACTCTGCGACGAGTACCAGCTCTCGATCGCCATCCACAATCACCCCAAGCCGAGTTCGGTCTACTGGAACCCCGAGACGATCGTGAAGGCCACCCAGGGCCGCACCAAGCGTATCGGCGCCTGCGCCGATACGGGGCATTGGGTTCGCTCCGGCCTCGACCCGGTCGAGTGCCTCAAGAAGTTGGAGGGGCGGGTGATCAGTTTCCACCTGAAGGACATCACCGAGTTCGGCAAGGTCGATGCCCCCGACGTCCCCTGGGGCGAGGGCAAGGGGAGCATCGAGGGGGTGCTGAAGGAAGTACGCCGGCAGCGGGCCAAGACGGTCTTCGGCATCGAGTACGAGCGTCACGGCGAAACGCGGCCCGACGTGGCGAAGTGCCTGGCCTTCATCGACAAGGTCGCCGCCCAACTGGCCGGGTAGCCCCATGGTCGGTGACCACCGTCGGGGAGAACAGGCCATGAGGTTGACCCGAGCAGCGTTCGCGTTTGCCGGAGCGGTCGCCGTGCTGCTGGGCATTGTCGGGGTCGTCCAGGCCGAAACGGTTACGTTGCCGGTGACCGCCAACGCGGGCCTGTCGTCTATCTACGAGGAAAGCGCCCGGAAGAAGCCGGACCAGCAGGACTGGAGTTGGCGCGGCCATGAAACGCTGGTCCCCCTGGCACCGCTGGACGCCGCGGAGGACAAGCCTGCCCAGACCTCTCTTGCCGCCGCCCCGATGCCGGAGGCGGGACTGACCCGGGAGCAGCGCATCCAATGGTGGCGCGAGGCCAGATTCGGCATGTTCATCCATTGGGGGCTGTATTCCATCCCCGCGGGGGTGTGGAAAGGCAAGGTCCACGCGACGGGGTATTCCGAATGGATCATGTTCGCCGAGAAAATCCCCGCCAAGGAGTATGAGTTGCTGGCCGGGAGGTTCAACCCCGTAAACTTTGATGCCAAGGCGTGGGCCGCGATCGCGAAGAAGGCCGGCATGAAATACATGGTGTTGACAACCAAGCACCACGATGGCTTCAGCATGTTCAGATCCCGGTTGACGCCGTATAACGTCGCCGACGCTACGCCGTTCAAGCGGGATGTCACCCGGGAGCTGTCGGAGGCCTGCCGTGATTCCGGCATCCGGTTCGGATGCTACTATTCCATAGACCGGGACTGGTACCGGCCCCAGGGCCCCGGAAACAATTACAAGCAGAACAACGTCTGGGACTTCCCCGATTCCAAGAAGGAGGATTTCGACCGGTACTTCGAGGGGTTTGCGAAGCCCCAGGTCGAGGAACTCCTGACCCATTACCGGCCGGATCTTCTCTGGTTCGATGAGATCGACATGAAGAGCGACGCCCAGGTCGAGGGTCTTTACCAGGCCATCCGGAGGTTGCGGCCGGAGTGCGTGGTGAACAGCAGGATCAAGACATGCCGCTTCCCGGACCAGATTCCGCCGCCGCATTGCGATTACATCACCTCCGGGGACAACGAGATTCTGGACAAGGCTCCGGGATTTGAATGGGAGAATCCCGGGACGATGAACACCAGCTACGGCTACAATCAGAACGATCACAATTGGGTGGACGCCAGGGAGATTGTTTTCCGTCTGGTGGACATCGTCAGCAAGGGCGGCAATTACCTGTTGAACGTCGGCCCTACCTCCGAAGGGCTCATTCCCCAACCGAGCATTGACCGGTTGATGGAGGTCGGAGCGTGGATGGAGACGAACCAGGAGGCTATCTACGGGACTTCGCCTTGGAAGGTCTTTCGCGATGGGCCAGTACTGGACACTGAGGCGGCCAAGGCCCCCAAACAGAGTACGGGATCCCCGGTCGATATCCGATTCACGGCGAAAGGGAGTTCGATTTACGCCATCTGCCTGGCTTGGCCTGAAAAGGACGTCGTGGTAAGGGCGCTGGGCAATAGAGGAGTACCCGACAAGACCATAGCCGCCGTAAGCATGTTGGGCTCAAGAGACGAGGTCAAATGGCGTCAGACCGATGACGGTCTCACTCTCTCGGTTCCGCGGGAGAAACCGTGTCGTTACGCCTTTGTTTATCGGATCGACTTCCACAAAGGAATGAGATAATGATGCATCACATCAAGAACATTATGTGCGGCGTGATTCTGCTCATGGGGCTCTTGCAGACGGCCTCTGCCCAATATGCGGGCTGGCAACACTCCGGTTCCATCTACATCCTCACCACGCCCGAAGGCGCCAATCTGCCGGCATCGACCTCGGAAGACGGCTTCCCGTTGCTGGTGCGGCTGCACAAGGACTTTTTCGATTTCAGCCAGGCGAAAGCCAACGGGGAGGACATCCGTTTCTCCACAAGTACGGGTACGCCCCTGGCGTATCAGGTTGATGAATGGGATGCGGCAAACGCAGCGGCCAGCATCTGGGTGAGAATACCCACGATCAAGGGCAACGCGCGGCAGGAGATCAGGCTGTATTGGGGCAAGGCCGACGCGGTCAGCGAATCCAGCGGGTCGGCCGTGTTCAACGAGTCGAACGGGTACCTCAGCGTCTGGCACATGAACGATCCGGTGAAGGATGAAGTCGGCACGCTGGAATCGAAGGATACGGGCACCACGTCTGCTTCTGGCATCATTGGCAAGAGTCGGCACTTTGACGTGGGCAAGGGGATCAACTGCGGGGAGAAGATCGCCACGTATCCTGTCGGCTCCAGCCCCCATTCCTCTGAAGCGTGGTTCCGGGCCGAAAAGCCGAACGCGACCGTTCTTGCCTGGGGCAACGAGGCGGGGCAGGGCAAGGTGATGGTGCAATATTTCAGCCCGCCACACATGAAAATCGAGTGCTACTTCTCAGGCGCGGACGTTCCGGGGGGCAGCACCCTCGCCACGTCCCAATGGGTCCACGTGGTCCACGCCTTCAAGAATGGCGATTCACGGGTTTATGTGAATGGCATCCTCGATGGCGTCTCCACGTCCCAAGGAGCCCCCCTGGCGATCAAGAGTCCGGCGAGGATGTATATGGGCGGGTGGTATGGCAATTACAGGTTTGTCGGCGACATCGACGAGGTGCGCATTTCCAAGGTCACGCGGTCCGCCGACTGGGTGAGGTTGCAGTACGAGAACCAGAAGCCTCTGCAGGCCCTGGTCGGGCACCTGGCGCAACCGGGCACTGACTTCTCGGTCTCAGAGAAGAAGATGACCGTACTGGAAGGCAAGAGCGCCACGGTGTCGGCCAAGGCCGGCGGCGCGCAGAAGGTCTATTGGATTCTCAATCGCGATGGCCGTGAAACGCTTGCCGCCGTGGACCGGCATACGTTTACGTTTGATGCCGGCCGAGTGGTCGGAGACCAGTCGCTCACCCTCCAGTTCAAGGCCGTCTATGCCGACGGCGTCAAGACCCAGGACATTCCCGTTACGATCAAGGAAGATGTCCCGGAACCGGTGTTCACCCTGAAAGCGCCGAGCAAGTGGGACGGGCGCGAGACGATCGAGGTCGTGCCGCAGGTCGCCAATCGGGGCGAAATGCAGGCCAAGGGCGCCGGCAATCTGAATTACACCTGGACCGTTTCGGGTATCGCCGTGATCAAGGAGACGGCACCGGGGAAACTCATCCTCCGGAGGGCCCAGAACAGCGGCAAGGTGGCCGTTACGCTGGCCGCGAGCAACGGCGGCAAAGAGGTCGTCAGAGCCACCACGATCCAGGTCAACGAACCCGCGAAAGATGCCTGGGTGGAGCGGACACCCGCGAAGGATGAAAAACCCGAGGACAACCAGTTCTATGCCCGCGACGACAAGAACGAAGGCACGCTTTTCTATAACGGGGCCCTGAATGAACCCGCCGACTCCGTCTTCCTGAAGGTCTACGCCGGGGACCAGTTGTACAAGACCGAAAGCCGACAACTATCGGCCGACAAGGCCTACGCCTTTTCAGTCAAGCTCAACCCGGGGCTCATCAAGTACAAGGTGGAGTTCGGGTCGAAGAGCGGCGGCCGCGAGACGCTGCTCCATACGGTCACGAACCTGGCGTGCGGGGACGCCTACGTTATCCAGGGGCAATCCAACGCGGAGGCCTCGGACTTCGGGAAGGAAGACCCTGCCTTCCGCAGCGAATGGATACGCACCTTTGGCAGTACTTCGGGGAGCCCTCAAGGCGTGAGGCTCTGGGGCGACGCGATGCACCGAAGCCGGGACGGCGGGAAACTGCAGGTCGGCTATTGGGGCATGGAACTTGCCAGGCGATTGGTGGAGGGGCAGAAGATCCCCATCTGCATCATCAACGGGGCCGTCGGGGGAACCCGGATCGACCAACACCTGCGGAACCCGCAGAATCCCACAGACATGTCGACGATCTATGGGCGGCTTTTGTGGCGCGTCGAGCAGGCCAGGCTGACGCACGGCATCCGCGGCGTCTTGTGGCATCAGGGCGAGGCCGACCAGGGCGCCGACGGTCCCGATGGCGGCTACGGTTGTGAAACGTACCAGCAGTACTTTGTGGACCTGTCGGCGGCCTGGAAACAGGATATGCCGAATATCAGGCATTACTATCTCTACCAGATCTGGCCCAATTCCTGCAGCCAGGGCGGCACCAGGCATAGCGACAAGCTGCGTGATGTGCAGAGGCTCCTGCCGCGCCTCTACTCGCACATGAGCATCATGTCCACCCTCGGCATCAAGCCACCCGGTCCGGCCCACTATCCGGCCGCCGGCTACGCGGAAATGGCGCGCCTGATATGCCCCCTGGTGGAGCGGGACAACTACGGGAAAGTCTTCGACAAGCCCATCACGGCCCCCGACGTGAAGAGGGCGTACTTTACGAGTGAGAAGAAGGACGAGATCGCCCTGGAGTTCGACCAGCCGATGGCCTGGAACGACGCCCTGGCCAGCCAGTTCTACCTTGACGGGAAAGAGGGCAAGGTGGTCTCGGGCGCCGCGTCCGGAAACCTAGTCAAACTCAAGCTGGCCGCGACCGAGTCCGCGAAAGCGATCACGTACCTGGTCGACCGGAAGTGGGACATCAAGAACCTGCTTTACGGGCAGAACGGCATCGCGGCGCTGACCTTCTGCGATGTGCCGCTGGAGCCTGCAAACCCGGCCCCTTGAGTATGGCCCAAACAATTGGCAGGGAGAATAGCGGATGAGAAGCGGTATCAGCCACATATTGGGAGTGCTTACACTTACTTCCGTTCTGTTGTCTGGCACGTCCGCGCTTGCGACTAACGAGGGTGCTGAGAGCAACGCACAATCAGAGAGCACTACGCTGCCGAGGTTGGCCGGCGATAAGGGGAACGTGGTCCTGGATTCACTCGATGCTTACAATGTCGCTTGGGACAGCCCGAGCAGGGATTCGCACGGGTCCATGCCGCTGGGCAACGGCGATATCGGCATCAATGCCTGGGTGGAAGAAAGCGGCGACCTGGTCTTCTACGTCAGCAAGACCGACGCATGGGATGAGAATGCTCGCCTGTGCAAGATCGGCCGGGTGCGGGTGAAGTTCGATCCGCCGCTGGCGGTGAAGGACAAGTTCCGCCAGGAACTGAGACTCCGCGACGGCGTCATCGAGATCGAGTCCCAAGTCCAAAATCAACCAGCCAGAATCCTCTTGTGGGTGGATTCCGACCAGCCGGTGTTGCGCGTGGAGGCGGAATCGGCAGTGCCGGTCAGTTGCCGGGCAGAGCTGGAATTGTGGCGGCTGCGCGAGCGGCCGTTGGACCCCGAGGAAGATTACGGTTACGGCGGCGGCAAGAGCCCCCAGGCGCAGGCGTACAAACGGGTGGTGTTGCCGGATGTGGTCGTGACCTCCGCCGCGCCGCATGTGGTCTGGTATCACCGGAACACGCGATCCCTTTACCCAGTGTGCCTGGAGGTTCAGCACCTGGAGGCGTTGAAAGGCCAATTCGCCGATCCGCTGGTGAATCACACGTTCGGCGCCAGTTTGCGCGGCGCGGATGTGGTTCCAGACGGGGCGAAAGCCCTGAAATCCTCCAAGCCGGCCAAGCGACATCAACTGTCGGTGTGCGTGCTGGCCGAGCGCGCGGCGACGGCCAAGGGTTGGCTGAAGGACCTGGACCGTGTTGAGCAGACCGCGTTGCGGTCCAGTTTCGAGCAGGCGCGACAGACAACCGCGACGTGGTGGCAGGCCTTCTGGAAGCGAAGCTGGGTGTTCGTAGAAGAGGCTGCCGGTTCTACGAATGGCGAGGCCGCCGCGAAAAGCGGCGCCGCAAAGGCGGCGCCATCGGTAGTGACTCAGGGTTACGTGTTACAGCGCTTCATGAATGCCTGTTCCGGCCGCGGCGGCTCGCCGATCAAATTCAACGGCTCGATCTTCACGGTGGAGAAGGTTCCGGGCACGTCGCCCGAGACGGCGGACGGCGATCCGGATTGGCGGAATTGGGGAGGCAGCTACTGGTTCCAGAACACGCGGCTGGCCTACTGGCCGATGCTGGCAGGGGGCGATTTCGAGATGATGGAGCCGTGGTTCCGCATGTATCGCGAGGCGCTGCCGCTCAGCAAGGCCCGCATGCAGGCCATTTACAAATTCGCAGACGCCGCGTCGTTTCAGGAAACGATGAATTTCTGGGGAATGCCGAACAACCGGGATTATGGCTGGGGCCGCGCCGGCGCCCTGCCGGGCTTCTCGGCCCCGTCGGAGCCGCGGCGCATCAGGCCCGGAGGGCCGTTTGTAAGTAGCCACGGTGCGCAAGCCCGTGGCAGGCGGGGCCGGCCGGACCCGTTGTGCTCCGCTGCGTTCACGGAGCCCCACCGGGGCGACTGAAAGGCGTTCAATCGCCCCTAGAGCAGTTTAAGTTTGCTTGGCTACGTTGCCGATAAGTGGGGCATGCCAGCCCCACTACCCATAGACGCGCGCGAACGGATGCTTGCCGCCTATGACGCCAAACGTGGGACCCAGGAAGAGGTCGCCCGGATGTTCGGCGTCGGTCGGCAGTGCATCTCGGAGTTGTTGCGGCAACGACGGCAGGCCGGGTCGATTGCTCCGCGGCACGGCGGCGGCCGCAAGGCCGCGTACGCCGGCAGGAAACTGGAGCAATTACGCCGCCTGGTCCAGCAACAGCCCG
>Ga0315286_10001439_pt1 | contig 21545 bp, 14 predicted proteins | sample YL17G10_0_MG_FD_205038 | JGI IMG/M metagenome (GOLD analysis project Ga0315286, IMG submission 205038) | Sediment microbial communities from Yellowstone Lake, YNP, Wyoming, USA - YL17G10_0 | ecosystem: Environmental > Aquatic > Freshwater > Lake > Sediment | place: USA: Wyoming | collected...
GGCGGCGCCGCCCGCCGCCGAGCGCACGCTTATGCTGCAAGCCGTCGGGAAAGCGATTCGCCGCCTGCACGACAGCGGCGGCACGCATCCGGATCTGAACCTGAACAACATCCTCATTCAACCCACCGATGCGGCGCGCGGATTCGAAGTGCTGCTCATCGACTTTGATCGGGCGCCTGTCGCACGCCGTTTCCACCGCAAGGCTGACGCCGATCTCGCGCGCCTGCGGCGGTCTGCCCGCAAGCTCGATCCTGGAGGCGCGCACATCACGCCGGCAGATCTGCACGTTCTCGAGGCCGCGTATCGCGCCGACGCGGTTGGCCGGTGATGGCAGCGCAGGCGTCCCTGCGAGCCGCCCCGCGCGTCGCGGCCGCTCGCATTCTGATCGTGCTGCTGGGTGCAATCGGCGACGTCACTCGCGCGTTGCCGTTGCTCACTCGGCTCCGCCACGGCTATCCCGGCGCGCGTATCGTGTGGACCGTGGAGCCGGCGGCAGCACCGCTGCTGCACGCGCACGCGGCCTTGGATGAGGTGCTGGTCTTTGATCGGCCTCGCGGGGCACGCGCCTTCCTCCAGTTGCTCCATGCGGTTCGCGCATATCGGCCTGACCTCACCTTGGACCTGCAGCGCCACCTCAAGAGCGGCGTCATTAGCCGCGTCTCCGGAGCGCCGCTGCGCTTGGGCTTTCATCGGCGCAACTCGCGTGAGGGGAACTGGATTCTCAACACCCACACGATTGATCCGATGCCGCACCTCAGCTCCAAGTTGCAGCAGAACCTGGCGTTCGCTGATTGGCTGGGGATTGAGGAGGGGCCGGTCGCGTTCGGTCTTCAACTGACGGCCGCAGAAGCACAGCGTATCGAGGGATTTCTCGCCGGGGCGCGGCCGCCGTTTATTGCGGCGTTTGCCGGATCGAGCTGTGAGAGTCGCCTGTGGTTTCCGGAGCGCACCGCAGCCGTGGCGGACGCGTTAGCCGCCCGCGGATTGAGCACCGTACTCGTGGGCGGTCCCGGAGACGTCGAGTTCGCCAGTGCCGCCGTGCGTGCAGCGCAGTTCCCACCGCTCAACCTCGCCGGGCGCACCACGCTGCGCGATCTGATCGGGATCTTCCAGCGCGCCCGCGCCGCGTTCGGGCCCGACTGCGGCCCGATGCACATCGCAGCTGCCGTCGGCACGCCGGTCGTGTCACTGTGGGGCGCGACCAGTCCGGCGCGTTCCGCTCCGTGGGGAAGTGAGGGCGGCGTGATCGTCGGCGAGGCCCCGTGCAGTCCGTGCTATTTGAAGCGTTGTCCCATCGGGCGTGTGTGCATGGAGCAGATCAGCGTCGAGGCGGTGGTCGAACGGTTAATGGCAGGCTAACCAGCCGTCGCCATTCTCCGTTCTCGGTTCGCAGTTTTCGACGCGTCGCTTCCAGCCCTCCGACCTCGAACCCCGGAACCCTCGACCCCTCAAACCCGTCTCCGGCGCATTCGCTCTTTGTCCATCCGCCTGTTGACAACATGCGGTGACTTGGAGTAGGCGTCTCGTTGGTTTTTGCCTTCGCTGTCCTTGCGAGGAGGGGTGATCCGGTGAGCGGTTACAAAGCGGCGGCGACTGAGGGATCAGGGGAGGCTCGGACCGATTCCATGTCGAGACGCAGCACATTCTTGACGATCATCACTGTCGCAGCTGTGGCCGCGGGGGCTTTCTTCGGTCTCCGGCATCAGCCGGTGCGGCGGAGCGCCAGGGAGCCGCTGAATAGCCGGGAGGCTACGGTCGAAGGATCGGCGGACGCCGTGTTGCCCGTGAACCTGATGGCCGGCACCGACGATGCGACGTGCGCCACCTCCCCGGACGAGCTCAAGAGGTGGCGCGCGAGCGGGGACATTCTGATCACTGACGTACGCCCGCGCAGTGAGTTCGAGCGCATCCGGATTCCTGGATCGGTGAACTTTCCCGTAAGGGAACTCAAGACCAAGCTTTATCTCAGAGAGAGACGGCTGCTGCTCGTGGACCGCGGCTATCGTCTGCATGAGCTAACCGCCGCGTGCCGCAGCATGCGCGAGCGCGGCTTCCATGGCGTGCGGGTGCTATCGGGCGGGCTGGAGGCGTGGCGCCGCCACTTGGGCCCGCTGGCCGGCGACGGGTTGGCAGAGGCCGCGCTGGATCGTGTTGGCCCAGAGGTCTTGGAGAGCGGCCTCCATCACGGCGATTGGGTGGTGGTCGACGTCACCGACGCACGTTCTGCCACTGAGCTGTTTCAACCCGTGACCCACGTTCCCTTCGACGGCGGCGGCCTGCATTTTGTGTCACGCATCAACGAGGCCATCACGACGGACGGCGAGGCCCGGGTGCGCTTCGTTGTCCTCGTCGACCGGGACGGGAAGCGATACGAAGTCATCAAGCAGGCCATCGGTGGCGGGTGGCCCGAGTTCTTGTATTTCCTCGATGGCGGGATCGAGGCGTATCGCGCCGAGCGCGCGAACCATGAAGCGATGCTCGCGGCCGCCGTGCGCCCAGCGTGCCGGGAGTGCGGGCGATGAGGTCGCTGATCGTGGGCGTGTTGTTGCTGGTGAGCACATCGCCCGCCGTGCAAGCCAAGCGGCCGGCTGCCCATGAGCGGCATGCGCGGGTGGTGAAGACCGAGAATGCGTACCCAATCGAGCGCCACGTTCGCTACAGCTTCGGTGTTCGCAATCATGGTCCAGCGCTCGTGCGCGACGCCGAGGTGCTGGCGTTCGCGCCGGTGGAGCGGACGTCGATGCAGCGAACGGGGAGCATCACGGCCTCGCAGCCATTCGAGCTGCGTCGCGATGCGTTGGGCAACCAGACCCTGCGGTTTGTCGTCACGCTGCCGCCGTTTGCTGCCAAGGTGATTGCGGTGGACGCGGTCGTGGACTTTGCGCAGGCGGCACGACCAGAGGAGCTGCGCACGCGGCAGGAATTCCTGCGAACCGGACCGTACGTGCAGGTAGATGACCCGGCAATCCAGCGGACGGCGGCCGACCTCGGTGGCAGCAAGCCCGATGAGATTGCGGCAGGCATCCAGCGCTGGGTGGCGGACCACATCCGACAAGGCGGGTACGTGGCAGAACGCCGTGGTGCCCGGCTCGCCCTCGAGAGCGGTCGTGGTGATTGTACCGAACGCGCGGATCTGTTCGTGGCTCTGGCACGTGCGCGCGGCATCCCGGCGCGCACCATTGCCGGATTCGTCATCGACCACGACGCCGTGCTGCGCGCCGCCGCCTACCACAACTGGGCGGAGGCTTACGTGGATGGTGCCTGGCGTCTCGCCGATCCGGACAAGGGTGTCTGGGACAGCTCGCCGTCGCAGTACCTCGCCCTGCGCGTCCTCGCCGCCGACGCGCAGCAGACAGGTGGCGCGGCCGGTGTGTCCGTTTCGCATCCGGATCTCGCCGTGAGGCTCGAGTAGATGACCATCCGCTGCCGGGCGCTTGAGATCGCAAAAGACATTGATCGGGGCCAGGGCCGCGCGGGCCCGGCATTGCGGCCGAATTGCCGAGCGATTCGCATCGTACTCAGCGGACTGGTTCTTTGCCTGCTGATTGCCGGCACGCCCCACGGTGCGTCGGCGACCAACGTGTCCGGGAACTGTCCGCCCGGGGGCTTCACCGCAGCCGGGAGTCCGTGGAACTTCACCGGCACCGTATCGGTCCCGAATGGCACGACCTGTACGGTCGAGCCCGGCGCCACACTCAACGGAAACGGAAGATCCCTCATGGTCGACGGGACGCTGAACGCGGTAGGGACGAGCAGCGCCAGCCGCGACGTGGTCTTCGACGATCTAGCGGTGACATTCAGCGCCTCCGGCACAGGAACCCTGCAGTTCTGCAAGGTGAACGTGCCCTACGAGGGCGGCACCAAGATTTATCTGAGGGGCATGCAGACCGTGACGGACTGCACGTTTGCGAGTGCCGATGGAGACTCTTACGCCGTCACCGTGTACGAGGGCACGCCGTCGATCAGCAACAACACGATGGGTGGCACCCAGAGGGGCGGTATCTACGTGTCGGCTGGCGCACCGCTGATCAGCGGCAACACGATTACGGCGACGTACGCTGGTATCCTCTACGCCGGTGGCGGGGGGACGGTGACTGGGAATACGATTGGCTTCAACGGCAGCAGAAGCGGGCGCACGGGCATTGCCGTCTGGAACAGTTCGGCGCCGACCCTGAACGGCAACACCTTCCTCGACGACCCGGCCGTCGACGACATCGGCATCAGCGTGCAGGTGACCATGCCCGGCGTGCAGATTCTCAACAACACGGTGCACGCCAGTGGCGGGGATTATCCGCTGGAGATCCCGCCGGCGGTGTTCCAAGGGGGATTCCAGTTGAGCGGCAACAGTTTCCCTGACGGCCCGGCGGCGGGGGTGGCGATCAACGGTTCAGTGTCGGGCACGGTGACGATCGGGCCGCTCAATATCGTGTCGGGGACGGTGGTGGACAGCTACGCGGTGCGGCAGCTGTCGGTGCCTGTTGGAGCAACGTTGACGATCGCGCCGGGGATCACGCTGACAGGGGGGGTAGTATTCGTCGACGGCGCGTTCAACGCGGTGGGGACGAGCAGCGCCAGCCGCGATGTGGTCTTCAACGACGTATATGTGTCCTTCTCGTCCAGCGGCACCGGGACCCTGCAGTCTTGCACGGTGAACCAGACCCAAAACTATGTAGCCCTGACGGGTGCGCAGACGGTGACGGGCTGCACGTTCACGGCTGCTAGCTACTACGCCCTCTTCGTCGCCGATGGCCAGCCGACGATCAGCGACAACACGATAAATGGCACCGCGACCAACGGCATCTACGTGGTCGGGGGCACGCCGCTGATCAGCGGCAACACGATCACGGCGAGTGAAGTCGGCATCAACTACGTCGTCGATGGCGGGGGGACGGTGACCGGGAACACCATCGGCTTCAGCGGTGGCGGCTCCGGGCGCACGGGCATTCGTGTCGCGGGCGCTGCGGCGCCGACCGTGAGCGGCAACACCATCCTCGACGACCCGGCCGCCAACGACACGGGCATTCTCGTCGAGTCGGGAGCCGGAAACGCACTGACCCAGATCCTCAACAATCTCATTTGCGCCACCGGGGGCGATACGTTTATCAGTCTGCCCCCCGGCTTCACCGGCACGGTCTCCGGCAACGTGAACCAGTGCGGCGTTCCCACGAACACGCCGACGGTGACGCCCACCCTCACGGCGACGTTCACACCGACGCACACCGCTACCAACACGCCGACCGCGACGCCGTCCAGCACCACCACACCCACTAGGACACCGACGCAGACGCCAACACACACAGCCACCAGCACGCCGACCTCGACACCATCCAACACCGCCACGCCCAGCAGGACGCCGACGCAGACGCCAACACACACCGCTACCAGCACGCCGACCGCGACGCCGTCCAACACCACCACACCCACCAGGACACCGACGCCCACGCCGACGGTGACGCCCACGCTGACCTCGACGCTCACGCCCACCGGGACGCCGACCTCGACGCGGTCCAACACCGCCACACCCAGCAGAACGCGCACCCTGACAGCAACGCGGACGCCCACCATCACGCTGACGCCCGTGGCGACCGGCACGCGGACCCCAACGCCGACGCCCGGGATTACGTCGAGCCCCGGCCCGTCGCACACCCCGCCGCCCACACCCACCGTGGACGGCCAGGGCCCCGCGCTGAGCAATGCCCGCCTGGGCGGCGCTTCGCTGGTTGATGGCATGACCGTTACTGGCGTTGCGCGGATTGCCGTCACCGCCACCGATGCCGCCGGTGTCAGCCGGGTGGAATTCCTTGTTGACGGCGCCTCACTCGGCGTCGATGTGAATGGTTCAACTCAGTACGGTGTCACCTTCGACCCGCTGGCGGTCTCCGACGGCACCCACGCGCTGGCGATCAACGCCTTCGATACTTTCGGCAACCAGACGTCGCTGACCTTCACTATCAATGTCACGCTGGCGCCGCCGGCCGCGCCAATCATCGAAGCGCCCGCCAGCGGATTGCAGACGAACGAGACGCAGATGACGGTCTCCGGCACCGCCGCGCCGGGCAGCCAGGTGCATCTCTACCTGGGCGGCGCCGATGTCACTGGACCGTTGTCCGTGGACAGTGTCGGCCACTTCAGTAGGGCGATCACTCTCACCGACGGCCTCAACAACATCCAAGCGGCGGCGGAGAATCGCGGCGGCCTCGGTACTCTGAGCAACGCGGTGCAGGTCACCCTGGACCGCAGTATCCCCGACACGCCTGTCGGTCTGACGGCCGATGCGCAACCCGGCGGCGAGATCCGCCTGCGCTGGAGTGCCGCCCCGGCCGGCAAAGTCGTCAAGTGCAACCTGTACCGCGCCGCGTCGCCCTTCACCGATCCCGCCGCGGCGCAGCGAATCAACCCGAGCCCGCTGACGACTGCGGTCTTTGCGGATCTCCCGCTGCAGGACGGCCAGTACCACTACCGCGTCGTTGCCGTGAATTCCCTCGGCACGCCCAGCGCCGTATCGAACCAGGCCTCCGCCATCTCCGATAGTGTCGCCCCACGTGCCCTGAGTGTTGTCTATGAAACCGGCGGCCCATTCGACCCGGTGACCGGCCGCTACGCCCCGGGCAACATCACCGTCACCGCCACGGTGAGCGAGCCGTTGCTCACCACACCGTTTCTCACGATCACGCCCCACAACGGAGCGCCGATCGGCGTTGCCTTGAGCGCCGCCGGCGACACGCAGTACACGGGCTACTTCGAGATCACGCCGCTCACCCCCACCGGCACGGCGTACGCGGTCTTCTCGGCGCGCGACACGGTCGGCAATCGCGGCACGGACATCGATGCCGGCGCCACGCTGGAGATCGACACGGCCGGTCCAGCGGTGTCTGCCCTCGAAATCAACCCGCACGACCCGGTGCGCAACGATGCGGCTGACCCGGTTGCGGTGACGGTCACGCTGCAGCTGTCCGACACACCCGCGGGTACCCCGGAATTGAACTACGTGCTGTCCGGGCCGGGACGCCAGCCGGTTCCCATAGTCATCACCGCGACCGCTGCGCTGGTCTGGCAGGGCACGTTCCCGCTGCCCGCGGACGCCGGCCTCGCTGCGGCGGAGACGCTCTCGTTCAGATTCCGCGCCCTCGATGATCTCGGCAACGCCGGCACCAGCATCGGCGGAGCAAATCAGTTCCAGGTCTATCAGGGCAGCTTGCCGCCGCTCGCTTTGCCGACGGGTCTGCGTGCCACCGCGCGGCCGGCCGGGAGAGTGGAGCTTGCCTGGAATGCGGTACCCGGTGCCGCCGGCTATCAGCTGTTCCGCCAGGGGCCGGGAGAGAGCAGCCTCGCGCCGCTCGGCGGTCCGGTGGTGGGGACGACCACCATCGACGCCACGGCGCAGGACGGCACGTATCTCTACGCCGTCGCCAGCGTGCGCAACGCCAACGCAGAGATCGCCGTTAGTGGGCCCTCGGCGGCGGTATCGGTCGTGGCCGACTCGATTGCGCCTGCTGCCCCGCAGAACCTTGCGCTGCAATTGGTGCCGCAAGGCATCTACGCTGCCTGGGATGCTCCAGTCGGCGGACTCGCCGGCAACGGCGACGTGACGTATTCCGTCTACCGCGCCGATCTCGACGCCGGTCAGCCCATCGACATCAGCGGCCGCACGCCGATCAAGTCGAAGATTGCCCGCCTGCAGGGTCCGGACCTGACCGGCGGTGAGTACCTCGATGCCAGCCCGTCGCAGTTGGAGCACGCGTATGCGGTGACCGCCGTGGATGCCGCCGGCAACGAGTCGTCGCCGTCGAACACCGCCTATCTCAACTTCGCTCTGCTGCCCGTGGCGACGCTGAACCTCGTGAAAGACGGCGCGCAGCTGCCGGTGCTCTCGTGGACGCATCCGAACCCTACCACCGTGGATCACTATAAGGTCGTGCTCGGCGACACAGGCTCGGGCGTGCCGCTGCAGGAGAGCGTGGCCACCTCCTTCACGGACAACGGCTACGACGGGGGCGAGCGGCTGTACGGCGTGATCGCCGTGGATGCCGGCAATGCCGAGAGCCTGCAGCGCAATGTGCTCTTGCCGGTCCTCGATGCCCAGCTCTCCGGCGGCTCGCGGATCCTGCGCGGCATTTTCAACCGCGTCACCTATGCCGTCCGCAACGGCGGGACATCCGATGTGACCGGCGCGGTGCTCCGCGTCGAGTTGCACGGCCGCACGCACGCCTCGGCGCGCTTCGACGTCGCGGCGGGACAGACCGTCTCCGTGCCGGTGGTCGTCGGCGGGTACGCCGATCTCGCCGTGTCGGAAGCGCTGCAGACGACGCTCGCGATCGACCCGAACCCCGGCGAACAGGTGCGCATCGTTCGCCACGACACCGTCAGCGTAGGCGACTCGGCGCTCTTCCTGACGGTCGAGACCGATACGGCGACACGCGGCGGCACGGGGCGCTTCCGGTTCGTGGTGCAGAACACCAGCGGCGTGGACACGGAACTTCTGACGGCGCTCCAGAACGGCACGCAGCCGTCCTCGGAGATTCGCTTCCTGCTCGAAGACACCGACAACAACGTGCTCGCGACGCAGACGTTCCAGCAAGGCGTCGGGCCGGACGTCGTCGGACTGCCCAGCGGTCAGACGGTGGCGCGTATCGCGGCCGGGGCCACCTTCACCTCGAACTGGGTCGACGTCCCGATACCAGGGAGTGCACCGGGTATGGCGCGCCTCGAGGTAGTCATCGACGCCTGGCACTACAAGCTTGGTACGGACGAGCAGGCAACGATCAACGGTGCGCGTGCCAGCACCCAGGTGACGCTGCTCGACCCCTCGTACACGGGACAATTGGTGAGCATCACGCCCGAGAGCTCGTTCGGCGATCAGAACATCGACATCCAGGGCCTTGCGGTCGTGCCGGGCACGACCGCTGCGGTGCCGAATGCGCCGCTGGACCTCGTCCTGCGCGTGCGGGGCTTCGAGCGTGTGTTCCGCGTGGCAACCGATGCGAACGGCGGCTTCGACTTCGTGTATACGCCGGACAAGGGCGTGCCCGGGGTGTACGCGGTCTCCGTCATCCATCCGGACCTGCGCACGCGGCCGGAGCAGGGGCACTTCACGATCAACTCGATCGTGGTGTCGCCGACGCGTTTCCAGGTGCGCATCCCAAAGAACTACCAGGCCCACTTCGACGTGAACGTCTCCGCCGGCGAGGGCACCACGGCGCAGCAGGTCCGCCTGCAGTATCGTGCGGAGGACCAGCCGCTCGGGGTGTTGCCGGCCGGCATTGAAGTGCAGTTGCCGGGCCCGGTGGACCTGGGGTCGGGAGAACGGCGCGCGCTGACGGTCGGCTTCGGCGGCGGCGCCGCCGCCGACCCCACGGGGGCGATCATCCTCAATGTGGTGAGTGATACGACGGGTGCGGTGCCGATCGCGCAGGTCGTGGTCGAGTACCAGTTCTCGGCGGCGGCGCCGGCGCTGTTCCACAGGCCGAGCATCGTGGAAACCGGCACGACGTACGGCAACGCCGTCAGCGACACGGTGATGTTGGAGAACCGCGGGCTGGCGCCACTGACCGGCGTGCGCGTCGAGTTGCTCCAGCCGGGGGCGAGCGCGCTGGCGCCGGATTGGATCCGTCTGACCTCGCCGGCGGATCTCGGCGACCTCGACATCGGTGCAACCCGGCAGGTGGAGGTGACGGCGAACCCGCCCGACAGCGTGGCGGAAGGCTATCACCAGTTCGTCCTGCGCGTCACCGCCGGCAACTCCCCGCCGTACGACATTCCCGTCGTTGTCGCCGTGCTGCAAAACGGCATCGGCAGCGTGCTCTTCCACGCCTCGGACATCTACACAGCTACGTTGGACGCCGATGGGGAGCCGATTCCGGGGCTCGCCGGCGCGCGCATCAAGATCCAGCACGATGACGTCGTGGGCATCACGCGCGAGGGCACCACCGACGCCAGCGGGGAGCTGCTGCTCCAGGACCTGCCGGCCGGCCTGTATCGTTACCGCGCCTCGGCGCCCAATCACAGCGACGTCAGCGGGCGGGTGCGCATCAAGCCGGGCATCACGGCGGCGGAACAGGTCTTCCTAATGAACGCCCTGGTGACGGTGGAGTGGTCGGTGCAGCAGATCACGCTCGAGGACCGCTACGAGATCGTGCTCAAGGCAACGTTCGAGACCCACGTGCCGGCGCCCGTGGTGGTGATCGAGCCGCCGAGCGTGGCGTTGCCGACGCTGCGGCGCGGCGAGGTGTTCTACGGCGAGCTGACCATTACCAACTACGGGCTGATTCGCGCGACCAACGTGGTCCAGCACTTCCCAACCGAGGATGAATTCCTGCGCTACGAGTTTCAGCGTCGGGTTCCCGACGCGATCGAGGCCAAGGAGCGCATCGTCGTGCCGTACCGGATCACGGCGCTGCACGCGCTCGGACCGGGAGGCGACGCGGGGGACAGCGGTGGCGGCAGCTGCTCGTACCAGTCACCGGCATCGCTCAATTTCGACTTCTTCTGCAGCAACGGCCAGCAGGGGGACGGTGGGGCTGCCACCGTGTTTGTCAACAGCAGGTCGTGCGGCAGTGGTGGGGGGAGTGGAATTCCGCCTCCGGTGATCGTTGGTGGCGGTATCAGAGACGGTGTGGGTTTTGGCCCAAGCCCCGGGGGCATGGGTGGCGCTGGGGATATCGCCTGCGCGCCGTGGGGGTCATGCGGGTCGGAGGATCAACCTCCGCAGTGATGAAACGAGACATGCAGTATCGGGGTGGGTCGATGGCGGCAATATCGAGGTTGTGCAGAGCGGTGGCGACGTGCGTCGCTGCGATAGCGACGGTTCTCAACTGGAGTGGCCCGGTACACGCCTCCGACCCAGGGGCGTCCGCGGCCGACAGTGGCCCCCTCCTCCACACGGCCCCCGCCTTCTGCAAGAATCTGGCGCGGCAGGATGTCGAGGACCTGCGGGTGAAGGTGATCGGCGGTTACGTGTATGCGCGGCGGACGTGGGAGGAGGGGGTGTGGAAGTTCAACCCGGAGCTGAATCCTCTTTACCTCCCAGGCGGGTTTATCGTACGCGGTAAGATCAGCTACGGCGAGGTCGAGGGGATCACCCCGCTCCGTTATCAGTCCGACCAGAAGCACATCGTGAAGACGCCCGGCGGCTGGCGGTGGGAGGATAGTGACGGGCAGTGGATTGACTACGGCGAGGCCGTCGACGCCCGTGCGTACCCCACGGCATTCGGGAACCGCAATGGAACGATTGCGGCGCTGCAGTACGCGACACCGCCCGGGCAGTGGCCGGGTGCGCTCAAGAACAAGACGCGGCCGAGTGCGGTTCTCGATCGTCTCGGCCACGTCGTGTTGACCTACGAGTACAGCAGCCTCGGCGATGTCACTCGTGTCACCGATTACGCAGGGCGCCAGGTCCGGTATCAAGACGAAACCGCGCCGCCCCGCACGTCCGTCACCGATGCCCGAGGCTATGAGTGGACCTACACGTACGTCGACTCGTCCTCGGTCCTGATGACGTTGAACATCGGGTCGCGAACCGACCCCGAGGGCCGCGTGACCACGTATTCCTACGGCTACGAGGGGTTGTTGGGCGAAGTCAAGGATGAAGACGGTTTCGGGGTCGGGTACGGGTGCGAATACAATGCCGTCACAAGCAAAATGTATCTGCGTCGGCGCTTCAGCGGCGACCGCGTCGTGGAATCCACGTCGGATCTGAAGCTCGGCGAGATCCTCAGGTACCTCAACGGCCGCACGGTGCTGCAGGTCCGCAGCGACGGGCCGGACCGGATCTACACCGACGAAAACGGCAACGAAACGCGGCTGCATGTGGACGCGGGGCACCAAGTCACCGGTGTCACGTATCCCAACGGCAGCTCGTTCCTGATCGACAACGACCCGAGTCTGGGCCTTCCCGCGGGCGTGACCAACCTCAACGGGGTCGTGACGCGTTTCGAGTACGATGCGCGCGGCAACGTGACCCTGGCCATCGAGGCCGCCGGCCGGCCGGAAGAGCGCCAGACGAGACTCCAGTACGATGAGGCTGGACAACTTATCGAGAGCCGCCAGGTCGTCGATGGCGGCAGCGGCGACCGCGTGACGCGGCTGACCTACGACCCTTACGGCAACGTCGCCACGCTGACCGATGCCGAGGGCAACGTCTACGCCATGGCTCACGACGTGATGGGCAACGTCACGCAACTGACCGACCCCCGCGGCAAGCTCTGGCACTACCAGTATGATCCCGCCGGGAATCTGCTGCAGACGATCGATCCCCTCGGCGGGCAGGTGCGGTACGAGTACAACAAGGTTGGCAACCTCGTCCGCGTTACGGACGAAGCCGGCGCGGTGACCCAGTATTTCTACAATCGGCAGGACAACGTCTTCAAGATCATCGACGCCCGCCAGAACGAGTGGCGCTACGAGTACACCGAGGCGGCGCTGCTGAAGCGCACCATCGACCCGGAGGGCCATACCCGCGAGTACGGCTACGACCGTGATGGACGGCTGACCTCGGTCAAGGACGGCAGTGGAAACATGACGTCCATCGAATATTTTGCGGGGCGCACGACGGCCAATCCCGCAAAGGGCCGTCTGGTCCGGATCACGTACCCGACGTTCGTGCGCGAAGAGTTGTTCGACGTCCGCGATCGACTGGCTGTCGCAACCGAAGTGGAAACCGGGGGGCGGCGGCTCATGACCCGCTGGGAGTACGATCCGTTGGGGAATGTCACGTCCCTGACCATGCCCGACTCCCGACGCAGTGCCTACGCCTACGACGGGCTCAACCGACTGGTGCAGGAAACACGCACCGACAACCAGGTCGTCGGCTACCAGTGGGACAGATGGGGCCAGAGCCTGCGGGTGACGGATCCCCGCCAGCTGACCACCACGCTCGCCTACGACAAGCTGGATCAGTTCGTTTCGGAACTTCAGCCCGGTGGTGGGCTGACCCACTACGCCTACGATCCGGCGGGCAACTTGCAATCGATCGTCGACCCGCGCGGCCAGGAAGTGCGCTTCGAGTACGATGACTACGGCCGGCGACAGACGGAGCGCATGTATACGACCGCCGGCGGCGGTACACCGTCGCGTTCGATCAGCTACGGTTACGATCCCCGTGGCATTCTGACGTCGTACGCCGACGGCGACACCTCGGGAACGTTCGTCCCCGACGCGGCCGGCAACATTATCTCCGTGTCGACGAACTTCGGTCCGTTCAGCAAGGCCGTGCAGTACGCCTACTACCGCAATGGCCTGGTGAAGGCCTACGCGGCTGCGGACGGCGCGCCCTACGGCTACACCTACGACGGCAACGGCCAGCTCCAGGGCCTGACGATCCCATCCGAGGGGGCGATCACCGTCAACGCCCGTCGCTGGCTGGCGCCGGCACAGGTCACCCTGCCCGGTGGCAGCACCCAGCAGTTCGAATACAGCGACCGCCTGCTACCGGCCCGCATCGCCTCGCGCGACGCTTCCGGCAACGTCATCCTCGACTACCAGTACACCCGGGACGATGCCGACCTCATTCGCGAGATCGCAACCGAACACGGCACCTACCGCTACACGTACGACGATGCGTACCGTTTGATCGCCGCCGACCATCCCGTGCTCGGCCTCGAGTCGTTCACGTACGATGGCGTGGGCAACCGTCTTCCCGGCGATCCGGGTCTGGCGAGCCAGTGGACGTACGGCAACGACAACGAGCTGCGTACGACCGACTCGGCCGCGTACGAGTACGATGCCGCGGGCAATCTCACGCGACGCACCGGGCCCGGCGGCGAGATGCGCTTCTTCTACGACGAGCAGAGTCGGTTGATCAGGGCGGAGGACGGGGGCGGCAATGTCATCGGCCGCTACGCGCATGACCCATTCGGGCGAAGGCTCTGGAAAGAGGTGGGCGGCACCCGAACGTACTTCGCCTACACCGGCGAAGGGCTCGCGGCGGAGTTCGATGCTTCGGGCACCCCTATTCGCAGCTACGGATACGAGCCCGACACCTCGTGGACGACAGCGCCATTGTTCACGCGCAGCAATGGGGCATATGCCTACTACCACAACGACCACCTCGGTACGCCGCGCAAGCTGACGACGTCAGCCGGCCAGGTCGCGTGGTCGGCCGTCTATGCATCCTTCGGCGCCGCGCAGCCGCAGGTCGAAACGGTCGCCAATCCGCTGCGCTTCGCGGGGCAGTACTTCGACGCGGAAACCGGGCTGCACCAGAACTTCTTCCGCGACTACGATCCGGTCGTCGGCCGTTACGTGGAGTCCGATCCGCTCGGGCTTGGCGCGGGGCTGAATCGGTACGCCTACGCCGACGGCAATCCCGTGATGCTGACGGATGACCAGGGTCTGATCCTCTTCATTCTCCCGGCCGCCTTCCTCGTGATGGAAGCTTGGGGCGCTATTAACTGTGGGATAGACCTCTACAACTTGATTACAAGACCGTGCACGACACTCCCAGATGTGTTGTGGACGACGCTGGGGTGCGGAAGCACAGTGTTGGGTGTTGGCGCTATCGCGGGGGGAGGGCTGACAAGACTGGCAAACCTGGAAAGGTTGCTGGTAGGAAGGTGGCAAGACTGGAGGCGGGCGAAGTTTTTGTTAAAGCATTTTGAGGCGCAAGCCCGACCCGTACCCCCGCGCCCCCCGCCAAAGATAACAGCGCCACCTCGGCCAGCGGTGGTGCGGCCACACTTCCAGAGAGGCACGAAGGGTTGGCGTGGCGTCAGATGATGAGACGCAGCATGTCGTCGAGCGCGGCGCGGTCCGCAGGTGCGAGCTTGCCCAGCCTCCGCAATACCAGAGCTTGCTCAAGCGTGGCGAGAAGGGGCTTGGAGACGGACGGCTTCAGCAGGCAGGCCGTTCGCCAGTGCCGAACCGCGGCTTCGCCGACACCCTTTGTCGGGCGGGATTGGCTGGTGATCGCCAGGACGATCAGATCGGGGCGGGTCGCGTTGTACACCGCCGAACTGACGACCACCGCCGGCCGCTTCTTGCTTGCCCGCTGGTCCGTGAACGGAAACGGGGCGAGGACGATGTCGCCGAACTCAAAGCTCGTCGTAGACGGCATCGGCGGCGTTGTTCCACACTTTGGCGAAGGAGCGCTCCGAGAGTTTGCTTGCCGCTTGTGCGAGACGCCGGTCCGCTTCGCGCTGGCGCAGGAACTCGACGAAATCCTCGACCTCGGCAACTCGGGCCGGGGGCAGTTCGTCGATCTTTGCCACAAGAGCTTGCGCCGCAGATCCCCGCTTTCGCATCCGAGTTCCTCCGTCTCGTCCAGCAAGTACCGCGCGATGATTCGACAGTCAATGATGGAGTAATGTGACGAGACGTAGTCCCGAGTTGAGCGAATGGCGATGAGCACGGCTGGAGTGACGGGACGGCGGGAAGGGAGAATGGCGGTCAACGGAGCACCCGCTGCGCCGACAGGCTGTCATGCCGCGGGACGTGACCGTGGTCTACGAGCCGAAGTGACGTAGAACAAAGATGACTCGCGCAATGTCGCATTATCAGCAGGCCTGGGCGGGGCCGTTCCGGAGTCGAAAAGGGGCTGCGAAGGGGATGTGTACGGCGTTGGACAACAGAAGACCAAACGCAATGGAGGGGCAGTGTCACCCCACGAATTTAGAAGCGAATCGGCAGATCGCGTATGCGAATCCGATGATCCTCGACGCTGACGATCGCTCCTCCGCAGAGGATCGGCTCCAGGCCGGCGAGGACGCGTTGCAGGATTTCATTGACGTGCTCGATCCGCGACGAAGCGAGCCGCAGCGACAGAATCGACGGCCGGGCGGCTCCGCTCAGTGCAACGAGCGCCGAGAAGTCGAGGTCTTGGGTGACGATCACCTGTTCGTGCTGCCGGGCATGTTGGATGATGACCTCATCGGGGGCGCTGGCCGGCAGCACCTCAGGGACGCGGACGACGTCGTGGCCGAGGCTGCGCAAAAACTCGGCCGTGCGCGGCGAGATGTGCACATCGGCCAGCAGCTTCATGCTACGGCTGTTGTGCGCTCGCTTGCCAGCCACGCACCGTACCGCGCCGCTTGCAGCACGTCGTCGCGCTCCAGTTCCGGATACTCACGCACGATCTCGTCGATCGAATATCCGTCTCCGATCAGCTTGAGCACGAAGTCCACCGTGATGCGCAGTCCACGGACCGTGGGACGTCCCTCGCAGACCCGCGGGTCTACGCGAATGCGGTCGAGCATGGGCACACTGTACGCCATCGCACTCCAGGCCGCAATTCATTTGACCGGGGACGTGGCCGGCGCCGCGATCCGGAAGGTGAGGAGCCGTGCGCGTGGATGGTTGTCTGCGCTCCTCGCCTTCTCGGCGCTGTGCACCACCGCGGCGCACGCCCAGGACTCGCTCTGCGCCCGCGTCAAGATCGAGATCGCCCAGGAACTCACCCTCGAACGCCAGGCGTTCGACGCGCGCCTGAAGATCAACAACGGCCTCGACACGATTGCGCTGCAGAACGTCGATGTGACAGTGCAGTTCGCCGATGACAACGGCACCCCGGTGCCCGCCACCTCCGATCCGAACGACATCAGCGCCCTGTTCTTCATCCGCATCGACTCGATGGACGGCATCAACGATGTCACCGGTAGCGGCACCGTCGCGCCGTCATCGGCGGCGGAGATTCACTGGCTCATCATCCCCGCCGCCGGAGCCGCCGGCGATCAGCCGCAAGGCAAGCGCTACCAGGTGGGCGCGACGCTGCACTACGTCATGGGCGGCGAACAGAAAGAGGTCGTGGTGGCGCCGGACTGGATCACGGTCACGCCGCAGCCGCGGCTGGTGCTCGATTACTTCCTTACCCGAGACGTCTTCGCCGACGACCCGTTCACGCCGCTGACCGAACCGGCGGAACCCTTTACCCTCGGCGTGCGCGTGAAGAACGCCGGCTTCGGCATCGCCCGTAACCTGGCGATCGATTCGGCGCAGCCGAAGATCGTCGAGAACGAGCTCGGCCTGCTCATCGGCTTCGTCCTGACCGGCAGCTTCGTCGACGATCAGCCCGCAGCCCCGACCCTGCGCATCGACTTCGGCGACATTGCCGCCCAGACCTCACGTGCCGGCCGCTGGGTGATGGAGACCACACTGTCGGGGAAGTTCACCGAGTTCTCCGCGCAGTTCAGTCACGCCGACAGCCTCGGCGGGCGTTTGACCTCGCTCATCGATTTGGTGAACACCCATTTCCTCGTCCGCGACGTGCGCGTCGACCTGCCCGGGCGCGATCGCGTCCGGGACTTTCTGGCTCTCGATGGCAATACGCTGCGTGTCTACGAGTCCGACTCGGTGGACACCGCCGTCACCGACCAATCGAGCTACTCGAGTTTCACTTCCCTCGGCGGCGACCTGTACCGGCTCAGCACGCCGCTGACTGCGGGACTGCTCTACGCCCGGTTGCCCGACCCGTTCGCCGGCACGATGGAGATCCGCAGCGTTCTGCGCGCGGACGGCAAGCTCCTGCCGAGTGAGAACGCGTGGACGTCGAAGAGCGGAGATGGGCACGTGGGGTTCCAGCACTTCGTGAACTTCTTCGACGTCAACGGCGGGGGCCAGTACACGGTGCAAATGGGAGCGGTTGTCATCGGTGCGGTCCCGCCGGTGCTGCAGTTCATTCCCGACCGGACGACCAGGGAGACGCAGCGCATCAGCTTCATCGTCGAAGCCACCGATGCCAACGGCACCATCCCGAACATTGCTACCGGAACGCTGCCCATGGGAGCGACGTTCCTTGACCAGGGCAACGGGGTGGGGGTCTTCGACTGGACCCCGGCGGCGGGGCAAGCCGGCTCGTATCCGATCACCTACCGGGCCAGTGATGGGGTGCTGTCAGCCTCTCGGACGGCGTTCATTCACGTGAACCAGCTCACCGAAACCGTCACGCCGACCGCCAGCCCAACCGAAGGGGCACCCACGAACACGCCGATGCCGAGTGCTACCGAGACCCCGACACACACCCCGACCCGCACGCCGACGTGCGCCCTCGACGTCGACGGGAGCGCCTCGCCGCCAGATGTCGCGACCGATGTCGTGTATATCGCGCGAACGTTGCTAGGCTTGTCTGCGGTGCCGTCAAGCTTTCGTGTCCTGGACCCCGGAATACCATCGGACACGACGATCACTGCGAACATCGACGCGATGGGCGTGGGCCTCGACATCGACGGCAACGGCCGGATCGATGTCGCGAGTGATGTCGTCTACCTTGCGCGTCAGCTGCTTGGCCTTCCGCCTGTGCCTCCGAGCTTCCGCGCGCTGGATCCGACCATCCCGGATGACACTACGATCGGGGCGAGCATCGAAGCGTTGTGCCCCTGAGGGCGCTACTGCCATGACCGTCCCGACGAGCACAGTGCCTGGGACGTACTATCTGCTGGTGTGCGCCGACAACCCGAGCAAGATCATCGAGAGCATCGAGACAAACAACTGCGGGGCGTCGGCGACGACGGTGGCGGCGGGGCCGTGAGGAGGATTGGATCGATCTGCGCATGATGCAGACGGTGTCGGAGGCAGAGAATGGAAGATGGGAACTATCGACCCTTTCCATGGAGATCGCTCCAGGGCAGGGTGCGGAACCCACGCTTGACACGCGCCAGCAATGGTAACACTCTGACTCCATGGCGCAGCTAGTTGTGCGGAACATCGAGGATGCTGTGGTCACTAGACTGCGGCAGCGGGCTGCTCGGCGGGGCGTCTCCGTGGAAGAAGAGCATCGCCGAATTCTTCGCGCCGCATTGCTACGCAGTGCAGCGCGCGGCCCGGGCACACTAAAGGACCATTTGCTGGCGATGCCGGACGTCGGCGACGACGCCCTGTTCGCACGGCCTCGGGCGAAGCTACGACCAGTCAAGCTCTGATGCCTTACTTGCTCGACACCAATGTAGTGTCGGAGCTCCGAAAGCGCGATCGCTGCAACCCGGGTGTCCGCCGTTGGTACGAGACGGTGGCTGCAGAAGAGCTGTTTCTTAGCGTGTTGGCAATCGGTGAAATCCGGCGCGGCATTGAACTGCTGCGTCGCCGCGATGTCGTCGGCGCCCAACTCTTGACCCGATGGCTCCAAACGCTCGAACAGCTCTACGAAGACAGGATGCTCCCTGTAACGGTGGACCCTCACCTCGCCCTTCGGCAGGCTCAGGGCAGGCTCTCTCCCGCGGTGATGCGGGAGAGGGATCGCATTCTGCTCCCATACTGCGGGAGATAACGGCACCGGCTTGACCATTGCCCCTGGTTTGCATAAGTCGACATCGGGAAGCCGATGACGCGCCGCATTGGATTGATTCTCGCTCTTGCAGTTTTTGCGCTGCCCGCGTGGGCTGAGCCATACATTGCCCTGCGCGAGGGGCTGCGCTGCAGTGCCTGCCACGTCAATATGACCGGCGGCGGCAAACGCACCGACCTGGTGAGCACGCATGCGCGCGATCTGTTGCACTATCCAAGCTTCTTCGGGAAGTTCTCCAACCCGACCGATTTCTTCACCGGCGAGATCAACAAGTACCTCGCGCTCGGCGCCGATCTGCGCGCCAGCAACACCGCAACGTTCCAAGATGCGCCACGCAATGGCGTGGTCGACAATGACAAGGTCTTCCGTAACCACCTGGAGACCGACAGCCTCGATGTAACTGAGGCGGTGCTGTACGGAGAGGTGCGGCTGATTCCCGACTACTTGACGTTTTACGTGGACCAACGCTTTCAACCGCAGACCGATAACCGCGAAGCCTTCGGCCTGTTGCATGGCGTGTTGCCGTGGAATGGATACATCAAGGCCGGGCGCATGTTTCTGCCTTACGGCCTGCAGCTGCAAGACGACAGCGCGTTCATTCGCGGCGGCACCAACGGCTCAATCACCACCGGCTTCAGCTTCGAGCAGCAGCAAGCGGGATTCGAATTCGGCTTCGAGCCAGGTCCGATCACGGTGATCGCTGCGGTGACGGACGGGCCGGCGGGTGACCGCGACGTGCAAGTTACAACGACGGCGTACGCCCTGCTCACGGAGTTGCCGATCATTCGTAATCTCCTGCTCGGCAATTCGTTCTCCCGCGTTGGTCCGCCGGGAAGCGACATAGTAAGGTTTGGTTTTTTTGCCGGCAGCAACATCGAACGCTTCACGTACCTGGGCGAGGCCGATTTCCTGTACGACCGTACCGCGGCGACGCACGGACGCACCGTCGGCCGTTTCGTCGCCTACGGTGAAGGGGACTATCTCTTTTTCGGGTGGCTGAACTTCAAAGTTGCGATCGACTACGCAGACAACGACGGGAACCTCGCCGATCGCGCCAATGACAGCGAGAACCGCGTCAGCGTCGGACTGGAACCGTTCCTGAACCGCTTTCTCCAGCCGCGCTTGTTTTATCGTGTGAGTAACGGCGTGCGCGCCAACCCGACGCACAACCAGGGTGTCGTCTTGGCCGAGGTGCATCTATTTTTTTGACCAAATTCGTACACTTGACGGACGCGCTTCTTCACGAGCACGAGTCACGAGCACGAATCACGATCTTGGGAGGCATATGGAATTCGGACTGCAAATCGCCAACCTTGAATGGGCCCAAATGCGCGATGTGGCGCAGGCGGCGGAAGGCCTCGGTTTCGGAGCGTTGCTCGTTCCGGATCATATTGTGGCTGAAGGGCCGGAGCGCCAGTACGATGCGCATCACCTGTCGTACGATGCGATGATCGAGGTTGCCATCCTCAGCGAGGCGACGAAGCACGTGCGGGTGGGACATCTCGTGCTCTGCAATTTGTTCCGCCATCCGGCGATCACGGCACAGGGGCTCACGTCGCTGGATCACTTGAGCGGTGGGCGGCTGATTGCCGGCCTCGGTACCGGGTGGACGGAACGGGAGTTCCAGATGACTGGCATTCCGTTCCCCGAGATCGGCGCGCGCCTGCGCATGCTGGACGAAGCGCTCACCTGCATCCGCTCGTTATGGACGCGCGAGGAGACGACCTTCTCGGGTGAATTCTACAAAATGCAGGACGCGATCTTGTGGCCGAAACCGGTGCAGCAGCCGCATCCGCCGATCCTGCTGGGCGGCGGTGGCCGGGGCTTGCTCCGTGTCGCGGCCAAGCACGCCGACATCGTCAACATCATCTCCGATGCGGGAAAGCCCGGCTACATCAAGCTCGAAAACGTGGCCAAGCTGACGAACGACAGCTTTCGTGCCAAGGTGCAGTTTCTCCGCGAAGAGGCGGGGCGCGTCGGCCGTGACCCGAAGGCCATTCAAATCAGCAACGCGATCTTTTCCACTGTGCTCACCGACTCCGCAGCGGAGACCCAAAGCGTCGCGGAAGGTATGGCGCCCATGTTCAACACCACGCCGGCCGGCATTCTGCAATCGCCGATGGCACTGATCGGCACTCCCGAGCAATGCATCGCCGAGTTGCGCCGCCGGCGGCGAGAATGGGAGCTGTCGCAGGTGGTTTTTGCGTCTGCGGCCGTGCCGTTGATGCACCGGCTCGCCGAGGATGTGCTGCGGCACGTCTGAAGAGACTGTCGATTTTGCGTGTAGGGGCGGTTCGCGAACCGCCCGAAACGGCGCGGCGGGTCAGCACCGCCGCGT
>Ga0315286_10001442_pt1 | contig 21504 bp, 22 predicted proteins | sample YL17G10_0_MG_FD_205038 | JGI IMG/M metagenome (GOLD analysis project Ga0315286, IMG submission 205038) | Sediment microbial communities from Yellowstone Lake, YNP, Wyoming, USA - YL17G10_0 | ecosystem: Environmental > Aquatic > Freshwater > Lake > Sediment | place: USA: Wyoming | collected...
CACCCTTTTCGTGCAGCGCTAGCCCGGATGGCCCTACTACGCGCGCCCAGCGTCTGGCTGCACGGGTGTCACGTCAACCGACATCGAGCGCGTCCGCGTTCGGCAGCGGCAGCTGGGTGTGCCTGAAGCCTTCGAATGGCTCGTGGACCTGGTGCCGTCGGTCGGACCCGCCGCGGCCGAGTCGGGTCTCGAAATCACCGAGCACCCGTTGATGTACCTCGACATCCTAGTTCCCGCGCGCCCGCCCGAGGGATTCGAGGTCCGGATCGTGACAGATGAAGACGACTTGGCGATGCTGCACGCCGTGGCGGAGGTGGGCTTCTCTGATGCAGGCACGGCCGTGGGATCTGCGGGCGTTGAGGAAGCGGAGGAGATCGTCTCGCGCGGAACCGACGCGGGGCGACTCTCGCTGATGCATGAACGCCTGGCCGCGGGCCTCACCGTTACCGCTGCTGGAATCGACCTGGCAACGGGGAAGCCCGTCGCCGTTGCGGCCCACCAGCCCGTGGAAGCGACGACCGAAATCGTCGGCGTCGCCACCCTTCCTGAGTTCAGGCGCCGGGGCATCGGCGCCGCAGTGACATCCGCACTCGTTCGCGATGCGCTCGAGCGAGACTGCCGCACGGTGTTCCTGTCAGCTGATGACGGTGAAGTGGCACACATCTACGAGGGGATGGGTTTCCGCAGGGTGGGCACTGCGGGCGCAGCGAAACCGTCGTCCTAGTCGTCCTCGTCGTCGTCCTCGTCGGACTCCATCAGGTCGATACCGAGGCGATCGAGGCGGACGCGGTGGCTCTCGAGCAGCTGGAGTAGCAGGTGCTTCTCGCCCTCGTCGCCGCCAAGGAGTTCCTTCAGCGCGGTGGAACTCTCCATCGCTCTCTTGGTCTGGGTGAACGCCTCGCCAGATATCCGCCGCGAATAGGCCGCGATGCGTTCCTTCGCGGTCGGATCCGTCGCCATCGCGCGCATCAACTCGTCCAGTGCGAACGTTTCCAGGTCCTCGCGCTCTCCCAGCGTCTTGCGGACGACCTCGGCGGAGACGGTGTCCACGCGGCCCGCCATCTCCTCGGCGAACTCGGAGACCAGCGCGTCGCCCACGTAGTGGAACGCCTGCGCCTCGACCCAGTCGGCCGGGACCGTGTGGGCGTGGAAGGCCTCGAAGAAGGGGAGGAACCGGGCGGCCAGATCGGGCGAGCCTATTTCGGCCAGCCGGGCCGCGACCAGAGCCGCGTTGCTCTCCTCGCGCTCGGCCACGTGTTCCTGCTCGCTGCGGGCACGCACGTCGGGCGCAAGCTCCGCGTTGTCCCTGGCGCGCTTGGCAGCCAGCCTCTCGCCGCACGCGAGGGCCGCCAGGAGCTGAGCGACCGAGTCCTGACCAACCATGGGGGAAGTCTATCCCGGCCCTCGCCGCCCAGGGCCGCTTGCGAAGCCCGCTCCGAGCGCGGGGCCCAGCCCCACCGGGCGGCACATGTCATCAGTGAGTATGTGTGTAATATGAATTACACCCATACAAAGGAGGAACGCTGATGAGCAAAGGTGACGAGGAGCTGAGGGGCTGGTTCCAAGGGCGGCTGCCGGACGACTGGTTCGAGGGGGTGCCGGAGGTGACCCACGATCGCGACGAGATACTCGTAGTGGGGACGCTCGCAGACCCCAAGGTGGAGAAGGGCGCCAGTGACGACGTCAAGGCGGCCGCGCAGGCCGCTCGCATCCAGGGGTTCCGGGAAGACACGCGGGCGCAGCGCATGCGTATCGCCGACGAGGCCGAAGCCGCGTTCGGGCGAAAGGTCAGTTGGGGAGCCGAGGTCGGCGGTCGGCGAGAACTGTTCACAACACAAGCGATCCCGGCCATGACCAGGCTTCGCCTCCCCGAGCGGCAGGTGCTCGACACCCTCGTCGAGTCGGGTGTCGCCAGATCGCGAAGTCACGCCCTGGCTTGGTGCGTCCGCCTGGTCGCCGAGCGTCAGGACGAGTGGTTCAAGGACCTGCGCGACGCGCTGGGTGCGGTCGAGAAGGTAAGGGCGGAAGGCCCGAAGGCCTGATCGGCGTCTCCCTGCTATGCGCCGAGATCGGCGAGAACGACGTCGAGCGTTCGCACGAGTAGGTCCGCCTCTTCCGCACCGAAGACGAGAGGAGGACGGATCTTGAGGGCGTTGCCCCGCGGGCCCGTCGTGCCCACCAACACGCCGCGCTCGCGAAGACCGTTCATGGCTCGGTCGGCGAGGGAAGCGTCCGGCTCGCGCGTCTGACGATCCGTCACGAACTCGACCGCGTTCGCGAGGCCGATCCCTCGGACATCCCCGATCGACGGATGCCTATCCGTCAGGGATTGCAGGCCTTCGCGCAGAGTGGCGCCGACCGAAGACGCGTTCTGCACGATGCGTTCGTCCTCGACCACGTCCAGGACCGCCAGGGCCGCAGCCGCAGCCACCGGGTTCCCTCCGAAGGTGCTGAAGTAGTCGGTGGTCTCGGCGAACCGGTCGACTATGTCGCTCCGAGTGATGACTGCGGCCACCGGGTGACCGTTGCCCATCGGCTTGCCGAGCGTCACGAAGTCCGGAACGATGCCGAACCGCTCGAAGGACCACAACGCGTCGCCCGTCCTGCCGTAGCCGCCCTGGACCTCATCCGCCACCCACAGGCCGCCGGCCTCGCGCGTCTGTCGCAGGATGTCCTGCACGAACGCGGGCTCAAGGTCGAGGATCCCGTCGCTCGTGAGGATGCCGTCCAGGTACGTCGCGGCCAGTCCCCGTCCTCCGGCAACCAGCCGTTTCAGTGCCGCGGTGAACCCGGTCGGGTCCATGTGCTCGCCGCGATAGGCGTCGGGAGGCGGGAAGGTCTCGATGTGTTCGGGCTTCCGACCCTCGGGCCAGCTCTCCGGCGACAAAGCGATGATCGCCTCGCTCACCCCGTGATACGCGAACCGCGTGCAGACACCGCCGGAGTTGCCCGTGACCGTCGTGGCCAGACGCCAGGCCAGGTCGTTCGCCTCGGACCCGGAGTTCACGAACATCACGGTGTCCAATCCGTCCGGCATCGTCGCGATCAGGCGCTCTGCGAGTTCCACGACCGTCTCGTGCAGGTAGCGCGTGTTCGTGTTCAGCGTTCGGACCTGTCGCACGATGGCCTCCGTCACCCGCGGGTGGCAGTGTCCGACCGCCGGCACGTTGTTGTAGGCATCGAGGTATCGGGCTCCGTCCGCGTCGAACAACCACGGCCCTTCGCCGCGAACGATGTGCAGCGGCTTCTCATAGAAGAGAGGTGCGAGAGCCGAGCCCAGCACGGCCTGCCGTCGGAAGCGCAGGTCTTCGAAGCCGGCGCTCATCGGGCCGGGCCGCCCCAGCTGCTGGCGATCTCCTCGTATCCGATCGCCTCGAGGCTCTCGACGATCCCGACGGCTCTGGGGATGTCCCTCAACGCGAACTCGGCCTCCTGCAGGTGCTGGGCCGCACGCCAAGACTCGATCGCGACACCGGCGGCGATCCGAGTCGCAACGAGTTCGCCGAGGACGCGCAGCTCGTCCGCCTGCAGCGGCACGACATCCTGGAAGCCACCCACGACGACGCGTGCTGCCCTGATGACCTCTCGGCCCGAGCGGTTAGACAGAGCCGATCCCAGCACCGACACGAGGTCCGTCACCACCGCGGTGTGACTCATGTCGCCGAAGTCGATGATGCCGCAGACGAAGCCTCCGTCATCCACCAGGACGTTGTCGCTATCCAGGTCTCCGTGCAGGACCTGGGTCCGGAACGAAGGCCAGATCGGCGTAACGACTTCGTCGAATCGGTCCAGGACACGCGTGACCATGTCGCGCGCTCGCGGGTCTTCGATCGACGGAACCAGGGGGCGCACCAGCGGCGCATGCTGGACGTCCCAGAGCATCACTCGGTCGGCCGCAGCGTGATGGAAACCGCGCAGCGCCTTGCCGAGTCGCGCCACGGTCTCTCCCCAGTACCGCAGGGCCCCGTCTGAGAGAGTCGATTCGTCGACCGATGCCCGGCCGGGAATGACGTCGTACATGCGCACGAAGTGAGAACCGTCTTCGGCCTCGATGCGAACCCGAAATGCGGCCGCTCCATCTGAATCAGGGTCTGCTCCGGGAGCGGCCCACGGGAGCGCTATGGGCAGGTCGGGGTCTGCCTCGTGCGCGTGGATCGCCCCCAGCACCTCCATGTCGAGCGTGTCCGGGCTCTCGACCGAGTTGGACACCTTCATGATGGCGCTCCGTCCGCCGCCCTCGATCAGGAAGGTCTGGTCGCGCTCGCTCCCCAGGGAACGGGCGCTCCCTTCCATGCCGAACGTGCGCTCGGCGATCTGAGATGCCTCTTCAGAAGTGAATCGCGGCGGCTGTGCGCGCAAGACCTCGTCGAAAGCGCTGGGATCCATAGCCCGAGGATACCGGCAGTCGAGCCTGTGGCGCAGCCTCAGTCAACCAGTTGCGTGTAGTACCAGTAGGGGCCGGAAGACGCGGACTTGCACCAAAGAACAGCGTGAAGTATCCGCGTCAGGCTTCTCCGCAGCCCGCGGATTTCCAGATCGCTCTGGATGACTTCCAGCGCTGTGAGGTTCCTGCGCCCCTGCTCCCTGAAGTGCGAGACGAACTCTGCCAAGGCCGCGGGGTCATCCTTGCGCAATCGCATGAGGCCGGTCAGTCCGCTATCGCAGATCGGCACCAACAGCGGCCGTTTCATGTAGAGGAGCTTGGTGATGACGGCCTTCCGTCGATGGGCTCCGTAGAGTCCTTCGAAAGCCCTCTCGATGGCGGCGATGCAATCCTGCGACTGCCACGAGTCGTCGGGCATCTGCATCAGATCCCAAGCCGGGTCGAGCTCGGTCAACCACTCGGGGGAAGGATGTCGCACCAGGAGATCTTCCCAGTAGGGAGACGAGCCGCCTTGCTCCGTAGCACCCAGAAGCAACTGCAGATCGGCCTCCTCGAACTTCGAGCGGTGGCTCTCGTCCAAGGCCCTGTCATCCACGGACTTCGGACCGACGGACGCTTCGTTCGAAGTGAAGTAGAACCTCGCTACGTAGTCGGCATTCCCAACCCGAACGGCTTCCTCACCATCGATCGTCTCGACCTCGATATCGATGCGGTCTTTCGAATCCAGCTTCTGCACGATCGCTTCCCTTCGGCTGCCCTCCCAACCTTCTCAGCAGTGGGGCGAACAGGCAACCTCGGGGCGGCTCCGAGATGACTCATGGCGCGAGCGATACCAAAGGGCATAGGCTTCTGTCGGAAACGCGAGCCAGGAGGCGGCAGATGATTGATGAAGGCCAGACGGTACCCAGCGTGCTTATCCCGGGCGCTCCTCGATTCCAGGTTATCCCCGACGAAGTGCTCCAACGCATCCACGGGGCGGCGCTCGAGATGCTCGTGGATCCAGGAGTCGAGATCCAGACCGAGGAAGCAAGGGGGCTGCTGCTCGCGGGGGGTTGCTCGGCCGTGGGCGAGAACGTCATCAGCATCCCGTCCACTCTCGTCGAGGACTCCATCGCCTCCGCTCCGAAGACGTTCGTCGTGTACGACCGCAACGGGGAAGAGGCCTGCCGCCTTGGAGAGGGACGCGCCCACTTCGGGATCGGCGTCACATCGCTCAACTATGAGGACCCGGAGAGCGGTGAGGTGCGCGAGTTCACCGTCGGGGACTTCGCGTCACTGGCTCGCCTGGCGGATGCACTCGAGAACCTGGACTTCATAGCCTCGCCGGGGGTGGCCCGCAGCACCCCCGAGATGCCTCAGTGCATCGTGAACCAACGTGAGTTCCTGGCCATGACCACGAACACCACCAAACCGATCATGCCTTTGATCGCGAACGCCAACGCCCTTTCGGACATCTACGAGATGGCAGCCGTCATCGCGGGAGGTCGGGACCAACTCAGGGAGCGCCCGTTCGTCGTGCCCTACCTCAACTCCGTCAGCCCTCTGCAGTTCGGCGTCGAGACGTTGGACAAGCTTCTGCTGGCGGCCGACTGGGGGATGCCGGTGGTCTGCCAGGCGGCTGCGACGCTGGGCGCGACCGGTCCGATGTCCGTTGCGGGCACCGCCGCTCTATCTGCCGCGGAGACGCTCGCGGGCCTCGTTGTCTGCCAACTCCGGCGCAAGGGCACCCCCTATTTGGCCGGATCGATGCCGATGGGGATGGACATGCGTTCGGGCAACGTCACGGGGGGAGGCGCCCCCGGCTCTCTCCTGTACTACGCGGGTGTCGCACTGGGGCGGTACTGGGGTATCCCTCAGGTCGGCTCCGGTGGCGCGACCGATTCGAAGATCCCCGATGAGCAAGCATCGGCCGAGGCTGCCAACTCCATCTTCGTCGACATCATGCTCGGCTCCGACATGAACTTCGACGCCGGTGCGATGGAGGCCGGGTTGACCACTTCCGCAACACTCGCGGTCATGTGCGACGAGATCATCGGCAACACGCGCGGGATCGTCGAAGGTATCGCCACCGACGACGAGCAGCTGGCGGTCGACGTGGTGCGGCGCGTCGGGATCGGCGGACTGTACCTGGGTGACGAGCACACGCTTCGGCACTTCAGGGAAGTCATGCCGCCGCCGCTGATGAGTTGGGAGACCCGTCTGGAATGGGAGGCGGGGGGCTCCAAGACCCTGCGCGAGCGAGCGCGCGAGGTTGCGGTGCAACTGATCTCGACCCACGAAACCGAGAAGCTATCGGACGGCGTTCTCGCAGCGATGGAGGAGATTGTCCTGTCGCGTAAGGCGCAGGCGCCGGTAGAAGAAGACGACTGATCGCGGCGCGGCGCGGCAGAGCTAGTGCCGGTGGAATGATCTCGTGCGCTGGTCCGACGTGTTCAAGGCCTTGCGCAACTTCATGGAGGGGCGCACCTGTGCCCACAGCGCCGCCGAAACAACGCCGATCACCGCCGGTAGTACGATCCACTCTCTCGCGAACTCCTGCATCGAACCTCCTTAGCCTTCGTTCTTGATATCGGCACGGGAGGATGCGATGCGCATAGTCCCTCGGGACGGTTTCCGGCTACCCGATACGACTAGACGACGCCTGAGCTACTTCTGTAGGTCCGTGAGGAACTTGCCTTTGAGAAGACATTCCTCGTATTCGGCCTCAGCATCGGAATCGACGAGGATGCCGCTCCCCACGCCCAGCTCGCTGCCGCCGTCGCGATCCAGACACAACGTTCTGATGGCCACGTTGAACGCGGCCTCGTCTCCGGAGACGTAGCCGATCGCACCCGTGTAGACACCTCGCGGTTCCGACTCAAGCTCTCTGATGATCTCCATCGTGCTGACCTTCGGAGCGCCCGTGACCGACCCGCAGGGGAACAGAGCTTGGATCAGCTGTTGGATGGAGGGGTCTCCGGCCAGTTCCGCTTCGATGGTGGAGGTCATCTGAAGAACCGTCTCGTACCGCTCGACGTCCAGTAGCGAAGGGACCCGAACCGTCCCGGGAACCGAGATCCTCGCCAGATCGTTGCGCAACAGGTCGACGATCATGATGTTCTCGGCTCGAGACTTCGGATCAGACTGCAGCCACTCACTCGAGCGCCGTGTCTCCTCCTCGTCGCCGCCGGCTGGAAGTGTTCCCTTCATGGGGCGCACTTCGATGTGCGAGCCTTGGCGAACGAAGAACGACTCCGGGGACAGCGATAGCACGCTCCCCTCCTCCCATCCGACGAATGCGGAGCACCGCGTTCGTTGACGCTGCCTGAGCGCGGCGTAGAGCGCCGTCGGAGCACCGTCCACCGTGAAGCGGTACTTCAACGTCAGGTTCACTTGATACGTGGCGCCGTCGAGTATCAGTTCCCTCACCGCTTCGACGGCCGCAACGTAGGCAGCGCGATCCATGGTCAGTCGAACGTCCGTGATCGTCGGTGGTTCGCCAGCCTCGTCCCAGAACGAGTCGCGCTCGAGGGCCGGCATGCTCGTCCTCTCGCGGAACAACCCCATCATGATGAGCGGCGGCTGGCCGGCGTCCGAAGGGGCCAGAGGAGCGAGATGAGGCTCGAGGTGATAGCCGAGCTCATAGCTGAACCAGCCGGCGGCATGCAGTCCCGCGCGAACACCCGCATCGATGCGTTCGAACGCTCGAACCGCTTGCGAGGGATCGGTGCAGACCACCACGTCATCCGGATCGTGGAACAGGAGGGACCGCGAACCGCCCACGCGGCTGTCATCGCACACCACGAACACCTCCCCGGGCCGGAGATCACGGAGGCCGGGACCCGCGCCGCCGACGGTGGGAGGGTTCACCCCGCCTTCACCGTCTTCACTGCTATCCCCGCGCCGGTCAGGAAGTTCCTCAGCAGGGCGTGTCCGTTCTCGGTGAGTATCGACTCGGGATGGAACTGCACCCCTTCGATGGGAAGCGTGCGGTGCCGCAGCCCCATGATCTCCTCCACACTCCCATCCCCGCTCAAGGTCCAGGCCGACACGTCCAGACACTCCGGAACGCTTGCTCGGTCTATGGCGAGCGAGTGATACCTGGTCGCCAGGATGGGCGAAGCGAGGCCCGAGAAGACCCCGACACCGGTGTGGAAGATCGGGGACGCTCTTCCGTGCACCGCTCGTTTCGCGCGAACGACGCGCCCGCCGAACGCCTCGCCGATGCACTGATGCCCCAGACACACGCCGAGGATGGGGATAGTCTCGCCGAAGGTCCTGACCACTTCCAGGCTGATCCCGGCATCGGCCGGGCGGCCGGGACCCGGCGATATCACTATCCCGTCGGGCGCCAGCGCTTCTATGTCCGAAGAGGTCACCTCGTCATTGCGCCGGACCAGAACGTCGCCGGCCAACTCCTGGAGGTAGTGGCAAAGGATGTGCGTGAACGAATCGTAGTTGTCTATCAGGAGCAGCATCAGGTTGAAGCCTACGTCAGCCGGGGATCAGAGCCCGCAACGTGGCCTTGAGGATGTCGTGACCGTTCGTGGTGAGGATCGACTCAGCGTGGAACTGGTACGACTGGAACCTCTCGGAGCGAAGAGCGTGGACGTCGCCCGTGACAGGGTCGGCGGCCACCTCCACACCTGCGCGCGTTGCAGCGCCGCGCGCGACATATGTGTTGTAGAACCCGACGCGCTCCGGTAGCCCGAACAGGTCCACCGTCTGCTGCGTCCCCTGGAAGGTGATGGCCTTCTTCTCGAGAGAGAAACCGAGCAGACCGCACAGGATCTGATGCCCGAGGCACACCGCCAGGAAGTTCCGGTCACCTTCGAGCAGAGCGCGTGTTGCGGCGGTGACGTCTGCTATCCGCGGATCGCTGAGGTCCGCGGGATCCCCGGGGCCCGGACCCACGATCACCAGATCCGCCGGCGCGTCCATAGAGAAGTCGTCGATGCGTGTGATGCTCGGCACGACGCCCATGCTGCTCATCATGTACGCGAGCATCGTCGTGAATGCATCCTCGTTGTCGATGATAGTGATCTTGCGGCCCTCCAGCTCCGGGGCCACCAGCTCCGCCCTGTCCTGTTCCTCGATCCAGAACCTCGACAGGTGCCGGTTGCGTCTGTTCAGCGCTACGACGAGATCCTCGTCGTGGATCTCGGGGCCGAGCATGGCGCGCTCACCCATCCCCGCCTTCCCCTGTATCCCGAGAGCGGCCATGAGGCCGGCGACCTTGGCCTTGGTCTCGCGGGCCTCGGCCATCGGATCGGAATCGCGCACGAGGGTCGCGCCCACCGGAAGGATGAGGTCGCCGGAGGCGTCTATCTCGGCCGTCCGGATCAGGATCGACGAGTCCAGCATGTCGACCCCCTCGGCATCTCTTCCGAGCGTCGCGGCGATGCTTCCGTAGTAGCGGCGGGAGTCGGGCTCGTGGCGAGCGATGACCCGGCAGGCGTTCTCCACCGGGCTGCCGGTTACCGTCGCCGCGAACATCGAATCGCGCAGCAGGACGATGGGGTCCACATCGCTCAGTCCCGCGAGCAGGTACTCGGTGTGAACCAGATGCGACATCTCCTTCAGCAGCGGCCCGACGATCTGGCCGCCGCGCGAACAGAGCTCGCACATCACCTTGAGTTCTTCGTCCACGACCATGAACAGCTCGAAGATCTCCTTCGGATCCTCGAGGAAGTCGAACAGGGCGCCCTTCAACCGTTCAGGCGGGTGCTCATCCTTTCGGAACGTGCCGCTGATCGGGTTCATCTTCACGCGGCCACCGTTACTGGAGATGTGTCGTTCAGGTGTCGCACCGATGAAGTAGCGATCCCCGGTGAAGAATAGATAGGTCCAGTAGGCGCCGTGTTCCTGCCTAAGGAGGTTCTTGAGGAAGCTGAGCGCCTTGGCATGATCGAAGTCGTCTATCCGGGCCTTGAACGTCCTTCGGATGACGAAGTTCGCTCCCTCGCCCCGGCCGATCTCGTCGCGGATGATCGTTTCCACGGTTCGGGCGTACTCGTCCTCCGGGATGTCGAAGGCGGCCCCCGAAAGGGAGACCTGCTCGTCGGGCAGGGAGTCGAACACCGCGGGGTGGTCGAACTCTTCGCACCGCTCGACCTCGAGGCAGTAGATCGGCTCTCCGCCGTCGTTCACCTCGTACCCGCGCTCCCTGATCTGGCGGAACGGCATGACGAACACGCTGTCGAACGCCCGGGAACCGCTTTGCGGACGGCCGGAACGCCGCGGGATCTCGTCCAGCAGATCCAGCTCGTGAACCTTCCCCGTCATCACGAGGGTCTTGTCGTCTCCGTCCCGTTTGAGGATGAAAAGCGGGACGGACGGGTCACCGATGGAAGTCAGCAATACGTCTCCGATCCGGACATCTCAGATGCCGAGCGAACGCCGAAGGCCGTTCGTTCACGGATGATAGCAAGGCCCGCGCGCCTCTCTAGCAACGTAGTCCGTCCCATGTCGGTTGTGGCGCTTATGTGTCCACGAACCCGCATCTCGAAACGTCAGGTACCATGGGTGCAAGACATCGGAGGAACAACGTGAAGAACCGGACCTATGAGGCGAATAGCTGGCGCGAGGTGCGTACGCATCTCATGCCCGGCGCTGCCGCGTCCGGCGGGCGTTGTCTAACGATGATCCCTCCGGCCGCTGCGGCCGCAGGCGTATGTACGGCACTCGTACATCGCACCGCCTAGCCAAGCAGCCAGCAGCCGCCTCCAAGCCCTAAGCAAGGCCCTTCGCGTATCCCATATCTCCTTCCAGGGCAACGGCTTCGGAGACGCACCCACCTCCGGAGGGAACACATGAGAAGGATCCAGATACAGAAGACCAGACGAACCACCGCCCGGGAAGACCCCGTGCTTCCACTGGACCCGCGCGATCCGTGCGTGGTTCGGGCGAAGTCGCTCGCGAACAAGCGCGAGCTACACGAGAGAAAGGAACAGCGATGACACGACTACCCATAATGCTCGCAGGCACCATCCTCGAAGAGCGTCGGCGCGAGAGAGCAACTCTCCGCAGCCGGCGTCTGGCGAGGGACGGTCGCGCCGAACAGCGCCGCCTTCGGAAGGACGCGCGAAGCTGAGACCGCCTTGGAAGGATCCCGACAAGAGGGGTCCTTCCTCGGCGCGTTCGGCGCTCGGGTGTTCCCCTAGCCGAACAGCTCCGTCACCGCTGCCTCGAAGACCTCCGTATGGGAGTCCACATCGCCTTCGGTCGTGGCCGGAGACATGAGGGCCATGTTGTGGAAGGGCGTAAGCATGATTCCCCGGTTCAGGCAGTAGAGGTGGAAGAAGGCGTCCACCTCTTCATCGTCGGTGACCCTGGCCTCCCCACCGTTACGCGGTGGGGTGGGTGCGGTCCAGTACTCGGCCCGGGCGCCAAGACGGGAGACGCTCCACGGCGCATGGCGGCGGTCGATGACACCCTGCACTCCGTCCGCCCAGCGCTCCCCCAGCGGCAGCATCCGGTCGTACGCTTCGTAGGTCAGGACGTTCTCGAGCGTCGCCCGCATCGCCGCGATCGAAAGTGCGTTTCCGGCCAAGGTCCCGCCGATGCCGTCGGCCTCGGTCGCCCCAGCCGCTTTCAGCTCGAGGACCCTCTCCGCGATCTCCGCGCTGAGGCCGTAACTGGCGGCCGGGACGCCTCCCGCTAGGGGCTTGCCGATGGTGATCACGTCCGGCTCCAAGTCCCAGGCCGTCGTCGCTCCGCCCGGGCCCGCACATATCGTGTGAGTCTCATCCAGGGCCAGGACGGTTCCGTGCCGTCGCGTTAGGTCGCGCAGAGCGTCGTGGAAGCCCGGTTGCGGGAGGATGATGCCCTCGTTCGTCATGGCCGGTTCGGCCAGAACTATGGCCACGTCCTCGTCCGCCAGAGCGTTCGCAAGTGCGTCGACATCGTTGAATTCGACCACCTTGGTCGTCAGGTTCGGATCCACGGGCGAGCCGGTGACCCCGTCACGAACGCGGGTCGTGCCGTCGGGGTGGATGCTGATGAAGGTCTCGTCCACCGTGCCGTGATAGCAGTAGTTGAAGACCAGAACCTTCGGCCGCCCTGTCAGCGCCCGCGCGAGCCGCAACATGAAACGGTTCGCGTCGGTCGCGGTGAGGCAGTACTGCCAGTAGGGCAACCCGAACCGGCGCGACATCTCCTCGCTCACCCAGATCGAGTCCTCGATCGGAAGCATGAACGTCATGCCGTTGGCCGCGCGCTCAGCCACGGCCGCGGCGGTCGCCGGAGGCGAGTGGCCGGCCATGGCGCCCGTGTCGCCGAGGCAGAAGTCCACATAGGAGTGACCATCGACGCAGGTGAAGCGGGCGCCCTGCGCTCCCTCCACGAAGAGGGGGAACGGCCCGGCCCACAAACCCATCCAAGGCATCGGCACGCCGCCCATCATCGAGTCTCGCGCGCGTTCGCCCATCGCCTGAGAGCGCGGGTGGGCGGCGACGAAGGCCCTCTCTTCGATCTCCATCAGAGCGGACAGGCGGCTGCGGTCAACAGTACGGCTGGTCATCATCGATCTCCAGTTGGGCGTGCCTCGGTCGAACATCCGGCGAACGTGCCCGCTCACTCTAGCGGAGCCGGCACGATACGCCGGGTGGCGATAGCTACGCATCACCGTGGTCTAGCATGGTCCTTCTACGGATACCGCAGGATGGGCCCCTATCCCCCTCGACATACGGAACGCCGGACGAGGTACCTTTTCAGGGTATCTGGTAGCTGATCCGACTAGGCAAGGAGAACGGGGATGAACGACCGCTACGACGTGATCGTGATGGGTGCAGGGCACAACGGCCTCGTGTGTGGGGCCAAGCTGGCAAGAGCGGGCCTTCGGACGCTCATCCTGGAGCGCCGTTCGATCGTGGGTGGCGCCTGCGTGACCGAGGAACTGTGGCGCGGGTACCACGTGTCTCCGACCTCCTATGTCCTGAGCATGTTCCCGGGCAAGATCATGGACGAGCTCGAGCTGAAGAGATTCGGGTTCGAGCTCATCCCCACCGACAACCTCTTCGTCCCGTTCGAAGACGGCACCGCGATGATCGTGTGGAACGAGATGCGCGACACGTGCAACGAGATCGCCAAGTTCTCCAAGCACGATGCCGAGGCCTACCCGGTCTACTCCGCCTTCTTGAACAAGGCCGCGGGATTCATCCGCGAGATCCTCTGGGACCCGGCGCCCAGCCGTGTGACGCCCGGCGCGATCGCAGACGCAGGCCGCTTCGCCTGGCATCTCAAGAAGCTGGGACGCGACGCGTTCCAGTTCGTCGACCTGATGTCGATGTCGGCGCACGACTTCCTTGCCAAGTACTTCGAGTCCGACAAGATGATCGCGACCCTCGGCTACATGGGTTCTATCGGCAACTTCATGGGACCGAGGACCCCCGGGAGCGCCTACGTCCTGCTGCACCACAACCTGTCCGAGCACTCCGGCGCGGGTGGATGGGGCTTCGTTCGCGGAGGGATGGGCGGGTTGACTCAAGCCATCAGGAAGTCCGCAGAACAGTACGGAGCCACCGTCATGACCGATGCCGAGATAGACCACGTCGATATCTCCAACGGTCGGGCGGTCGGAGTGACGCTCGTGAACGGAGACAGCTACCGCGCCGATCAGGTCGTCTCCAACGCCGATCCGAAGACGACCTACCTGAAGCTGGTCGGGAGGGACAACCTGACATCGGAGATCGAGCGAGAGGTTGACGAGTTCGACACCTTCAGCACCGCCTTCAAGGTGAACGTAACGCTCGACGCGCTCCCGGAGTACCCCGCGTGGAACAAGGAATACGGGGCGGCGCCCGCATACGTCCACATCGGGCCGTCCGTCGACTACCTGGAGAGGGCATACGACGACGCCAAGTACGGCAGGATGTCCGAGATCCCGTGGACATCGCCCGTTATCCCCACGATGCACGACGACACACTCGCTCCGAAAGGGAAGCACATCATGACGGCCTTCGGAGGTCATGCGCCGTACACGCTTGCTGACGGCGAATGGACCGAGAAGAAGAAGGAGGAACTCGGGAACCGTGTCATCGCGGCCATCGAAGCGTTCGCTCCCGGGATCTCTGACCACATCACGCACCGGCAGGTCCTTACGCCCGTGGATCTGGAGAAGATCTACGCCCTTCCCCAAGGGCATATCTTCCACGGCGAGCTCACGCTGAACCAGATGTGGGCGATGCGTCCGGTTCCGGGCTACGCGGACTACCGAACGCCGGTGAAGAACCTCTACATGTGCGGTTCCGGCACCCATCCGGGCGGCGGCGTGTTCGGCGTACCCGGCTACAACGCGGCTGGAGAGATGCTGAACGACCGGAAGACCAACGCGCTGAAGGCCAAGCTGAACATGGGGGGCTGATCCTGTGTCTCCCGCGCGCAGACATACCCCCTACCATGACAAGTTCGTCGCGCTCGGCGCCGAGCTGGGTGACCGCATCGGCTTCGACGCCGCGGTCGTGTTCTCGTCCACCGAAGAGGAACACCTGGCAACCCGCAACGCCGTGGGTATCTACGACGTCTACTACCAGGGCCCGATCGACATAAAGGGCCCAGACGCGGAGGCACTGCTGCAGAAGGTTCTGGTCCGCGATGTAGAGCGGAGGCTCACCGATGGCGGCGTCCTTTACTCGTCGGTGTGCAACGAGGCCGGTGGAATGATCGACGATCTCACCTCCTACAGGTTGTCGGCCGAGCACTTCTGGCTAATCGCAACGCCGGCGCGGGCGGAGACGGTCGAGGCGTGGATCCGCGGCCAAGCGCAGGGGATGAAGGCCTATGTCACCAACTGCGTTTCCGGAACCGCGTACCTGTCGGTGCAAGGCCCCCGGTCGCGCGAACTGCTGACAGCGCTGTCACCGGAGTCCGATCTGTCAACGGCTGCACTTCCCTACTACCGCTTCGTCGAGACGCAAGTGGCCGAGGTCCCGACGCTCCTATCGCGCACAGGCTATTCGGGCGAGCTCGGCTACGAGCTGTACTACCCTCGCGACTACGCGTCGCACATGTGGGACGCGGTCTTCGAGGCCGGTGCCCCGTTCGGTGCCAAACCTGCGGGACTCGGCGCGCTGCGGAGCACCCGCATGGAGAAGAAGTACCCCCTGTACGGACTGGACGTCAGCGAAGAGACCAGCCCTCTCGAGGCAGCCCTGGGATGGGCCGTGGACCTGGACGGCGGCACATTCGTAGGGCGCGACGCTCTGCTGAAGCAGCACGACAGCGGCACCACGCGAACGCTCGTCGGGATAGAGTTCGCCGACACCCGCTTCCTGCCGGCGGCGGGCGACGCGATCACGGTGGGCGGTCGCGAGGTCGGGCGGATCACCTCGTCCGACACCGGCTGGTTCCTCGGGAAGAACCTCGCGATGGGCTACGTGGATCCATCCGTGTCCGCGGGGAACGAGGCGACAGTCACCTCCGCCACCTCGGGAACCTCAGCGAACGGCACTCTCACCGACAAGGCCTTCTACGACCCCGATCGGGAGCGCGTAAGAAGCTAGACGACCGTGACGGTTCCGGTCATCGACGGATGGATCTTGCAGTGGAACGTGTACTCGCCGGGCTTCAAGCCCGCCGATTCGCCATTGAAGGTCTCTCCCGCGGCGATCGTCACATCGATCTGGGTGCCGTCGATAGTGAATGTGTGATCGACCGAATCCATGTTCACGATCGTGATGCTGGACGAGCCCGCTGCCGTGAAGCACGAGGGCTCGAACGTCATGTTCTGGATCGTGATGACGAACGGGTTGTCGGCGCTGAGATCCGGGCAAGCCGCCGCAGTCTCGCCACCGCCCGCGACCGATGCGGCCGGGGAGGATCCCGAGGTTGCGCTCGGCGTGCTCTTGCTGCAAGCGAACCCCGTGGACACGACCAGAACCACCAGAACCACCAGATACTTCCGCATCTCGAACCTCCCCTGCCGACCTCCAACGACTCTAGCCCATCCCGGCGATAACGGGGATCCCCGGTGCTAGCCTCGATCGGATGACCGAGCGATCGAGGTCCGCGTGCTCTATCGATGGATGCGAGGGTCCGGCCAGGAGCCGCGGTCTCTGCAACCGCCACTATTCGCAGGCGCTGCGCCATGGCGAGTTCGGCGGAGCCGGGTGCGCGGAGCCGAGCTGCCGCGCGCACGCAAGTAGCCGGGGTCTGTGCAGCGCCCACTATGAGCAAGCCCGTGACCGAGGCGATTTCGGGGGCGCCCCCTGCGCCCACGAGGGCTGCAAGAGGATGGGTACCAGTCGAGGTCTCTGCAGGATCCACTACGGGCGAGCCCGACGGGCTGGGGAGAACCCAGCCTAGGACGTCATCGGCTGGGACCCCGGCCGAGCCCCTGCTCGATCGACATCGTTTCCTCTCCGAACGAGAACCGCGCGTATTCGCCGTACGAAGCGGACCACGCCTCACCGTAGGCCCGGTGTTCGCCGGTCGTCTTGCCGACCACGAAGTTGGTCGCGAAAGGGAACATCGCGTTGCGAGCCGCCACGGGTTCGCCACGACCGTCGAGGGCGGGTTCGAACTGGAACGCTCCACGCTTATCGATCCACACGTTGGGGCGTTCGGCGGTTCCCCGGAAGACTATCTCGGCGTATTCGAGGCCGAAGTACTCTCCGACCAAGCCTGTCAGCGGTCCGAACGGCCCGCCGGCTCTTCCTGAGATTATCTTCTCGACCGCCAACGCCCGTTCTTCGCTCGCCTTCCCGTCGACCGCCAACCCCACGTGCCAATCACCCGACGACATCTTCGGCGGGAAGAAGTTGTAGAGGACGAATGCAAGCCCTGACAGATCGGTGTCGACGTGGAAGCCCTCGTCGATCCAGAACGCCGTACCGGACCGGCATTCTCCGACGTTCGCATCGCTCATACTCCCGTCGATCGGCCAGTGCGACGGACCGGAACACGTGCAGCTCGCCAGATAGGCGCCTGAGAGTCTCCACCGCATACGAGAACCTTGGACCTCTCACCCTCCACCGTCAAATTGGCGCGGCCGCGGTGTCAGACGTAGATGTCGCGGCCGTGTCCCCAGACGACCCGGCGGAGGTGCAGTGCCGCCTGGCTTCGCATGTTTCCCCGCCCCCGGTCAACCATGGATTGACACCTCTCGATATACAAGCTAGAGTACATCGACAGTCATCGATACAGGAGATGAGGGATGGATAGCACTCAGACGTTTTCAGAACCCAGCCCAGCTCTCTGTTGCGCGCCCCTGTCGACCCCGGAGATCAGCGACGACCAGGCCGAGACCCTCGTGCGGCTCTTCAAGGCTCTGGCCGACCCCAGTCGCATCCGCATCGTCAGCCTTCTGGCCAATGCCGCGGAGCCCGTGTGCGTCTGCGACCTCACGGCACCGCTGGGTCTGTCGCAGCCGACGGTGAGTTTCCACCTCAAGAAGCTGCTGGGATCCGGATTGCTGCGGCGCGAACGCCGCGGCACCTGGGCCTACTACTCCCTCGACCCAGACGCCCTTGCACGACTCGCCGAGACATTCGATCAAGGAGGAACCAGATGAGCGACATCGCTGCCCCCACCCACGTGGATGAGATCCGCGAGACGGTCCGCGACCGCTACGCGCGAGCGGCCGATGAGGTGGTCGAACGCTCCGACCCTTCTTGCTCCGGCACTTCTTGCTGCGGCGACAGCGTTCTCGACGTCAACGACATCCGCTTCGGTCGCGAACTGTACGACGCCGGTACCCGGAGCGAGCTTCCCGACGCCGCTGTTCTGGCGAGCCTCGGTTGTGGCAACCCGATCGCTGTAGCCGACCTCGGCGAAGGAGAGACCGTTCTGGACCTCGGCTCGGGAGGCGGCATCGATGTTCTGCTGTCGGCCAAACGCGTCGGCCCGACGGGCAAGGCCTACGGACTGGACATGACCGATGAGATGCTCGCGTTGGCCAAGCGCAATCAGCAGGAAGCCGGCGTCACCAACGTCGAGTTCCTGAAGGGGTATATGGAAGACATCCCCCTTCCTTCTGAGAGCGTCAACGTGGTCATCTCGAACTGCGTACTGAATCTCTCGGCGGACAAGAGCCTGGTGTTCGCAGAGATCCACCGCGTGTTGAAGCCGGGTGGACGCATCGGAGTGAGCGACGTCGTCGCCTCCGACGAACTCTCGGCCGAGCAGCGACTGGAGCGAGGCGACTTCGCCGGATGCATCGCGGGCGCGCTTTCGTTCCGGGAATATCAAGACGGACTCGCCGGGGTGGGGTTCACGAACATATCGATCACCCCGACTCACGATGTGGCGGACCGCATGTACGCCGCGATCGTGAAGGCTACGAAGCCGTGAGGCACGACAACAGGAGGCTCTGAGATGGCACAGGTAGAGACACTGATGCTCGCGAACCATGCCGAGGCGCTCAACGGCCTGCTGTACGTCCACGGCGGCGGGTGGAGTCACCACTGGCGCGCTGTCAACGAGGGACAGCCGCCGCCGTCGCAGTTCGCGATAGCGGCGACGTTCCTGATCGACCCGTCGGAACTCGGACGCGACTTCCCCGTGGTGTTCCGCATCGTTTCCGACCGAGGCGAAGAGATCATGAAGGCTGAGGGACCGCTCCAGGCCGCCGGGAAGACGGGGCCCGGGGAAACGTACTCTCGAGCGGCGATCGCCGTGAACGCCAACGTCGTGTTCCCTCACGAAGGCCCGTACACGATCTCGACCTCGATCGGAGAGACAGGCGGCTCCGCAGTGGTCTTCTGGGTGCACGACCAGGCCCCCCCAGGCGCGCACCCGGCTGACCCCGATTCAGATCCCGGCACGAGCGGTGGCTATCTGTAGCGTTCGGCGACCTGGTCGGCGAATGCGGTGAACGCGCTGGCGTGGTACTCGCTGACGACGTGAAGGACGTTCTCTCCGTTCGTCTCCCCGTGCCGAGATAGGTTGTAGCTGCCCACCAGGACCTCATCGTCTGAGACCGTGAACTTCGCGTGCATGTAGTCATGAACAGCCGACGGGGACCACGGCGTGGAACGCTTCCCCGAGAGGCGCGGCGCTATCACCTTCCAGGCCTCGATCTTCCAGCGGTTGTGATCGACTTCGGCCCAGCTGCGTTGCACCTCCTGCATCTGGGTATGGTCGTACGCGCCGGCCAGGTCGAAGTGTTCTCTCGACGCGAACTCCACGAGGGTTCCCAACACGGGTCCGGAGGTGACCACCGGCGACACGACCCGGAGCCGCCTGCTGGCTCGCGAGATCAAGGCGGCGGCCACCATCCCCAGCGGTTCCGGTGCGAAGTAGGGGCGTACCTTGACGCCGTGAGGCAGAACCACCTGTCCCCCTTCCCCCCCGCTGCCGCGAACGTGTCCGTACTTGAACAGGTGCTCGAAGTTTTCGGCGAACGCCATCGCCAGAGAAGAGTTCCCCTCGACCGTGACGATCACGTTCTCCTCTCTCGAGAACGCGTCGTCCGTCCAGTTGGTCGAGCCGGTGAGCACCGAATCACCGTCGCGCACGATGTACTTGTGGTGCATCAGCGCGCCGTTCTCGCTGACCGCCCTAAGGGGGAGTTCCAAGGTCGCGACCACTTCGTAGGAAGACTTGGCCGGTCTGGGCGCAGCCGGTGCACTCGACGCCTCGACGTTGTGCGCAGCGCGGACCTGCACGTCGCGCGCGGAGGCCGCCAGCAAAGCCTGAGCGATCCGACCGCTGGCTTCGCCGTGGATATCGATGTCGTAGATGGCGACGTCTAGACGGGCCTTCGCTGCCTCGATGAACGCGATGATCTTGTCCGCCGGAGCGTCGGCGGGCTGCCCGCCGTCCGTCAGGAACGTCTCCGTCATCCCGACGGCGCGACTCAATCGGTCACCGTGTGTTCGTACCCGTCCCGGTAGCAGTCGACGACCGCGCGGACCGCGGCAGAGGGGTCGTCGGTGACCACGAACAGATCGAGGTCGGACGCGGATATCTGGTGCTCGTCGTAGAGGCGTTCCTTGATCCAGGTCACCATCGGATCCCAGTGCTCGCTGCCGAACAGCACCACCGGGAAGTGCTCGACCTTGCCCGTCTGGATCAGGGTCAGCGCTTCCCAGAGTTCGTCGTTCGTGCCGAATCCTCCCGGGAACGCCACGAACCCTTCCGATGCCCGAAGGAAGCAGACCTTGCGAGCGTAGAAGTGCTTGAAGTTGTAGGTGAGATCGACGAAGTCGTTGACCTCCTGCTCGTGCGGGAGCTGGATGTTCATCCCTACTGAAAGGCCCCCCGCATCCTGAGCCCCGCGGTTGGCGGCTTCCATGATCCCGGGACCCCCGCCTGTGACCACGGCGAAGCCTTCGGCCGCGAACCCCGCGGCTGTCTCCTCCGCCTGCTGGTACCAGCGGTGCGTGCGCGGAGTTCGCGCCGAACCGAAGATGGAAACAGCGGGTCGGTCGATGCGCGCTACGAGTTCGAATCCCGCCCTGAACTCCCGTTCGATGTACTGAAGGTCGCGCTCGATGTGCTCCTTCTCACCGAACCAGATCGAACGCTCTGATCGCATCCACTCCATGACCGGGTAACTCTACCGTTACCGACAGGCTGCAGCGGTCCACTTCGACGGCAGGGTCTAGTCCGCGTCTTCTTCGGCCTCGTCGCCGGCTTCGTCGTAGCCTTCATCGTCTTCCTCAGGCAGGCCCATGGTCGCGTACAGCGTCAGAGCGAACAGCGCGAAGGTCAGGATGTGCACGGCTGTGCACCAGAGGCAGATCAGCCGGATGATGTATAGCTCCGCGTAGACGAGCCACAGAACGAACGCCATCCCGACGGAAACCGCGGCGAGCCGGATCCAACGGACGGACTCCCGCTTCGACCGCCACATGGCGGGAAGGTTCAGGACGAACACTCCGATGTAGAAGGCCAACCCAAGGAGCGCCACCGGGATCCCCAGGAATCTCGATTGAGGGCTGGTGGTCACCTTCGCGCAGTTGATCGTCGCCGTGGCCGAGCATGCAAGGCCCTCCCCGCTGGGTGACGCGAAGTGCTCGATGGTCAGGTAGAGGGATATCGCCAGCGCGGCACCCGCCACGACCAAGCACGTCGTGGACAGCCACTTGGGAACGCGGTCTTCCGACATCAAGTCCCCGATTGCAGCGCTGCCGCCCCGATCTTCACCGCGTTCGAGGTGCAGACGTCGGAGGGCTTGCCGCCCGTCGCCTCACAGATAG
>Ga0315286_10001443_pt1 | contig 21495 bp, 12 predicted proteins | sample YL17G10_0_MG_FD_205038 | JGI IMG/M metagenome (GOLD analysis project Ga0315286, IMG submission 205038) | Sediment microbial communities from Yellowstone Lake, YNP, Wyoming, USA - YL17G10_0 | ecosystem: Environmental > Aquatic > Freshwater > Lake > Sediment | place: USA: Wyoming | collected...
TACAACATGTTGGTGGCGGAAGGCAGACGCCAGCAGCGCGCGGTAGTGATCGGCCTGGTGGCGATCCTGCTCCTGCTCCTCCTCGGCAACCTGGAGGGGATATTCGAACTGATGGCCGTTCATGGCATCGGGTCCGATCGCTTCTACGATCTGGTTGACATAAACGGCCTCAAGGGGCAATGGCACAGCGACGCCTGGTATCCCACCGGCTTCTGGTGGGGACGGGCGACGCGCGTGGCGGCCGAGTGGGACTGGCGGGAGTTCCCCATCTTCACCTTCATCCTGAGCGACTTACATGCCCACTTCATCGCCACGCCCTTCGTTCTCATGAGCCTGGGCGCCGCTCTCAACTTCCTCCGCTCTGACCGCCATCTGGACCTGAGCTTCTGGTGGTCGAATCCGTTGTGGCTGCTTCTCACCGGCCTGATCTTCGGGGCCCTGGGCTTCCTCCACAATTGGGACCTGGCTACCTTCATGTTTGTCTTGGTGGTCGTGGTTCTGCTGCACAACTACCTGGGTGAGAAACGTATCTGGCCCACAGCCCTGGGCCGGACCCTGGCCTTCGCTGCCCCTCTCTGCCTGGTGGCGACCGCCCTCTTTATCCCCTTCTACGCGACTTTCCACCCCGTCATCAATCGAATCGCCGTCATAGAGGTGACAGATCGCGGATGGCTGCCGCTGGAATCGATGGCCACGCGGCCCCATCACTTCCTCTATCTATGGCTGCCGCTGTTCTGGCTGGCAGGATCGCTTGGTCTGGCCGCCGGCGCCTTCTGGCGCCGTTGGGGCTCGCCCAACTGGCTCGCCCTCCTGCCCGGCCTCGTCCCCCTGGGTCTGTGGGCACTGATCGTGCTGGGCAGCCGCGGCCCCATCGGCTTTGGCGACGAGGTGGCGACCCGTGGCGTTGCCTGGATAACGGTGGCCATGCTCCTCTTCGTTCTCACCGCCCTCAGCTTCGCCATCATCCGTGAGCTGACCTCGCCCCGCGGCGGCGAGGCCAACAGGAGCCTCCTCCTGGCCGAGGCGGCCGCCGCCACGGCGACCCTGCTCCTGCTGGGAGCCGAGCTGTTCTGGGTGAAGGATCCCCAGGGCGAGCGAGGCGTGACCACCTTCAAGACCAGCTATCAGGCCTGGATGCTGTACTCTGTGGCCGGGGCCTTTGCCATCCACCACATCTGGTCGGAGAAGAGGCCGTCGCTGGCTGCCCTGAGACGGTGGGCCTGGACAGGCCTGACCGCGACGATCCTGGCGGCGGGCCTTGTCTATTCTGTTACCGGTCTTCTCGCCAGGACGAACGGCCTCACCGGCGTCCAGCACATCGACGGCCTGGCGGCGATAAGGATCCACTACCCCGCTCAGTACGATGCGCTCCGCTATCTGTGGAATGACGTCGAAGGCACACCTGTGATCATGGAGGCGGTGGGCGAAGATTACACTTACTACGCGCGCATATCGGCCCAGACGGGGTTGCCCGCGGTCCTGGGGTGGGGCAAGCACGAGTGGCGTTGGCGGGGAGGAACCCACACGGAGCAGTGGTCCTGGGAGCCGGCCCGCACTCGTCGTGAGGATGTCACGAAGGCTTACGAGACGACCTCCGCGGAAGAAGCCAAGGCCATTCTCGACAAGTATGACGTCGAGTACGTGTACGTGGGCTCGCTGGAGAAGCAGGACTTCTCCGCGACCAGCCTGGCCAAGTTCGACACCTTCATGGACGTGGTGTTCAAGAACAGCGATGTGACCATCTACCGCAGGCGTCATGAACCTGCGACCAGCCAGCTCGCCGGCGAGGAGAGCCAAAGCCTCGCGGGAGCGCAGGCGGGCGACAGCGGGCAGTGAAGGAAACTCTCTACTGGTGGCTGGCGGTCGAGGCGGTCGGTGTCGCCGCTTTCCCCCTGGCCTTTGCCTATTTCCGCTTCCTGCCCGAGCGGGGCTATGGTCTGAGCAAGGTCCTGGGCCTGCTCCTTCTGGGCTACGGCCTCTGGATCGGCGGCTCGGTCGGCCTTCTGACCAACAGGCAAGGGTCTATAGTGCTCTTGCTCCTGCTTCTGGCCGCGGCCTCGCTATGGGTCGTGGCCGGGCGACGAGAGGAACTGGCGGGGTTCCTGCGCTCCCACTGGCGTTATCTGGTCGTCGCTGAGATTCTGTTCGCGGCTGTCTTCTTCGTGGGAGCGTGGCTGCGCGCCTTCGTGCCGGAGATCGCCAGCACCGAGAAGCCAATGGAGTTCATGGTTCTCAATGCTGTCCTGCGCAGCGACACCTTCCCGGCCCACGATCCATGGCTTTCAGGTCATCCTCTGAGCTACTACTACTTCGGCTACCTCATCGTGGGCGCCGTCGCCAAACTGACGGCTACGCCGGCCAGCGTAGCCTTCAACCTCGGCATCGTTCTTCCCGCTGCCTTGATGATCACGGCCGGCTTTAGCCTCGTCTACAACCTCCTGGTGGGCGTTACGAGCTGGACGCGAGCGATCGCCTTCGCGCTCCTGGGGGGGTTGCTGCCGCTGATCATCGGCAACGTCGAGGGAGTGTTCGAGCTGGCGGCCGCTCACGGCGTAGGCACCGACGGCTTCTACAACCTTCTGGACATATCGGGCTTGGACGCCGTCCGCCACACGGACAAGTGGTATCCCACCGAGTGGCTGTGGTGGTATCGGGCTTCCCGCATCGTCACACCCGCTGAATACACCCCCTTCCCCTTCTTCAGCGTCCTCGATGGCGCCCTCCACTCGGAGGTCCTGTCCTTGCCGTTCGTGGTCTTGGCGATGGCCGTCGCGTTCCAGTTCTTCCGCTCGCCGGAGCGACTTGGCGGCCGTTTCTGGCTGGCGCATCCCTGGATGCTGGTGGCCACAGCGCTGATCCTGGGAGGGATGGCCTTCCTGCAGGTCTGGGACGCGCTCACCTTCGGCTTCCTTCTCGTGCTGGCGGTCCTGCTGTCCAACATCCTGGGGGAGAAACGCCTCTCGCTGGCGGCGCTCAGGGACACAGCGACGTTCATCGTCCCACTGATGGTCGTGGCGATAGTGGCCTACGCTCCCTTCTACGCCGAATCCACCGGCGGTGTTTCGGGGATAGGACCGCAGGAGGCGGCCATCAACTTCAACCTGTTCCCACCAGAGGCGGTGGCTGCGCGCTTGTCCCCCTTCCTGCTGTTTTGGATGCCTCTTATCTGGCTACCGGCATCGCTGGTGGTGGCCGGCCTGGGGCTGAGAGAAGGGAAGGCCAGCGGCCTGCTGAGGGCAGGACGCTGGCTTCTCCTGCCCCTGGCCGTACTCGTGGTGTGGGCGATCATGATCGTCGGGCGCCAGGGCCTGGATGGCCTGCCCGATGAGCTGGAGGCGCGTGGCTGGGGCTGGCTGACCTTCGTGGGGCTGGCGACGCTGCTGGCCGCCGCGGCCTTCGTCCTCGCCCGGCATCTGAAAGCGGGATCAGCGGAGGAAGGGCATCGGAGCACCGCGTTTGCGCTGGCAATGGTGTTCACCGCCCTGCTCCTCATCTTCGGCACCGAGCTCTTCTATGTGCAGGAACCGATCGGCACCCGACATAACACGACGTTCAAGTTCTACTATCAAGCGTGGCTGCTGTTCGGTCTGGTCAGCGCCTTCGCCCTGTGCCACCTCAGCCGCAAGGCGCCGGGGGCAGGCAGAGGCCCGTCAGTGGGCCGCTGGGCCTGGTTGGGCCTCACTGCCGTCATCCTGGCGGCAGGCCTGGCTTACCCGGTGGCCGGAACCTTCTACCGCACCGGCGACCTGGGCAATCGCCAGACCCTCGACGGCATGGCTTGGCTCCGCCAGGCCAACCCGAGCGAGTACGCGGCCATTCGCTGGCTCAACGAAAACGTCAGTGGCACGCCCGTCATCCTGGAGGCCGTGGGCGACATCTATACGTCCTTCGGCCGCATCTCATCTGCCACCGGCCTGCCGACGGTGCTGGAGTGGCCTCGCCACGAGGAGCAGTGGCGAGGCTCCACCAAGCCGTTCGAGGGCCGTTGGGACGACATAGAGCGAGCGTACAACACCACCTCTGTCACCGAGGCGCGGAAGATCCTCGACAAGTACGACGTGGAATACGTCTACGTTGGCTGGCTGGAGCGGGAGACCTATGACGCCCCCGGCCTGGCCAAGTTCGTCTCCTTCATGGAAGTTGCCTACCAAAACGAGGATGTTATCATGTATCGCATGCCTGAGAAGGGACAGATCGTTGTTCGGGCGCCAGGGCCCTGAGCGATGACACCAACTGTCGAGGGCTGGGACCCGGCTCCGGCGGCGTCTCCTTCGCCAGCCCCGCCGGCGGACGCACCGACCTCGCTCGTGAAGACGCCAGCGTTCACCATCAGCCTGGAGACCGTTATCTGGCTGGCCGTCATCGCCATCGCTTTCGCCCTGCGCCTGGCGCGACTGGAGCACCTGCCGCTCACCATCGATGAGTCGGTGCGGGCCCTGGCCTCCTGGCAGACAGCCGATGGGAACGTCCCCGACAACTGGTCCGGCGACATGACGCAGGCCCTCACTTCTCACCTGTTCGTTATCTTCGGTGCCGGCGATCTGCTGGCGCGCCTGCTGCCCGCCCTGTTGGGTTGCCTGGCGGTGGCCCTGCTCTGGCCACTGGCGCGTTACGTAGGCGGGTCCGCCATCGTGGCCGCCATCCTGGTGGCCATCTCGCCGCTGTTTGTGCACGTCTCGCGGAGCGGGCTACCTTACGCTGCGGGAGCCGCCCTCTCGCTGGCCATGGTGATCGCGCTCTTCGCCTTCCTGAGGTCGCGCTCGCCGGTCAGCCTCCTCGCCCTGGCGATAGCCGTCGGCCTCGCCCTGGACAGCGACGCCATCGCCACGTCCACCGCCATCGTCTTGCTGGTCTTCCTGGTGCTGGAGGCGACCACCTTCCGCTCGCCGGACGTGGGCGAGGCCCTGGCGGATCTCCGCCGCAGCCCTGCCCTGATCCTCAGCACCGTGCTCGTCTTTCTGGCCGCCCTGGAGCTGGGTGTGACCCGCTTCGGGACGGATGTCGACCGTTTCAGCCTCCCGGGCCTTCGCCTCTGGACCGACATGTTCGACCTGCCCCGCGACGGTCTCCCCTGGCTCTTCCACCCCGGCCTGCTCATCAGCTACGAGGCGCCGGCCTTCATCCTGGGGACCGTTGGCTTTCTCTGGGTACTCCACCGCTGGGTGAGGGCCGGCACCGAGGCGGTGCCCCTCTTCCAGCGCTTCCTCGTGGTCTGGGCCAGCGGCGCGGCGCTGATCATTGCCCTCGTGACCCGCCGCGAGGCCGGCCAGCTTGTCCTGCTGCTCCTGCCGCTGGCCCTGCTGGCGGGCTGCTGGCTGGAGGCCGTGCTGAGTGAGCTGAGCCTGGCCTCGCTGGTGCGGTCGCTGCCGTTCCTGGCGCCGGTCCTATTTGCGGTGGTCTATCTTGGGCTGGTGCTCACCGATTGGGCGAGCGACGGCGTCATCGGCGGCAAGGGCGGCCCCGCCGATGAGCCGGCCACCCTGGTCCTGATGGCCGGCGCCGCCATCGTCTTGTTGGGACTGGCCTGGAGCTACCTGGGGCGCCGCGCCATCACCAGCTACCTCGTCCTGGGCTCGCTGGTCTCGCTGGTCTTCCTCGTGCACAGCGCCACCTCGGTCGCCTACGGGCGAGGGAGCGAGTTCCTGGTCGGAGAGCGCCTGGATCGCCAGGTGCCGCGACTGGAGAAGGAGCTCGCCTCCATGGGCGGCGAGCAGGGCGCCGTCGCCGCCGACGTGACGTTCTTGCCGGCGCTGGGGTGGTATCTGCGCGACGTTCCGGGCCTCGTGTTCACGTTTTCGCCGCCAACGGAGGCCAAAGCGTACCTCGCCGTGCCTGGACAGCCAGCGCCTGTCGGCTATCGTATAGAGAGGACATGGCCCATCGCTCAGGGGTGGGTGCCCGATGCCATCGACGGGCTGGACTGGTGGCGGTGGCTGGTTTACCGTAAGCCTTACGGTGGCCTAACATCTACTGAGGCGGACTTGCTGGTGAAGGAACCGTGACCGAAACGCCTGTGGCGACCATGACCACAGGGCCCCAGGTGAGCCCCCTGGCCCGCCTGGGCGCCTTCCGCGTGCAGCTGAGCTGGGAGTTAGCGCTGTACGTGCTGCTCATCGCCGGCGGCGGCGCCTTGCGCTACTGGGACCTGGGCGCCCGCGCCTTCCACCACGACGAGAGCCTCCACGCCACCTACGCCTGGTATCTCTTCGACGGTCGCGGCTACGAGCATATGCCCATGATGCACGGCCCTTTCCAGTTCTTCGGCCGGGCCTTCTTCTACGTGCTCTTCGGGGTCAGCGACTATTCGGCGCGGATGCTGGACGCCACGGCGGGCACCGCCCTCATCGCCATGCCCCTCCTGTTCCGCAGCCGCCTGGGGCGGACGGGAGCGCTGGCGGCGGCGGCCTTCCTCGCCCTCTCGCCGACGATGCTCTACTTCAGCCGCTTCGCCCGCGGCGACATTCACATGGCCGTCTGGACACTGGGGCTGGTGATCTGCCTGTGGCGCTACATCGATGAAGGACGCCGTCACTGGCTGTACTTTGCCGCGGGCCTGCTGGCCCTGAGCTTTGCCACCAAAGAAACCACCTACCTCAACGTGGGCGTGTTCCTCCTCTTCCTAGAGGTGTGGGTGGCCCATAGCCTGACCGCCCGCGCTCGCCAGGACGGCAATCTGGACCAGTTCTCTACTGTTTGCCTGTTCATCCTGCTGGTGCCCTTCGCCTGGCTCGTCGTCGCCCTGCGACCGTTTCTCAGCCCCGGCTGGCGCAAGTTCCTGGGCGCCGACGGACTGCCCCGCCACGCCGATCTGCTGCTCATCCTGGGAACGTTGGCGGCGCCTCAACTGGCGGCCGCCGTCCAGTTTCCTTTCCAATGGTTCCTGGGCTGGGGTGACGCCGATTTCGCCCGCCACCTGTTCACCATCAACTTCGGCCCCCTGGGTGGCCGCTACGACCTGAGCCGCGAGGAGTTCATCGGCTACTTGACCGTGGTCTCCCTTATCGGCGGCACCGCCTTCGTTGGCCTGCGCTGGAACGTGCGCTCGTGGCTTATCGCCGCGGGCGTCTTCTACATTATCTACGGCCTGCTGTACACCACGTTCCTGACAAACCCCGACGGCTTCGGTTCGGGCATCTGGGGCTCGCTGGACTACTGGATCGCGCAGCAGGACGTGAGGCGGGGCGAGCAGCCCTTCTACTACTACCTCCTACTCCTGCCCATCTACGAGTTCTTGCCGCTGATCATCGCTCTGCCTGCCGTGGCCTACCAGTTCATCCGCGGCAACGCCTTCGGCCGCTTCCTGGCCTTCTGGTTCGTGGGAGCGCTCTTCGGCTATTCCTACGCCGCTGAGAAGATGCCCTGGCTCAACGTGCACCTGACCCTGGTGACGATAATCCTGGCCGCCTACACCCTGAACCAGATGTGGACGGCGGCCCAGGACCGAGAGTGGCGATTCCGCCTGCCACCTGCCGCCTGGCCGGCGGCGGCCGCCGCCCTGGCGGCGGGCGCGATGGCCTTCGGCGTCTTCGGCCCCGCGGGCGGCGAGGTGGCCCGCATCCTGGTCGGACTGGCGGCGGCCCTGGCCATCGTCGCCCTGACTCTCACTCTCCGCGGCCGAGCGATGGCGCTAGTGCCGGTGGCGGCGGTGTTGGGCGCCCTGGTGGTGTTCAGCGTGCGGGCAGCCTGGATGGCCAGCTACGCCAGCGGCGACGGCGCCGACGCCCGCGAGATGCTGGTCTACACGCAGTCCACGCCCGACATCCCCAAGGTGATGCGCCAGATCGAGGAGTGGTCTGCCCAGACGGGCCTCGGCCTCGACCTACCCATTGAGGTGGACCAAACCAACGCCTTCACCTGGCCCTGGGCCTGGTACCTGCGCAACTACCACAAGGTCGGGTACCCTACCATGAACGACAGTTACGAGCCGAAACCCGATGAGAACGGCAATTACCCGGTGGTGCTGGTGGACGCCGGCAACGACCCCCAGATCCGCACCAAGCTCACCGCCTACGGCGAGGGCCAGCCCTATCACCATCGCTGGTGGTTCCCCGAGATCTATCGCGGCATCGAGCTGGAGAACGGCAAGACGAAGCCCCTGCTCACCACCTTCGGCGATTTCCTGGTCAGCCTGGGCGACGGCGACACCTGGCAGACGTGGTGGAGCTACTGGCGCGACCGCGATCTGCCGGAGCCCAAGGGCTCGGTGGACGCCGTGGCCTACTTCCCCAAGGACTACACCCCCAGCACCGGGCCCATCGTGAGCCCGCCGCTGGAGCCGCCCAAGGCCGACGAAGGGGGTCGCCTGACCATCGGCGGCTACGGCGCGGCCCAGGGCCTGTTCATCAGGCCGGCGGGGCTGGCGGTGGACCAGGAGGGCAACGTCTTCGTGGCCGATAGCGGCAACCACCGTGTCCAGAAGTTTGACCGCGACGGTCTCTTCCTGGCCCAGGTGGGCGGTCTCGGCAGCGGCAACGGCCAGTTCAACGAGCCTTGGGGCGTGGCACTGGACGCTCAGGGCAACCTCTACGTAGCCGACACCTGGAACCATCGCATCCAGAAGTTCAACAAGGACCTGCAATACGTGACCCAGTGGGGTAAACCGACTTCTGACCTGACGAACCCCAGACCCACCGACTTCTGGGGTCCGCGCGACGTGACCGTCGACGCCCAGGGGAACGTCTGGGTCGCCGATACCGGCACCAGCCGCGTCCTCAAGTTCGACGCCAACGGCACGTACTTGGCCACCCTGGGCGGGCCCGGCTCCGAGGCCGGCAAGCTGAGCGAGCCGGTGGGCATCGAGATCGCCGCCAACGGCGACATCTACGTGGCCGACGCCTGGAACTCCCGCATCCAGAAGTTCGATAAAGACCTCAAGCCGGTGACATCCTTCCCTCTGCCCGGCTGGGTACGCAGCGACCCCACCACGAAGCCCTACCTGGTTCTGCTCCCGAACGGGGACATCATCGCCAGCGAGCCCGCCAGTCAGCGGGTGCTGCTCCTCGAGCCCGACGGTCGCATCGCCAAGACGTACGAGGGCACCGATAAGGTCGCGCTGGCCGGGCCCACCGGCCTGGTCGTCTCCGAAGACATGCTCTTCATCTCCAGCAGGGACACCAACATCGTGCTCCGCGTCCCTCTAAGCGACCTGACGCAGTAGGCGACCGCACCAGTCTCATTGCCCGCGCCAGTCATCGCGCCCTATAATTGGGCGTGTCCGCCAGCGGCGGGCCACGGAAAGCGGGGAGTTCTTGCTGCGCAGCCGCCGGCTCTGGCTCGGCATCCTGGGGACGGCCCTCTTCCTGGGCCTCTTCTTCTGGCGCACCGACTTGGGGGACATGGGCAACGCCCTGGCTGACGCCAACTACTGGTGGTTCGCCCCCGCCATCGCCGTCTGGTTTATCTCCGCCTGGTTCCGCTCGCTGCGCTGGCGCTACCTGCTGCGGCCCATCGCCGATCTTCCAACGCGCACGCTGTATCCGGTGGTAGTCATCGGCTACATGGCCAACAACCTCCTGCCAGCGCGGACGGGCGAGCTGGTGCGGGCCTACGTCATGGGCGAACGACATCGCTTGAGCCTGATGTCCACCCTGGGCACCATCGCCGTGGAGCGCCTGTTCGATGGGCTGGTGCTGGTGGCCTTCCTGGTGCTGGTGGGCGCCTTCGTCGGCCTGAGCGGAGAGCTAACCATTTTGGCCATCGCCATGTCCGCCGTGTTCGTCGCCGTCTTCGCCCTTTTCCTCTACGTGGCCTCGTCGGCGCCGCGGGCGCAGCGGGTCATCGAGGCGCTCGTGCGCTTCGCGCCGGCCCGCGCCCGCGAGCCGGCCCGCGGCTGGGCAGGCGCCTTTGTGGGCGGGCTGGAGGCCCTGCGCAGCCCCGCTGCCCTGGCCGCCGTGGTGCTCACGACGACGGTGGGTTGGGCGCTGGAGGCCACGATGTACTTCATGGTGGGCGTCTCCTTCAACCTGGGCGAGGCTTTCCCCATCTACCTGATGGTGGCGGCGGCGGCCAACCTGGCGATAACACTGCCTTCCACGTCCGGCGGCATCGGCCCCTTCGAGGCGCTGGCTAAGGAGACGCTGGTCTTCGTGGGCGTGGGCAGCTCGGCGGCGGCCGCCTACGCCGTGGCCCTCCACGCCCTGCTCCTCCTGCCGGTGGTGGCGGCCGGGCTCGTCTTCCTCTGGCTCGTCAACCTATCTTTGGGTGAGGCCCTGCGCCGCCCGGCCCGCCCCAGCCTTGCCCCGAGCGCCGGCCCAAAGGAGGCAGTCGAGTGAAGGTCTGCGTCATCGGCGGCGGCATCGGCGGCCTCGCCGCCGCCTATCGACTGTGCCAGCGCGGCTTCCAGGTGCACCTGCTGGAGGCCGGCCCTAACCTGGGCGGCCTGGTGGGCACCTTCGAGATCGGCGGCGGGCGCATCGAGCGCTTCTACCACCACGTGTACTCCACTGACACCACCATCATCTCCCTGATCAAAGAGCTGGGCCTGGGGGACAGCCTGGTCTGGCGCGAGTCGAAGCTGGGCGTCTTCTACGATGGCCACATCCACAAGTTCGTCACGCCCCTGGACCTGCTGCGCTTCAGCCCCATCCCCCTGGCCGACCGTGTACGCCTGGGGCTGGTGGGCCTCTACCTGCGGCGGCAGAAGGACTGGCGCCGCTACGAAGGCGTGACCGCCTCGGAGTGGATCAAGCGCTACGCCGGCGCGCGGAACTACGAGGTGGTCTGGGGGCCGCTTCTGAGGGGGAAGTTCGGCCAGCGGGCCGAAGACGTGAGCATGGCCTGGTTCTGGAGCAAGATCCACCTGCGCTTCGCCTCGCGCAAGGGCGGGCCGCTACAGAAAGAGCAGCTCGGCTACCTGTTGGGGAGCTTCGGCGTGCTGGTGGACGTACTCTGCGAGCGCATCCGGCAGCTGGGCGGCGTGTTGGAGACGAACCGCCCGGTGCAGCGGGTGGTGGTGGAGGAGGGGCGAGCCATCGCCCTGGAAGTGGCCGGCGACAAGCCCGAGCGCCTCGCCTGCGACGCCGTCATCGCCACCGTGCCCAACCAGGCCTTTCTGCGCATCGTTCCGGACCTGCCGGAGGAGTACGCGGGCAAGCTGCGAGCCGTCCAGTACCAGTGGGCGCTGTGCCTGGTGCTGGCCCTCAAGCGCTCGCTATCGTCCTTCTACTGGATGAACATCAGCGATCGCAGCATCCCATTCCTGGCCCTTATCGAGCACACCAACTTCATGGAGCCGGAGCGTTACGGCGGCCTGCACGTGGCTTATCTGTCCAACTACCTCGACGAGGAATCACCGCTGTTGAAGATGGAGACGGACGAGCTCTGCCGGCTCTTCTTCCCCCATCTCCAACGCATCAGCCCCGCCTTCTCCGAGGAGTGGGTCGTCGACCGCTGGCTCTTCCGTGGGCCTTACGCCCAGCCCATCATCGGCACCCACTACTCGCGCTCCATGCCCGAGCAACGGACTCCCATCGCCGGCCTCTACCTGGCCAACATGACCCAGATCTACCCCGAGGATCGCGGCCAGAACTACAGCATTCGCCTGGGGGAACAGGTGGCAGCTCTGGCCACCGAGGATCTGCAGCTTGCTCAAGAAAAGCCTATCTCCAGACCGGCCTAGCATCCAATCGAGCGCCGAAGCGAACGCGGCGGACGCCGACACCAGGGAGCGGCACGAGCGCATCTGGCAGGAGTTCCTCCAACGCCCGGCCGTGTTCGTCCACGATCCGCGTTCCCTTCGCATCCCCGGCGTCGTGGCGATGCTGACCGTCCAGGTGCAGGTCAGCGATCGCTCCGTTCGGCGGCGGCTGCGCGGCGTCGTCGAGGGCCTGAGAGACGTGCTCTGCGTGGAGCCTCTCCCGGAAGACCACCTCCACATGACGGTCGTCCCGCCGGCGCTTCTGACGAGGGGACAACCGCGACCGCCCATCATACTGCCCGACGGGTTCGAGGACCAGGCGCTCAAACCGATGCGAGAAGCCGTGCGCGGCTACGGGCCCTTCGAGGTGAGGATCCAGGGACTGAACGTGTTCCGGGACGTCCTGGTGGCCGTGGCCTACGACGGCGGCCATTCGGTGGAGCTACGCCGGCGGCTCATGGAAGCGGTGCCGCAACTGCCCCAGAAGTACTGGAACATGCTGCGGCCGCTGCCTCACATCTCGCTGGCGCAGTTCTGCAGCACGGATGGCGTCACCCAGCTGCGGGACGCCGTGATCCAGCTGCGAGACGTCTACCTGGGAACGCTGCGTGTCACGCGCGTGTACCTGGTGAGGTCGGCCCTGCGGGACGGCCTCTTCGGCGAGATGAAGAAGCGGGCCATCGCGCTGAGCCCCAAGGCCGCTCGTGGTGAGCCCAGAATAGGCCGCTCGTGGTGAGCCTGTCGAACCATGAGCGCGTGCTCGTCCTTCGACAACAAGGCCCTTCGGCTGCGCTCAGGACAAGCTCAGGGTGAGCGGTGTCTCGGCTCCTGTCATTCTGAGTCCGCCGGAGGCGGACGAAGAATCTGGGGGCGAGACCACTTCTGGCTCACCGAACCATAAGCAGATCGCAATGGTTCCCCCACTTTGCCTTGAACCAACGGGGTCAGCAGTCTATTATTTGCTGCGGCACACACAATGGAGCTAGCGTAGGAAGGCCCGCTTGACCGAGACCGCCAAGACACCGCCGGAGCTGGAAGCGCTGGTGGCGGACGTGAAGTCCGACAACGCCGACCTCCTGGCCGTCTTCCATCGCATACAGGAGACCTTGGGGTACGTTCCCCCGGAAGCCGCCCCGTTGCTGGCCGCCAAGCTGCGCACCACGCTGGCCAAGGTCTTCGGCGCCATGTCGTTCTACTCGGAGATACGCACCGAGCCGCCGCCGCGCCTCACTGTCTCCTGGTGCAGCGGCCCGGCCTGCCGCCTGAAGGGCGGCGAGAACATCCGGCGGGCCCTGGAATCCATCCTCGACGTCGAGTTGGGCGAGAGCACGCCCGATCTCGCCCTCGGCCTGCGTCCGGTCCAGTGCGATGGCACCTGCGCCCTGGCGCCCCTGGTGCGTCTGAACGGTCGCCCGCGCGGCCCGCTCACGGTGGCCGAGGCCATCCGCCTGGCCCGCGAGCTGCGCGAGGCGGGAGGGAACGGCCGGCAAGCATGAGCGTCTACAGCGAGCTGCGGGCCAAGGCCAACGAGGCGTGGCAGGCGGTGGAGGCCCCGCCGCGGCCGCGCATCGCCGTGGGGATCACCACCTGCAGCCGTGCCCAGGGCGCCGACGAAACGCTGGCCGCCATCCGGCGCGAGCTGGCCCAGCGCAACCTGGAGGCGGACGTGGTGGTCACGGGCTGCTGGGGCCTCTGCTACGCCGAGCCGATGGTCGAAATCGCCAAGCCCAGCGGCCAGCGGGTGCTCTATCAGCAGGTCACCGCCGACCGCGTGCCCCAGCTCATCGACGAAGCGCTGGACGGCGAGGGCGTTTGCGCCCTTCTGGCCCTGGCCGCCATCGGGCTGACGCCGGTGCAGGGCCTCCCCTCCTTCGAAGCGCTCCACATCATCACGCTTCAGACCCGCCGGCTGATGGCCAACTGCGGCGTCATCGAGCCGGAGAGCATCGACCAGTACATCGGCCGCGGCGGCTACGAGGGGCTGGCTCAAGCCCTGACCATGCCATCCGAAGGCGTCATCAAGGAAGTGACCGACGCCGGCCTCTGGGGCCGCGGCGGCGCTGCCTTCCCCACCGGTCGCAAGTGGGAGTTCCTGCGCGGGTCCAAGTCCGAGCCCAAGTACATGATCTGCAACGCGGACGAGGGCGACCCCGGCTCCTTCGTCAACCGAACCCTCATGGAGAGTGACCCCCACGTCATCATCGAGGGCATGGCCATCGGCGGCTACGCCTGCGGCGCTAGCCACGGCTACATCTACATCCGCGAGGAGTACCCCCTCTGCGCTGAGCGAATGCGGGCCGCCATCGGCCAGGCGCGCGAGCGGGGCCTGCTGGGGCCAGACATCCTGGGCAGCGGCCTCTCCTTCGACCTGGAGGTGGTGCGCGGCGCCGGCAGCTACGTCTGCGGCGAGGAGACGGGCCTCATCGCCTCCATCGAGGACCGGCGGGGGATGCCCAAGATCCGGCCGCCGTTCCCGGCCCAGGCCGGCGTCTTCGCCAAGCCCACTAACGTGAACAACGTGGAGACCTACGCCAACGTGCCCCTCATAATGCGCCACGGCTCCCCCTGGTACGCGACCGTGGGCACCGAGAAGAACAAGGGCACCAAGATGTTCAGCCTGTCGGGCCATGTCCAGCGGGTGGCCGTGCTGGAGGTGCCGTTTGGGATGGCTCTGCGCCGCCTGATCGACGCCTGCGGCGGCCTGCCCGAGGGCCGCACGCTCAAAGCCATCCAGCCCGGCGGCCCGCTGGGCGGCATCATCAACGCCGAGCACGTCGACATATCGCTGGAGCCGGAGCCCTTCCGCGAGCAGGGCGCTCTGCTGGGCAGCGGCGGCCTGGTCATCTTAGACGATACGTCCTGCGTGATCGACATGTGCCTCTACTTCGAGTGGTTCGCCGAGGACGAGTCCTGCGGCCGCTGCACGACCTGCCACGGCGGCACCCAGCGGATGGTGGAGATCCTACGGCGCATCGCCAACGGCGCTGGTCGCTCCTCAGACAAGGAGATGCTGCGCCTGCTGGGCGATACCCTGCGCTGGTCCAACTGCGCCCACGGTACGGCCGCGCCCACGGTGGTGCTGAACATGCTGGACGCTTTCCCGGAGGAGTACCAGGCGCACGTGGAGGGCAAGCGCTGCCCGGCCCGGGTCTGCCGCGGCCTGGTGCGCTACGAGATCGCCGGCGACAGCCCCAACCTGCCGGAGGCGGCGGCCATCTGTCCCACGTCGGCGATTGTGGAGGCGGGTGGGGGGTATAGCATCGACCAGGGGCTGTGCATCAAGTGCGACGCCTGCCGCGAGCTGGCGCCGGAGGCCGTGCGCGTGGTGGACGCGCTGGCGCCCACCGCGGTCGCCGTCAGCGAACAACTGCCCCCATAACGGGCCCCGTGATCGCGGCCGTTGCCAAGGCCAGAGGCATCTGCTAGCCGCTTCCCTCCGATGTCGCGGTCGGCTCAGCCCGGTCCCCTCGCGGCGGGCAGTTCTCGTTGATGGCTAGCTGGGCGGTCCTGCGGGTGATGGGGTGTATGATGATCTCCTCACCGCTCCCCGACGCGTAGGCTGTGCTCGCCGGGTGAGGGGCAAAATCAAACGTCACCACACCGGAGGCACCGACATCCAGCCCCAGTCGCACCAGTGCCCCGTCACCCGCTATGCCCGAGCCTTGGTCCAAGTAGATGGCGGCGGCCACGAACCTTCCATCAGTGTCCGGCAGGTCATCAGCGAAGCCAATGGACTTCGGCAGCTTCATGCGGTTGCTGGTGCCGGGAGCGGCGATGTGCACCCGGCTCGCGTCGTAGGTCACGTAAGCATCGTAGGCGATGGGCGCCTGCGTATCGCCCCGGACGTAGACGTCGATGTCGTAGTCACTGACGCCGTCGAAACCCAGAGATGGCACGTCTACACGGACGCAGCTCTCCAGCGCCCCCAACATGCTGGCGGTGTTGCCCGTCACCTCCGGGTCGATACCCATCTCAATGGTCTCGCCCTGAGCAGGGGCAGGCGCTGACCCAATCTCGGGCTCTGACGCCGATGGCGAGGGCGATGTGATCGGAGGAGTGGCTCGCCCCGCAGGCGTAGGGCTCGGCGTGATGGGGACCATCGGGCAGTCCTCGTTGACGGCCAACTGGGCGATCCTGCGGGTAATCGGATGCTCGCCGCTCGCCGAAGCGTAGGCAGTGGCGGATGACATCGGGTCAAAGCCAAACGTGACCAGGCCGGAGCCGCCGATGTCTATCCCGAGCCGTACCAGCGCACCATCGCCGGCAACCCCTGGGCCGCCACTCAGGTAGAGGGAGCCGACCACGAACAGGCCATCGCTGTCCGGCACAGAATCGCCCGCGCCGCCGGTTCCCGGCATTTTGACAATGGTGTCGGTGCCGGGAGCGGCAACATGCACTTTGCTCGCGTCATAGGTGATGGAGGCGTCATAGGCGATGGGGGCCTGCGTGTCGCCCCGGACGTAGACGTCGATGTTATAGTCGCTGACGCCGTCGAAGGCTGGAGACGGTACGTCCACGCGTGCGCAGTCCTCCAGCGTCCCTAACGTGCTGCCAGCGTTCCCCGTGACCTCGGGGTCGATTCCCATCTCGATTGTCTCGCCCCGGGCTTGGGCGGCCTCTTCGCCTTTTCCCATGAGTGATACCGCCGCCAAAGTCATGTTCGCCACGACCGCCAGAATGACCCGTTTCGTCATTTCTTTCACCCTTTCTTGCATCGGCGCTATTCTAGATCGTCAGCGAGATGGCTTATGAACACAGCCTAACGCGTTAGAGTCAGCCGTTGCTTGGCGCCAGGCTTGCGGTTACCCTGCGCTTCCCTTTCGGGCAGACGTTGCTCAAGGACCCGTCGTAGCATTTCTCACAGGATTGCTCGCGCTCATCGCTGTATAATGGCCCCAACGATCCCCGATCTCTAGGAGGGAGCCCTCATGCCGGTCGAACGCATCGTGATGTACGGCACCACCTGGTGCCCCGACTGCAAGCGCGCCAAGCGCTGAGACCATGACCACGCCCCTGCGCCGGCAGTACCTGGAGATCAAGCGCCGCTTTCCGCAGGCCATTGTCTTCTTCCGGCTGGGCGACTTCTACGAAACGTTCGATGAGGACGCTCAGCTCGTGTCGCGCGAGTTGGAGATCGTCCTCACCTCGCGGCCGGTGGGCAAGGGGACACGGGTGCCGCTGGCGGGCTTCCCTCATCACGCCCTGGATAGCTACCTGGCTAAACTTATCGGCAAAGGATACAAGGTCGCTATCTGCGAACAGGTCAGCGAGCCGGCGAAGGGCAAGGCGTTGATGGAGCGCGAGGTGGTGCGTGTCGTCACGCCGGGCACGGTCGTCGAGGCTAATCTTCTGGACCAGCGGGTCAACAACTACCTGGCGGCCCTCGCCGTGGAAGGCGAGTCCGCCGGTATCGCCTACGTGGACGTGACCACGGGCGAGTTCGCCGCCACTCAGATAACGGTCGACCTCCTGCCCGCCGAGCTCGACCGTCTGCGCCCGGCCGAGCTCCTCCTGCCCGAAGGCCGGCCGCCTCCGGAGGGCATCCAGGCAACGGTCAGCTACCTGCCAGCCGATCGCTTCCAATCCGAGGCCGCCGCCCAGGTCGTCCTGTCGCACTTTCAGGCCGCCTCCCTGGAGGCCTTCGACCTGGCCGGGCGGCCGCTGGCCACGGCCGCCGCCGGCGCCGTCCTGGCCTACCTCCAGGACAACCAGCGAGCCGTCCTGGGCCACATCGCGCGCCTTTCCACCTACACGCCGGGCGCCTACATGGCCCTGGACAGCCAGACCCGCCGCAACCTGGAGCTCTTCGCTAGCCTTCGCCCGGAGCCGCGCGGGCAGACGGAGACCCGCGGAGCGCCCGCCCGTCTGGGTGGCGCCTCGCTCCTCTCGGTCATCGACCAGACGAAGACCGCCCTCGGCGCCCGACTCCTGAGGCGCTGGCTCGGCCAGCCCCTGCTAGACATAACCGCCATCCACGAGCGCCAGGAGCGGGTGCAGTTCTTCTTCGCCAGCGCCGTCCGCCGCCGCCAAACGGCGTCGCTGCTGGCGAAGGTGCCCGACCTGGAGCGCCTGCTGGGCCGCATCAGCGCCGGCGTGGCCGCCGCGCGCGAGGTCGTGGCCCTCGGCCGCGGCCTGGAGGTGGTGCCGGCGCTGCGCCAGGCCATCGGCGGCGAGGGCGTGGGCCAGGAGCTTGTGGCCCGTCTCAACCCCTGCAAGGAGACCACCGCCCTCATCGCTGTGGCGCTCGAGGATGACCCGGGCGAGGCGGGCGTCATCCGGCCCGGCTTCTCGCCGGAGCTCGACGCCCTGCGCAGCGTGGCCCGCGACTCCCGCCAGTTCCTGGCCGACCTGGAGCGCCGCGAGCGGCAGGCCACGGGCATCAAGTCCCTCAAGGTGGCCTACAACAAGGTCTTCGGATACTACATCGAGGTGAGCAAGGCCAACCTCCGCCACGTACCCGCTCACTACCAGCGGCGGCAGACGCTGGTGGGGGCGGAGCGGTTCACCACTCCCGAGCTCAAGGAGCAGGAGTTCCAGATCCTCCACGCTCGCGAGCGTCAGGAGGAGCTGGAGCAAACGCTCTTCCGCCAGGTCTGCGCCCAGGTGGCGGCCGGCGGCAAGGCCATTTTGGAGACGGCGGCCGCCGTGGCCGAGGCCGACGTCTTCTGCGCCCTGGCCGAGACGGCCGCCCGCTACGGCTACACCTGTCCCACCGTGGACGACGGCGACGCCATCGTCATCCGCGACGGGCGCCACCCGGTGGTAGAGCGCATGCTCCCGGAGGGCGCCTTCGTCCCCAACGATGCGCATCTCGCCAACGAGGATGCTCAGATCATCATCCTCACCGGGCCCAACATGGCCGGCAAGTCCACCTACATCCGCCAGGTGGCCCTCATCGTCCTGCTGGCCCAGGCCGGCAGCTTCGTCCCCGCGGCGGACGCCCGAATCGGCATCGTCGACCGCATCTTCACTCGCGTGGGCGCCCTGGACGACATCGCCGCCGGCCAGTCGACGTTCCTGGTGGAGATGCTGGAGACGGCCAGCATTCTCCACAGCGCCAGCCGCCGCTCGCTCCTCCTGTTCGACGAGATCGGGCGCGGCACCAGCACCTACGACGGCATGGCCATCGCCAGGGCCGTGGTGGAGTTCCTCCACCATCGACCGGAGGTGGCGGCCAAGACCCTCTTCGCCACTCACTACCACGAGCTGGTGGAGCTGGCCTCTTTCCTGCCGCGGGTGAAGAACTACAACGTGGTCGTGACCGAAGAGGAGGGGCGCGTAGTCTTCCTCCACCGCATCCTGCCCGGCGGCGCCGACCGCAGCTACGGGATCCACGTGGCGCAGCTGGCCGGCATGCCGCGACCGGTCATCCAGCGGGCGCAGGAGGTGCTGAGCGAGCTGGAGGAGGGGCGCAACGACCGTGGCGACCGCTCGCCCCGCCGGTCGCCCTTCCGCGGAAGGACCGCGATCCAGTTCTCGTTCCTGGGGGCCAACCACACCCTGCTGGAGGAGCTGGCCTCGCTGGACGTGGACGGCCTGACGCCGCTGGAGGCGATCACCAAGCTCTACGAGCTACGGGAGAAGGCGCGGGCGGAGAAGGGGTAGTTAAGCGCACCTCGCGCCTATTTTGCCGCGGTATATTAGAACGTCGCCCACCACACCAATGAACCCGTCGGCGTTGAGGTCCAGCCGCCGGAAGTTGGGGGAACTGGGGTTAGCCCCGATGTGACCGACGAACCTCAAGACATCTCCGACGACGGTGATAGTTTTGTTGTTGTCCATGTCCGGCGGCCAGGCGGCGTGGCTGGTGTTGTTGGGGCAGTCGTCCACGGGATCGGTGCCCAGATAGCTCTCCTGGCTCTCCGTCCAGCCGTCGCAGTCCGTGTCGTCCATACAGAATGTGCGTGCCCAGTCGCCGTATTCCTGTGGATGGTAAGGCCCGCCCGTCCCAGGGGCGCAGGGGTATATGCCGCCGGTGCAGGCCCCACCGTCCCTGAGGTAGATGACGTCATCGTGGCTCGCGGAGGACTCGTGGAGGTGGACGCCGCCCCAAGGGCAGTCTTGATTTTCCGTTTGTACCATTTCAGCGAAGTGGACCGAGGTCACCGATGTGGGGGGGGCTTACGGACATTTGCATGTCGTAGGGGCTGGTGAGGTATGTGTGCGTGTAGAACATGTAGCCCAGGATGGCCTGGGTGTCCTCGTCGCGGATCGTGACCCGTGTGGTCTTGCAAACAGCCTCATCGTCAGGCACTGTGTCTGGACTGGCGAACGCCACCTGTTCCGGAGCGCCTGACGGTTTGATGCCAATGTAACGGAAGTAGACGTTATCACCGGTGTCTGCGGAGGAGGCCGGCCAGTCCAGCGCCGGGCCTGGCTCTGGTGTAGGGCCAGTGCAGGCGTGAGCGTGCCAGCCGCAGCTAAGACCGGCCGAGTAGTATCCCGCCTGGGGAGTGAACAGGAACCTGAAGACCACTCCCGCTCCTTGTCCCAGCGCTACACTGGGAATCGCCAAACCAGCCAGAACCAGGACGGCCGCTGCGGCAAGAAGCGCGGGTGGTCTGTTCATTTATTCGAGCCCTTCTGCGATCTTTATCGCCTCGTCGAGGGGCAGGGCGAAGACCCTGACGGAGGTGATGCCGAAATCCTCAGCAATCACCACCCCGGAGTCCTCGCCTTCAAAAACGGGATGGAAGAGGACGGCCGGCTTGCCGGCAACCGTGGCCGCCGAGATGCGTTCGGCCGGCGCGTCGTTCCCGATGGCGTGTTCGCCTTGGCGACGGTTTATTGTGATTAGGGCATTGTCCGGGGTGATCCACTTCCGCTCGACGTAGGCGATCGTGCCCTTACAGATCACAGGTGGGAACGTGTCGGACATTTCCTTCGCGCCGAGGGGAAGGTACGTCGGCACGATCTCCATAGGCGTCCCCGCGACCGCGCTCAGGTCAACGTGTTGCACCTCCTCCGGCTTGGCGTTGGTGCACGCCGACGTGCGCTCTGCGCCAGCGGATTTAGTGGAGTAGAGACGGATACCGTTCACTACACCCTCGAACTTGGGCTTGTAGAAATCTTCCACCCTCAGGCGCTCCTCTTCTTGCCGGCGCTGCTCCATCTCGTCCGCCGCGGGCGTGGCCGTAGGCGTCTCTTCGACACGGTAGCGGTCGCCTCCACCGCCCCGCGGGCAGTCCTCGTTGATGGCCAGTTGGGCCGTCCTGCGGGTGACCGGGTGCTCACCGCTCGGAGAGGAGTAAGCGGTGGCAAGCGGATCGAGGTCAAAGTCAAACGTGACCACGCCGGCGCCGCCGATATCCAGCCCCAGCCGTACGAGAGTCCCGTCGCCGGCAGTACCCGGCCCGCCGCTGAGGTAGGCGGCTGCGGCCACGAACCTGCCGTCCGTGTCCGGCAGAGCGTCGCTAAAGGGGCTGGCGCCGGGCATCTTGATCAGCGCGTTGGTGCCCGGGGCGGCGATGTGCACCTTCGTGGCGTCATAGGTAACGTAAGCGTCGTAGCCCAGCGGAGCCAGGGTGTTGCCCTGGACGTACACATCGATGTTGTAGTCGCTAATGCCATCGAAGGCCGGAGACGCCACGTCCACACGTACGCAGTCTTCCAGCGTACCCAGCGTGCTGGCGGTGTTGCCCGTGACCTCGGGGTCGATACCCATCTCGACCGTCTCGCCCTCGGCACGGGTGGAGTCTTCGCCCTCTTCCTCAACCTCGCATGCCACAAGGAATATGGCCGCCACTGCCAGCAACACTCCGAGAATCAACCGTTTCGACATTTCCGTATCCTCCTGGGCGCGGCCGTCCGTCTAGGGGCGGGCCGCCCCCCCCCCCCGCGGGCGCGGGGGGGGGGGCGGG
>Ga0315286_10001445_pt1 | contig 21478 bp, 18 predicted proteins | sample YL17G10_0_MG_FD_205038 | JGI IMG/M metagenome (GOLD analysis project Ga0315286, IMG submission 205038) | Sediment microbial communities from Yellowstone Lake, YNP, Wyoming, USA - YL17G10_0 | ecosystem: Environmental > Aquatic > Freshwater > Lake > Sediment | place: USA: Wyoming | collected...
CCGGAATCGCCTTTGCGCTGGACGAGCAAGAGCACACGTGTACTCGCGGCAGAGCTCACCGCCCAGCGCCATCCGGTCAGCCATGAGAAGGTCGCCCAACTTCTGCGTCAGATGGACTACAGTCTTCAAAGCAATAGGAAGACCGAAGAGGGGAGTGATCACCCTGATAGGGACGCGCAATTTCAACATATCAATGAGCAGGCTCGCAAGGCTCTGGCCCACGGAAGACCGGTCATATCCGTGGACACAAAAAAGAAGGAGCTCATCGGAAACTACGAGAATGTGGGCCGACAGTGGAGGAAAACGAAGGCGCCGCAGAAGGTCAACGGCCACGATTTCCCTGATCCGTCGGTGCCACGTGCCTATCCGTACGGCATCTACGATCTGGCTCGGAACGCTGGATTCGTGAACTTGGGGACCGACCACGACACTGGCGCGTTCGCGGTTGCTTCTATCCGGGGGTGGTGGCGCTTCGAGGGGCGGCGGCTCTATCCTAATGTCCGGCAACTGTTGATCACGGCGGATGGCGGAGGCAGCAACGGCTATCGGCTGCGCCAGTGGAAGATGGAGCTTCAGGGATTGGCGGACAGCACGGGGCTTTCCATCACGGTGTGCCACTTTCCTCCGGGAACCAGCAAATGGAACAAGGTTGAACATCGGCTGTTCTCGTTCATTTCCTCGAACTGGCGAGGGGAACCGCTTCGCGACTATGAAACCGTCGTGCGATTGATTGCAGGCACAACGACCGCTAAAGGCCTGAGGGTAACCTGCCGCTTGGACCGACGCCGATATCCCGTGGGACGCAAAGTGTCCGACGAGGAATTCGCTACCCTCAACCTGACTCCCGACGCTTTTCATGGCGAATGGAACTATATCATTCGGCCACGAAAAACGGAGAAGATGTAAATGTTATTCATTGACACTTCCTAAAACCGAAAATCCAACGAATGAAGGCCTCATATTCCCATCAATCCGGTTGAAACGTTTCTTCCCAGTCTCCCTCTTTGAACTTTTTCTGGAGTGACTTTATAAGACCAATGAGGCCGTTTTCTAATTTGTAGTGGATTTGATCTAACTCTTCGTATTGCTTATTTGTGATCTGCCCAGCTTGCTTAAAACTCTCATAGCAAGAATGAAATTCTCCACAAGAACTTAATGCAATATTTAAATAGTTCATGTATTCCTTTAGGCTCCACCGACAATAACCTTCGGAGATGTTTCTTGAGATACTGTGTGCTGCATCAATACTGTTGGCGGCAACTCTTTTAAGGTGGAATGGAAAATGTGCAAATATGTTACAGGAAACAATATAAAGTGAAATGGCGTCTTGGCATACTCGAAGTTTCTTAAATCCTCTATTGATATTCTTTCTTTCCATTGTCTCACTATCCCATCATCTGGTTTTTATCTATTTCGCCATTCTTTTATTCCAATTTTTTTTCCCCCCATTCTTCCATTATTCCAATATTCCATTATTCCTTTTCTTCTATTCCCCTATTCCATTTATCTATTCATTCCATTGTTCCATTTTCCTTTTATTTCTCTATTACCCCAATTGAGCCAAAAAATAGTTCCTCCCCCCACGGTGGGGGAGGATTCAGGTGGGGGGGAAAGGTCCAGGACGTCCACCCCCATCCTTCCCTTCCCCCATCATAAGGGGGAAGGAGATGAGATAAGAAACAACCATGTTAATACACAAAACCATTGTTGAACAACATCGCGATAAGAAAGGTGACGTTCTTTTTCGCTCAATTGGGGTATTACTATCCCAATATTCCAATATTCCATTGTTCCATTATTCCCTTATAATATTGGCAGGAAAACTCTGAACGTGCTTCCCTTTCCTTCTTCACTTTCGACTTCGATGCGGCCCTGGTGGGCTTCGACAATCGTCTTACTCTGAAAAAGGCCGATTCCCATACCTTGCCTTTTGGTGGTTTTGAAGGGGCGGAAGAGAGACTGTTCTATGAATTCTTTTGATATGCCGCATCCATTATCGCAAACCGAAAGTATTGCCCATCCATCCTTATGGTCGGTAGTTAATCGGATTTCGCCTCCGTTTCCGACTGCTTCATTCGCATTGAGAATCAAATTGGTCAGAACTTTTTGAACCTGTTCAGGATCTATCACCAACCTCGGCACCGATTGAAGGTCTTGAATAAGCGAACCCTTGGTGCATCCATTCAAGCAGTAAAGTGAAGCGGCTATCAGTTTGTTGAGGTCTGTTTCTACCTTTTTTAACTCAATCTTTTTACTCAACATCGAGAGATGGCTGCACATACTGTTAACCTTGGCTACGCTCTGCTTAATGATTTGTAATGCATCATCCCTAAATTCAGGATTATCAAAATGGGTGGGCAGGTTTTGCATCGTCAACGAGAGTGTTGAAGCAAGGTTTTTGAGATCGTGAACGACGAAGGTGGACATGGTCTGGAACGCCTCCATCTCCTTTGCCTGCCTAAAATGTTCATAAAGTTTTAAATTGAACAGGCTTCCTGCTGCCTGATCGGCGAGGGTCTTTATGAAGTCAAAATCCTCCTGGGAGAAAGGCTTCCCGGTCATCCGGCGATTGAGCGTGAGTAATCCTATAAAATTTTCATTGATGGCCAACGGAATACAGCAAATGATCCGGTCTTCCTCAAAATATTCGGGATTCGCCTTTTTAAATTCATCGACCCATCCTATCTCTGATCGACTGAAATCAATCGGTATGGATTGACTCCGGATTTCAGAGATGATCTCCTGTCGATTTTCAACAGGTACCTTCAACCTTCTTGCTCCGAGTCTTGAGAAGACAGTAGATCCAATCAATGCAAAGTTTCCCTCCAACTCATTAAAAAACCATATCGAAACAGAAGAGACTCCAAACGTCTCGGCCACCATTTTTACAACGGCTGCGCTGAGTTGATGGACATCCACTAAAGAAGTGGTCCGTTTGGTGAACTCCCTCCATTCCCGGCGATAGTCATATTGAGGTTGGCCAAAATGCCGACTGATGAACTCTCTTAAACGGTGCCTGACCTCTTCTGATAGGATTAAAATCGTCAACCCCAAGAGCAAGAGGAAGATCAATAAAGACTTAAAGAAAAGCCCCTGACTGCTATTGAAATACTGTATTGCCTTTGCCAGGATTCCGATTGAAATAAGATAGATTCCCACGATGAGGACAATGAATGAATTGTATAAGAAGGTCTGTGAGAGATAAATATTCACATTGAACTGCCTCGAACGAAGAAGAGAAAAAAGAATCAAGAGGTTGGCCACAACAATCACCCCCGCATTGAACGTGTCCAGCAAGGGATTCAGCGTGGAATAAAGAAGGGTTTGGCTGCTGGTGTAAATACGAACTGCAAACAGACTACCGAGGCCCAGGAGCATGAATTTTATCTGCCACCTGATTGCCCCCGTCGATGCCCGAAACGTTTTTTCCAGATTCATCAGAATTAAGACACTGCCAAGCAAAAAAACAATAAAGAAAACGTATCCTGACCATCCGAGAAGGAGCAACCACGATTCGTATTGATCCAGAAGGGGTTCACCTTTAAAGAAGGATTTCCTAAAAAAAGTCGAAAGGATGATAGGCAGGATAAAGATGCCAGCGACGATCCATTTTTGTTTCCCCAATAATTCCTTATAACTTTCTTCCCGGCCATAGCTCAAGCTAAAAACAAGCCATATCCCCGGTAAAAAAGAGGTTGCGCCGATTCTAAGACGCTGCCAATAAAGCATCTGGAATTCAGAAGACGATTGGAAGCTCAAACCCAGAAACCCTGCTTCCAAACCGAGGGCAATCATTCCAATGGCAAATGTCCAGTGAACAAAGGATCGCCTGTCGCGAGCCAAAACGAGTACGGTTAATCCAATGCAAAAAAGGAGGACAACAAATGAAATTATGAAGGAAATCTTCATACCAATTTATATACTTTCTTTTATCTGAATTGGTTTGTTTAAACCCATTCTCTCCTCATAACAGACCAAAAATGTTCTGAAAGTCCTCTTAAAACATAACCATAAGGTAACCAACCATATGTTCTTTCTCCCCATCCCCTTCCCCATAAATTTCGTATAAAAGGTCCCCCGCAGGGCTCAATCTTTTTCCTTATTTATTATAAATCTTCATTTCTTCTAAATATTGATGCCCTAACATTCCTATTATAAACTGCTAAAAAAACTGAGTAGTTTTTTAAAACAATCTGGTCCCTTTTTATAAAACAAATTTTATAAATGCCTTCGGGTTTTTCTCTTTAGCGCTGGGGGGTCCACGTTGTGTCAGGGAATCCCCTGAACACCCTTATCCAACCGATAAATTGAGCTGATAAAGTAATCAAGAAAAATTTACAGATATTCGTCAGTTTTCCCTTCATCTTCCCTGAGATATCGGCTATGCCAAGACCAAACAAGAAAATCTGAATCAAAAAGAATGCAATGTAGATATTAGAAACATTTAAAAGGAGAATATTGATTAAGAAAGCACCTGTTATAAAGAAGGGAACTGAGAATCTCAAAAGCTTGTGAGATAGAAGAAAAAAAGAGAATAAACCGTAAGAGCAAGGGTTTAGAAAGCCGAGATTTGTCCAGATGGCTCGAAGAGTTCGGTTGGTTATTCTCGACTGGCGTCGAAATTCTCTTATTCCATCCATTGAGGGTTCTTCAAAACAATAAACTTCAGGATCAAGAACAACTCTTTTGCTCTGGGAAATGACATTGAGGGGAATAACGAAATCGTTAATATCTTGGTCTTTTAGCGGCTTAAAAAGGGTTTTTCTAATTGCAAATATCGCTCCATCTGCCCCTACACATGAGGAAGTAAGACTTTCCCAGTGTTTCGTCCACATTTCGAGCCTGGAATAAATACCTGCAGCCTTTTCGGTTTCTCCGGGAATACTGTATTTTGTCCACCCTGTTACAAGACCCACCTGGTCATCTGAGAAATTCCCTACCATCTTAGCCAACATGTCGGAAGGAAACATCGAATTGGCATCTGTAAAAAGAATAATGTCCCCTTTCGCCACAGGAACAACCCTATTAAGACATGCTGTTTTCCCAGCTCTTTCCGGAAAAGCTTTTAAGACTAACCTTGAATCCTTGAACTGGGAGACAATTTCGTTCGTCCTATCACTTGAACCGTCTGAGATAACAATAATCTCAAGCGACTCTTCTGGATATCCCAGCGACAGCGTATTCTTTACCTTCTCCCCGATTACAGTTTCCTCGTTGTAAACTGAAATGATAATGGTGGTCTGAGGCGTAATATCTCTTTTGTGCCAGGAATTAACCAAAAGTCGCGACAGGATATAAACGACTGCAGGATAAACAGAGTAGGAATAAATCGATAAAAAAAGCAATGAAAAGAAAATTATTTCCATATTAATGGATTAGTTCCTCTTCTCAATGTACAAATCGAACCACTTCTGAAATATCACCATAGACCATATCAAGGTGTCATGAATTTCCTTTCCAGAGAAATGCTCCCTTAATACAGTTTGAATAGTCTGATAATTAAAAAGGTGATGTCTTTTTAGATTCTTTTCTGACAAGGTCTCCAATACATAGGGCTTTAAATCATTCTTCAGCCACTGAGCCATTGGCCCTACGAAGCCTTGTTTTCGGTGCTGGATCACTTGTTCAGGCAAGAGATTTTTGACTCCTTTTTTCAATAAATATTTTTTTCTGAACCACTTCACCTTCATCTCCGGAGGGATCGTTGCGCAAAATTCTATGAATTTATGATCAAGAAAAGGAACTCTTACCTCCAAAGCGTGATGCATACTCATTCTGTCTGTCACGGCAAGGATATCTTCGGGGAGATAAGTCTTGATATCACAGTAGAAAGCTCGATTTAATGAATCTGGTTCATCCGAAATATTGGGTGAGTTGAAGTAAGAGAGAATGAGATCCTGGCACGAATTTCTATGCTCTTCGAATCTTTCCGGTTCGCTAAAAAAGGAACCTTCAATTCCCGAATTCATTTTGGAAATAAAGCCTAAATAGGCTAAATCAGGCTTTAGTGAAGCTGAACGCACAAACCGTTTCATATGGTTTACAGTGTAGTGCCCATCTCCTCTTTCAGACAGGCTCTCCACGAACTTCTGAAAGAAATTTTCCCTAAAAAATAATGGGATATTCTTATATATCCGACTAAACCTTAATCCGAGGTACCTTTCGTACCCTGCAAAAACCTCATCACCCCCTAACCCTGATAGGGCAACTGTCACATTTTCTCTTGCAGTTTTACAGACAAAGAACGAAGGTATTGTAGAATCATCTGCAAAGGGTTCATCAAAGGCACGAACAATTTTTTCAATCAACCCTTGGGGTTGAGGGAATACTTCGTATTCCTTGTGATCTGTTCTATAATGGTCGGCGACCAGTTTTGCATATTTCCGCTCATCCAGATATCCTCCTACATTTCCTCCAAATCCAATAGTGAAGGTTTTTACTGGAGATTCGCTGACCCTGCTCATCAAGGCCACCACTGTGCTCGAGTCTATCCCTCCGCTTAGAAAGGCACCAAGTGGTACCTCACTAATCAATCGTATCTTAACCGCCTCTTGTAGAAGATTCATAAAACCCTGAATGAAATAGTCCTCATCTTTGTTTCGATTAGGAACAAAATAGAGATCCCAATACTTGCTGATTTCAAACTGACCATTATGGTATGTTAATGTGTGCCCTGGCAAAAGCTTTTTGATACTTTTGAAAATGGTTAATGGCGCAGGAATATATGACAATGTAAAATAATTTACCAAGGCCACCTCATCAATCTCTCTTGGAAAATCAGAAATAGCAAGGATGGCTTTCATTTCAGAGGCAAAATAGAAACTTCCTCTATGTTCTCCATAAAAGAGAGGTTTTATACCAAACCTATCCCTTGAAAGAAAAAGGGTCTTTTCTCTTGAATCCCATATGGCAAAAGAAAACATGCCTCGCAAGTGGTCAACACAAGACTTTCCCCATTCTTCATAAGCATGTAGAATGGTTTCTGTATCACTTCGAGTAGAAAATCTATGTCCCTTCCGAAGCAATTCTTCCCTGAGTTCCATGAAATTATAGATTTCACCATTAAATATGATACACTTTGAGCTATCTTCATTAAAAATGGGCTGATGCCCACCTTCTAAATCGATGATACTTAATCTTCTATGACCAAATCCAACATTTGCACCAATAAAAAACCCGGAATCATCAGGTCCCCTATGCCTCAATGTATCCGTTGAGACTTCTAATTGATGCCTGTCAGTCTTTGACGAAACTATCCCAAAAATTCCGCACATCTTCCTTTTTCCCTAAATAATGAAGTTTCTTGATATCTCACACAACAAAAGATATTAATTCTCTTGAGAGATTCCTTTGAATAACGTATCATTTATCATTTGGAGTAAGTACTGTCCATATTCATTTTTACATAGTGGCTCTGCGAGAGAGCAAACCTGGTCTGCAGTAATATACCCCATCCGAAAGGCCACCTCCTCAAGGCATGCCACCTTCAATCCCTGACGTTTTTCAATGGTCTCAATGAAGTTACATGCTTCAAGCAGCGACTCATGGGTCCCGGTATCCAACCACGCAAAACCTCTGCCGAGTAGCTTAACACGGAGCTCTCCTCTCCTTAGATATTCTTTATTTACATCTGTAATTTCAAACTCTCCACGAGCCGATGGTTTAAGGTCAGATGCAATCCTAACCACGTCATTATCATAAAAATAGAGACCCGGGACTGCATAATGAGATTTGGGTTTAGAAGGCTTTTCTTCAATACTAAGAACTTTACCTGACTCGTCAAATTCAACCACCCCGTATCTTCCCGGATCCTTCACCCAATACCCAAAGATGAGCCCACCTTTATCAACCTGGGTAGCTTTGCTAAGGATTTCTTGAAGACCATGACTATAAAAGATATTGTCGCCTAAGATCAAGCACACATTGTCTTTCCCGATAAATTCATTTCCAATAATAAAAGCCTGGGCAAGACCTTCTGGCCGTGGTTGCTCGGCATAAAAGAACTTTAGGCCCCATTGGTTGCCTTCTCCTAATAGATCCTTAAACCTTGGAAGATCTGCAGGCGTGGATATGATGAGAATATCGCGGATCCCAGATAGCATAAGAATAGATAAGGGGTAATAAATCATGGGTTTATCATAAACTGGTAGAAGTTGCTTATTGACTACTTTAGTAATTGGAAAAAGCCGGGTTCCAGCTCCACCGGCAAGGATGATACCTTTGAAGCATCTACCGTGAAGCGTCAGTCGCGAGTTGTAAGGTGTAAGTTGTAAGGGGTACATTTTTAAACCTCCCTCAGGCATTGAAAATTGTAAAGTGCAAAATGCAAATTGAAAATAAGTTGCTATTATTTTGCATTTTTAAATTTGTAATTCTCATTTTTCAATTGAATAGTGTCGTTGAATCCATTCCCTGTATGCCCCCGTTTGAACTGATTTCACCCAATCGGGGTTCTCGAGGTACCATTGAATTGTTTTTTTCAATCCACTCTCAAAAGTTCCTTTAGGCTTCCATCCCAATTCTCTTTCGATCTTGGAACAATCAATGGCATAACGCCGGTCATGGCCAGGACGGTCTTTTACAAATGTTATAAGCGAGGAATGAGGAACAAGTGGAGACTCCGGATAAATCTTGTCTATGAGGTCACAAAGTGTTTCCACTATCTCCAAATTTGTTTTTTCGCAGCGTCCCCCTATGTTGTATACCTCTCCAACTTGCCCCTTCTCCAAAACCAAATGCAGAGCCTCACAGTGATCTTCTACGTACAACCAGTCACGAACATTCAGACCCTCCCCATATACAGGTAAGGGTTTCCCATTCAAGGCATTCATTATCATTAGAGGAATCAACTTTTCTGGAAATTGTCTCGGCCCGTAATTATTTGAACAGTTTGTTGTTATTGTTGGTAATCCATATGTGTGATAGTAGGCCCGTACCAGATGGTCGCTCGCAGCTTTCGAAGCAGAATATGGGCTGTTTGGAGCGTATGGTGTTTGTTCATGGAAAGGAGGATCTTCCGCTCCTAAAGATCCATAGACCTCATCAGTTGAAACATGCAAAAACCGAAAAGACTCCTTTTCTTCAATAGGAAGACAATCCCAATAGCCGCGAACCTCCTCTAACAGATGAAATGTGCCAACTATGTTGGTTTGAATGAAGGCCTCAGGACCATCAATAGATCGATCTACATGCGACTCGGCTGCAAAATTAACAATTCCACACGGACGAAACTTCTTAAAAACATCCTCGATAATAGTCCGATCTCCTATATCCCCTTGAATAAAGATATGGTCAGGATCTCCTCTAAGGGGCTCAAGATTCATTAAGTTCCCCGCATAGGTTAGAAGATCAACGTTGACGACCCTCGAATATTTATGCTTTCGTTCGAAGAGAACAAAATTGCTACCTATAAACCCCGCTCCACCTGTCACGAGATAAGTTGTCATTCCAGCCCTTCCTTATATGCCCTCTACCTAAAAGACAGAATGGCTTTCAAATCTCCATGCATATACCCTTCCTAATTCTCCTATCCCCAAGAAAGATCGAAGAGAATTTCAGAAAGTATCTTGGACGCCCACACCATTTACCCTCAATTCCCATAATTCCTACACCAAGCATCGCCAACAATTTCTCTTGCCACATCAAGTATATTCCCAGTATAGCGATCAAACGTATAACGATTGCTAACGGATTCAAAAGCATTACTTAAAACTCTCCCATACAATTCGTGATTATTTATCAATTCCTCAATTGCCTCTCTGAGGGCCTTCGCATCACCAACCGGCACCAAAACACCATTCAATCCCGATTGGATATAATCTACAGTACCGGTCGTTTCCGTAGCAATGACTGGCTTTCCCAATGCCATAGCCTCCAATATAGCAACCTGGCCTGTTGACTTCACTAATCTCTTCAGTGGTACAACAACAAGTAGGGAATCATACAGCAGGTCCAGGTATTGTTGATAAGGAATATCAAATAATACTTCGACATTGGGTGGAAATATGACATTCTTAACACTTAATTTGTCACTTACGATAATGACTTTTCCATCTATTCTCCGAACCGCCTCCGCAAGGGTCACGTAATCCCTTCCTGTTTTTCCAGCGCTGAGAATATAATTGTCCGAATGATTCATTATCCTTGGCTCAATCACATTCGTGTGAAAAGGGAGAAATCTAAATCGGTCTTTTGGCATTTTAAATCTCTCGGAATAACTTTCTGTTTCACTTGTCGATGAAACGAAAATCAGATCTACTGATGAAAAAATAAATTGCTGAATCTTTTTCTTAATTTTCCACCTTAAATCGCTTCTTTCCTCATCTAACATCAGTTCAAGGATGATATGTTTGGGTTTTCTGCTTCGAAAAATACTTCTGAACAGTGAAAAGAGCTCACCAGTTTTTATAGAGGCGTTGATCACTACATCATATTTATTTCGGTATTTAATTATCATTAGTAAATCAAGGAAACGGCTTAACTTAGTTCTGAACTTCGCGGGTATGTGGCTTATGATATTAAGTCTCCAACTCAGACTGCCAACATAATCCACATTCTTAACCCAGATCGAACTCTGCTTTATCTGAATATCAGTTAGGATTCTAACGGGTGGGTTCATTTCTGAATGATTTTTGATGTATCCCTAATCCAGCGATAAGCCTGCACAAATAACAATTGGCGGCTAAAACGCAGCTATGGGGACTATTCTGACCTCTTCTGCACGGCTGACGGAAGGCTACCCCCCGCAGACGGGCCTATCATCGGCCTCCTGCTTGAATCCAATACGAATCCAGTATAAGTGTCAATTGCGATGGCAATATCATCTAAGTCCACATAAGCAGCCCAGGCATTACCATCATTAATGCTATTGTTTACGAGAATTCTAACGGCAGACCAAGAAGGGCTTCTTGGACGCGGGCCAGTCGCATTTATGGTATTTATTCCATCAATCCACAATCTTATAATTCCAGAAGGATTATTTAAATACATCTCAACGCAATGCCACTGGTTGTCGATAAATGTCCTTGTCCATCCGCCAAGGTTGCCATAAACATGAGAATACTCTTCTCTCTCCAGACGCGCTTACATAGTAAGCTAAACCTGAAGCCCCCGGACAAGGCCGTTGTTTTGTGCGTGGACGAGAAATCGCAGGTGCAGGCTCTGGACCAGACGCAGTCCGGATCCCCATGAAAAAAGGACGTTGTGGGACGATTACCCATGACTACAAGCGCAATGGGACCACCTGCCTGTTTGCAGCATTGAATGTGCTGGAGGGGAAGGTCATCGGCTCTTGTTATCCGCGGCATCGGAACATTGAATTCCGGCAATTTCTGCGCCAGACCGATCGTGAAACTCCCAAAGACCTGGCCATTCACATGTTTCTGGATAACTACGGTTCGCACAATCACGCCCAAAGTCAGGGCGTGGTCAGCCAGTGGCGATCCAGCAGATCGTTGATCCGGTCAAGCAACGCTGTGCGGTCGCCGATGTTGGGGCGGCCAACGTGCAGTGCCTCAGAAAAGGCAGCTGCTCCGCCCAAGATTGCCAAGTCTTCTATGCCAATCTTTGGTAGTGGTCTTTTTTCTGTAGTCATGCTTTGTTTACTTCAAACACGAATAGTTTAAGTCGGGAAAAGCGGAGGCCCATCTCAAGAATGCTCCTGAGTTCAGCACTGGCACTGATGCGATTGAAATCGCAATCCCAGTTCAATTCCTTGTCAAAGATCGGCCTGATTCCTCTCGTCAACAAAAAGTAACTCCCCAATCCGTCCCACTCGACAAGAGTACATCTACAAGAGTTCATGAAAGCGATCAAGACCGCGTCATCGAGAAACAAGTTATGCCATTTAATCGGGATCGGCGGTAATCCCCAAATTGATCTAAACGAGTTCAATTCATCAGCACCTTGTGTGCTACCCTCTAAAATAAGTAATCTTCCTCCCGGCCGAAGCAGACTAACAAGCTTCTGCAAGACTTTTTCCTGTAACCCCCACTCCATCAAGTTGATGAGAAATCTTTGTGAAACGATAAAATCATAATCTTCATCAAGCGGGAGTCTATCCTGCAAAAAGTCAACGTGTCGAAGGCTCACATTTTGCATCCCGCTTAATCTACTTTGTGCCTTTAACAACCTCGTCTTAGAATAATCCGCAGCATGGACAGTTGTCCCATGAATTGAAGCATACGCCAGAGTACCTTCTCCTTCACCACAACCGGCGTCAAGAATCTTTGCTCCCGGCTTGAGTCTTCGAGCGATCATGGCAATCTCAGCAGCCAAAAGGTGCTTGTCATACATAGACTCGACTTTGTCCTGGTCCCAAAACTCTAAAACTTCTTGGTTGTTATGAACCATTTCGGACCTCCTTAGAAATGATCTGGAGATGAGTGGTGTAAATCGGTCTCTCTGTCAATCCGATTCCGGTAGCACGGTTTTCCACTCGAACATTACGCGAACTATCCATTATCCATTTATCCAAGCCAACAAACTTCCAAATGTTTCCAGTGTCTCTAAAAAATGGAAGGATGGCCTTATTCTTGTGTCGTATCAGCGCGATTTATGTTACGCTGTTCGTTGTCGTACAGTGCCTCTATGATATACGGATCCCGATTTCTCTGTTGTGCAAGCGAACGCCACAAATATTCACCAATAATACCTAACATCAGCATCTGAAATCCTCCGATAACCAAAATAACAACCATGAGAGGCGCCCATCCTGTTGCTGCAATACCCCAAAATATCTTCGTAACGATTACTATTAATGCGTAGAGAAACCCACCTAAGGAAAAGAGCATGCCTAAGAATGAAATAAGCCTAATTGGGAAAAATGAATAACTCATCACACCATCGATCAAGTAAGTTAGCTTCTTACCAAATGTCCAGCGAGATTTGCCAACCTTACGTTTTTGCCTCCGGTACTTGAGGAATTTTGTTTTGAATCCGGTCCATAGAATTTGTCCTTGGAGGAATCCGTGAGCCTCCTTATTTCTCAATAACAGTTCCACAACCTTTCGTCCGAGCAAAACAAAATCAAATCCGCCTTGGGGCATATTTGGAAAGCTTAACTTTCTAATTAATTTATAAAAAATTTTTGAGGTCAGGATTCTATAGTAGCTCTCATCACGCCCCTCCCTCTGGCCGGCAACGATCTCATATTTCTCCTTCAAATGTGCTTCTAACATTTCATTGATCAGACCTGCTGGATCCTGACTGTCGGCTGCCATCGCAATGACACAACTTCCCTTTGCATACGAAAAACCAGCCTGCAAAGCGCTCACTTGACCAAAATTCCGGGTCAGCTTAATCACTTTGACTAGGTCTGGATGGATCGCCCGGATTTGCAATAATTCTTGCAATGAACCATCACCTGAGCCGTCGTCCACGAAGATCACTTCACTCCGAAGTCCAGGGTTCCGTGTGATGACCTCTGTGTTAATTATCGCCATTGTCTCCTGTAATGATCCTTCATTAAAGTAGACCGGAATCACAATCGAATAATCGATCAATCCAGGCTCTGTTCTTTCCATACGATCTCCTCTCTAAGTTGTTACTGACGATAGATCTCCGCCTTTTGGATGGCTTTGACGGGAATCTCATGTGGAATGCGTCTCCACGGAGTCTTCCTGACCATTTCTATCCCTCATTTTATGAGAGATCTCTGAACCATTTTCAACCACCAGTCTCAATATTTGACAAATCTTTGTGATCTCCCCCTTTTCAATCATACTTCCTGTTGGAAGGCTCATTACACGTTTCGCGACGCGTTCCGTGTTAGGGAGCAGAAGGCCTGCATGGGGGAAAAAGGAGCGATAGGGCTCCATTCGATGACAGCCTGGATAAAAATAGCGTCGCGCCAGGATATGTTCAGCGTGAAGGATTTCAATCAATTCATCCCGATTGACATTTGTCGCCTGATCATCAACCTCCAGAATGATATACCAATAATTATTTCGCTCATCTTCTGGGTAATCTATCAAAGAAAGCCCTGGGATCCCCTCCAGCTCCTGCTGATACTGTTTGTAGTTCCCGTATTGGTATTGAATGGTTTCCTTGAGGCTCTCAAGGTTTGTCAGTCCCATGGCGGCCGAGACCTCATTCATTTTTCCATTTGTACCGATATAAATGACGTTATCATACCCGGAGAATCCATAGTTCTTCATCAGTCGTATTTTTTTGCCTAGGTCATCATCATTGGTCATGACCGCTCCACCCTCAAAGGTGTTAAGGAATTTGGTTGCATGAAAACTGAATACCTCCGCATTTCCAAATCTGCCGATCATCTGTGTCTGTTTGGTACAGCCAAAAGCATGAGCAGCGTCAAACAACAGCTTGAGGTTGTGGTGATGAGCGATTTCCGTCAGAGCATCGACATCACAACCTCTCCCATATAAATGGACCCCAATGATGCCTGTTGTACGGGGGGTAATCATTTGCTCTACTTTTTGTGGATCGATGTTATGAGTCAATGGATCAATATCGCAAAAAACCGGTACAATTTGTTGCCACCATAGCGCATGAGCTGTAGCGATATGCGTGAACGAGGGAATGATCACCTCGCCACTCAGACCAATTGCTCTGATCGCGATCTCCAGGGCGACAGTAGCATTGCACGTAGCGATACAGTGTTTGACACCGACCATGTCAGCAACGCTTTTTTCGAACTCTTGGACATAGATACCATTGTTGGTCAACCAACGTCGGTCGAGAATGTCATTCAATCGGTCATAAAAATGCTCGCGATTCCCTATATTCGGGCGGAAACCGTGTAGCTCCTCCTTAAAGGCAGGAGACCCACCAAAAATAGCTAATTCATCTATTGTCCTCTTCATTAGTCTGCTCCTTTCTCCCCGGAATCCTATCAGCACGGAGAGGTACGTTCTTATTTGATGCCACTTCTTACTAAACAGAAAATTCCAAGGATGACAAAACCTACGCCTAGCAATCGATCCCAATTCAATGTTTCATGGAAAATGAAATGGCCGATCAGTAAGGCAAAGACGTAAGTGGAGCCAACCATCGGAAAGGCCAAACTAAAATCCAATTTTGACAGGACCTCCAGCCAAATAATTGAACTCAAGATATAGCAGGCAATTCCTACAATGACCCACCCCGTGGTCAGCAACTTTAACAAACCCAATAGTCCCTCAGCCAGACTAAATCCGCCAATATGGTTCAGACCAACTTTCAAACAGGTCTGGGCCACCGAGAGAAGACAGATGGCAATGAAACCGAAAGAAAAGGTTTTGATCATTTCATTCTAACCCCCTTTATTTTTTTCACACACCTCGATATTTTCATCAAATCCCTACTTCCACTCTTAATATCTCCTCTCATCCCCGATCCCTACTACACTCCATTCAGCATTTTCAAATAAGGTATCTACCAAATATCTCCCTTCATATTCCTTCTTTACCGTTCTTTTAACGATAAACAGATATTTATGATTATGCATTTCCTTAGGCACACTGTAATTTTTATAAATCCCTTCTATAATCTCAACTCTTCTCTTAACCTCCGACAAACCTGAATATTTTATAATGCTCTCACCCCCCGGCTCATATCCCTCCAAATACGCTGTTCTTTCGCCAAACGCACTTGTCCAAAAAGCTAAGTGTCTTCCGTCGGGCAAGTCAGCAAAGGGCGAAACGATCACCGAATCTTTATCCCCCCATTCTCGGATATATTGGAGACATTGGTAAATCTCCGGAGTAATCGTCTGGTGACTCCTTCGATAATTTGTTCCTTTAAGTTTTGAATCAAAATTCTGACCTATCTTCCCAAACATTACAAAATTATATAGATGTTCTTCGTGAATCCATCCACTCATACTAAGAAAAGGCAACGCAAAGATAAAAACCGCTCCGACTAAGGCAAATATCTCTTTCTTAGCGTAAAATTCCCTCACTCTTGAAAACAAACCCTCCCGACTTATAAAAAATACAAATAATACATCCAATAAGAATAATCCGGCATTAAGGAAGTATGCGTGATCAGCAGGACCCCTGTTGATGATATACCCTACAAATAAGGATCCCACTATGACTGAAATTATTCGTCTCTGAGCCTCTTCAAGCTTCTCTATCCTCAGCTTATAAACTACGAATAGCCGATAGGTGTAATAGAATAATACATGCACCGGTATCATCAAGATTACTAATACAAAATAGGCCACCCATTGACGCATGCCATGGAGATATTTGTAAATTAAGTCAATTATTGGGCCTGCTAATGCATTCTTCGTTACGTAAGAAAAGGGTAACGAAAGAAGACTCCCTGCTCTCAAAACGCCTTTGACGCTTTCCTGGCCCATTACCGGATAAAGGAAGAAAAGAAGGTATGCACCCAAGAATCCTAAGATTGCTCCAGCGCATTCTACCACGTCACTCCAACAGATGGATTTTTTCCATAATTTTAAAATCGTCCAAAGCAAGCTTCCACAGACGAGCGCTGTTCCTATAGAACCCTTCGCTGCCGTTGCCAGGAAGACCCCAATAAAAACTACAATAAACCTTCCGGAGGTTTTGAATGCCATCGTATCTATCCATGTAGTCATAACGGCAAAGAGAAGTATAACTCCCAAGAAATTCGTACTGCTGTTCAAAAGGGCGCCAACCTTAACCTCGTGGACAATCGCAAATCCTGCGCCAAAAAGGAGCACACCTAAGCCGTAAAACAAATAACCATTCTTCCTAATGTTTAGACTGTGTAAAAGTGCTACCATGTTCAATATCAGGATAGGGGTTAGAGGTATAAATACATACTGCAAACCGGTTAGATGAGCTTTTAGCCCGGTTATCATGGCCATATGGGCACCTAAGATGTGAACCAGGACATGATAGGCTATGGACGGCTTTGACTCAATATTCATTGACCTCAGGGGAAACCCGTTTACAAGGGATACGGTATTCCCAGCATTCCACACGTGATCATGGAAAATATCAAGTGGTAGAATCCCAGGGGTTGGTCTCATTTGAAAATTTAGTAAATTGACAAGCAGTATAAAAAGGAGCGTGATAGGCAACAGCCAATTGTTGATGTTGATTATTTTCCAAAGTTTCTCACTGCGCCGTGATCTAATAAACACATATTTAATTAGAATGAAATAAGGCCACAACCAAAAATATTTCCATATCTCGCTCCGTAATCCTTGAAACACCAGGTAGGAGAGTAATACATTCCCTATCCCAAAAATGGTTGACAACCCAAGCATTAAATGCCAAGGAAGTTTCTCGGCATTGTTTACGTGACATGTCTCGCAAAACCATTTCGCAATTAAATATCCGGGCAGAACAGCAGCGAAAACAAAATACAAAGACGCTATCAGAACCCCTTTCATGTCTATCGAAAAAAGGTAAAAAAAAGCGATATTGGCCAGTATTAATCCAATCGTTGAAACATATTTCTTTGACCTCGAAAGACTATTACTCCCCATTGCACTCAACCCCATCTACTGGAATCCGAGTTTCTTATTGAAATCTAGGGATTCATTATTGAACTGGCGAATTCATTTTTTATTTAAAGACGAATAATTTCGTAATATTTTTTCTATATAATTTATATTCTGTTCTGAAATTGTTGGGCCACAACCAACAAAGAAAACTAAATCTAAGACTTTGTTTGCTTCAGGATATTTTTTATAATCATCCAAGTGTTTATAACCAGAATGCATTAATAAATTTCCAGCAAAATAATTACGGGTTTGTATTCTATTAGATTCAAGATAATTTACTAATTTTTGTTTTTCTTCCTTAGAGTCACAAATCAATGGAACACCAAAAGGAACCCAATCTGACCAAACAGAGACGTTTACGTGCTTTACTATTCTAATATATTTAGCAAATAAAGTTGTTATAAGAAAATAATTTATTCGCCTTTGTTGACAGATATAATCCAATTTTTTTAGTTGTTCTAATCCAATTGCGGCTTGTAAATCAAGTGGTTTAAAATTATATCCCATTCTATTAAATACGTATCGATGGTCAACAATTAAATCAGGAAAATCTGATAACCAATTATTATATCTATGACCACAAGTTCCATTTAATAGTAAATTAGAAGTTCCTATGCAGTAACAATCTCTTCCCCATGTGGCATAACTACGAGTTATTTTTATAATTTCTTCAATATTAGAGCTTACCATCCCACCTTCTAATGTTGTTATTTCATGGGCGGGATAAAAAGAACAAGAAGAAACAAGTGCATATTCATTAAGATATTTGTTATTCCATTTAGAACCTAAAGAATCACAATTATCCAATAAAATTTTGATATCTTTATTTTCAACAATTTTCAATAATTTATTTATATCTGGTGGATTTCCTACAACCGGACTTAAAAGTATTGCTTTGGTTCTTTCAGTAATCTTTTCCTCAATTTTGTCTAAATCAAAATTTAACGTATTCCATTCGATATCAATGAAAACTGGTTTCAAATTGTTTTGAATAATTGGAGAAACAGTGGTTGGAAAACCAACTGGAGAAACAATGATTTCATCATTATCTTTCCATTTAAAATATTCCTTACATGCTGTAATCATCAGCAAGTTAGCCGTAGAACCTGAATTGCAAAAATATGAATGTTTTTGGTTTATTTTCTCGCTAAATTCTTTTTCAAATCTTGCGCTTATTTCACCATTACTTGACCATTTTCCAAACAATAAAGCTTCAATTGCTGCCGCCAATTCGTTATCATCAAAAAAGGGACCAGAATAAAGAACTCTATCTTCAATGTTATTTGAATTATGAGCAAATTTAGGTAAATAACCATATTTTTCATGGAGACTTGATAGAAAATCCAAAATTTCTTTCTTGATACCATTGCCCTTCACCACGGCATCAACTCCCTGTTCATCTGGTTCATGCCAATCAGGTCTCACTTTTAAATCCTTTGCCAAACCCTTCAGTTCCTCTTTTGTGTTAATTCTTGTCATCGTCATACTCCTTTTCTATTAAAAGGGATTTTTTAGGTGGTTCGGATTCAGGTTCGGGTTCTGGAGGTTCAACCTCTTTCAGCTGCTTAGTGCCTATGAAATTTACAAGGGCATTGAGCGGAATGTTAACCGCACCTATAAGCTAATTGACACACCTAGGCGAAAAAAGGAAGGCCTATTCAGTGAAAAATTTTTGACAAAATTGTTGTGTGGCTAATAAATCTTTTGGACAAGATGTATGCCATTTTAATGCTCCATTGGTTGGTTTTTTTACCTTCATTTTGTCTAATTTTATATTACTGTGTAAAAAACAATCAAACAATAAAGAAATTGCATGTCCACGAATGTCCCCTTTAAAAAAACATTGAGATATCAATATCGGACGTTTCAAATATTTGATTGATTTGACACCTATTTCCAATTGGGCTACCCTTTGAATTCTTTGATGGAAAGTTTCTTTAAATCTAATAATACCACCCGGAATATGCCAACCATTACCTAATAGAACATCATTTCTCCATGCTAACAAAATTTGTTTTTTTTCATTACGAATTAATAAATCAACATTAATAATTGGAGTTAGAGAACTAATGATTAAAAATAAATCTAACGGTAAATCTTTACTCATAATAAACTCATATTTATAATATTATGATTTTCAAAACTATTCTCTTTTTACTCATAACGTAGGGCCTCAATGGGGTCGAGCAAGGAAGCCTTCCTGGCAGGATAAAATCCAAAAAATACCCCTACCGATCCAGCGAAGAAAAAGGGTAGCAAGATTGTTTTGATCGATATGAGAACCGGCCATTGTGTGAAGGATGACAGGATATGAGTCCCAGTAATGCCTATAGCGATTCCCAAAACTCCCCCAATCAGACTGAGAACAAGTGATTCAATTAGAAACTGAAGAAGGATATCTCTGCCCTTTGCCCCCACGGCCATCCGGATACCAATTTCTCTTGTCCTTTCCGTAACCGAGACGAGCATGATATTCATGATTCCTATTCCACCTACAAGCAAAGAGATGGAGGCAATAACCCCTAAAAGTAGCGACATCACATCGGCCGATTGTACAGCACCGGCCATCACTTCGGTGAGGTTTTTGACGGTAAAATCATTATCCTGGTTCAATGGAATCCGATGTCTCTGTCGTAGAAGAGCTTTGATCTGGTCTTCTGCATCTTTCATCATTTCCGGATTCTTGATCTGGACCGCAATATGTTTCACCATTCCTGGGAATTGCATTCCGAAGAGTCTTTTTTGGGCGGTCCCCAAAGGGATAATAATAATGTCATCGTAATCACGCCCGTAAGAAGATTGCCCTTTGTGACTTAGGACACCGACTACATTAAAGGGAATATTTCTTATACGGACGATCTCACCAATCGGATCGGTCCCTCTTAAGAGATTTTCCACTACTGTCGTCCCTAAAAGACATACCTTTGTTGCTCCGTCCACATCCTGTTTGCTAAAAGATCGGCCCAAAACCACAGGCCAATTCCTGATGTTGAGGCTCTCTGGCACTGTCCCAATGATAAAGGTATACCAGTTCTGGTTCCCATGAATAACCTGGGCACCCCCTCCAAGATCAGGCGCCACATACTTGACTAAATAGACTTCGTTGAGGATTGCCTCTGCATCGTCAACCGTAAGAGTTGGAGCACTCCCTGCCTCCATTCGAATTCCTCCACTCGTTGTGCTTCCCGACTCAATGACCAGGAGGTTTGACCCAAAATATGCAAATTGTTCTGCAATTTGTGCCTTCGCTCCCGAGCCCACGGCGACCATGACGATGACAGCACCTATGCCAATAATAATACCCAACATGGTCAAAGCTGACCGCATCTTATTGATCGTGAGGGCCCTTAAGGCAACTAGGAGACTGGCAAAGAAGGGAGTCATAAAATCTGTTTCTCTGCCCCGCCAACAGAATTTGTCATGATTAGTACCTTTTTTCTTGGAAGACTATCCGATGATATCGCTCAACATCTTTGGAACTTTTCAGCGAAGTCTCGTAACTCCAAATGATCATGTCAAAGGCCGGCGCGACAATTCTTCCGGGGTCGAATAGATAGTGATACCCTCGTGCGCAAGATGTATCAGATGGTTGAAGAAATCCTGTGCTCGCATCAACCACGTGCGAGCCTCCCCCACCTGACCGACTCGAAGCAATCCCGCGCGGGTAAACTCCCGCCAGAAATAGTCACGAAGATCACCCCGGCTCTTATGGTCAATTCGTCTCGGTAAAAACTCGGGGTCCAAAGGCACTACCGGGACTTGTATAATCTCTCCTGACCAATCCCGGCAGCGTAAGAAATGGGTCTCTTTCATCCTGACCGGCAAAGGGAAAGCGTCCATCATATGATCTTCAAGCGGGTGATACAATCCTCCTGGAGCCATTGGGATGCCGATACCAGCCACCTTTCCACCAATCTCAATCAGCCGGTCCCAGGGTGACCCTTTACCGAAGGTAGAGGGTGCAAGATGGTGTGCTTCAGTCAGATAACGTGCATTGCGTCCAAGGGCAGAAACCGAGTGCGTTGGATGGAG